>OMGQ01000930.1_pt1 | contig 20925 bp, 18 predicted proteins | sample 1646071 | NCBI WGS metagenome assembly OMGQ01 (sample SAMN05578585, study PRJEB25193) | human gut metagenome | biome: Human Microbiome; feature: human-associated habitat; material: feces | host: Homo sapiens | place: USA:Birmingham
CGTGATACTCGTGCTGCTGGCGCAGAACTACCGTGCGCCCTACATCGCCGAGAAGCTGGTGGTGAGCCAGTCCACGGTGAAGACGCACATGCGCAACCTGTACGGCAAGCTGGACGTCCACTCGCAAGCCGAGCTGCTTCTCGGGCTGGACGAGGAAGCCCAGAGCATCACGACCGACTAGCGTCGGCGGGCGAAGGCTTCCAGCACGAGTTGGGCGCGGGTGCCGATGGGGGTTTCGTTCTCCGCGAGGAAACGGGGGACGTCGGCGATGGGCAGCAAGAACGGCTCGATGAACTCCGCCGGCTCAGGCTGCGCGTCGGCCACCTTCTCCACCTGGGCGAACACGACGTGCACGGTTTCGTCGGTGAGACCGGTGGACGAGTAGCCCGCTTGCGGCAGCGGGTCGAGCGCGGGCGCGTCGGCATCGGCGCGCAGGGCGTAGCCCGTTTCCTCGCGGAGTTCGCGGTCGACGCAGGTTGCGAGGTCCTCGCCCGGCTCCATGAGGCCGGCCGGGAACGCGATGCACCAGCTGTTCAGCGGATAGCGAAACTCGCGGATGAGCAGCAGCTCTCCCGTCGCGGTTTGTGGCACGATGCACACGGCGTCGGCCGCGCACGCCCGACCTGCGGCATTGCCTTCCAGCTCGGCGCGGTAGGCTTCGAGGCTCTTGCGCGACGCGCTTTCGTACTCGTACGTCGAGCCGTCGGGCATAGTGTAGGCCAGCACGTACTTCTTGATCCATCCGTCGGAAACCTGGCGGATGTTGGAAAGCTGGGGAACGGCTTGCATGGGAAAGCTCCTGTTCTTGGGTGCGGTTGTGTTACGGCATGGTTCTGGCTGCCGTGCGTTCGGATCGAGCGCACATCTCAAGCGCGCGTCATGCCTTGCGTTTCATGATACTGCCAGTTGCTGTTGTTGTCGGAAGAGGATACGTCTTCTTCTGACGTTGGTGGAGGTTGAGAAGCCCAAAGGAAAAGCTTCTCGGGAGGAAGTCGCTGAACTTGCCATCCGGGCGTTTTCGCGATGCTCAAAGAATGGGACCGAGCGCGAAGCCTCATTGCCGACCGTCGGTCGAATCTATTCAGCATTTGAGGCTGTTGGTGAGGGGGGCAACCATCGAACGGTTATTTTAAGGATGCTACACTGTGCTTCATATCGTTCCGCGACAAAGGGGAGTGTCATGGACATTGAAATTCTAAAAGAGTTCGTTTTCCTATCGAAGGGGCTTAACGTTACGAAGGCTTCTCGCGAGCTCAATATGGCGCAGTCGACTTTGAGCAGCCATATCATAAAGCTTGAAAGGGACCTAGGATGTTCTTTGGTGGAAAGGGATGGCAGTCCTCGCTTGACGCTTGCGGGTCGTGAGTTCTTGGAAGTGGCCTCCGAGATCGTGTGCCTCTACGACGGTTTCAAGGAGAGGGGCGTGGTGCAAAGGGGTCGGGAAGATGCCGTGATCACGGTATGGGCTCCGCAGCGCAGAGAAGGTTTCGTTATAGCATTGTTGGATGCGGTTATAGGGTTTAAGGGGAAGTATCCGCAGGCGATAGTTGACGTGCAGGATACGCATGGAGGAGATACGCTTGACGAGCTGAGGAAGGGTGTTCTCGACTGCGGGTATTATTGCAATGCGGTTGCAGATCCTAGCTTGGAAGAGGATTTTCAGCTGGTTCCATTGCTGGATGAAGAGTTCATCATATGGATGGATAAGGATTCGCCGCTTCGCGATTGTGATTCGCTGACTCCGTGCGATTTGGAAGGCTACCAGCTTCCAGTTCCGGTCGGTATGGGGACCCACAGCGTTCATTTGCAAACGATGTACGAAGAACTGTTCTCTCTTTATGGGGCAAAGGCAAATGTAAAACCTCGTTATTGCCGCTCTGTAGATGATTTTTTCCTTTCGAAGATCAACAGGGACGATTTGATCATCCTCAATCGCGGGTCGCAGATCATTGAAGCGATGAATGAGGCGAACGGGAAAGTTATGGGCCGATTCAATCCTCCTATCTACTCTACGGGATATCTGGTCTTTCGGAGCGAAGACAACAGCGATATGGTCGAGTGTTTTAAAAGCCACGTGCTCGCCTTTTACGAAGAGGCCAAGATTTCTTCTCTGTCAAATGAGGCGTTCAAGGATTAGCAGGCATTTTGTCGTCTTGGAGCTAGATAGCTATCCAGGTGGAATAGGTACTACAACCTGCAATGGCGGGTATCGTAAAATGCGATTGCATCGGACGTGTTTCTTGCGAAAAGCAACCTGAAAACCTCGTTTTTACCATTGAGCTTCAACCAGGTATTCTCGATATGCAGGAGGAAGGCCTGCTTACGTCAAGGAAGGTGTCAGGTGCGTTTTGCGCCTTTCGCTTCCGGAAAGCGAGGGGATCATGGAGCTAGATCGTCGTAGTTTTTTGAAAGGTGCAGCCATAACAGGCGGTGCCGCAGCTTTGTTTGGGGTGGCAGGGTGCGGTCCTGTGGCTACGGAAGCCGTCGACTCGAACGGCGAAGCGCGGAGTGAAGCCGATCCTATCCTGCCGCTGGATCCGCCGGCTTCATGGGATCGCGAAGTGGATCTGGTTGTGGTGGGAACGGGCGGTGGTGGCCTTGCCGCAACTACTTTGGCGGCCGAAAGCGGCTCGAGCGTGATCGCAGTCGAAAAGGAGGGAACAGTCGGCGGTGCCACGCGTCATGCGTTGGGCTATGTGATTTTTGCCGGAGGATCGAAGCTTCAAAACGAATTGGGAGCCGCTTGGCCTGGGCCGGAATTTGATCCCGTTGCATCCGTAAACGAGCTCGGGCCTTATTATCAGTACTCCCTCAACGTTCCTATGTATGCGAATGTCCTTGTAGCAGGAGCTGAGTGCATTGATTGGATGATGGAGCATAAAGACGTTCCGTTAGTTGGGGTTCCTCGCGTGTATTTCGATAAAGAGGTTGCCGAGGGTAGGCAAAATGCCGTCTTGGGCATGAACGGTACCGTTAACGCTATGGAAGCGGCCGCTCTGGCCGCTGGTGCAGAAATTATGCTCAATACCAAATGCGAAACTTTGGTCGTTGAGGATGGCGTCGTTGTGGGCATCATGGCAAAGGACGCCGATGGAAACGAGATCTACGCCAAAGGTGCGAAAGGCGTTGTGATGTGCGGGGGCGGCTTTGGCATGAACAGGGATCTTTTGAAACGCTATATTCCGTCTTGCTATGAGCAAGCGCTGCAGGGCGGTCCCATGCCGTTCCATACGGGAGATACATTCCGCATGGGGTTGGGTGCGGGGGCCGATTATGCGGGATTGAATTCGTTTAGCTGCTGGGAAGGGGGATTGGATGAGTACTACGGAGATGGAGACGGTTCCTACTGGCATTATTTCTGGAATGGGCCTCGCCAATTGTTGACCAACCCCTGGCTCATGTTGGATAAGCAGTGCAACCGCGCGCCATACTTCGGAGGCTATGACTTCCAGGAAGAATATATCAATCAAGGTTTCAGCAACGGTGAAGTGACGAATGCTTCGGCGTGGATGTCCCTTGTGGGACATGGAGCCTATGCCGTTCTTGATGATAACTATGAAGAGACTCTCAAGATCATTTGCAACAAAAAGGCGACCGATAAGTCTAGGGTTCCTATCGAAAAGGATGGAACGCTTATAGAGAACAACCTTGTGTCGGACGACTGGAGGCAGGAGGTTCTTGATGCGATCGATCGCGGGGCTATTAAGAAAGCTGATACGCTCGAAGAACTTGCTGAGAAGGTCGGACTGGATCCCGACAGGTTCGTAGCGGCGGTTAAGCGATGGAATGAGGTTTGCGAAACGGGGGAGGATACCGACCTTGCCGTTCCTTACAATTCCGAGTGGCTTGTTCCTTTGAAAAAGCCGCCTTATTATTGTGCGAAGATCGGAGCCATGATCGGGAAAACGCTATGCGGATTGCGTGTCGACGAGAACATGCATGTTCTCGATGCCGACGGAAATCAGATCCCAGGCCTCTATGCAAACTTTCTTACCGCTGGCGGTATCGCGGGCGAAAATAGCTATGGTTCCCAGTGGACCAACACCAGTCTTATGGGAGCAAATGGTTTGAGCTGGTGCAGCGGTTATCTTGCTGCCAAATCTGCCCTTGCGGGTAAATAGATTCTTGGGATGGTGGCCAAGCGATGTTGTTTCGCTTGGCCACCACTATGGTCGGGACAAATGAGGATGAGCGTTTTACCGAAGAGACTGCTGGCTTTGCGAACGAGGAGGTTCCGTCATGGAGTTTCGGAACGATTGCGACGTGTATCGCGTGCTTCCTGGAAGGTTCCAGCGTTTTGCTGTAACGATTGGGGCGCTCTGAAGCTTTTGGAGATATGCTCGGCTTTTGGCTTCGAGCGACCTTTTGATCTCGTGTACGGGGCTCCCCATTGTTCTTGGTCTGGTGGGCGCCCTTCGGCAGTGAGGTCTCCTTTGGACGGAGGTCTGATAGACGCGTATTTCTCCGCTTATGCCCAATTCGGTGTACGATGCGCCTTGACTTTTTCAAAATTAGCTGTGGATGAGAAAGATTACGATAACGAGTACAATAACATGCTTCTCGATTACGTTGAAAAGTACGATGGCCAGGTCATCCTTTTCGATGATGGCCTTGCTCGCTACATAAAGCGCTCGCGACCTCGCATTGCGATTGTCGCGTCGCTCAATAAAGCGATGTGCAATTTACAAGATAGCCGTGAATCGGAGTCGGATTACTACAGAGATCTTTTTCGCCTTTACGATGAAGTTGTGGTTAGAAGCGAGTATGTGCTTCGCGATGGCTGGCTGGACGATCTGCGCGATAGACGCGATTCGGTAGAAATTATTGTGAACCAGTTTTGCGTTCCTGATTGCAAACATGCTTTCAGTCATATCAGCGAGCTCGAGGAGTGGAGTCATCGAGGTTGTTGTGGCGAGGGGCGCCCTTGCTATCATTTGGAAACCGCATCCTGCATCGAGAGTCGTCTTTCCGAGAATCTTTTCATTTCCAATAGGAGGATTTCTGAATTATGCTCTGCCGGCTTTACGCATATGAAAATCGCAGGGCGAAATTCTCCTCTGCCGCTCTTCCTGGACACTCTGGCAGAGTATATTTTTGAACCGACGGGTGTTATTTCTCATATTAAACGGGCTATCGTTCGCGATTTCAAGAAGGAATCCATGATGGGTTTCGAGGCTCTCTTTCCCTTCAGCATTCCAAAAAGCGTCCTGAAAGGCTTATGATCGGAGGTCTTGTTTTTTTTTGGGGTATCGCGATGATGGCCAACGAACTCCTTTGCTGCCGCCGGCTGAGGCAAGAGGCAGGGCGCTTTGCATGCATTTAAGGTGCTGTTCGCGAACGAATTGATGCGTGATAGCGCGCGAGCGCTTAGAAGCCGAAGACCTCGCCGACGTTGGCGGCGATGCAGAGGTCGGCTTGGCGGTCGCGCGGGGTGGGGGTGTGGTTGACGATGACGAGGCGGCGCCCTGTGAAGAAGTCGATGAGGCCGGCCGCCGGGTACACGGCCAGCGACGTTCCCGCCACCACCAGCAGGTCGGCCTGCGCGATGGCATTCACGGCGCCGTGCACCGTGCGTTCGTTCAGGGGCTCCTCGTACAGCACGACGTCGGGTTTGACGATGCCGCCGCAGGCGGGGCATCGCGGCACGCTGTCGTCGGACTGCGCGCGAAGGGCCAGCAGGTTGTCTACCGAGTAGGCTGCGCCGCACGCCATGCAGAAGTTGCGCAGCACGCTGCCGTGCAGTTCGAGCACGTTCTTGCTGCCCGCTTTTTGATGGAGGCCGTCGATGTTCTGCGTCACCACGGCGGCCAGCGTGCCCGCTTGCTCGAGTTCGGCCAGCTTGCGATGCGCGCGGTTCGGCTGCGCGTCGAGCGCCAGCATGCGGTCGCAGTAGAAGTCGAAGAACGCGCTGGGGTTGGCGTCGAAGAAGCTGCGGCTGACCATCTGCTCGGGAGGATAGGGGTACTTCTGCGCGTACAGGCCGTCCGGGCTGCGGAAATCGGGGATGCCGCTCTCGGTGGACACGCCTGCGCCGCCGAAGAACACCAGGCCGCCCGGCGGCGTGTCGGCCACCCAGCTGCGGAACGTTTCGATAGCGCGCACGGTTTCGTCCATAGCTCCTCCTGTCGGTTTCGACCCATGATACCACGCTTCTTGCGTCCGGATGTTTCACGTGAAACATGCGTTCTGATCGGCCTGTTTTGCTCTTGAACGCCTGTCATCCCGAGCGCAGGCGACGAAGCGTGCCTTTGGGTGAAAACAAGGAAGGCGGTCACGGTGGCCGCCTTCCAGTGCGCTTGCGTTTCGCGAAGGATTAACCCTCGATGGAGATGGTCTTCTTCTCCTCGAGCTTGGGCTGCTCCTGCTTCTTCGGCACGGCGATCTTCAGCACGCCGTCCTCGAACTTCGCCTTGATGTCGTCTTCCTCGATGTCGTCGCCCACGTAGAACGTGCGGCTGCACTTGCCGCTGAAGCGCTCCTTGCGGACGTACGTGCCCTCTTCGTCCTTGTCCTCGGACTCGGACTGGGTCTGCGCCGTGATGGTGAGGTAGCCGTCCTTCAGCTCGGCCTGGACGTCGTCCTTCTTGAAGCCCGGCAGGTCGATGGTCAGCTCGAATCCTGCGTCGGTCTCCTTGATGTCGGTGCGCATGAGCGTGGGCGACATCTTCTGCATGGGAGCCGAGGCGGCGTTGAAGAACGCGTCGAAGGGGTCGGTCATCAGCTCGCTCAACAGGTTGCGGTTCCTGCGCATGGGTACCATCATTGCCATGTTCGATCATCTCCTCTAGTCGTGCGGGGAGGCGGTGGTTCCGGGTGCGCCGAAACGCCGCCTTGCTTGGTATGCCTGGTATTCTACGACGCGTTTTAGCACTCTACAACCGAGAGTGCTAAATGGTTACTTTTTCGTTATGTAGGAGCGGGGGCTTGCCGCGCGGCCGTCCTCTTCGGTGGCGCCTAAGACGAGGTCCATCATCTCCTGACGATTGCGTGTTCTCGGCAAGCACCAGTTCTTCCTGGATGAGGGTTCGCGTTCTTCCCTGAGCGAGGAGGATGAATATCTCCGTTTCGCGGGGCGAAAGCTTGTTCGCGACTGCGATGTCTTCGCATCGAACCGCGATGGCGCGTGATACGTGCTCTCCCGTGAGATCGCCGCTTGAAGGGTGCGCAGTCGTGGGTTCGGGATTGCCCGCTGCGCTTTCCTTCTCCGTCGACTCCAGGCGCCTTGCCCCGATCCATTCGCTGAGAATGGCGGCGATCGTGAGGGAGTACGCGGCGCCCAGCATGATCATGCTGCTGAAAGCCACTCCGCTGCCCAGCAAGGCGACCCACAGCACGGAGCTGAGCGCGTAGACGGCTGCTGCAACGCCCATCACTCGGTACGAGGGCATGGTGAGCGCATCGATGGCGGTGACCACGACGATCCAGAACAGCACGTGCGCACACGAGTCGTCCAGCCGCATGAGGGCGTCCAGCAGAGCGGCGGGTATCCCAGGGGCGGCGTTTTGGGACACCACGAGAAACAGACCGCCGATGACGATGATGAACGCTGGCTGAAACCTCAAATCGAGGCGCCATCCGGTTGTCTTCACCAGTGTGGCGAGTGCGAAGAGGGCAAGAAACGCTGTTGAGACGAGGGAGAAGACGACCTCTGCCGCGATCCCTTGCGCTGCGACGGCCTCGCTGCCCCATAATCCGATCGAACTGAACGACCGTACGGTCGCAAGTAGCAGCGCAGCTGCAGCGATAAGCACCAGCAGGCTTCTTCGACCCTCTCTTCCCGCCGGCAGCACGGCGCGCCGAGGTTGAGCCGCGAGCGCTTCCATCCTTGCTCCGGGGAGGTCGGCGCGCCGGGTTATATTCTGGGCGGATTCGGTAGGCGCAGAGCTCCGGGCGGCTTTGAATAGCGCGGCGGAAACGAGCGGCAGCGCGATGGTGACGGCGATCTGCCAGACGGGAGGCACCGCATAGCGGGCGATGGGAAGCACGAGCGTTTCCATACCCAATGCCGCCACGATGCACCAAGCGGTGCAGGCGAAAGTCTGCGTTCTGGCTAGCAGCAAATAGAATCGCGAGGCGATCCAGAAATAGCCCGCGCCGAACATGATCAGGCCGGCGATGGCAAGGAAAATAGGGTCGAAGAGGCTTTGATTGGAGGCGAGGGCGAAACTCGCGGTGCCTATCGAGGATGCAAGCGGTAGAACGTAGGAGAAAGGTTGGTCGCGTTCGCGGAGCCATCGGGGGCCTACTGCGAACGCAACTCCCACGATGAGTATGCCCAGCAGGAAGAAGATACGCGGATTGACGGCGGGATCGAGGTCGTGCAGGGAGGAGGGGAACCCTCCGGTATGCCCGGCCAGCGTGCACCAGAGCAGGTTCGTGCTTAGTCCCAAGGAGGCAAGAACTGCGCTGCGGTTGACGCGCACGCCGGCGGGTGTTTCCATGATCGATCCCCCTGTTTCTCTTCCCGGCGCGGTTGCGAGCAGATATTCGAAAGTCCTCTGAACAGCTGGCCATTATATACGATTCTCACGATAGGCGAAAACCCGGCGCGCCTCTATCAACCAAACCGGGGGATACCCGTTCGAGCCCTTCGTCATATTCACCCGGATACGTCGATGGCGGTGGACATCCCGTGCTTCTACCATCTTCCGGGTGTGCGGCGTGCGCGCCTGTTCCAGGTTGGAAGGAGGGGCAAGCGATAAGGCGGAACTGCCGCACGCACGACAAGAGAGGATGGAGGAGAGATCATGAGAAACATGCGACTGAAGGCCGCGCTTGGAATGGCGGGGGTGTTGGCGATGACTGCAGCTTGCTGCGTGGTTGGTCCGGCGCTTGCGGCCGATTCTGCGTCGACTGCAGACGAAATAGTGCGCGGAGGGGAGCCGGACGGCGATGTTCAGTATCCCGGCAAAGAGTACATCGTCGAGAATTACGACAAGTGGGACAAGATCGCCGAGGAGTACGCGCCCGAGATCATCCGATATTCGAACGGGCAGCTGGTTCAGCGTACCCCGACCGAGTACGAGTGCCCCCATTGGATGCAGCAAAGCTGGACCATTTCGTACAACACGTACTACCTCGACGCGGACAACCGAGGGTGCAATTCGTGCCATGCTGATATGAATGCGATGATCGAGAACATGGAGTACAAGCATGCCACGATCGACAACAAAGCGCTCGAGACGTACAGCGACGTGAACCAGTGCATCTCGTGCCATCGTGACAACGGCGACGATTTCGGCCGCCTCATACATGCCATCCACTACAACGAGCGCAGCGGGAACAAGTTCGCCGAGGGCTCGAACGGCACGTGTCAATCGTGTCACGACGCGACTGCGGATGGCAACGGCATGCAGCTGTGGGACAACGTGAAGCATGAGGCGCTGCAAGGCATCAACAAGGTTGAAAACGTGCAGGGCGAGTTCGCATCCATCCGGGGCAAGGTGCAGACGCAAGTCGAGCTGTACAGCTACGACTTCGTTCACGGCTATTACGACCATATGCGTTACGCATGCGGGCCTAACGGGCTTGACATCGACCTGCCCCAGAGCATGTTCGACGAGTGGGAGTTCACGGTCGACGGGAACGTGAACGCGCCCTACACGAAGAAGCTGCCCGAGCTGGTGGCCGAAGCTGAAGCCGCTGGCGTGGTGGTCACGAAGCCCTCGAAGATGGTGTGCGAGCTGAATCCGATCGGCGGCGGCGGAATCGGCCAGGCCGAGATCACCGGTATCCCGGTCAGCTGGCTCATCGAGAAGGCTGGCGGCTACACCGAAGACACCAACAGCGTGCGCGTCATTCGCGCAGACGGGTCTTCGCGCAGCGGGTTCGACCTCTCGGTCTTGGACAAAGGGTATCTGGTGTACAAGATCGATGGCGAATACCTCAGCGCACGTCACGGCTTCCCGGTCATGCATTGGCAGGAGACCTACGATGCCCAGATCTTCTCGAAGCAGATCAACGGCTACCACGTGTCGTCCGATGTCATGAAAGAGCGTGTGTGCGGCCAGGTCAACCAAGAGGATGCCCATGTGAACCGTCCCAACGTGACGGTGTGCGGCGTGCCCGAAGGTCTCATCATCCAGAACGGCAAGCCGTTCACGTTCAACGGCTATGCCGACGCGTTCGACCATCCCATGAAGACGGTGGAATTCTCCATGGACGGCGGCGAGACGTGGACGTCGTTCGACGTGGGAGACGTCGATCCGGCGAAATGGCTGTGGTGGAGCTTCACGTTCACGCCCGAGAAAGAAGGAGCGTACGTGCTGAGCGTGCGCGGCACGGACGTCGACGGCGAAGTGAGCTACCGCAACCACGAGGTGCTGGTGAACGCGAAGGACGAGATGCCGTCCGAAGACGAGATCACCGAGATAGGGAAGATCGTCGATCCGGCCATGGCCAACGGCGATGCTTCCGGCGATCAGCAGTAAGCGAGGATGATAGACATGACGCAACGAAATACCCGAATGTTCGCCGGTGTTGCCGGAGCTGCGCTGCTGCTCACCGGGTCGGGCTTGGCGCTGAACGCTTTGAATCCGAACAGCGCCGATGCATCCGATGCGGCGAGCGGGATGACGCACTCGTTCAACGAGAACGTGGTTGAGGCTTCGTGGGTGAACGTCGACGACGGCTCGTACGTACGGGTGCCGAACGTGCAGGGAAGCTTTGTATTCAACCAATTGGGAACGACCCCGAACGACGAGCTGTTCAACGTATTCGGTGCTGCTTTGACCTCGATGTGCTCTAAACCTGCGGTCGAGCTCGAAGCGCAGACGGGCGGCGTGGCCAATTTCTACGTGAACGTAGGGGGTCATATCAAGAAGAACTTCACGGTAGATGTAAGCGAGTTGTCCGAAGATGCCAGCGAGGAGGCGCTCATGGCGTGCTCGTGCGCTACCGGCTCTCCGTTCGGACAGGCTGCGGTGCTCGGCGTGCCGCTGGCGTCCATCGTGGAAATGGCCGATTTGGAGGAAGGCGTGAACACCGTGACGGCGTACGGCGCCGACGGGTTCGGCCAGCCTTTGCCGCTGCGCTACGCTTTGGAGCATGATGCGATGCTCGTCTACCAGGTGAACGGCCAGGAGCTTACGTCGGCGACGGACGGTTCCAGCATGCAGCTGTGGATGCCCGAGACGGTAGCGCGGTACTTCACGCGCAACATCACCGACATCGAGCTGACGCGCGAAGACGTCGAACCCGATGTGCAGCAGGTCGATCCGTGCTACCGCAACAAGATCAACATCATGAACTACGCCGGCGGATGCACGTTCGTCGCAGGCGACGAGATCACGTTCGAGGGCGTTGCCGACGATCTGGGAAGCCCGATCGAGGCTATCGAGTTTTCGTTCGACGGCGGCGCTACTTGGACGTCGTGCGCGACCGAGGGAGCAACCGCGGACAAATGGGTGAATTGGCAGTTCTCCACTTCGTTCGAGGATGCAGGAGACTATCGTATGACGGTGCGTGCCAAAACTGCAGACGGCATGGTTTCGCCGCTTGCGGCGACGCTGTTGTTCCAGGTCTCGTAAGAGGGCTTATCGGAGGGCGCGCAATCCGGGCGCGCCCTCTTTTTCGGGCGTCCGCTTGCAGTTTGGCAATGGTTTTATGGGTCGCGTGAAGGCCGGCGTATGATCTATACTTGCCATTCGATCGGTTGATGCAAGGAAGGAGCTTGTCATGACCGTTATCGGCCTCATATCCGACACGCATGGACGGTTGCCCGACGAGGCGCTCGCGGCCATGGCGGACGTTGACCATATCATCCATGCGGGCGACATCGGCGGCCCCGAGATCCTGCATGCGCTCGAGGCGTTGGCGCCGACCACGGCGGTGCTGGGCAACAACGACTTCGACGAGTACGGCTCGCGCGTGGGCCGTTTCGCGCATCCGGTGATCGACGGGGTGCGCTTCCTCGTGGCGCACTATCCGCGCGACGTGCAAATCGGGTTCAACGGCTGCGCGGGTCTGGCGGCGGGCGATCCCATCCCGCAGGTGTGCGTCCACGGGCACACGCATGTTCCCGAGCTGGTGTACGGACCCGAGGCGCGTCCGGCATCGTACGTCGTCTGCCCCGGCGCGCCGTTCCGGCCTCGCGGCGGGTTTCCGAAGTGCACGGGTCGCATGCTGGTGGATGATGGGCGCGTGCTGGGCGTGCGCATCGCGTCGTTGGACGGGCAGACCGTGTTCGAGGTGGGCGAGGGCGCGTAAAGCAAAAGCCCGGTGCATTCCATACGCATTGTCGCTGAAAGCCTCGTTTTCAGGCGCGATTCCGCGGCTTTCGGGCGACAATGCGTGAGAGCCATCCATGTTTTCTTGCAAACGAGTGCTTTAAGCGGGACATCGAGGAAAGCTGCCGGGGATGCGAACGGGCGCCCGGCAGGGGCGCCCGTTCAGGGGAGGGAGGGAATGTCGAACGCGCTGTCAGCTGGCGAGCGCCGTGCTCGGGGCTGCTGCTCGATGGTGCAGCAGCGCGCGCCGCATGCGCAGCACAACGTAGGCGCCCACTGCCACAGAGTACACGACCAAGCTGACGGTGGCCGTCTCGCGCCCTGCAAATGCGGAAGGCGCTAGCAGCAATACGAGGTGCACGTACGTGAGCAGGTAGAACGGGTAGGCGAGACGTTGCACCCCTTTCCAGCGCGCGGCGCTCATGCGGCGCTTCACCACCTGGAACGAGGTGACCAGCAGGATGGCCATCAGAAGAACCAGCAATGCCGCCAGCGCTAGCGAGAACCCAAGGTTCCCATTAAGCGCCGAGCCCAGCCGCGGTACGTACGACACCCCGTAAAACGCCAGGTGACCCAGCGCGAAGATGCAGCCAAGGATGGAGAGCTGGCGGCGGATGGGCATGAGCCGCGCCCGCAACGGCGAGCTCTCGTCGAGCACGCCCACGAACATCACGATGGTGAACAGCACGAACGCAAGCGCGCATCGCTGCATAAGCGGCATGAAGTACGGCCACATCCCGCCCGCAGTGTTCGTGGTCGTTCCGAACCAGTACAAGCCCACCAGCGCAAGCGCGACGATGTAGAAGGGTACGGGATGTCGCTTCAGCGGTTTCGCAAGAATCCCGATAAGGACGATGCAGCAAACAAGCGCGATCAAGAACCTCATACCAGCCCCCTTCTGTAGTCGCAATATTGTCATAGTATCATAGTATAGGCTGAACAGCCTTGACGATCTTGCGTAGAGTACACTCGGGTTCTATTCGATATATTATCCTTAAACTAGATGCATTTGAACAGGTATTTTGCGTTGACTGTCATATATCATGGTGATAGTATGACCGCAATAGCTATCATACTAGGATATGACGGTTATGCTCATGCATGGGTCGACGGTGAATTGTTGGGGGACAATCTCGGACGGGCTTGTTTCCCGAATGCGATCTAGAGGGGGTTACGCGTGGATACCACATTGACACGGCGAAGTTTCGTAAAGTGGGGAACCGCAACGGTTGGTGCAACAGCGCTTGTTGGATTTACCGGATGCGCACCCGGCGGCGGCAAGGCCGAAGATGCTTCCGAGGGGACTCAGCAGAAAGCGGGCGAGTGGCTCAACGCTCCTTGTTACAACAACTGCAGCTGCGGCTCTTCTCGCTGTCTGAACCGGGTGTACGTCGAGGACGGCGTCCCATTGAAAATTCGCACCGACGAGGAATCGGAAGACATGTTCGCCATGCCGCAGCGCCGTTCTTGCTTGCGTGGTCGTGCAAAAATCAGTGAGGTGCTCTCGCCGGCTCGCATCAAGTACCCAATGAAGCGCAAGAATTTCCGCTTGGACAATCCTCAAGGAGAGCTACGCGGCAAGGACGAGTGGGAGCGTATCAGCTGGGATGAAGCACTTGATCTCGTGGCCGAGGGCATCAAAAAGATGTACGACCAGTACGGTCCGACGGGCATACTCTGTGGCGCGTCCAGCAACATCGGCGACGGGTACTACGATCAGAACGTGTGCCTGCTGAACGCCCTGGGAGGCTCGGTGCATGCGGAAGCTGGCACGGTGTCTTTCGGCTCCTGGTCGGTTGTTGACACCCATATGATCGGTGGCTTCGGCATGTCCAACACGCCGCATCACCTGCAGTTGATCACCAGCGACCTCCATGTGCTGTTCGGATGCAACTGGGCGGCCAACAAGGCCGGCAATCACGCGTTATATCTGGAAGAATGCCGCAAGCGCGGCGCCAAGGTCATCGTCATCGATCCGTGGCTGAGCCAAACCTCACAGATGGTTGCTGACGAATGGATTCCCATTCTGCCCGGCTCGGATACGGCGCTGGTCATCGCCATTTGCTACGAGTGGATCAACGCAGGAACGTACGATCAAGAATTTCTCGATACGTACTGCATCGGATTCGACGGCGATCATATGCCCGAAGGTGCCCCTGAAAACGCCTCTTGGAAAGATTACGTCATGGGCACCGGGTACGATATGACGCCGAAAACCCCTGAATGGGCCGAGAAGATCTGCGGCGTGCCCGCTGATACCATTCGCTCGCTTGCCGCCGAAATCGCGTCGGTGGACAAGGTTGATTTCAACTGCGCGCAGTCCGCATCCAAGATTCCCGCGGGCGAGCAGTTCGTCCAGAGCTTCTACACGATGGCACTCATGCACGGCGGCATCGGCACCCCGGGGCATTACTTCGGCTGGTCGGGCGTGAAGGAATTCATGAGCAGCGGCATCAGCACGGGCGCCTATTGCCCGGTCACCGCCGACCCTGCCAACCCCTTGGCTCCTGCGGGCTCGCCGGTGTACATGTACTATCCCATCCCGTCCTTCCCGACGCTGGAAGACCCTGATAGTTGGCTGAATTTGGAGCCTTCGGAATGCTGGCGTTCTATTCTCTCCGGAGAATACGGTCGCGATTGCTGGCCGACGGGAAAGCGTAAGGTCGACATTCACGCAGCCTACTTCGGCGGCCATATGAGCACCTTGAACCAGATCCCCGACACCATGAACGGCATCAAAGCAGTTCGTGCGATGGATTTCGTCTGGGGTGTCAACCCGTTCTTCGACTCGACGCGCCAGTACTGCGACGTGCTGCTTCCCTGCGCGACGTTCTGGGAGAAGCCCAACAAGGCGTTCGGTGGAGATTACGCTTCCGCGCTGTGGTTCGACAAGATCATCGATCCTCTGTACGAGGCGAAATGCGAAAGCTGGATCGCCGAGGAATTGGCAACGCGCTTGGGGCTCGACCCTAAGGTGGTCAACACCTTGAGCGATGCTGAGCGTACGTACGCGACCGTGCGCGATGCAACCTACATGGACGGCACGACGTTCGAGTCTTCGACGCTTCTGACCATCAAGCAGGAAGAAATCGACCAGTTCTTCCCCGGCGTCGAAGGCACCCCCCAAGAGGGTAAGTTCACGTTCCAGGAATTCCGCGAGAAGGGCATCTTGAAGGCGGAGCTTTCCGAGGATATGTTCATTCCCGAGCCCTATATGGCCTTTATAGCCGATCCGGAAGGAAGTCCGCTCAAGACGGCTTCCGGCAAGTTCGAGATCTACTGCGAGACGGCTGCCTACATGATCAACTCGGTGGGTTACTCTACCATCGCCCCCATCGGCATGTACCAGATCGGCGACCCCGAGCAGGGTGCCGGTACGCAGACCGACGAGTACCCGCTGCTGCTTTGGACGCCTCACTCGCTGCGTCGTGCTCACTCGGTGAACGACAATGTGGTGTCCTTGCGCGAAGCATTTCCCCAAGAATGTTTCATCAGTGAGGTTGATGCCAGGGAGCGCGACATCAAGAACGGTGATACCGTGCTGATGACCAGCCCTCACGGAAAGGTGCTGCGTCCGGCGAAGGTGATCCCGACGCTGGTGCCGGGTGCGGTTGCCATCCAGGATGGTGCTTGGTTCCAGATCGACGAAGAAACGGGAATCGATCTGGGAGGATGCCCGAATGTGTTGCAGGCTCCGAAATCGTCGGGTGGAGGATGCCAAGCGTGGACGGGTACGTTGGTGCAGGTGGAGAAGTATACAGGCGATCTGACACTCGAACCTGACAAGAATCGGCCGATCGTCATGCCGGTTGGCGTGGAATAAGGGAGGTGCATCATGGCTCAGTACGCGTTTCACTTTGATTCCAACAAATGCACCGGCTGCAAGACATGCCAGGTGGCGTGCAAAGAAACCTACAAGCTGCCGGTGAACAACCTGTACCGCAAGGTGCTCAACTACCAGGGCGGCACCTGGGAACTCAACGAAGCGGGCAGCTACGTGCCCAACGGCGTGTTCGGCTACTTCGTCTCCATGGCGTGCAACCACTGCGTCGATCCGGCGTGCGTGGCGAACTGTCCGACGGGCGCCATGCAGAAGGACGAGGAAACCGGCATCGTGTGGACCGATCACGAGGTGTGCATCGGCTGCAAGACGTGCCAGACCGTGTGCCCTTACGATGCGCCGACGTACGACGACGAAGCGGGCTACATGTTGAAGTGCGACATGTGCAAGGCCGAGCTGGAAGCGGGCGGGAGCAAGCCCCTCTGCGTCACCGGCTGCCCTATGCGCGCGCTCGATTTCGGCACGCGCGAGGACATGATCGCGAAGTACGGCGAGGGCGACGTCGAGGTGGAGCCCCTGCCGAAGGACACGACTCATCCGAACCTCATCATGAACCCGCATCGCGATGCCCAGAAGTCGGGCAGCGGCACCGGCGCGCTCGTGAACCTGGAAGAGGAGATCTAACGGCATCAGGCTGGGCGGCCGCTTCGTCGGCCGTCCAGCTGTTTCGGAGGGGAAAGGGGAAACGATGAACGCACCGTACAACCAGGACGTGCTTGCGGCTGCGGAGGCGTGCTTCGCGCAGGCGTCCCAGCTGCTGTACTGCGAGCCGGATGCCGAGGTCGTCGCCGACCAGGTGGCGGAGCGGCCGTTCCAGAACGCGCCGTTCGGCATGGACGATGCCGATGTGCGCGAAGGCATGGCGCTGATGGACGCTTGGTGCGTCGCCGCCGCGGCTGACGAAGCGGGCTTCGACGAACGCGTGGCCGCGCTTCGGCGCGAGTGGCTGCGGCTGTTCGTGGGTGCCGGAACGCCCGATGCGCCCAGCTGGGAGTCGTTCTACCGCGATCCGAACAGCCAGCTGTTCAGCGCGCGCACGCTGGAAGTGCGCGAGCGGTACCGTCGCCACGGGTTGCAGATCGAGCGGCTGTATGCGGAGCCCGATGACCATCTGGGGCTCATGCTGGGTTTCGTCGGCCATCTGATCGGGCTCGAAGCCGAGGCCCTCGCGGTCGGCGACGGTGCGGCGGCGGGCGAAGCGGCCGACGAGCAGGAGTCGTTCCTGGTCGAGCACGTGCTGCCCTGGCTTGCGGCCTGGCGCTACAGCGTCGATGCGCATGCGTCGTCCGACTACTTCCGCGGGGCAGGCGCGTTCGTGTTCGGGCTGTGCGCGCGCTACGCACAGCGCTTCGGCGTGGCGTTCGACCGCGAAGGGCAGGTGTTCAAGCGGAAGTAGCTAGGCATCGGGCGGTCGAAGCCCTATCATGAACTGAGCGTCTGGCGAGAGGGGGACGAGATGCTCGGGACGCTTGTGGTGCTGTACCTGTTCCTAGGAGGATGCGGAGCCGGCGTTATGTTCGTGACGGCGGCCTGGTCGCTTGCGTTTCACCGGACGCGCACGCGCACGCAGGAGCAAACGGCGGCGTTCGGCGATTTGAAGGCCCGGTGCTACGGCATCGGGTTCGTCATGCTGTGCTTGGCGGCGCTGTGCCTGCTGCTCGATCTGGGGCGCCCCGAGTTGGCGTTCTTGCTGTTCACGCGGCCCACGCTGTCGATACTGTCGTTCGGCTCGTTCACGCTGCTGGCCAGCATCCTGGTCAGCGGGTTTCTGGCGGTGGCGAACCTCATGTACGTGCCGTTCGTCCGTGCCGGGGCGCGCAAGGCGGCCGAAGCGGCGTGCTTGGCGGTGTCGCTGTGCATGATGGCGTACACCGGCGTGTACGTGGGGTGGATCGAGGCGGTTGCGCTGTGGAACAACGCGGCCACGCCTGCGCTGTTCGCGTTGTCGTCGCTGTCGGCGGGCGTCTCGACGGTGTTCGTGATCGCGCCGTTCGTGCGCGATGTGACGCGCTTGAGCGGATGGATGCTGCTGCTCCATCGCGTCCATCTGGCGGTGCTGGTGCTGGAGTTGGTGATGCTGGCGGGGTTCGTGGCGTTCGGGTTCTCCAACCCCTTCGCGCGCGAATCGCTGGCGATCCTGTTCGACCCGAGCGGGCTGGGCCCGTGGTTCGTCGTGGGGCTGGTGGGCTTGGGGCTGTTGGTTCCCTTGGCCGTCGAAGTGTTCGTCACGGTGACGAAGCGGTTGGTTCGCGCGCTGCCGGTGGACCTGCTGTGCATCGCGGGAGGGCTGGTGCTGCGATTCTGCGTTGTTTGGTCGGGGATGCATTGAAGATGCGCGGTTGCCGCCGCTGTACAAGCTGGTTATCTTGTACAATGCGGAACGGATGATCCCTCAGAAAGAATAAGGAAGTGGCATGGCGTTATTCGAGATAGACGAGTCGTCGGGGCTGCCCGTGTGGGTGCAGCTGCGCAACCGGTTCGTCTACTTGATCAAGACCGGCCACTACCAGCCCGGGGATCAGCTGCCCAGCGTCCGCACGCTTGCCGCCGAAGCCGCCATCAACTACAACACGGTGAGCAAGGTGTACATCAACCTCGAGCACGACGGGTATGTGGAATCGGTTCGAGGCCGCGGCGTGTTCGTCCGCGATATCGGCAAGCTGGCCGCCGACGACGTGCAGTCCATCGCCGATACGGAAATCGAGGAGAGCATCAAGCGGTGCCTCGCGTTGGGCATGACGCTTGATGAAATCATGTTGAGGATGATCGACGTCGCCCATCGCGTCCAGCAGGACGTGGAAGGGGGCGCGAGCATGAGACGGGGCTTGTATGAAAAATCGCAAAGGAAAGAATCAAACTGACGCGCCGGCCGCCAAGCCGTTTTCCATCGAGCAGTACAACTCGCGCACCGATCGGCGCACGTCGCAGAACGGCTCGCTCATGTTCTCGGCGTTCGTGTTCGTTGTGGCGCTCGTGCTGGCCATCGCGGCGGGCTACCTGATCACAGGAGCCTTCACCGTGTGGGTGGTGCTGGTCGGTTTCGCGCTGGCATGCCTTGCCGAGATGTCCATCCACATCGCCATGCAGTGGGAGAAGGTGGTGGTGCTGCGGTTCGGCAAGTTCAGCCGTTCGAAGGGCCCCGGCCTGTACTTCACCATCCCCTTCATCGAGCAGACTGCCCTCAAGGCTGACCAGCGCATCATGGTCACCGGGTTCGGCGCCGAGGAGACGCTGACCAGCGACCTCGTTCCCATCAACGTGGACGCCGTGCTGTTCTGGATGGTGTGGGACGCCGAAAAGGCGTGTCTCGAGGTGGAGAACTACTACAACTCCGTGTCGCTGGTGGCGCAGACCGCGCTGCGCGACGCCATCGGCCAGGTGGAGATCGCCGAGCTGTCCATGCAGCGCGCGCATATCGACCACCAACTGAAGAAGAGCATCGAGGAGAAGACTGAGCAGTGGGGCGTCACCATCATCGACGTGGAGATCCGCGACATCCGCATGCCCCAGGAGCTGCAGAACGCCATGAGCGCCGAGGCCCAGGCGCAGCAGGAGCGCAACGCCCGCGTCGTGCTGGCCGAGGTTGAGAAGGACATCTCCGACATGTTCATCGAGGCCGCGCATGCCTACCGCGAGGACGACCTGGCGCTGCAGCTGCGCATGATGAGCCTCGTGAACGAGAGCGTGAAGGAGGGCGGCAACATGGTGGTGGTGCCGAGCCCCTACGCCCAGGGCTTCACAGGCGACATAGCCTCCGCCCTCAAGGGGAAGAAGTAGCCCCTTCTGCGGCAAGCAAGGGCGCCATCCTCTCGGCAGTGCCCGTAAACGTACAAATGTTTCACGTGAAACAATCGTTCGCGCAAACAAATGTTTCACGTGAAACATCAGGGCCGTCGGATGCGGGTCGCCGGCTTGCTGACAGCCCGCCTCTGCCCGCCGCAGGCGCCGCTGCTCTCCTGATCCGTATCTCGCCGATAGCCCGATCGGGCGTCTCCGCTTGTCCGACACCGTCGGCCGCTCGTTCGCGAACGGTTGGTTGCGGGATCGGAAAGGCCAGCTACGCGACGGCGGATTCTGCTATGGTGCGATAGGGGAGCGGACGCTTCCAATGACGGCGCGGCTGCGCTCGGTAAAACATTTTCCAAAAGGTAATATATGATAACTGACATGGGCATACGATGTCGACAAGGCGTCGTTTTCGCAAGGCGAAGGTCGCAAGGGCATCCCGCTCTCGCGACCTTCGCCGCGTTTTCCGCACCGTTCGCAGACGTCTAAATTATTCTTGAAATGAACATATTCAATTTCCTATTTAACTATATTACTATGAAAACAGTTAATTAGAGGTCGAGGAAACGGTCATGAGTCACTGAGAAAGGGGATGCAATGACCACAGACGAGATGAGCGTGACCGCCGAGGAGTACACGGCGTTCACCTACCACCAGTCCCACTGCGGCGGCATGTGCCCGCTGGCGTGCACGGTGCGCGACGGGCGCATGGTGTCGGTTCAGCCGAACCACTGCTGCGACGACCGGTACGAAACCATCTGCGTGAAGGGCATTTCCGAGGTCCAGCACATCTACGGCGACCATCGCGTGCAGACCCCGCTTCGACGCACCGGAGAGCGCGGCGCGGGCGAGTTCGAGCCTATCTCGTGGGACGAAGCGCTCGACGAGGTGTGCGACAAGCTCAAGGAGCTCCAGGGCAAGTACGGAAACGACTGCGTGGTCATCTCGACGGGCGCCGAAGCGAACTTCCCGTGGCTGGCCGCCGTGCTGGGCGCGCAGGTGGATGCCAGCTCCGGCATCGACGTGGGCATCGGCAACGGTTTGGATCCTGCCATCGGTTTCGGCGGCGGC
>OMGQ01000933.1_pt1 | contig 20891 bp, 19 predicted proteins | sample 1646071 | NCBI WGS metagenome assembly OMGQ01 (sample SAMN05578585, study PRJEB25193) | human gut metagenome | biome: Human Microbiome; feature: human-associated habitat; material: feces | host: Homo sapiens | place: USA:Birmingham
TACTTCTCTATGCTAAACTATTACCCGTTACAAAAACCCGAAAAACAAGGTCTTACAAGGGTTTCGCCGATTTCCGGCGTAATGGGATGTTTCAAAAGACATCACCGATATCTTTTGTAACCGCTTAGGCGCGTGTGTTCGTGACCTTCCACACGTAAAACAAAACTAAAGGAGAAAACAAAATGAAAGTATCAAAAAACCTCAATGTGCTGTTCATGGCACAAGCAGCAATGATTGCTGCTATCTACGTAGTTATCACACTTGTATTTGCACCATTCAGCTATGGCGAAGTGCAGGTACGTCTGTCAGAAGCGCTGACAATTCTTCCGGTATTTACTCCGGCTGCAATTCCGGGACTTTTCATCGGATGTCTGATCAGTAATATTTTAGGCGGATGTATCATCCCAGATATCATCTGCGGAAGTCTGGCGACACTGATCGGAGCAATCTTCACGTACTCCCTGAGAAATCAAAGCAAATACCTTGCACCGGTTCCACCGATTTTAGCAAATGCGCTGATTGTACCATTTGTACTGCGTTTTGGTTACCAAGTGCCCCTACCGATTCCATTCATGATGCTAACTGTCGGAATTGGAGAAATCATCTCCTGTGGATTATTAGGAATGATTCTTTATACAGCACTTCATAAATATCAATCCGTAATTTTCAGAACTGCATAACAAAATATACAACATAAAAAATGCGGCTGGCCTCACTTGGTCAACCGCACTTTTTATTACTCTTATTTACAATATCCAATAAACGCATTCCCACTTCCCGAAAGCATTTCATTCATTTCATCCTGCATCACAGTATGCATTTCCCCATCATCCGGATTCACATACGTCACCGTATCCATTCCATATCCTGTCAGTAAAATCGCATGACTGCTGTCTGTCATCGCAATCACCGGCATTCCTTTATTGATAATATACAAAACCTGACTCAATGTGCACCCGGTCAAATCCATCCGGTTTGCACCAAATTGTTCCATATATTTTACACATGCATCATAAGAAGATTCTCCTTCGGTTTTTGCAAACGCTTCCGTATCTGTATAATATTCCAGATCCCGATTTCCTTTTTCCCATACATATGCCTGCTCTGACGAAATTACAACACCGGAAATCTGCTCTGCCTTCTGAATTGCATATGCTGCTTTATCATATACGCCTACCAATTCTCCAACACCATAAACATAATATTTATTCGTCTTTTTCTTATCGTCAAAAGAAATCGTGACCGCATCATCGACACTCACCAATTTCGGACGTAAAATACGCAAGGTTCGATTTTTCATCTCTTCCTTCAAAACAAGCTTTTGCTGTCGTTCCTTTCTTTTCGAAGAAAATGTTTCCAACGACACCCCACGATCTTCCCGTTCTTCATTACTTGTAATATAATCTTGGCTGCTTCCTGTATAAATCTCTCCCGATTTCGTTACACGATTAATCGTCACCAAATTCTTTTCCACAAGAATGTCCGAAATATATACTCCCTCTTGCGAATATTTCTTCAAAGACTCATTAGAGGCTCCAAAAATTTCTAATTCATACATCGGAGTCACATCTTCTCCCGAAACTGTTGTTCCCTGATCATCTGTCCGCAAATATCCACAAATAAAATCATTTTTAATAAATCCAAGCGGACGAACAGAAGCACCTTTCGGAGCTTTTACCTCATAAGATTTGCCAGTTTCAAGATTCATAACACATATTTTTTTCGACGTATTTAAATCCCCTTCTATCTGATATGCAAGCAGATGCCCATCTTCCGATGCAACATACTGGCCCTCTGTCAGTTGTTTTGCCAGTTCTTCCTGTTCACCACTCGCAACATCTACACGATATAATACTCCTCCGGCCAAAACATACAACAATCGGCTCTGCTGATTATAATATACCATTTTGCCAAGCTCATCTTTTGCAATAACAAAGGACTTTGTACTTGGTATAAAAGCAATTTCATTTACAGCATTTTTCTCAATATCAAAATAATATACATTAACTCCAACTTTACCTTCATGAGTTCCTCGGTTCATATATCCATATACCGCAAAAGTGGTACTTCCATTCTCATCCATACTGATGATACGAACTTCATGCGAATCATTTCGGCTCCGCTCATCTCTTCCCTCCGTATCAGTAAAACTAAAGACCATTGACAATTCATTAGACTTTACATCATATGTCCATAACTCTCTCTCTTGAACAAAAGAAATCACCGTTCCCTTTTTATTAGCTGCAAAATCCACATCATCTGTCATTCCAAGCAAAATACGATTGTCATCCACTGCCTGCTCATTTCCATTGAAAATCTGATTCATTGTCCGGTTATAATCCAACAAATACATCTTCTGCTGACTGCATCTGACGCGGAAAAATTCCTTCACATGAAACGTCTCTTTCTCCCCGGAATCCCCTTGACAAACAACACGATAATCTGCAAGAAGCGAAGTATACATACGATTACTTTCTTTGATGCTCCATGCCACATCTGTAGAAACTTCCGGTTTCAAATCTCCCCACTGAATATGTGTAATATCAGAATGAATGTTTACGGTCTGATACGTTGTATTGTCACTCTCTTCTCCAGGCTCCAAATACTCTCCCAACGTTTCTCCGGTTCCGGTAATCGCCTTTTCATGAAAATCCTGTGCAAAAGCCAGGCATTCATTTAGCCACAACCCCTTCTCCTTCTCAATCCTTGTATAGAAATAGACTGTTTCATCATTGCCCATCTCCATAACCACTTTCAAAACAGACTCTTGCGCACCTTCTGCAAATCCATCATTTAACTCCAATGCCACATTCGTTCCCGAACTATCCTTTACCGGCTTTCTAACATAAGTCGTCTCCCCATCTAGCGAACAGACTTCATAACGAATACTCTGAATATCCTGTCCATTTCGCTGTAGATTCATTGTCAGTACTCCATCATCTGGCACTGGTGTAATCGTATCACGCATGGCTGTAATATCCATCTCATCCGTATATCCAGTCAACATATTCATTGCCTGATCGCCTATCATGAACGATATCTGCGGCAGCGTTGGATCACTTAATCCAACTGTACGGTCAGCTGTTCCTCTATTCGTCAACAGAGAGCTTACCACCAGCGCTACAACAAAGATCAGCAGCAAAATACCGGTTTTCTTCCATATGCTTCTTCTTTTCATGTTTCAATGTCCCCTTATCTTTCATCCATCAGTTTTCCCAAAGTTGGGCTAACTTGTAAAAACTCCTCACACTTCTGAATGCATTCCAGTTTCTTTTGTTTCTCCCCCTCCGGCTGTCCTGTTTGTTTTACTGCCCGGAGCAAAATATTTTTCGGCGTATGCTCCATATCTATAAATTCCAACACCTGTACATGATATCCGGCGCTTTCCAAATATTCTGCGCGCAATCCATCTGTCACCAAAGCAGCAAATCTTTCTTTTAGCAATCCATATTTCATCACCGGTTCCAGAATTTCATTTTTCATTTGTCCATTAAGCTCATGCTGACAGCAGGGTACTGACAAAATAACCTTTGCCCCCCATCCAATAGCCTTTGCCAACGCATAATCGGTTGCTGTATCACATGCATGCAATGTCACCACCATGTCCACTGCATCTATACCCTCGTAATCAGCAATATCCCCTTCTAAAAATGTTAATTTCTCATACCCATACTTTTCTGCAAGTTCACTACAGTGGCGAATTACATCCGCCTTCAAATCCAAACCGATAATCCTAATATCATAGTGTTTGAGTTCATGTAGATAGTAATACATTGCAAATGTCAGATAAGATTTTCCACATCCAAAATCTAAAATTGTTACTTCCCTTTTCTTCTCCAACTGCGGTAAAATATCCTCTATAAACTCCAGAAATCGGTTAATCTGCCGAAACTTATCAAATTTTGTACGAACAATTTTCCCTTCCTGCGTCATCACACCTAAATCCTGCAAAAACGGAACCGGTATGCCTTCCTGTAAAATATAATGCTTCTTACGGTTATGCGAAAGATCCGAACAGTTTGCTTTTCTTCCTGCTACTTTTCTTTTCTGAATCGTTACTTTCCCCTTTTTACTGATTAAGATTGTATAGTCATTCTCACCTGACGAAAGCTGCATCTGGCGAAACTCCCCCATCGCATGATTAATTCTCTGCACAGCTTCCATTAGAGTCAAATTTTCATGGAACACTTGTGTTTTTGTATAAGATTCGCACTGTATCATCCGCAAACCTTTTATTTCCACCGGGCGAACCTTAATCTTTAAAATTCCTTCCTTGATACGCGGATTACTGATAACCGCTTGCAAAAACTGTTCATTTAATGTCTCTTTTAAAAGCTTTTCTATTTCATTCATATTCTTATTCCTATTCAAATCTTTCTACTTATTTAATCAGCATCCCTAAATATTTTTCAAAATCTGCTCCTTCATTTCGCTGAACATTTGCCTCAGAAGAATCTTTCATTGCCTTCCAGATAAAGATTCCTGCAAGTTCTACTGTTTGAAAAATATCATCCCCTCGGGCAACACCACCTGCAACAACCGAAGCAAACAAATCCCCAGTTCCCGAAAAACTTCCTCCTATATACGGAAAAGCAGACATTACCGCCCGTTCCTTTGTAACTGTCAGATTTCCAATTTTGATAAGTTTTTCATCTTCATCCCAAAATCGGATTCCTGTAACAATCACTGTTTTACATCCGTTTGCAAGCAATTTTTCTGCAAGCATTCGAATCACCTTCGTTGTACATTCCCTACGTTCCTCTATTTCCATTGCTACTGTATGATAGTCCACATCAGTTAATAAACACAATTCCATAAGATTTGGAGTCACAATATCTGCACGCGCCACCAGTTGTTTCATATCATTGAGCAAAGCATCTGTGCAAAATGAAAAACGTTTTCCCTCATCTCCCATAATTGGATCTACTAAAAGAAATGTCCCTGTATCTTCTTTATTATAAAAAGTTTGCAAAAAGTGAAAAATCTGCTGAACTTGTTCTTCACTCCCAACAAATCCCGTATATATCCCGTCAAAACATACCCCCATCTTTTCCCATTCTTGACGGAAGTACTCCATTTTTTCTGTATAATCATCACAGTAAAAACTCGGATATCCAGTTTGAGCACTTAATACTGCTGTAGGAAGTGGACAAGGTTGTACGCCCATGACAGAAATTACCGGAAGTGCAGCTGTCAGAGAACATCTGCCAAACCCGGACAAATCATTAATCACTGCTATCTTTTTACTCATAGTGTCCCTCTTTTCCTCAGCATTATAATACTAATAAAAATTCTAAATCTTCTTTCTACAGAATGCCTTGTTTTAAAGAAAATGTCAAGTATTGGACTATTCTTTAAACGCAAAAATGCAAATATAGCTAAAATATTTTTGTTCTTAACTATACTTGCATTTTCAAAATTATTTTCATAAAAATCTAATACGTGATATCATTTTCGTACTTATTTATCAAAGAATACGCCGCCGCTACATTTCTATCCAACTTTTGACATATTTCAACATTTGACGAAAACTGAATATTTTGACTTTTTTTGCTAATGTTTTGAATCACATTTCCATACAAAAAAATTTTTTCAGGATCAAATAACAAATTTATATATTCTATTATTCCTTCCAATACTTCACAAATTTTTTCCATCTTACTTTCAGATAGACAAGCTAAATCTTCATCTTTCAATAATTCGCAATAATAGGACTCTATTGTCTTATCCTCGTTATCATTTATCATAGACATTTTTAATTGTCCTATTTCCCCAGCCGCGCCTCCTTTTCCATACAACACATTACTCTTATCAATATACGCGCCACCTAATCCTTTATCAATATTCATAAAGAACGCGGTCTCAGACTTTGTTGTTCCTAATTCATACTGCAGCAATGCAATACTTTTTACTGTATTACAAATATAAACTCTAGTATCTACAATAGCTTCAATAATTTCTTTTAAATCGAAATCATACCATCTCAATCGATGAGATTTAATTACTACACCATTTCTAGTATCTACAATTCCAGGAACTGCTATAGAAATACCAAACAATTCATATTTAGACGTATATTTTTTTATAAAACTTGTTAAGCTTTCAATATATTCCTCTTGTTCGTTTATATCTATTGTCTGTTTATCTAATTGAGTAAGACTATAATCAAAAACTGCTCCAGAAATTTTATTATGCGATAAAACAATTCCTAATACTGGAAGAGCTGCTTCTTTAAATTTCAAAGCTACTGTCGGCCTTCCTACCTGTTTTTTATTTTCCGTATATGCCTCATATATTATGTCATCCATAATAAGCTCTTCTGCAATAAGAGACACTGTATTTTTTCCTAGATTCGATAAGCTTACAAGATGCTTCCTGGAAATAGGCTGATTTTGCCTAATAAGTTTCAAAATCATTCTCCGATTTATTTCTCTTAATATACCTGGTCCTACTTTACCCAACTACTCACCACCTTCTTGATTAAATCATATTTTTTCCAGACAATTGTATCTAGTTTATCTTAGATAATAGCCTAGTTTATTATACTACAATCATATTATATTTTATAAACAAAGTTCTTTCAATAATTCCTTTCCCTCCTGTATATACAAAATATCATTTTCTCTTTCACACAATACTATATATTCATTTTCGTCAAACTCACAACTTTTACGCAATAACGCTCTTGGGTGTATTGTCATACAATCTATTGCATAACTAATTTCGAGAATTTTATCCCTTTTGATGCGATTTAATATTTCCAAAAGATCCATAGCTGCTCCTGCTAATAAATTTTGATTTGATTCCATGCATAATCTTTTATTTTCATCCAAAATCACCTTACCACCTATTAACGTTTCATATACACCTGCATCGCATCCTGTAAATTGTGTTCCATCACTAATTAAAACTAATTTTTCTTTTTTCACTCTTTCTATTACAGAAACCACATTATCTGGAAGATGATGTCCATCTACTATTATCGATGCATATAACTCCTTCTCTGATAATTGATCCCATATGTAATTAGGATGCCTTTTTAAATATAAATGAGCTCCATTTCCTAAATGCGTTGAACACTGTGCACCGCCCAATACAGCTCGATGTATTTGATCACTATTTGCATTTGTATGTCCAATAGACACCATAATATGTTGTTCCCGACAATATTTCAAAAAGTTTTCTGTCCCTAGTTTTTCTGGTGCTATAGTAATTATTTTTATCAAGCCATTATATTTTTTTTGCCATTTTTCAATTTGATGCACATCTGGACATGTAACGTATTGAATTGGATGTGCTCCTCTCGGTCCATCTTCAGCAGATATATATGGACCTTCCAGATGTACCCCTTTAATCATCTGGTCACATAAAATATATTTCTTTTTTGCCTCATATATAACTTGTAACCCTTGTTCCATATTTTCCTTACTATTGGTTATAATAGTCGGGAAAATATACCATATTCCTCTATTTCTTAATTGCTCACAAACTTTATTTACCTTTTCTTCATCTAAATTACTTTCATTAAAATCAATCTGGCAAAATCCATTTATTTGAATATCAATAATTGGTTTACAAATAATAAGACGGTTATTCAATCCTATCCCATACTTATTTTGTATTTCACTAGTGATTAATACTTTTTCCGTTCTATTATTAATCTTATCTAAAATAAATGTTTCCATCTCTCATTCTCCTCATCTAATCTCCTTTATATTACCTTCTGATCCGTAAAAATAAGACAATTTTGATGAGATTTTAAAATAGTTGCAGGTATTTCTTCTGTCATATCAGTATCTATAACATTTTTCAAAATATGATATTTATTTATTCCAGGCACAGTACAACATATATATTCTGCTGATACTAACATTGGAATCGTAATTGTTACCGCCGTTTTGGGTACATCTTCAATTGTTTCAAAACAACCATCATGTACTTGTTGTTGTCTACAAACCTCATCTAACTCAACAATTTTGACACTTTGTTTATCTTTAAAGTCTGCATATTGAGGATCATTAAATGCAATATGCCCATTTTCTCCAATCCCCATACAACAAACATCAATCGAGTCTTCTTCTAACAATCTTCCGTATCGTTCCACTTCCTTTTCATATTCCCACGCTTGCAACAAATAATATTGTTTTATAGGAACTTTGTCAAATAGATGTTTTTTTATATATTCGCTAAATAATTGCGGGCTTCCCTCTTCTAATCCACAATATTCATCCATATGAAAACCTACTACTTTTGACCAATCAATGTTTTCTTTTGCCAAATAATATAGCATCTCATCTTGCGATGGCGCAGACGCAAAAATAACTCTTGCCGTTCCCTTTGTCATAATACATTTATTAATACATTTCGCCGCATACTCTGCCGCTGCTTTTCCCATCTTTTTTCTATCATCAAAAATTTTAATATTTAAACCTTGTCCACTCATTTTTCACTCCAATATTTGTTCAATACTATATATCCATTCACTATCTATATCTTTTAAATTTAACAACTCTACAATTAAAAATAATGCTCTTAAAATATGATAGGGATCCTTAACTGGTAATGCTACGACCTTGTTCATCTTCTTTCCTTTTCTATCTAAAATTTGACTCCATTCATATTGATCAGGAAATGTAGAAAATACATACTGATGCATTTTCACATACCACTCTTTCCAAAACGAATCTTTTGCATGATTTCCAAATAATAAAAGAGCATATAATGATTCCGCATGTGGCCACCATAATTTATAATCCCATGTTTCACTTATTAACTTAGAAAAATCATCTTTTCCTTCCCCGTTTGGTTTGCCTCCAGATTCATAATCTACATAACGAAACAAACCGCCGTATTGTTCGTCCCATCCCAACTTTATCGCCGCTTTTATAATAGCTTCTAATTTATCTATTATCTGTTCTCGATATTCTGCCCCTGCTGCATAATACATAAACCATGTATCTTCAATTGTATGCCCTGGGTTTAAATGGCACCCTATAATTCCTTCCGTCTTTTGGTTATCTAACGTTAAAATTTCTAATATTCTATTTTCATTATCACAAAAATCTTTCAAAATACTTTTCAAATACCATAATTCTTTTGTTCTCAAAATTTTACTTTTTTCATCCTGCTTAAAACATTTTTTCAATTCAAAAATAACACTCAGCATTATCATCGGGACACTATGTGCTTTCATCCCTTTACTTATAGGATATGGATCTGTACGAAATTTTTGCTCACTTATTCGCTCTTCAATTCTTTCATACAATTTCCAAATTTTGGAGCAATACTTTTGCATACCAAATACATGAATGTAACTCGCAATTCCAATCACAACAAAACAATCTGCAAATGTACTATTTTCATACTCATTATATTTTCCCGTTTTTTTAGGACATCCTTCTCTCGATAATAAAAAGCAAACATTTCCGTTATCTAAAATGCTCTTTAACAAGAATTTCGCAGTAGAATCAGCTTGCTCTCTCAAAATAGTTTTATTAGTATTTATCATTCCTTTTTCACTTAATTCATATGCTTTTGATAATAACCATAAATATCTACCTTGAGACCATACATATTTATCTGTATTTAACAATTCCCCTGCATCATTAATACATGTAAAAACCCCTCCGTAAGAATCGTCATATTCTTTCATCCAAAAAGAAAGTATTTTCTCAGTCTGTGCTTTATAAAATTTTAATAGATCCATTCCTTATCCTCCTATTTCAATCTTAAAATCTGCATTAAATAATCTTGACCACGGGAAAGAAATTGTCATATTTCTTATTTTTTCAGACCATTCCTTTTTGAAAACGTATTTATATAATTCTTTTACTTTTTCTTCTGCTATATCACAAATCACCGTTTCTTCATTGCTAATGTTAAAATATGAAATATTTGGATATTTCGGCAAATATTCTTTTATTAAAATATTTCGTATTACTCCTTCATAAAAAATATCTTCAAATACTGATTCTAATAGTATCCCTTCCATTTCTATCGAATGCTCTTTATTCAGAAAAATACAAGATTCTGCTAATGAACTTCCCAAAGTATTACAATTCGTATTCCAAGCATGGTAACTTTTAAGACTATAAAGGTTCTCTAGACTATCCTTTAACATTGTTAATAATCTAAAATCTCCACCATTTGCATACGCACAATCACAAATCGAAACACTTTTTCCACATTTTATGTGATAAGAAATTTCATTTACAAAATATGCTAAATTTCTATTTCTATCATAATCAATATTATCTTCAAACTGTTGATTAGCCTCCAACATTCCGCTTAATGGTGGCGTATTATAAGCCAAAATAATATCAGCTTCATCTTCACGCTCTACTAATCGCCCTCCAACCGCTAATATATGTGATTTTAAATTTTCCCCAATCGCTCGGTCTTCATATTTAGGGATTACCATTTCTCCGGCTATTGTGGAATAAAATGCATATATTTTAGGCACTCTATTATATATCTCATTTATACATCTTGCGACCAATGTATACCCTGTTTCATCCGCCCCTGAGTATGTTAATACTTTATTACTTATCCTATATTTTTGAATTGCCTTATATACGATTTTTTGATCAATTGCTGTATATCCATATTCATACGAATCGTCTTGCGGAATTACCATAGTATCTATATAATCATTTTTCACTAACTCCAAAAGTCCCAAAATAAAACTGCGATTATATTGTCGTCTATTTTCAAAATCTTCTATATATTCTTTAGGTAAATATCCCTTTATTTTTTTTAATTCTTCTTTCTCTATTTCTGTGAGCATCATTCTTTCTTCTTTATCTTTCAGAACACCATATCTGAAAATATCTCGTCCATACTCTTCATAATAATCCGGTTCTTGCTCACTACTACTATATTGAGGTGTACGCATAATTAACGAAGAAATAAAAATTTTGCATTTGGGATTAATTTCCTTTAACTTCATAAATTTTTTTAAAATCTTTTCTATTGAATTTTTTCCATCATGAATTCTTGAAGGAAGCAATCCTCCATAACATAACATTTCAGATGCTATAACTGCATACTGACATTCTGTAATTTCTTTTTCTACGAACTTCCATATTTTTTCTACATCTGCTTTTTTCTTTTTTTGGGATAGCACACTCTCATCTGGATAAATCAATTCAATCTCTTTTTCAATTTTCATTATTTTAATAATATTTCTATAATTACATGGGCGCTCGTCCAACGGAATATACAAAATTTTTTTATTCATTTTTTCACCTCTCTGTCTATTCTTTATTTGCTCCACTGATTCCATCAACAAACATTCCCTGTGTTAATAAGAAAATTATCACCGTTGGAATAATTGATAAAACGATACCTGCTGCAATCCAGCCAAAATTATAAGAAAACTGCCCATTTAACATTGTCAACGCTGCTGATAACGGATATTTTTCTGTGTCATTCAAGACAATCATCGGCCACAAAAAATCATTCCAGCTAGCAACAAATTGAAATAAGATTACAACGGCAATACTAGGTTTAACAATTGGCAATATTAATTGTATAAATATTCGAAATTCACTAGCACCTTCAATCTTTCCAGATTCCCTTATAGAATCTGGCACACACAAAAAAGCTTGTCGCATGTTAAAAATATTAATAATAGTTACTGCTGTTGGTAAGATTACCCCAATATAAGTATTGCTCAATCCCATATTATTAATTGTCAAATAATTAACTACCATACCAGCGGTTGTAGGTACAATCATAGCTGAAATAATCAAAGAAAATACTACCTTTTTTCCTTTGAAGTTAAGTTTCGCTAATGGATATGCTGTAAAGCAAGCTAATAATGTATTAAATAAAACACTTCCACCTGATATTATAACTGTATTCAGCACATACTTCCCAAAATCAATAAATTCAAATACTTCTTTATAATTCAAAAAAGAAATTTTATCAAATGAAATATTATATGGAAAGTCATATATATTTGTATTTGGTAAAATGGAAGAGATTAGTAACCATATAAAAGGGCCTATCATAAAAATACAAATACAAATCAAGACTATATATAAAATTATTTTCTTTGCTTTTTTTTTCAATTATTCTCTCCCTTTCTCTGATAAACATTTACAATAATACTGAATACTAGGATAATACAGCTTAATATTAAACTTAAAGCAGCCGCATAACCAAAATCAAAACTTTGAAAGCCTTTTTGATAGATATATAAACTTGCTGTTAAGGTTGAGTTTCCCGGTCCACCATTCGTAAGCACAAACGGTTCATCAAAAACTTTTAATGCACTTATCAAACTAAGTAGCGTACACATTACTACCTGTGGTTTTAACATCGGTATAATTACATGTATAAAAATTTGAAAAGAATTTGCTCGGTCTAATTTTGCAGCTTCTATCAAATCATAAGGGACAGACTGCAAACCAGCCAAATATATAACCATATAGTATCCAAAGCCTTTCCAAGCAGTAATAAACATAAGAACCCATAGCGCTGTTGAATTATTCGAAAGCCAGCCAACACTTTCCGAAATCAAATTCATTTTTAAAAGAATTTTATTAACAATACCTTCATTGCTTAATAACCAATTCCAAACAATAGATACAGCTACCGTTGATGTAATAACTGGAAAATAATAGCACATTCTAAAAAAACGAGTTCCTCTTATTTTTTGATTCAACAATACTGCAAATGCCAATGATACAATCTGAATAATAGGAACAACTAATACATATTTCATAGAATTAAAGAGTGCCACAATAAAATTACTATCACTAAAGGCTCGTTTAAAATTTTCGAATCCAACAAAATTTATTTCTCCTACCACTGAGTAATCCGTCAATGATAACGGAATACTAAATATGATAGGAAAAAAAACAAATATAAATAAGATTGCTAACCCAGGGAACATAGTTCCCCAGGCGTAAATTGCTTCTGAATGTGATTTAACAAATTTTCTAATTTTCTGTCTTTTCAAAATTCTGTTTCTCCATTCTATTTTAGTTCTGCATTAATTTCAGATACAATTTTGTCCATATTTTCTTTTACATTCAGATTATTAAATAAAATATCTTGCAAGTTTCTATTCACTTGATCCAATATATCTTGCGGAACTGGAATTTCCGCAGATTTCTTCAAAGATGTAACCGCTGCTAATTTAATTTCATCTTCCAGTGTTCCACTACTCTTCTTAAAATACTCATCTTCTATTGTCGCTTTTGTGGAAGGCAAGGTATTAGCTGTTTTAGAAAATTCTAATTGACTTTCAGCATTTGTTACCATTTCAGCAAATTTGATTGCTTCTTCTTTATTCTCAGATTTTTCTGGAACACTCAAATACATGGTTGTAGATACACTTTTATCAAATGGTACTGGAATTACTTTTGTATTTTCATACACCTCTGGTGCTGTAGTTTTAAATTTATTAACAAACGTTGTTCCTGAATACACTGAAACTACCTGCTTAGAATTATATAATTGTGCCCTTAATTCCTGATCTAAAATTTCTTTTGGATTTGCATTTTTATTATATACTTCCTTAAATTTTTCAATAACCTCTACCGCTTCATCGCTATTAATTAAAATTTCTGATTGTTCACTATTAAAAATTGGCACATTTGATGATCCTAACATTTCTCTAATATTAGCCTCCATTGCCATTCCAGTAACACCTGTTTTTTCTGTTACATCAATTGCCCACTCAAAATATTCCTCTGCAGTAGTTGGATATTTATCAGTCGGATATCCATTATCTTTTAAAATTTGTTCATTAATATATATAACTGGTACAGTTGTATACCACGGCAATGCAATAGTTCCTTGCTCTGTTTTTACTGCATCATATATTCCATCAAAAAATGCTGTTTTAGTATCCTCAGAAATATAATCTTCAACATCTAACAAAGCATTCTTATCAGCCAATGCTAATGCTATATCTGCATTCAAATTGACAACATCTGGTGCATTATTACTTGCAATTGCCGTAAGTAATTTTTCTTGAATGACATCTTTAGGATAATCCATCCATTTTATTTTTATATTTGGATTTTCTTTTTCAAATTCTGCAATTAAACCATTAAAATAATCATTAAAGGTTGGTTGTAATGAAATTGTCCAAAACTCCAACGTTTTTTGCCCTGCTTCTTTTTTTTCTGCTTCCTTACCATTACATCCGAATACCATAAGTGAAATCATGGATGCTACTAGAATCATACTTATCTTTCTTCTCATTTTCTTCATAATCTTTTACCTCATTTTTTCTCTTAAATTAATTAGGACTCTTGCGCGCATTATTTATTCCTTAATTAGGACTAATTAAATAGTAACATCTACTTTTAATTTTGTCAATGTGGTATTAACTGTTTTTATTTTCTTTTTTTTACAAGTTAAATTAAAATTCTGCCCCTTAAAAAACATAAATCCCCACTCCCATATATTCACATAAAAAGAGCGACTACACATAAGATTAACACTCATGTATAGCCGCAATTCTATCTCTATATTAAAGATATTTTTTTGTTTTAGGATGCATTTTCCTTCATCCTCTTAATTACTTTAAGTCTCGTGAATTCCTCACGCTCTTTTTCTTCCAATGCATTTGTGATGCTGTACACCAGATTAGTATACATTGGAATTGTGATATTTTGAAGTGCATTCGCACGCTTCTGTGTTTTCTTGATGTTGCTCGCCAGACGATAGGCTGCATTTTCCACCATAGATAACTTCACAGTCAAATCTTTTACTTTTTGAAATGCTTTTGTAGCTGCATCAATCGATTCACGCGTTGTGCTAAAAGAATACGTCGGCATTTCATTTGCAGGAGTATATTTCACATGCGGAATCTCCGTTCCCATAATGCTTCGTGTCTGAATAGTGATTGAATTCTCAATCGGGACCGTATAAGCAACCTGAGAAACCATACTGATTCCATGCTCAATATTGGCACGCTGCAGACAAGAATAAGCATACGTAAAAGTGGAATCAATTTCATTCTGAATATCGCGTGCTTCATCAATCAAATCCATCAGCTCACGAATCAGGATATTCCGCTTTTTGTCCATCAAATCATACCCTTGTTTTGCAAGAGTCAGTGAATTTTTGGCGAGCATTAAATTTCCTTTTGTGGGAAATGTACGCGGGTCCATGAAATCCCTCCTTTTATCAGTCTTCTTTTACAGTCGGCTTATAATATTTTGCCAGAATCTTCGTATCTACACGATCCAGCTCTTCCTTCGGAAGCAGTCCTAATAACTCCCATCCAAGATCTAACGTCTCTTCAATCGTACGATTTTCTGTCGGTCCCTGACCAATATAACGTGTCTCAAATTCTTTACCAAATTCTAGATACTTTTTATCAATCGGAGACAACTCATCTTCACCGATAACAGATGCCAGATTACGTGCTTCGCCAACTTTTGCATATGCTGCAAAAAGCTGGTTCGCCAGATCCTGATGATCTTCTCTTGTATATCCTACACCAATACCATCCTTCATCAATCGCGAAAGTGATGGTAGAATATTAATTGGAGGGTAAATTGACTGTCCGTGCAGTCCTCGATCCAATACAATCTGTCCCTCTGTAATATAACCTGTTAAGTCCGGAATCGGATGTGTGATATCGTCATTCGGCATAGTTAAGATTGGAAGCTGTGTAACAGAACCATTAACGCCCTGCACAATACCTGCACGTTCATAAATCGTAGCAAGCTCACTATACAGATATCCCGGGAAACCTTTACGGCTTGGGATTTCTCCTTTCGAAGAAGAAACCTCTCGCATAGCTTCTGCAAAAGAAGTCATATCTGTCAAAATAACCAAAATATGCATATTCAATTCAAATGCAAGATATTCTGCTGTTGTTAACGCCACCTTCGGTGTGATCAAACGCTCAACAACCGGGTCATTTGCAAGGTTCAAGAACATTGCCACATGATCGGATACTCCACTTTCCTCAAATGTACGACGGAAGAAATCGGCAACATCATGTTTTACACCCATCGCTGCAAAAACAATCGCAAATTGCTCTCCAGAATTATCTCCCAAAGATGCCTGCTTAACAATCTGTGCAGCCAGCTGATCATGCGGAAGACCATTTCCCGAGAAAATAGGAAGCTTCTGACCACGAATCAAAGTGGTCAATCCGTCAATCGCAGAAATACCGGTCCGAATATAGTTACGTGGATATTCACGACGAACCGGATTCAGTGGAAGTCCATTTACATCTCTCTTCAAAGTAGATGTCAACGGTCCCAAATCATCAATTGGCTGACCAATCCCATTAAACGTACGTCCTAACATATCCGGGGAGAGTGCAATCTCCATCGGATGTCCTGTCAAACGTGTATGTGTATTGACAAGAGACATATTCTCAGATCCTTCAAACACCTGAATCACAGCCTTGTCTTCATAAACCTCTACAATACGTCCAATCTTACGTTCTGTACCATCTACGACAAATTCTACGATTTCATCGAAGAACGCGTCCTGAACGCCCTCAAGAGCAATCAGAGGGCCGTTGATACTACTTAATCCTAAATATTCAATTGACATTGTATCATTCCCTCCTTATGCATTCTTTTCCAGCACGCGCTGGTAAAATTCGTCAATATCTTTTTTGTATTGCGCAAACATTTCCAAACGATCATTCGGAACATCATACTTGATCGCAATCACCTTTTCAAAAATGTTTTCCGACTTCAACACAGACATCGGATGTCCCATGGTCACTAAAGCACGCGCTTGTTTATATAGATACAAAATTGTGTCCATCATAAGGAACTGTTTCTCCATAGAAACGCAAGTATCATCTTTATGGAATGCATTCTGCTGCAAGAATCCAAGACGGATAACACGCGCAATTTCCAGAATCAATTTCTGATCATCCGGCAAAACATCGCTTCCGATCAATTTTACGATTTCCAGAAGACTACTCTCCTGATTCAAAAGTCCCATGATCCGATTACGATAATCTACAAACTTTGGAGATACATGGTCCTGATACCACGGCGCCAAATCGCCTAAATACTCACTGTAACTTGTAAGCCAGTGAATGGCCGGGAAATGTCTTGAGTAAGCCAAGCTCTTATCCAGTCCCCAGAAGCAACGAACAAAACGTTTCGTATTCTGTGTAACCGGCTCAGAGAAGTCACCACCCTGAGGAGAAACTGCTCCGATAATAGATACAGAACCATCTGTACCATTGAGATTATGCATCATACCTGCACGCTCATAGAACGCAGACAGACGAGATGCCAGATATGCCGGGAATCCTTCTTCAGCCGGCATCTCTTCCAAACGACCGGAAAGCTCACGCAGAGCTTCTGCCCATCTCGAAGTAGAATCTGCCATAATCGCAACGTCATATCCCATGTCTCGATAATACTCAGCCAGCGTAAGTCCTGTATAGATAGAAGCTTCACGAGCTGCCACCGGCATATTAGAAGTATTTGCGATCAATGTTGTTCTGTCCATCAAAGGATTTCCACTCTTCGGGTCAGTCAACTCACTAAACTCTTCCAGTACCTGTGTCATTTCGTTTCCACGCTCACCACAGCCGATATAAATAATAATATCTGCATCAGACCATTTTGCAATCTGGTGCTGTGTCATTGTTTTTCCAGTTCCAAAACCACCCGGAATAGCAGCTGTACCACCCTTCGCAATTGGGAACATCGTATCAATAATACGCTGTCCTGTTACAAGCGGAATAGATGCCGGAAAACGATGATGTGTCGGACGAGCCGTACGAATCGGCCATTTTTGCATCATCGGTAATTCCTTGGTAGAGCCATCGCTTAATTCCAAAGTTACAAGCGGCTCCAAAATTGTATATTCTCCATCAGGAACAACGGCTGTAACCGTTCCCTCTACATTTGGAGGAACCATACATTTGTGTACAATCGCACGTGTTTCCGGAACTTCTGCAATAATATCACCACCATGCAGGTAATCACCTACAGAAACTGTCATATGTGCAGACCATCTTTTATTGATGTCCAGTGAATCCACACTAACACCACGAGTAATAAACGCTCCACCCTTGTCAGCAATACGCTCCAAAGGGCGCTCAATTCCATCAAAAATATTATCCAAGATTCCCGGAGCCAAAGTAACAGATACCGCATCACCGGTAGCAGTCACTTCCTCTCCTGGTTTTAATCCTGATGTTTCTTCATATACCTGAACCGTTGTCATGTCTTTATCCAGCGAAATAACCTCTCCAACCAACTTTTCGCGGCCAACATAAACCATTTCAGACATACGAAATCCGGTATTGCCTTTTAAATAGATGACGGGACCGTTGATTCCGTAAATTTTTGCAGTTTTAAGCAATGCCGTCACCTCCCGAGAATAAAAATCTGTCGTATTCATTACGCAGTTGTGTTTTAAATGAGTTATCAATCAAAATATTACGTCCACGGATAACCGCACGAACACCACCGATAAAATCTTCTGCACTAATTGTCAGTCGTACCCCTGTAGCATCCTCTAGATCAGACTTTCTTTTCTCGTCTGATGGATTGATATAAATGGTCATCAACTCACCCTCCGCAAATGCAACAGCTTTGTGAATACATTTGATAAGAAAATCTTCGTAAACATCCGTTTTCATATATTCTTCAATCAGAGACAACGTCTCTTCAAATATTTTATCTTTTAATTCCTGCTGAACCTTTCCCTGTTTACGTTTCAGTTCCAGCTGGGCTTTGGCAGTGGCTTGATTCAGCTGCTGTCTGGCATTCACAGTCTCACCCTTGATACGAGTCTCAGACTGCAGCATAGCCTCCTCTTTATGGTCTTCTAAAACTTTTTCCAGAGCTGCGCGGTAATTGTCAATAATGGCATTTCCCTCTGCGCGTGCCTCCTCCATGGAGACTGCCTGTAAATGTTCAATTTTTTCTTCCAGAGTCAAGAGGATATCCTCCCTTCTATAATTTTACTCCGATTGCTTCGGTTACGTAAGATGTGATAAAGTCCTTTTTACGGCCGGTTCCATGCCTGTCAGGAATTTCAACCAGCAGAGGCATTTTTCGTTCCAGACGGAACTGATCCAGAATATCCGGAAATTCCTTTCCAAACTTTTCCGTCAAAAGAACGATGCCGACAGTTTTGTCCTTCAGAACCTTTTCCAGCGCTTCCTTCAGTTCGCTTCGTTCATGAACGACAACACCGTCCACGCCTGCGAGACGCATCCCTGTATAGGTATCGACATTATCACTGATCAAATACATTTTCATATTACAATTTACCAAGGATCATGAAGGAGATGATCAGTCCGTACAGACATACACCTTCTGCAAGTCCTACGAAGATCAAGGACTTACCAAGTACGCTTGAATCTTCACTAATTGCACCAAGAGCTGCACTTGCAGCGCTTGCTACGGCAATACCACCGCCGATACAGGATAAACCGGTAACCAGTGCGGCTGCGATATAACCAAGACCTGTTGCCAAAGCTGCTCCGCCATCAGCAGATGCGGCATGTACTTCCGGTCCGCCGAGTAACATAATAGAAGCAATCGCAAATGCTCCAAAGAAGAAAAATGCATTTACACCAATTGTTCTTTTATAACGCTTTTTATTCTTTTCGCCAATCAGATAATATCCAAAAGGTATAATAATACTCAAAATTAAAGTTACGATAAGTACAAGTTTTGTTGTCAAAGTCATGATAAAATCCTCCTTAAACTGAAATAAAAATCTTTTGCTTTAGTGCTTTTTCGCTTTTTTTGATGTTGACTTTGTATATGGATTGAATGCACGACCGGAACCTTTGTAGAAACGACTGAACATTTCATAATATTCCAGACGAAGTACCTGAATACCAACAATCAAACCTTCCATTCCACATACGAACAGATTTCCCAGGATCACAATGATCCAGTTTGGATTTCCCTCTTCCACTCCTGCGAGCATCAATACAACTTCCATCATCGCCGCATGACTGACAGCGAAAGCTCCGATACGGACAAAAGAAAGTGTATTAGAGAAATAACTCAACAATGTTTCAAACAGTTCGAAAAATCCCTGTACAAGGAACATTGCCTTTCCTTCTTCCATTTTATCTGTACGCTTCTGAATCTTTTTCGTTAATGGTTCTTTAAATAAAATCAAAAGCAGTGGAATTCCAAACATAACAGCCATCACAATACCACCTGGCGTCTTATGTCCAGTCATAAATAATACGATTGTCGCTACAACAGAAGCATAAAATACAAGTCCGGCAGCGCCGTTGACATCAAACCATGCAGCTCCTGGATCATGGCTCCGGAGTGCATTGATAATGTGGAGGATCATCGTAAATATGATGACACCCATACCAAATGCGACTGCAACAATAAATACAGTATTTAATTTTCCAATAAACGGCAACGTCGTCATGCTGTTAATTGGCCGTAGCCACACAGCATCAATAATATCTTCGAATCCGAAAATACTTCCGAACATAAATCCGAAGAATGTAGAGAACACACCTGCTGTTCCTATAATTCCGGCAAGAGGAATCTTTTTCCAGAAATACAAAAGACCTCCAACCAGTGCTAGCAAAAGTCCCTGTCCTACATCACCAAACATCGCTCCAAAAATAAATGAATACGTCAGACCAACAAAAATAGTCGGATCCATCTCATTGTGTGCCGGTAATCCGTACATCTGCACATACATTTCAAACGGCTTAAATAATTTTGGATTCTTCAGCTTTGTAGGCGGCTCACCAAAATATGTTTCTTTGTCTTCCTCGACCATGATAAAAATCTTATCATCATCTTTTGTCTCTTCTAAGAACTTTTCCACATCGCTCTCTGCCATCCAACCGCATAAAATGTAAGAATCTTCTTCATTGTCCTGCATACGTGCAGCCATTTTACGAACATCGAAATTCTTAGACATCTCTTCCAAACGCT
>OMGQ01000935.1_pt1 | contig 20874 bp, 18 predicted proteins | sample 1646071 | NCBI WGS metagenome assembly OMGQ01 (sample SAMN05578585, study PRJEB25193) | human gut metagenome | biome: Human Microbiome; feature: human-associated habitat; material: feces | host: Homo sapiens | place: USA:Birmingham
GTGAACGTACCAGTTACGTGTATCTGAACACGAACAAAAAGTTTTGATGAATGTGTAAGCATTCATTAGAAGCCGCTTGCTCTTTAGCTGGCGGTAGTTCACAGGGACAAGCAGTTTCTATTTCGCGGATAGTTTCTTTTCTTCAGCTTTTTTCAGCAATCATTCTCTCCCTTATTCTATAGAGAGCATTTTCCTAAAAGGCGGCAGTGCTCCAACAGAGGGAGCATTCCCTGTACGGTTGCATAAACTGTTCAGCAAAGCGTAGATTTGCAAGCATGATAACCACAGTAGCAAAGGTACAGCCTATTCTCTGCGACTTTTTGTATAAGACGGTATTCTATCTTTGACCGAAAAAAAGTGTCTTGAGAGAAGACACCCTACCGGTTTGAAAAAGACCTGTGCAAAAGAGCAGCTGTTAAGAACAGCGCGTTATTCCTTGACAATGATCCCCAGCAGCTGTACCAGACGAAGTGCCTGCTGTTCATTGACAATGACTCCGCGTATATGATCCATCGTCAGACTGATTCCTTCGATGTCGCTGGAGGAAAGATCCATGCCCTTCAAATTCGTATTATGAAACTCACTCTCCCTCAAATCACAGCTGTCGTATACGGTTTTCTGATATTCGCACTGAATGAAGCTCGCATTTGAAAAATTGCTGTTTTCAAAAATAACCTGCCGAAATCTGGAGCCTGACAAATTGGCATAGGCAGCCTTCAGATTTGTGAACAGGGTATTGTGTATGACACAATCGCTGAAATCAATTCCCATACAGCGGCAGTTGCGGAAAACACAGCGGTGAATAGCCCCCTTGTTGAAATGCAGGTTTGACAGCTCGCAATTTTCAAATACGGTATCAATCATATCAATCGCATCAAACTCACAATCCTCAAAAAATACATTACGAAAGACGCAGCCATCCAGATGCAAGGCGGTATACTCCTCATTGCTGATGGTGATGCCGTCAAATTCCATTCCTTCCACATAATTGTCCTCATCAATGCAGGCATACAAGCTTTGTGCCCTCGCATATGACGGGCGCAGGCGGGGCTGTACTATTTTCATTATATCCACATCCTTTGGGTTCTATTGTACCGTATTCTCTGCGGTATGAAAAGAAAATCTCCGTAAAAATTTCAGCGGCTGCTTTCCACTCATCGCTTTCCCATAGCGGTAATCGTATAAATTCCAAGGAAGCATTACCTTTAGGCAGGCTGGGAAATGACCGCAGAAGACTGCTTGTACATTTTTTTGTTTGACATGTTTTCGTTGATTGCTTCCTGAATGGTGAAGAAGGGCATCAGGCTTATATCCGGCTCGATCAGTCTTCGAAATAGAAGTCTTGTATTTCCGGGGAATCCTCTATATAATGAAGACGTTGAAAAAACGATTGCGTATTTATGAAGGATACTTGATAGAACGCAGTAGATGAAGGAAGGTACATATTATGGAACATATCATACAGCCGATGGCGGCTTCTTTGCATATCCAGCCGGAACAGATCAAAAACACGCTGCAGCTGCTGGAGGAAGGAAACACCGTTCCGTTCATTGCCCGTTACCGTAAGGAAGTGACCAAGGGACTGGATGAAGAACAGATTCGTGTTATACAGGAGCAATATGAGTATCAGGTGAATCTGGAAAAGCGCAAGGAGGATGTCAAGCGTCTGATTGAGCAGCAGGGCAAGCTGACGGAAGAAATTATCGCATCAGTCAACGCCTGTGAAAAGCTGTCACAGGTTGAGGATATTTATCGTCCATACCAGCAGAAGCGGAAAACAAGAGCAAGTGATGCGGCTGCACGTGGCTTGAAGCCGTTTGCCGAATGGATGCTGAAGCTGCTGCGGGATGGGGATGTGCGTCAAGAAGCGAAGAGATATTTGAATGATAAGGTGTCCGATGTGGAGGCTGCCATACAGGGAGCAAAGGATATCATTGCGGAAATGGCAAGTGATGATCCGGCTGTGCGCCAGAAAATCCGCAGCAGTATGGAGCGCTATGGCAAATTAACGACGAAGGAAAAGAAAAAGCATACCGATGAGAAAAAGATTTATAAAATGTACTATGATTACAGTGAGCGTGTAACCACACTGGCCAGTCACCGTATCATGGCAATCGATCGTGGAGAAAAGGAAAAGGTGCTTGCCGTTTCCATCGAGTTTGATAAGGAGTATATCATTGACTGGACCAATCGCCGGTTTACGAAAAAACGCCAGAGTCCGTGTGTGGAATATATCGAGGAGGCTGTGCAGGACGGCCTGAAGCGGCTAGCCTTTCCTGCGATGGAGCGTGAAATCCGATCCCAGCTGAGTGAAAAGGCACACGAGCAGTCGATTGAGGTATTCTCATTAAATCTGGAACGTCTGCTGATGCAGCCGCCGATGAAAAATAAAATGGTGCTTGGCTTTGACCCGGCCTTTCGTACCGGCTGTAAGCTGGCTGTTGTCGATAAAAACGGTAATATGCTGGATGTCAGTGTGATTTATCCGACACCGCCAAATGCCAAAATCAAAGAGGCGAAGGAGAAGATGCTGCAGCTGTTAAAGAAGTATCCCATTGATATTATCGCTATCGGAAACGGAACTGCCAGCCGTGAAAGCGAAGCCTTTGTTGCCGCATTGATTCGTGAATATCATCTGTCGGCTGCCTATACCATCGTTTCCGAAGCAGGGGCATCCGTGTATTCCGCAAGCAAGCTGGCACGGGAGGAATTCCCTGATCTGCATGTGGAGCAGCGCTCTGCCATTTCCATTGCACGCAGGATCATTGATCCGCTATCCGAGCTGATCAAAATCGATCCGCAGTCGATCGGTGTCGGGCAGTATCAGCATGACCTTCCCACTGCCCGTTTAAAGGATCGACTTGATTTTGTTGTTTCCAAGGCGGTGAACCGGGTCGGTGTCAATGTGAATACCGCATCCCAGGAGCTGTTGAAAAACATATCCGGACTCAGCCAGGCAACAGCAAAATCCATTGTGGAATACCGCAGGGAGCACGGGGAGCTGAAAAACAGGAAGGAACTGAAGAAAATTCCGAAGATTGGTGAGAAATCGTATGAACAGGCGGCCGGCTTTTTGCGTATCGAGGATGGGGATGAGCTGCTGGATCGTACCAGTATTCATCCGGAAAGCTATGCCACAGCCAGAAAGGTGTTACAGCAGCTGGGTCTCAGTGAGCAGGATATGGGAAGTGAACAGGCACAGGAAGCGGTACAGCAGGCGGATGCTGACGGGCTGATTCGTGATTGTGAGAGTGACCGCTATACGATTCAGGATATCCTGGAGGCAATTGCGACACCGTTAAGAGATTATCGTGAACGGTATGATGCGCCGCTGTTAAGAAGCGATGTGCTGGAGCTTGAGGATCTGCATATCGGTGATCAGCTGGAGGGAGTTGTCCGCAATGTGGTGGATTTTGGAGCCTTTGTGGATATCGGGCTGCATGAGGACGGTCTTGTGCATATCTCCAAAATGAGCAGGCACCGTATTGCACATCCAAGCGATAAGGTATCGATAGGAGATATCGTGAAGGTCTGGGTATACAATATCGATGAGGAAAAGCAGAAGGTACAGCTGTCACTGCTGCCGATGCAATAGAAATAAATTTACGGTTCTGTTGAACCGATGGATAAGAGTATTCATGAAAGCAGCCGTTAAGAACATTTGTTCAAAAAAACGGCTGCTCTTTTACAATTTCACATAATATTCTATGTGCAATGCAGGGGTTTTATAGTATAATAAACGTGTTCAAAACAAGGAGGACTATAGAATGTACCAATTAGAAGATCTAAAGGGAAAAGCGAACAACATTCGCAAGAACATCGTTAAGACGGTTACAGAAGCAAAATCCGGTCATCCGGGTGGAAGTCTGTCTTCTGTAGAAATCGCAACGGCAATTTACTTTACACAGATGGATATCACCCCAGACAACGTGGCATCAACGAATAGGGATCGTTTTGTCCTGTCAAAGGGTCATGCTTCACCGCTGCTGTATTCTGTACTGGCAGAGAAAGGGCTGATCGAAGAGGAAGAGCTGCTAACGTTCCGTAAAATCAACTCCCGCCTGCAGGGACATCCAAGTATGCGCAAGCTGCCTGGTGTCGATATGTCCACCGGATCACTGGGACAGGGAATCTCCTGTGCAGTCGGTATGGCACTGGCGAACAAATACAACAAGGAAGACCACCGTATTTATACGATTTTAGGTGATGGGGAATGTCAGGAAGGGCAGGTATGGGAAGCTGCTATGGCGGCATCACACTACAAGCTGGATAACCTGCTGGCATTTGTTGACCACAACGGTCTTCAGATTGACGGTAATGTAACCGATGTTATGAATCCAACACCGATTGATGAAAAATTCAAGGCATTTGGATGGAATGTGATCGTTCTGGAAAACGGAAATGATCTGGAAAGCGTAATTGCAGCTTGTGAGGAAGCAAAGACGGTCAAGGGAAAACCAACGGTTGTTGTTGCTCACACAGTTAAGGGTAAAGGCGTATCCTTCATGGAAAACAAAGCTGGCTGGCATGGAACTGCACCGAGTGCAGAACAGTGTGCGGAAGCAATTGCAGAACTTGAAGGAGGATGTAAATAATGGCAAAGATGGCTACTCGTGAAGCGTATGGAAAAGCGCTTGCTGAACTGGCAAAGGAAAATAAAAAGATTCTGGTACTGGATGCCGATTTATCCGGTTCCACAAAAACAGGCGAAGTGAAGAAGGTTGCACCTGAGCAGCATTTCAACTTCGGTATTGCAGAGGGTAATATGATGGCAGCGGCTGCCGGTATGGCAACAAGCGGAAACATCGTATTTGCAAGTACATTCGCAATGTTCGCTGCCGGACGTGCGTTTGAACAGGTGCGCAACTCCATCTGTTATCCGCACCTGAATGTAAAGGTGTGTGCAACACATGCCGGACTTACCGTAGGTGAGGATGGAGCAAGTCACCAGAGTGTTGAGGATGTTGCTTTGATGAGAAGCATTCCGGGTATGGTTGTTGTTTCACCGGCTGACGGAGTGGAAACAAAGGCGGCAATTCGTGCAGTGGCTGAATACGATGGTCCATGCTATGTACGTCTGGGTAGAATGGCAGTTGAGGATGTATATACAGAAGATACGCTGAACTTCCAGATTGGAAAAGGAAACGTGATCCGCAAAGGAAACAGCGTTGCGCTGATTGCGACCGGTATCATGGTGGAGGCTGCCATGAAGGCTGCGGATATCCTGAAGGAAAACGGTATGGATGTAACGGTTGTTGATATGCACACCATCAAACCGATTGACGAAGAGCTGATCGTTGAACTGACAAAGGATCACGATCTGTTTGTAACCTGTGAAGAGCACAGTGTTATCGGCGGTTTGGGTAGTGCTGTTGCCGAGGTACTCAGTCAAAAGGCACCGAAGAAGCTTGCCATGGTAGGAATCAAGGATACCTTTGGAGAAAGCGGAACACCGGCTGCACTGCTTGAGAAATACGGTCTCACTGCAAACGATATCGTTAAGGCAGTGGAAGACAATAAGTAAATTATAGGATAGAAAGCTGTAAGATTTGGTTATCGGATAAAATCTTGCAGCTTTTTTTGTTCCTGCGCCTTTTACAGTCATGGGAAAAATTAGGATATGATAGAGACGTGCTTATGCAGGTCATTATCGAAAAGTCTGTAATTAACGGAAGAAACAGCAAGGGTGTTGGAAGCGATGCATAGAAGTATACTGAAAATATGCTATCTATAAGAGACATATCACATTAAACTGCTGATGAAAAAGGAAAGATAAATACATTGTGCGGGATTGCTTTGACTGATGCATGATAGGAACCTGTGTACATTTTCCTTATATTTTCTGTCTGTCATATCAGAAGGGTGGCAGAGGGTGCACTGTATGATGTTCTTAAGGTGTGTATATAAAGACGAATATATAAAAAAGCAGAACCTGTGTGTTCTGCCTCTTTCCTATTTGTTTTTTACATCCGCTATTGCAGTGTAAACGGCCTTTGCATCCATGACATTGCCATATTCTGTAGCACTGCCGCCTTCCTCAACAAGGGTTTTCTCTATTTTCTCTGCCTTGGCGCTGATGACCATATACTGATGACCGTCCTTCATTCTGGCAACACTGATCAGACAATAGCCTGCCTCAGGTGTAAAGCCGCTTTTACCGCCAATGATTTTTCCGCCTGGAAACTTCAGATCCTTATCATAAAACAGAAGGGTGCTCCTCAGCTTCAGCCCATTTGGGTGCTGTTTGGTTGCAGGTATGGTATACCGCAGGGTTGTCATCACCTTGCGAAAGGCAGGGTTTTTCCATGCGTGATCCATCATTTTTTTCATATCCTGCAGTGTTGTATAGTGCTGTTTATCCTGCAGTCCTGTTGTATTTGTGAAATGCGTATGCAGCATTCCCATACCGTTGGCCTTTTCATTCATATCCTTCACAAATTTGGAAATACTGCCATTCAAGTGATTAGCCAAAGCGTTTGCACCATCTGCACCGGAGGGAAGAATGAGTGCGTATAAAAGATCCTCCAGTGTTACCTGTTCTCCTGCTTCCAGACCTGCGACACTTGCATTTGCTTCCGCAAGCCCTTCAATATCCTGTTCTGTAATCGTTATTTTTTTATGCAGATTCTCCATGTTATCCAGAGCGACGATTGCGGTGAGCACCTTTGTCAGGGATGCGGGAAACAGCCTTTCATCACTGTTTTTTTCATAGAGTACCTGCTGATCCTGTAAGTCGATCACCATGGCATAGCGGCTGTTCAGGGTCATACTCTCTAGCCTTTTTTTTATGTTCTGCTGATTTGCATCAAGACCTTGCCCTGTGACGGGGGTTGATGCTTCCTCCTGCTTCATGAAATCAGGATAATACTCTTTGATTTGTATGTACATAGCGACATCCAGAAACAGCAGAAGCAGAGCTGCTGCCGCCACGAGCCACCATCTTTTTCTTATATTTCGCATTGCTGTCAACTCCTCCAATATCATAACACAGATAGTAAAATAGTCTATGGCAAAATGGGAAAATCGCCTCTTAATTTTTTCTTACATTGCAAACTTGTCGCGACGAATGTGGCGGGATTTGTTATAATAGAAACATGGAGGGATTTTTCATGCAGACAAAAATACTGGTATTAGATGATGAAAAGGAAATTGCAGACCTCGTTGCGCTGTATCTGAACAATGAAGGCTATGAAGTACATAAATTTTATGACAGCAAGGATGCGCTGGAATATATGAAAAATAACCGCGTTGATCTGGCACTGCTGGATGTGATGATGCCGGAAATCAGCGGCTTTGAAATATGCAGGATCATACGGGAAAAATATATGTTTCCGGTCATCATGCTGACTGCCAAGGTGGAGGATGTGGATAAGATACAGGGACTTTCTCTGGGAGCGGATGACTATATTACAAAGCCGTTTAATCCGCTGGAGCTGGTGGCCCGTGTCAAGGCACAGCTGCGCCGCTATAAAAAATATAACCCGTCACAGGAAAATGTGAATGTGATTGACTTTAAGGGGCTGATCATCGACAATGATTCCCATCGATGCACCCTGTATGACGAAGTGCTCAATCTGACACCGATTGAATTTTCAATCCTGTGGTATCTGTGCAAAAACCGCGGGCGTGTGATCACCAGTGAAGAGCTGTTTGAGGCTGTGTGGAAGGAAAAATACTTTGACAGCAACAATACGGTAATGGTGCATATCCGCCGTCTGCGTGAAAAAATGCATGAACCACCGAGAAATCCGAAATTCATCAAAACGGTGTGGGGCGTAGGATACCAGATTGAAGAATAGCACCTATCGCAGATTGCGCAAGCATCTGGCGTATCTGTATCTCTTTATGACAGCGCTGGTTATGGGAATCATCGGCATTCTTATGTTTCTGCTGGATCATTACGCACAGGTTTTCAGTAATCAGGGAGCACTCAGGGATTCAGATTTTCTGCTGTTTTATCTGAAGCATGAGCTGGAGTTCAATCTGTTTCTGCTGGCAGCAGGCACAGCGCTTCTGCTGTATCTGTTTGTACTGCTCTTCTTTCAAAATCTGGATGTCCTGCTTGATACAGTGCAGGGTAAGCCGGTGGACCGACTGCCGTTCAGCTACCGTTATCTGCCGGAAATGGATATGGCCAGAGGACGGATTCAGGATATGCTGGAGAAAAAGCAGCATACCCGTCAGCTGTCGGTTCAGGAGAAGGAGCATAAAAACGAGCTGCTGATGTATCTCGCACATGACCTGAAAACACCACTTACATCAATGATTGGCTATATTAACCATATTCTTGATCACAAGGTGGATCAGGAGCAGCTGGATACCTCGATTCGCATCACCTATGAAAAGGCACAGCGTCTGGATGATCTGATTGATGAATTTTCAGAAATTCTGCGGTATGACGATAAGGTGTCACAGCTGGAGGTCACCAGAATTGATCTGAATACCATGCTGCAGCAGCAGCTGGCAGGCTTTTATCCGCTTATGGAGGAAAAGGGAATCCGGCTGCAACTACATCTGGCGGATCATATGGAAATCAGTGGAGACTTCGATAAACTGCAGCGTGTCTTTGATAATCTTATGCGAAATGCCATCAACTACAGCATTCCCCAGACGGAAATCCGGATCGCCGGTATGCTGTATGAGGATGGTGTCTGCCTGACCTACAGCAATGAAGGAGAAGCCATGGATACCGCTTCCGTGCAGCATCTGTTCGACAAATTTTATCGGGCGGGAAGTGCACGGACATCGACCAGCGGAGGTGCCGGGCTGGGACTGGCGATTGCCAGAGAAATCATTGAGCTGCATCAGGGGGAAATCAAAGCCGACATGGAAGGTACGACGATTACCTTTACCCTGCGGCTTCCGTATGAACAGAAGGTGATACTGTGAAACACGCCAATTTAAAAGCCCTGCGTCGCCGTCTGTTTATCAAATATGCATGCATTATCATTGGCATCACGCTGGGGACGATAACACTGATTTATCTCTTTGATGATGTGCTGAACGGTGTTGTCATCGACTTTATCCGGCTGTTTATGGAAACCGGAGATCCCTTTGCGATGTTTCGCAAAATTTATATGATTGTGCTGCCGCTGCTTATTGTGGCCGCCATTATTCTTATGATTTATTTCCTCTGTCGTGATCTTGTCAATTATATGCGGATATTGATGCGGGGCATGGAGGATGTTATGCGCAAGGATCGCTCCCGTTTTGATTTCCCAAAGGAAATGAAGGAAGCGGAACAGCTGATAATGGCGCTGTCTGATGATTATCAGAATTATCTGAAGGCTGCTGCACAGGATGAGGAAAAGAAAAAGGATTTGATTTATCTGCTGGCGCAGGATATCAAAATGCCGTTGTCCAATATTTTAATGTATTTGGAATTTCTGCATAAGGAAACCCGTATTTCCCCGGAAATTCAGAAGGACTTTGTAATACAGGTACTGCATAAGTCGCTGGACTTGGAGGATATGATCAATGAGTTTTTCGATATCACCCGGTTCAATTTGCAATATGCGAAATGGAATCCGGAGCATATGTATCTGGATCGCATGATGGAACAGGTGGTGGATGAGTACTATATGCTGATGGAAGCAAAGCAGATGGAGGTATCCATAGAAAGCGGCAGCGGCCTTGCATTGTTTGCGGATAATGAAAAGATAGCACGCGTCATGCGGGATCTTCTGCGCAATTTAGTTGAGCTGGGACGGGTGAAAGCGACGATTCATATCCGGATGCAGGAGTTTGATGAACGCTATGAGGTGCTTATGGAGGTGGAATCCAGACATCTCTCAGCATATCAGATTGCCCATATCTTTCACAATTATTACCGGCTGGAGGATGTGCATGGCGAGGGCAACCTGCATGTTCTGGGGCTGGGGATTGCCAGACAGATCATGGATATGCAGAAGGGGACACTGCGGGCAAGCTCGATAGACAAGCTGTTAAGCTTTACAATTCAGATTCCAAAGGCTTTTGTACCGGGACATAAGGAATCCGTGGTATAATACGATAGAAAGAAAAACAGGTGATGAAATGAATATAGAAATAGGAGAAGTATTTCCTTCCGCAATCGAAGAGGAAGGAACCGTTATGGATTTCGTTGATGATGAATTTGTATTCGTTATCAAGGATGAGGTCTGGATGGATGAGGAATGTCAGGCAATGAAGCACAATCCGCTGACACTGGATTTTGTGTATAAATATGATATCGCCGTCTTCCTGCTGACACTGGAGGATGCTGTTGATACCAGCGACTTCATATTTAATGTACATGACAACGAATATCCGGAACATCTGTATCGCAGCTTTGAAAACGGCGACGGCTATGGTATGACGCTGTATCTGATTAACAGTATGAATACGGTATGCGCAAAGCGCCGCGTCCGTCTGTCACAGGGTATGTCCAATACGATTTCCCAATATCTTGCAAAACAGAAGCAGGCTCCCTTTATGGAAGAGGAATTCCTGTGCAATCTGCAGGGGCTGCAGTCTGCCTGGGAACCGTTCGAAATGCAGAAGATGGCATTGGGAAGCGAAACCTTCAAATAAGCAATGTAAGAAAATGAAAGTGATATGTAATTTTTATCATTTTGTATTGTGGTTTTTTCACAATTACAGTATAATGGAAAATAAGCTTAAGAAGGAGGAATTGTATGAGAGCAGTTGTGAGTGTAATCGGAAAGGATATGGTGGGAATCCTCGCCAAAGTCAGCGCAGAGTGTGAGAATGCAAATATGAATGTGATCGAGGTGTCCCAGACGCTGCTTCAGGATATGTTCGCAATGATCATGCTGATCGATATTACAAAGGGAAATACGACACTGGCCGATTTTGCGGCTCATATGGAGAATGTGGGAAAACAGAGTGGTTTGACCATTCATGTCATGCACGAGGACATATTCAACTCCATGCATAAGATATAGGATGGTGAACGTATGATAAACGTACATGATATACTGGAAACCATAAAGATGATTGATGAGGAATATCTCGATGTTCGCACAATCACGATGGGAATTTCTCTATTGGACTGCTGTGACAGTGATATAGATAAGTCCTGTGAGAAGATTTACAATAAGATTACACGTCTGGCAAAGAATCTTGTCAAGACAGGAGAGGATATTGAACGGGAATACGGTATTCCTATCATCAACAAGCGGATATCCGTTACACCGATCGCCATGCTTGTGGCTGTCAGCGGCGGTGATCCTGTAAAGTATGCACATACCCTTGAGCGCTGTGCTCAGGCGGTGGGCGTTAATTTTATCGGCGGTTACTCCGCACTTGTCCAAAAGGGCTGTGCGGCAGGTGATCGCGAGCTGATGGAATCCATTCCAAGAGCATTGGCGGAAACAGAGCATGTATGTGCGTCCGTCAATGTCGGTTCTACCAAGGCCGGAATCAATATGAATGCGGTGGAGCTGATGGGACGCATGGTGAAGGAGGCTGCCGAGCTGACGAAGGATCGTAACTGCATCGGTGCTGCCAAGCTGGTCGTCTTCTGCAATGCGCCGGAGGATAATCCGTTTATGGCGGGTGCATTCCACGGTGTCGGAGAAGCTGACTGCGTCATCAATGTCGGTGTCAGCGGTCCGGGTGTTGTCCGTGCCGCATTGGCAAAGGCGGATAAGTCACTGCCAATGAATGAGCTTGCGGATATCATTAAGAAAACAGCCTTCAAGGTTACCCGTATGGGACAGCTGGTGGGAACGCTGGCAAGTGAGCGTCTGGGTGTTCCGTTTGGTATCGTCGATCTGTCACTGGCACCTACTCCTGCTATCGGTGATTCCGTTGCCTATATTTTAGAGGAAATGGGTCTGGAAAGCTGTGGTGCTTATGGAACGACTGCCTGCCTGGCAATGCTGAACGATGCAGTGAAAAAGGGCGGTGTCATGGCCAGCAGTACGGTCGGCGGACTTTCCGGTGCCTTTATACCGGTGAGTGAGGATGCCGGAATGATTGCGGCAACCAGAGCGGGTACCCTGTGTCTGGAAAAGCTGGAGGCTATGACAGCAGTATGCTCGGTTGGTCTGGACATGGTTGTCATTCCGGGTGAAACAACGCCGGAGGTTATTTCCGGTATCATTGCGGATGAGGCTGCCATTGGTATGGTTAATTCTAAAACGACTGCGGTTCGCGCCATTCCTGCAATTGGCAAGAAGGTTGGAGAAGAACTGGAGTTTGGCGGCTTGCTGGGAAGTGGTCCTGTGATGAACATCAACCAAACAGATTGTTCTGTCATGATACATAGAAAGGGAAGAATCCCTGCACCGATTCAGGCCTTGAAAAACTAACCACAGGTGAAAAATCATATCAGAGGAACCATATTATATAAAAGTTCTCAACGGCTATCATAAAGTGATTCAGGACATAGAGCGGCATGTATTCTATGTCCTTTTTCCCGTTGTGAATGGAAATGACCTTTTCTTACGATATGCTGTTTTGCTGCGGCAGGCACAGCGTTACCGGATAGAAGCATGCTGTGCCCTTTCTTTCACCTGCCTGCATTCAGCCATGAAGTATCGTCACTCCTTTATCTCCAAGCTTATTGAATGGAGTAAAGCAATACCGGGGATAGTCAAATAACTCACGACGGTACATGGTCTGTTGTTTCCATCTTCACATGGCACCCTTGACAATAATCTGTGGTGAACTACATTTGTCGCATGCTTATCAGATTCAAAAACTATGCAGACGGCTATTCAGGAAGATGCTTCTCTTGTCTGCCGTCGTTTGCTGTGCTATGATAAAAATAAGAGATGGGAGAGCAAGCATATGAAAAAAGATATCGTTGAGCTGCGGCATCAGCTTCAGAAAATTGAATCGGATAAGCTGTATCTGGAGGAATGCATCGAGCGTCTTCATGAGGTGGAGAGTGCTTTACGGCAGGCCGAGAAACAGCTGAAAAAGGAAACCCGTGATGTGGAAAAGCTGAATACCGCATCCGTTGCCTCCATCCTTGCATTTTTTGCAAAGGATAAGGAGGAGCGCCTGGTGAAGGAAGAACAGGAGGCGTTGCAGGCTGCACTTCATGTGCGGCAGCTTCAGGAAAATGCTAAGGCACTGCGGCAGGATATGGATGCCTGTGAGCTGAATATCGTACAGGAGGAGCTGGTTCGAAAGCAGCTTGCGGAATGTGAGCTTGCGGAAGCGATACAGCATTCTCCCTACGGAGAAGCGCTGCGTGAGCAGAAGCAGCTTGTAGATGCGCATACACAGCGGTTAAAGGAAATTCAGGAAGCACTAGAGGCCGGCTATCTTGTGCTGGATCAGCTGAAAAATGCGCTTCGTAGCCTGGACAGTGCATCCTCCTGGGGCTTTATGGATATCGCAGGCGGCGGGATTCTCTCTACTGCTATGAAGCATTCCGCAGTTGACAAGGCACAGAAAAAAATCGCACTGCTGAAAATCAATTTGTATAAGTTTCAGAAGGAGGTTCAGGATGTTCAGGGATTTCAGATAAATACCGTGAAGCTTTCTGATGGAACGGTTGCAATGGATTATCTTTTTGATAATATTTTTACGGATATGTTCGTGCAGTCCAAAATCCGGGAATCGGAAAAATCGCTGCAGCAGGCGAAACGTAGAATTGATCAAATTATGGATTCGTTATTGCAGGAGCGCCAGCACACACAGCAACAGCTGGAAAGGGAACAGGCAGCCTATGAGCGCATGTGCAGGGAGTCTGTAGATTAGAAACAGCAGCTGCTTCTGGCGCTCGTTCTTCTGCTGTGCAATGCATGAGAAAAACAATGGTTGGCTATTGGCTGTCCCCGAATATGGAAAAAAGCGGAAGACAAAGAAAGCCTGACTAATCGGGTTTGGTTCTTATTTGATTGTGGGTGAATTAAAATAAAGGAGAATTCGATACTATTGCAAGTTATCTGTCGTATTTGAATGCCTCCTTTTGAAAGCACCCCGAATAAGAGAGATTCTGTTTAGCTCTTCTTTTTTACGTTGCTTATGTGTGTATTCTGAAGCAAAAAAGAACCCGGCTTTTGATCTGTGGCTTCCTGTCTGCTTCCGGATTTCAAATGTGTCCTTTCTGTTTTCTGAAGACCATAAGGAATACTGCTGTGCAGACGTTTTGGCTACTAATCATCGCGTTAGCATAGAAAAATGCATTACCTGCAAAAGCATAGAAGAGCATCAGAATATGGCTATCAACGCTATGTATCTCTTGTATTTTGCAAATACGCTCAGAATTTGGAGGTAAATAGGAATACGATCTGCTGTATTTTCCTGTTTTCTTTTTTAAATCATTATATATTTTACAGTATTTGTGATAAAATAGAAAAAGCATTGGAAAAGGAGAGATAACATGCTGGAATTGCGCAATGTATCCTTTGAGGTAGATGGAAAAAAGATTTTAAACAACATCAGTCTGACGATGGAAGACAATAGATTTACCGTAATTACAGGCCCCAACGGCGGTGGGAAATCAACGCTGGCAAAGCTGATTATGGGGATTGAAAAACCAACAGAGGGAGAGATTTTGTTTGATGGGGAGGACATTACGGCAATGTCTATCGACGAACGGGCAAAACGAAAAATCGGTTATGCCTTTCAGCAGCCCCCCAGATTTAAGGGAATGAGTGTGCGTAAGCTGTTGTCCCTGGCACACGGTAAGGATTTGGATGAGGAAATCTGCTGCAGCTATCTGACGGATGTCGGACTGTGCTCCAAAGATTATCTGAACAGAGATGTGGATGCTTCTCTGTCCGGAGGCGAGGTAAAGCGGATTGAAATTGCGAGTATTCTCGCGCGCGACTTAAAGCTTTCCATATTCGATGAACCTGAGGCGGGCATCGATCTGTGGAGCTTTGCGAAGCTGGTGGAAACCTTCCAGAAGCTGCAAAGGGAATCCAGACAGTCCATTATCCTGATATCCCATCAGGAGCGGATCATGCAGCTGGCGGATGAAATCATTATTATCGAAAACGGGGCAATCAAAACAAAAGGGAAGAGGGATGATATTCTTCCGTCACTTATGAGTGAATTTGATTCCTGTGAATTTAAAAAGTAGGTGAGGCAGATGGAACAGATGGAAAAAAATCTGCTGAAGACAGTAGCGGATATCAGCGGCTTTATGCCGGGCAGTGCCTTCAGCTTAAGAAAAAACGGAGCAGGTGTGGAACGTCACTCTACAGAGCATGTAAAAATTCTGGCAAAAACAGACAAGCCGGGTATCGATATCATCGTGGATGACAATACGGTGGGGGAAAGTATACATATTCCGGTTATTCTGACAGACAGCGGCATTCAGGATATGGTATATAACGATTTCTATATCGGAGAGGGTGCGGATGTGGAGATTGTAGCCGGATGCGGTATTCACAATGACGGCTGTGACACTTCACAGCATGACGGAATTCATACCTTTCATATCGGAAGAAATGCCAGCATTACCTATACGGAAAAGCATTATGGAGAAGGCAGCGGTAGCGGAGGCAGAATACTGAATCCGACAACCGTCATTCATATGGAGGAAGGCTCCTTTGCCAAAATGGATATGAGCCAGATTAAAGGGGTTGACTCCACCTTTCGTAAAACGGAGGCAAATTTAGGTGCAACTGCCAAGCTGGTGATCAATGAAAAGCTGATGACGCATGGAGAGCAGAAGGCACATTCGGATGTGACGGTGAATCTGAATGGAGAGGACAGCGTTGTTCAGATTGTTTCCCGATCTGTAGGAAAAGATACTTCCGTGCAGGTGTTTCATCCGATCGCAGTGGGAAATAATCGTTCCCGTGCACATATTCAGTGTGATTCCATCATTATGGGAAAAGCAAAAATCAGTTCAATACCGGAAATTGCTGCGAATCATGTGGATGCGGAAATCATCCATGAGGCAGCCATCGGGAAAATCAACAATGATCAGCTGATCAAGCTGCAGACATTCGGGTTAAACAGCGAGGAAGCGGAAAAGGTCATTGTGGACGGTTTCTTAAAGTGATTAAAAAAATGATATTTACAACAAGGAGATGTTTTCTTCCCAGAGGCAGTACAGGGAGAAGGACCTCCTTTTTTTGCTGTTCTGAAAGAAATCTGAAATATATCTTGACCTTATCCCTGAGCGAAGGTGTACGATATGCATGAGGTGATACAAATGTATAAGATAAAGGAGCTGGCAGAGCTGTATGGCATCCATACGAATGTGCTGCGGTTTTATGAAAAAAAGGGGCTGCTTGCCTCACGGCGGCTCACGAACGGCTATCGTGTCTACGGAGAGGATGAGCGGGCTATATTGCAGAAAATTCTGCTGTATCGCGCAATGAATTTTTCACTTGCGGATATCAGGGAGCTTTTAAGCAGGGAAAAGGGGAATGCGCAGGAGCTGTATTTCCAACAGCTGCAGCTGTTAAACGCGCACCTGCATGAACTGACAGCGGTACGCGATCATATTTCGCAGGAGTTGAATGCGATGCTGGCAAACACCTATGAGGAGCAGCAGGATCAAAAGGAAATGCAGCGACTGCTTCAGGAAATAAATAAGAACCGGGAATGGAAGGATCGCTGGGATTTTGATTCCTTTGCAAAGGTGTATGATGAGGTCGTGCATATGCCCACAGCACAGGGACTGCCGTTTTATGAGGCATATGACCATGTACTGGACGAAACTGCAAAGCATGCGCAAATGCATGGCGGCAGGGTTTTGGATGTCGGTTGTGGAACCGGAAATCTGAGCGAGCGCTTAGCTGCTGCAGGATTGTCAGTTGAAGGGGTGGATCAGTCATTGGAAATGCTGATTCAGGCAAAGAAGAAGCTGCCGGACATGCTTCTCCATCAGGGAACCTTTCTTTCCCTCCCCTTTGAAAAATGCTCGTTCGATACCATAACAGCGTCTTATGCTTTCCACCACTGTGATGCACAGGAACGGCTTCTCGCCGTTCGCGAAATGAAGCGGGTACTGCGAAGACAGGGGTGCATTGTGATTGCTGATCTCATGTTTGAGCATGCACAGGATCGCATGAAGTATGAGCAGCACTGTACCCCACAGCAGAAAGCAGAGCTGGAGGATGAATATTTTACAACCGTTGAGGAGCTGACACACATTTTTTCGGAAGAAGGCTTTATATGCACAAATTATAAGGTTTCTGATATTTTGTGGATTTTTGTGGCTGATTTATCAGAAGAAGACAGGGAATGCAGGAAAAACAAACGCTTTATCTGATATCTACGAATCGTCGATAGGTGATTTTGCGAAAGCATGATATGATACCTGTATAGAAACGAGGTGCATGTATGCAGCAAAAGGAGATTGGCATGCAGATTTCTGCAGCAAGAAAGAAGTTAAAGTATACACAGCGAGAGCTTGCAGAAAAGCTTGGAGTGAGTGATAAGACAATCAGTAAGTGGGAGCGTGGAGTTTCCCAAACAAAAGGATATTAAGAAATAACCTGTGTTTGCCTGCTTGCAAACAAAAGAATATTGCTACTAAGCTAAGAGATACTGCATAGGTGCGTTGGTATCTCTTTTTTTATGCTGCGAAACAGCACACTATTTCATTTCTGCTTGTTCGTTATCAACGTCTTAGCTCATAGCTTGTCAAGAACCTGTTGCAACGCAATGCGTCAGCACTCTTTACAAGCTGTGTGATAAGGCGTATCTTCTTGATGGCAGAAATTACCAAGCATTTTACTTTTACAGTAAGGTGCTTTTTTGTTTATGATATTTATCTATATCCATAGGAAGGAGGATTAATAAAAAATGGCACAGGTTTATGGATATGTACGGGTTTCCAGCATAGACCAAAATGAGGAACGACAGATTGTCGAACTATCAAAAAGAAATGTACTTTCAAAAAATATCTACATAGACAAGCAGTCTGGAAAAAGTTTTGAACGTCCGCAATATAAAAAGCTTGTAAGAAAGCTAAAACAAGGCGATTTGCTTTATATTTTAAGCATTGACCGACTAGGCAGGAACTATCTTGAAATACAGGAGCAATGGAGAATACTGACGAAAGAAAAAGGGATTGATATATGCGTTATAGATATGCCCTTGTTAGATACAAGGAATGGAAAAGATTTAATGGGAACATTCATTGCCGACCTCGTATTACAGATACTATCGTTCGTGGCACAGAATGAGCGTGAAAACATCCGAAAAAGACAGGCACAGGGCATTGCGGTGGCAAAGGCAAAAGGAATAAAATTCGGCAGACCAGAAATCGCGCTTCCAGAGAACTTTGGGGAGCTTGTCCATGAATGGGAAAAGAAAAGGCTTCCTCTATCGGAAGTCTTGGAAGTATGCAAAATGAGTGAAGCCACATTTTACAGGAAATTAAGGGAATATCGCTTATTAAAACAAAAATAATTTGTGCTGAACTCTTAAAAGGTACACTTTTTAACAGTCTATTGTATCACTTCCATTATAAGCGATAATGCCTATTTTTTCAATACTCGTGGTATTTTTAGCCGTTTTTCTAACCATAATCTCTTGCTAAGGTTGATGGTATTCCCTGACTCATGATTATCAAAAAGTGTACTTTTTGATAATGATATAAAAGCAGGAAGGGAGGAATAGAATTTTTTAATCGTCTGTTGTAAATTTAAGAAAGGAGAAAGAACAATGAATCTAAAGAGGTTCACAAGTTTTGCACTTGCATTTATCTTGTGTTTCGCATTAGCACCTGTTAACGCTGACGCTCTTACCAGTGAAAACGATGCAGTGAAAAATGGTTATTATGACAGTTCTGGTCAATGGGTTGAAGGTAAATTACAGCAGACGCTACCAGAAGGAATTCATTCTGTTAATAAAACTGCCACGCCTGTTGCTGACAACACTTATGAGGTTACCTTGGAAGTTGTTACTAAACAAAAGGTTGAATCATTCACCAAAAAGTCTGCAACTGTTCTTGTGCTTGATACATCAAAGAGTATGAACGATGATTCACGCCTAAAAACTTTAAAAAATTCGGCTGCTGAATTTATCACGACATACGCAGGAAAGAAAGAAAACACGGGACGTTATTTAGCCGTTGTCCAATTTTCTACTGGAACTAAGGTAGTTCTAAATTGGACAGATGTTTCTACGGAACAAGGAAAGAAAAGTGCTATTGATTCGATTCAAGCATTAAGGGCAAATGAAGGAACTAATTTGCAAGCTGGATTAAAACAGGCATCTTCTTTATTTAAGCAGTCTACGGTTCAGGAAATTCAAAAGGAGAATAGAAACACAGTTGTATTAACCGATGGAGCACCAACCTATTATCTTGAAAAATGCTCTGGTGGAATATTTACATGGACACATACGCATGTTGTAATTGATGGTGTCGTCTATGATGAAAAAGGTTCTGGAAGCAGTGGAAGTCAAAATATTATTGATTTGACAACTAAAGATGCTAAAGTTCTTAAGGATGAATCAAAGGTTTATACCGTGTGTTATGGAGCACAGAATCAAACCACCTATAAAGGCGGTCCGTTGGTTTCTGATTTTCTGGCAGATAATATCGCACAAAGTCCAGATACAGCATTTATCGCTGGAAAAACTGAAGATTTAATGAAAGTCTTCGAAGCTATTTCTGAAAGTGTTGTCAGTGGGATTACTGGTGAAAATCTAACTGTTACTGACGGTTCTGCTCCATTTGTTACAGTGAGCAACTTGCCAACAACAATTCAGCAAGATGAGAATGGCTTTACATGGAAGTTGACGAATGCAACTACAACAACGGAAGGTAACCAAACTTATTATACTTATCAGCTAAAGTATACTGTCAAATTAGATGCAGATAATGCTGAATTTAAGGAAGAAAACTGGTATCCGCTTAATGGCAAGACCGAAATCAATATGCCAAGTGGAGAAAAAGTTAAATTCCCGATTCCTGCAGCACAGGGAACAAAGACACGTTATACCGTCACTTATACTGATGGGGTCGACAATGAAGAAGTATTCAAAGACAAAGTGTTTGAGAACATCGTAACAGGTTCTAAAACACCGGATTTCGGAGAAATACCGGTAAGAGATGGATATACTTTTAAAGGATGGTCACCTCAAATTGAAGATACAGTAACAAAAACAGTCGTCTATAATGCAACTTGGGATATGAACCTGATTGACTTAAACATAGCACCAACCATCACGGCAACGGATAAAGTACTGACTGTCGGTGATACCTTTGACCCAAAAGCAGATGTAACAGCAAGCGATAAGGAAGACGGCGACATCACAGCAAATCTCGAAGTTGTGAAGAATGAGGTGGATACAACCAAAGCTGGCGTATATGAAGTAACCTACAAGGTAACAGACAGCCAAGGAGCATCCTATACTAAGACGATTAAAGTCACAGTCAAAGAGAGAAAAATATCAACACCAAATACGGATAAAGAGAAAAAGCCGAATAACGGTGGAGATAAAATAAACAATACAGGCAATCCAAAAACAGGCGATCAGACAAATGTAGGTCTATTCACTTCTTTATTAGTCATCAGTGCATTAGGTATCGCAATTCTAGCGGTATTTAAGAAAAAGAAAGCCTTAGAGCATAAATAAGGTGTTTCTTTAAAAACATGGAAGGATAAAGAGATAACAGGCTGTTGTGTGTTATCATAAGCAATTTTTATACCGACGAAGTGAACCGGACACGGTAGCGGAAGTCTCCAGACTTTCCGGCACGCCAGCTTGCTGGCGAGGGGCTGGTTCACTTCGTCGGTTGGGCGAGTCTGCGAGCCGTTCAAAGCCCCCGTTATCTAACAAGGGGGGCACAAAAAACAAGAGACAATATACACTAACAAGCGGAAAACGCTGTATTTACAAGGCAAAACCGCATTTTACATGGTGTGATATAAATTATGTTATTATCACTTTGAAAAATCGAATATAACATTAAGAAAGACAGTTGATTTCAAATAAGAAATTGATTGTCTTTTT
>OMGQ01000936.1_pt1 | contig 20837 bp, 20 predicted proteins | sample 1646071 | NCBI WGS metagenome assembly OMGQ01 (sample SAMN05578585, study PRJEB25193) | human gut metagenome | biome: Human Microbiome; feature: human-associated habitat; material: feces | host: Homo sapiens | place: USA:Birmingham
CAGCGGGACTTGCTCCCCGTCCCGCTCGGTGAAGTACACATCGTCCTCCCGGTAGGTGTTGCCGCCGTCCTCCTGGTAGGAGACGGCGTAGTTCTCCGCGCCGGAGAAGCGCAGCTCCGACACCTGGCCGAAGGCGGGAATGTCGTCCTGGTCGATCAGCTCGTCCAGGGTCACGTCAAACTCGTCTAGGGGGTCGTGGGCCGCCAGGTACACGTTTCCGTCCCCGATGGAGACATACCGCTGGGAGTCCATCTTGCTGTAGTCCCCCAGCTGGATCGTCTGAGTCCCCCCGCCGGCTGTGACGCGGATGGTGCACACCGGGTTATCCAGGCCGTACTGGCCCAGATCGTCCACATCTTCGATGATGAAGGCGGCGCCGAAGGCCTCGAAGGGTTCCAGAAGTAGGTCCATCTGCTCGGCGTCCACCGGGAAGGCCGCGTCGTCGTCGTAGCTCCAGGTTCCGTCCCGGTGGAAGGACAGGGTCTGCCCGTCGTAGTCCCAGGAGAGGCTCTCCACCTCGTCGGCGGAGATGGAGAGGATGGTCTCCCCGCTGGTCTGGATCTGCTCCTTTTGGGCCTTGTACCGGCTGAGGGCAAAGGTGGCGATACAGGCCGCCAGAAGCACCGCCAGCACCACATAGAGCCGCTTATACCGCTTCATTCTGCATCCTCCTTCTCTTAACGACCACGGCGATGCCGACGCCCAGGTAGGCCAGGGGTACGATGCCGATCATGAGCACCTTCAGCAGGGAGGAGGTGGACGCGCTGATGGTCAGGTAGTTGTAGTTCAGAGACTTGCTGCGGATGGCCATGGCCTCGCTCTCCCCCACCAGGGAGGACAGGGCGTTCATCCCCAGGTTCACGTTGGCCCCCGACGAAAGGGCGTTATACTTGTCGTCCAGGAAGGCGGAGGAGGAGAACCACACCATCTGGCCGCTGCCCGCCTCCACGGAGACCGCCAGGGTGAAGGGGCCGTCCAGATCTCCCTCCTCCTTGTCGTAGGTGTCCAGCTCGTAGCCGGCCAGCTTGCTGTAGGAGGCGTCCGAGGTGGTGAGCAGGGGGGTGACTGTGGCGCCGTTGGTGTCCTCCCCCACGGTGAGGCCCAGAGAGAGGGGCAGGATGGGGAAGTAGCGCTCGTCGATCAGGGAGTCGGTGATGGCGCTGGAGGCCAGGTCAGGCAGGAGGGCGAAGGGCGCCTGGAAGGCGTAGTGCTCCCGGTCGGACTCGATCACAATCCCCTCGTTGGCCGTCACGCCGTACTCGGACAGGAGGCTGTAGAGGTTGTCCAGGGAGGCGCCATCCACCGGGCCGGCCATGACCAGCAGCTTGCCGCCGCCGGTCACATAGTCGGCGAGCATATCCCGCTCCTCCCCGGAGATGTCGCTGGTGGGGGCGTAGATGAGGAGGCAGGCGGCGTCCTCAGGAATGGCGTCCACGGTCAGCAGGGAGAGGTCGTGCAGCTCCATGTTCGCCTTCTCCAGCTGCTCCTGGAAGGTGGAGGGCAGCTCGCTCTCGCCGTGGCCCTCCAGCCGGTAGAGCTGGGGCTGCTCGGCGTTGACCACATAATCGATGGCCGAGGTGATGGCGCCCTCACCGTCAAAGGAGGTGTTGTAGGAGTAGGTGTACATGTCCGGCTCGGACAGATAGATGTCGTCGTAGGAGATAAACCGGCTGCGCCCCCCGCACTCCACCACCAGGCTGTTGTTCTTCACCGCCTCGTCGGTGTACTGCTCGGCGAAGGTGGGGTAGACGTCGGGGTTTTTCTTGACCACGGTAATGTGGTCGGACAGGCTCTCGTATTTGCCCAGGAGGTTTTCGATCACCGCGTCCTCCTCGCCGGAAATCCCCACTGCCATGCAGAGCTTCTCCAAAAGTTCTATATTTTTCATCGCTTATTCCTCCGCCCCGTCTGTGATGTACGCCGCGATCAGCCGCGCGGTGTTTTCCATATCCGCAAGGTCGCAGACCTCGGCGGGCGTGTGCATGTTGCGCTGCGGCACCGAGATCAGCCCCGTGCGAACGCCGGCGCGCGAGACGCCGATCGCGTCGCAGTTCGTGCCGGTGCGGCCGCCCATCGCCTCCGGCTGGTACGGAATGCCGTGCTTTTCGGCGAGCGCCGCAAGCCGCTTGCTGATTTTGCGGTCGAGCGCGGCGGAGAAGCCGACCATCGGGCCGCCGCCGAGCTTTCCCGGCAGCTCCGAAGCGCCGGGCTGCGCCGCAAACGAAACGTCCACCGCGATGGCCTCGGTCGGCTCGAGCGCGTAGGTGCGCACCTGTGCGCCCTGCCCGCCGACCTCCTCGCGCGCGGAGCAGAGCACCAGCACGCAGCAGCCGGAGAGCTTGTCCCGCACGAGCTGCGCGGCCCGAATGATGGATTTGTCAGCACCGCGCGGTCGCCGACGGAGACGAGCGCCTCCGCCTCCTCGCGGCTGAGGCCGACGTCGACGGCCTGCTCGGAAACCGGCGGGATATTTTCGCCGTCGCCCTTGGCGAGGTGCGGGGGCAGCGTGCAGACAATGCCGGTCAGCGTCTCCCTGCCGTACACGGTCACGGTGCTGCCGGGCATCGTGCGGCAGTCCACGCCGCCGACGTTCGTCACGCGCAGAAAGCCGTTTTCATCGATATTCGTCACGACCAGACCGATCTGGTCGATGTGCGCGTCGAGCAGAATGCGCCGTTTTGCGTTTCTGTCGCCGAGCACGCCGGTCACGCCGCCGAGCGCGTCCACCTCCACCGCATCACAGAACGAAAGCGCCTGTGCCGCCGCGCGGTACGCCTCCTCCTCACAGCCCGGCGTGCCGTGCGCGGCGCACAGCGCGCGGGTCAGCCGTTCGATTTCCTCATACATTTCGCTTCACCCGGCCTCCGCCCTGCGGAAGCCTTCCCTTTCCTATTAAGATTTCGGCGCAGCCGCCGGCAAAACAAAAGCCCCGCATTCCGGCGAGCCGAGGCCCACCCAAAGCGAGGCGTATTTCCGCAAATATTATTTTGTGAAATACATGATGATGTTGATCGCAATGACCAGTGCGAAAAAGCCCAGCGCTATAAACTTCGTCCAGCGGGAGAGGAACGCATCCACCGAGCGGGATTTGTTCTTCGAGAGGAACGTATCCGCACCGCCCATAACCGCGCCGACATTCTGCTGGTGGCCCTCCTGCAGAAGAACAACGAGAATGATCGCGATCGAGAACAGAAGCAGAATGATGCCGAAAATAATTTCAACTACACCCATGATTTAACCTCCTTCTGCAAGAGCGGCGCCGCGCGGGCCTTTGAAAAATCCCCGCCGCACCGCATAAAATACTTTTATGCTGATAGCTTTCCTATCATAGCACAAAGCCCGCAAATTTGCAACCACATTTTTTAGAATTTTCCTGAATAAGCGCCCGCCCGCCGGCCATAATACGAGTACGGCAAACACAGTCACGCGTTTGTGCGTCCCGGATCAAAGCGAGCGGCCGCCTCAAAGGGCGGCAAAAGGCAAAGACTCGGTACGGACTGTATGTTGCCTGCCCTTCGACAGAACATAATTCCAACACGTTTTCATATGGAGTGCGCATATTTGCTTTTTCCGAGCTCTCGGAATTGCCGATCGGTTCGACGGCCGGCGTTGCGGATATGCCGGCCGGGAACCCCTCGCCCTCCGCCGTTCATCCGCCGATGACCGGGAAAACATGGTGGATGGACGTTTTGCCGGAGGGCTGATTTTTTGCCCGCAGCGCGGTTGACAGAGCCGGCGGCCTCAGGTATAATGGATAAAAATCGCAGCGGAGGCGAAAACCATGTATCGAAAAATCGGCATTCTCTGCGCCGGAGACAGCGAGCTTGCGCCGTTTCTGCCGCACCTTGAACATGCGCGGACAAGCGAAAAGGCGCTGCTGAAGTTTTACGAGGGAACGCTCTGCGGCCTGCCCGCCGTTTTGCTGTACAGCGGCGTGTGCAAGGTCAACGCGGCGATCGCCGCCCAACTCCTCATTGATGTCTGCCGCGCAGACGCCATCATCAATGCAGGAACAGCCGGCGGTATGGATCCGGCGCTCAAAATCTTTGAAACCGCCGTTTCCACCGAAACGGCCTATCACGATGTTGCCGAGGATATCCTGACAGATTTTCACCCGTGGATGAAATCCGTCTGGTTCCCGGCAGACACTGCTCTGCTCACGCTCGCCAAAGCGGCGGCCGAGAAGCGTCCGCCGGAATACCCCGTACATTTCGGCCGCATGGTGACCGGCGAGGCGTTCATCACAGACGAGGGACGGCAGTCGATTAACGCGCGTTTTGCGCCGCTCACCGTGGATATGGAGACGGCGGCCGTCGCGCATGTCTGCCATGTGAACGGCGTACCGTTTCTCGCGATCCGCACAGTCACCGACACGGCCGACCACAGCGGCACCGGGAATTTCGAGCTGAACTGTGAAAAGGCCTCGGCCATCGCAAAGGATTTTACGCTCGCGCTGCTCGAGGAAATGAAAGCGCGCGCATGAACGAAAGCGCCCCTGCGGCATTCCCGGCGGCAGCCGGAGAAGAACCGCAGGGGCTTTTTGCGTTGGAAGCAGCCGGCGTGCCCGGCCGTTTTCAGATTGTCGGCATCACGCGCCCGCCCGAAACCGAGAGGAACGCGCCGGTGATGTAGTCCGAAAGGCCGCTCGCGAAAAACAGCACCGCGTCCGCGATGTCGGCGTCGCAGCCGCGCCGCCCCATCGGCACGCTGTCCACATACGCGCCGCTCGTGACGGCGCCCGCCGCGCGCTCGCGCTCCGTGATCATCCAGCCGGGCGCAACCTGATTCACCGTGACGCCGCGGCTGCCGACCTCCTTCGCAAACGAGCGGCAGAGGCCGTCCAGCCCGCGCTTTGCCGAGGAGTACGCCGCCGCGCCGGGGTCGCACCGCATCGCGCATTCGGTGTTGATCACGATGAACTTGCCCGCGCCGCGCTCCAGCATCGCCGGCGCAAACGCCTTGAACATGTAGGCGTTGTGCATCACGGTCGAGGCGAACTGGCTGTAGAAATCCTGCGGGTCCTGCTCCATCACGTCCTTCCATGCGTACTGGATCACCGCGTTGTTCACAACGATATCCGGGCTGCCGAAGCGCGCGGCTTCATCGCGCATGCGCAGCACGCTCTCAAAATCGGTGACGTCGGCCTGCACCGCCGCGGCGCGCGTCCCCGCGGCCTCAAGCTCGCGGACAAGCGCCTCGGCCTTTTCCCCGTTTTGGTTGTAGTGCACGAGCACGGCGGCGCCCGCCTGCGCGAGGCGGCGGACCATCACGCGGCCAAGCTGGCCCGAACCGCCCGTGACAAGCGCGGTTTTCCCGCTCAAATCGATTGAAACCATACGGCTTTCCTCCTCTTGCTTTTCTGCCGCCCGAGCGCGTCGCCCGGGCGGCAGATTTTTCATCCTTCTAACTGCTTTCGGCACAGCGCGCCGAAGGCCGGCGCCTGCATCCGCCCGAGCCTTCCCGGCTTTAAGCCGCGCCGCTTACAGCGACGTCTGCGCGTCGCGCCCTTCCTCGCCGTTCGGCAGCGCGCCGAGCGCCGGCAGCTTCTTTTTGAAGCGCGCCGGGTTCTGGAGGTCGCCCTCCTGATACACGACGGCCGACAGGACGCGCTGGCCCTTCTTGAGCGTCATCGCCGCGACGCCCTGCGTGCTTTTCGTCGCCTTCGGCGCGATCAGCCCCGTATTGAAGAGCAGCATGCGCCCGCTCGAGGCCGTCAGCAGCACGTCGCCGTCCTCGGGAAGCTGAAGCGCTGCGACCAGCGGAGATTTATCCGAATACGCGTTTAAGAGCTTGCGGCGGTTCGTCTTGGTGCTGTAGGCCGAAAGCTCCACCTTCGCGGCCTTGCCGTTTTCAAAGACAAACAGCATGAAGCCGCTGTAATCCGAAGTGACCGCCATCGCGGCCGCCGTCTCGCCCTCATCCATCTGCACGCGCGCGGGGATGTACTCGCCCATCACGCTCGCCTTCATATCGGCAAAATCGGCGGCGCGCATCTTGTAGACCTGCGCCCGGTCGGAGAAAAACAGCAGCTCGGCGGCGTTCGTCGATTCGAGCTGGCGCACGATCGCGTCGCCCTCCTTGAGCTTCTGCTCGCCGCCCATGCGCAGCGAGAGCGGCGTAATCTTCTTGAAATAGCCCTCGCGCGTGAAGAACAAATTCACCGGATAATCGGGGATCTCCTCCACCGGCTCCTCCTCGTGGATCTCGTCGGCGTAGAGGATCAGGCTGCGGCGCGGCTGGCCGTACTTCTGCGCGATCTCCGAAAGCTCGCGCGTGATAATCGTCTTGATGCGCGATTTCGACGCGAGCACCGCCTCGAGGTCGCGGATCTCCGCCTCGAGGTTTTCGATCTCCTCGGTGCGCTTCAAAATAAACTCGCGGTTCAAATGGCGCAGCTTGATTTCCGCGACGTACTCGGCCTGCACCGCATCGATGCCGAAGCCGATCATCAGGTTCGGCACGACCTCGCTCTCCTCCGCCGTCTCGCGGACGATGCGGATCGCCTTGTCGATGTCGAGCAGAATCGCCCGCAGGCCGTAGAGCAGGTGCAGCTTCTCCTTCTTTTTCGTAAGGTCGAAATACGTGCGGCGGCGGACGCATTCGACGCGGAACGCCGTCCACTCCTCAAAGAGCGCGCGCACGCCGAGCACGCGCGGCACGCCGGCGATCAGCACGTTGAAGTTGCAGGCAAAGCTGTCCTCGAGCGAGGTCATCTTGAACAGGCGCTGCATCAGCTTTTCCGGGTCGGTGCCGCGCTTGAGATCGATCGTGATCTTCAGGCCGTCGAGACCCGTTTCGTCGCGGATGTCGGTCAGCTCCTTGAGCTTGCCCTGCTTGACGAGGTCGATCACCTTCTCAACGATCGCCTCGATCGTCGTCGTGGGCGGGATCTGCGTGATATCGATGCAGTTCGCCGCCTTGTCGAACGTGTAGCGCGCGCGCACGCGGATGCTGCCGCGGCCCGTCTCATAGATCTGCTCCATCGCCTTGCGGTCGAAAATAATCTGGCCGCCGCCCGGGAAATCAGGCGCCTGCATCGTCGTGAAAAGATCGTGCTTCGGGTTTTTCATCAGCTCGATCGCCGTGTTGCAGACCTCCGCAAGGTTGAACGGGCAGATCGACGACGCCATGCCGACCGCGATGCCTGTCGAGCCATTGACGAGGATATTCGGAAAATGCGAGGGCAGAACGCACGGCTCCTTCAGGCGGTCGTCGTAGTTCGGTTCGAAATCGACGGTATCCTTGTCGATGTCCCGCAGCATTTCGACAGAGAGCTTTGCCATTCTCGCCTCGGTATATCGGTAGGCGGCGGCGGGGTCGCCGTCCACGGAGCCGAAGTTGCCGTGGCCATCCACGAGCATGTAGCGCATGGAGAAATCCTGCGCGAGGCGCACGAGCGCGTCGTAAACCGAAACGTCGCCGTGCGGGTGATAGCGGCCGAGCACGGCGCCGACCGTATCGGCGCACTTTCTGTACGCCTTTTCCGGCCACAGGCTGTTTTCATACATCGTGTACAGGATGCGGCGGTGCACCGGCTTCAAGCCGTCGCGCACGTCGGGCAGCGCACGGGACACGATGACGGACATGGAATAATCGAGGAAGGAATCCTCCATGATTTTTCTGAGGTCAACCTGTATGAGGTTTTCCCTTGTTTCTTCAGTATGATCCATTGGCTTTGTGTCCTTTCGCGCTTATATATCCAGATTCTTGACGTATTTTGCGTTTTTCTCGATGAACTCACGGCGCGGCTCGACCTTATCGCCCATCAAAATGGTAAAGACCTCGTCGGCCTGCGCGGCGTCGCTCGGCGTAACCTGCAGCATGACGCGCGTATCCGGGTTCATCGTCGTCTCCCAGAGCTGCTCGGAGTCCATTTCGCCGAGGCCCTTATAGCGCTGGATGTCGTAGCCCGCCTGCAGCTCTGCCATGATGCTGTCGCGCTCCGCGTCGGAATACGCGTAATAATGCCGCTTGTTTTTCGTTACGCGGAACAGCGGCGGCTGCGCGATATAGACGTGCCCGGCCTCGACGAGCGGGCGCATATAGCGATAAAAGAATGTGAGCAGCAGCGTGCGGATATGCGAGCCGTCGACGTCGGCATCGGCCATGATGATAACACGGCCGTACCGCAGCTTTGTAAGGTCAAATTCCTCGCCGATACCGGTGCCGAGCGCGGTGATGACCGGCATCAGCTTATCGTTGCCGTACACGCGGTCGAGGCGCGCCTTTTCGACATTCAGCATCTTGCCCCAAAGCGGGAGAATCGCCTGAAATTTCCGGTCGCGGCCGCCTTTTGCGGAGCCGCCTGCGGAATCGCCCTCGACGATATAGATCTCGGTTTCCTCCGGATTTCTGGACTGGCAGTCCGCAAGCTTGCCGGGCAGCGTGGCACTTTCGAGCGCCGACTTGCGCCGCACGAGGTCGCGGGCCTTGCGGGCCGCCTCTCTGGCGCGGGAGGCCGCCATCGCCTTGTCGAAGATCGCGCGGGCAACCGCCGGATTTTCCTCGAGGAAGGTCGTCAGCTTATCGGCCACCATGGAGCTGACAAGGCCGCCGATTTCAGTGTTGCCGAGCTTGCCCTTTGTCTGGCCCTCAAACTGCGCCTCCTTGACCTTGACGCTGATGACGCAGGTCAGACCCTCGCGCACGTCCTCGCCGGACAGTTTTTTGTCGGCTTCCTTCAGAATATTGTACTTTCTCGCGTATTCGTTCATAATGCGCGTCAGCGCGCGCTTAAAGCCGTCCTCGTGTGTGCCGCCGTCCACCGTGTGGATGTTGTTCGCGAAAGAGAGGATGAACTCGTTGAAGCTGTCCGTATACTGCATGGCGATTTCACAGGTGGCGTTATCGTCCGCCGCTGTGGCTGCGAAATAGATCGGCTCCGGGTGGATTTTCTCCTTGCTGCGGTTCAGGTACTCGACAAAGCTCGAAACACCGCCCTCATAATGGAACTGCTCGCTCCTGAGATTTTCCGGGTCACGCTCGTCGGTCAAAACGATGTTTACGCCCGCATTCAGGAACGCTTGCTCGCGCAGGCGCGTCTCCAGCGTCTGGAACTCATAGACCGTCGTCTCCTTGAAAATTTCCGGATCAGCCTGAAAGCGCACTGTCGTGCCGGTTTCCTCCGGGTTTTCAAGCGGGCCGGCATCCTTTAGATCGTAGACGGCGCTGCCGCGCTCGAAGCGCTGGCGGTACAGCCGCCCGTTCTGCCGCACCTCGACCTCCAGCCATGTGGACAGGGCGTTGACGACCGAGGCGCCGACGCCGTGCAGGCCGCCGGAAACCTTATAGCTGCCGCCGCCGAACTTGCCGCCCGCGTGCAGGATCGTGTAAACGACTGTGACAGCCGGCAGGCCGGTCTGCTGCTGCACGCCGACCGGCACGCCGCGCCCGTTATCCCGGACGTAGATGATGTCGCCCGGCAAAATCTTGACGTCGATGCGGTCGCAGTAACCGGCAAGCGCCTCGTCGATCGCATTGTCCACAATCTCATAGACGAGGTGGTGCAGGCCGCGCGGCCCCGTGGAGCCGATGTACATGCCCGGGCGCTTCCGGACAGCCTCCAGCCCCTCGAGAACCTGAATTTGGTCCGAGCCGTAATTCGTATCTACATGAGTCATTTCATTGATATCCATCTGTGCGCTCATTATCCTTTCTTGTCCGCATGGTTACCTTTATATATAGTATACCATATCTGCCGCCCCTTTACAAGGTTTCCCCCTGAATTTGAGAATAAAAAAAGCGCCGCTTCCGCGCGGCTTTCCCGATTGCCGCCATCCGCTCCGCAATTTTGTGCCAAACCGCACTTTTCTGCGTTTAAACGCAAAAAAAGCCCGTTCAAAAACAGGCTTTCTCATTTTTGTTTTACGTCCGGTCCTCCGGCGCGCCGGGTTCCTCGTAGCGGCCGGTATCGATTTCGGAGAAGGTGTCCGCCTTTTCCTGCGCAGGGCGGCGCTGCGCCGTCTGCCGGCGGTTCTCCTGCACCGGGCGCTGCACGCGCTTAATTACCGGCTTTTTGAGGTATACCGTGAAAAGACTCAAAAGGAAAAAAAGCGCAAACGGGATGAACACATACAGACAGATAAACAGCCCGATGTCGTCGAGCACGAATTTGTGAAAGAAATAGATACAGACGCCGGCGCAGATCGCAAGCACGGAAAACACGTAGACAAGCGGGGAAAGATACACATTCGAAATGCCGCCGCAGCGCGGGCACTTATACTCGCCCTCGCGCTTCAGCTTCCACGTGCGGACCAGATTGACGCGCTTTCTGCAATACGGACACGTCGGAATACCAAAATACTGCATAGAACCGGATTTCCTTTCCTAGTTATTTCTGCTTTCCGGCGGCCGGCCGCATGAACGGGAAACCGCCGATTTCCGCCCGCGAGCGCTTCAAAAGCGTCGCCGGCGCGATCTGCGTGATATACACGCGCCTGCCGCACACAAAATCACGGCACACAACAATGGAGCGCGGCAGGTCATAGCACACGTCCTCCACGAGGTTTTCCGCCTCGGCGCACTTTAAAAAATCGCGCGTCGTCTTGGAAACCGTCGTATTCTCGAGGTCGAAAATGCCGATCACGTCCTCCTCGCGCACCACGACGCCGAGGCCAAGATGAATATACACGCGATCCCTCCTTGAAGCGCCGCATCGCAGATGCAAAGAACGACGCGCTTTGCCGCAAAGCCCTTCCGGCTTTATTGTGCCATAATTATAGCATAAAACCCGCCCGGCGTACAGACATGGAATATAACCGTTTTCTTAATTTTTCAGCACACCGCTTTCTACCTGAAAGCCGCGGCCGCGCTCCATCAGGCGCACAGTCTCCGGGTCGCAGCAGGTGATAAAGACCTGCCGCCCGTCGAGATGGTTCAAAAGATAATCCCGCCGGCTCATATCGAGCTCGCTCATCACATCGTCGAGGAGGATGACGGGCCGCTCGCCGGTTTTTTCGAACAGGATGTCGGCTTCCGCGAGCTTGAGCGCCAGCACGATGCTGCGCTGCTGCCCCTGCGAGCCGTACGTCCGCGCGGAGAGGCCGTCGATCTCGATCGACAGGTCGTCCCGATGCGGGCCGGCCGAGGTGAAGCCCGCGCGGATATCCGCCTCGCGGTTGCCCCGAAGCGCCGCAAAAAACGCGGCGGAAACCGCCTCCTGCGTATCGGCGCCGCGGAATGGGGCGTAGGAAAAGGAGACGCTTTCGCGCGCCTTCGCGATGCCGCTGTAGATTTCCACAGCCTTCGGCGCGAGCGCCCGGCAGAACGCGATGCGCTCGAGCGTGACCTGCGTGCCGAAAAGCAGCAGCCGCTCGTCCCAGACGTCGAGCGTATCCTGCAATTCCGGGTGGCGCACGATGTCCTTTAAAAGCGCATTGCGCTGCTGCAGCGCCTTATTGTAATTTGTGAGCACGCGGGCAAACGCAGGCTTCGCCTGACACAGCGCACCGTCGATAAACGCGCGCCGCCGCGCGGGGCCCTCCTTGACGAGCAAAAGGTGCTCCGGGGAAAAGATCACAGCACAGAATTTGCCGACGAGCGCCGAGCCCGTCTTTTTTTCAACGCCGTTGATCACGCTGGAGCGCCGCCCGCTTTTGAACAGGAGGCGCAGGTTCTGCTCGCGCCCTTCCGTGAAAAGATCCATCGAAAGCGCGGCGGAATCCGCGTTTCTCCCGTTCGTCAGGCGGGGCAGCTCGCCGTCCTTCGTGCCGCGGAACGAGTGTCCGCCGGTAAAAAGCCAGACAGCCTCAAGGAGATTCGTTTTCCCCTGCGCGTTGCTGCCGAAAATAACGTTGATCGTCTCGCACGGGAAAATCTCCCCGTTTTCAAGGTTTCTGAATTGCTCGAAGCCGAGGCGCGTGACGTTCAAGGCTTCAGCCCTCCGCGGTCTGCACGATGTAGCGCACGCCGTTGTACTCGGCAAAATCGCCGCCGCGCATTTTTTTTCCGCGCATTGTGCAGACCGCGCCGTTTACGAGCACCTCGCCGTTCTGTATGACGAATTTCGCCTGCCCGCCGGTATCGAGCGCGCCGCCGAGTTTTAAAAGCGCGTCGAGCCGGATGAATTCTGTCGTGATCTGAATCGTTTCGTTCATGGAATCCTTCCTCTGTTGTACTTTATCTGCTGTGTTTCACGCAGCGTCCTCCCACGAAAGACATCGCGTGAAACATTTTTTTAAATTTCGCTGCGCAGGCGCACCGGCAGAACGAGGAACGAAAACGCATCGCCCTCTTTCGGCAGGATGAGCATCGGGCTGATCGGCCCGCCGAGTTCCATGCGCACTTCGTCGCATTCTGCGGCACGCAGCGCGTCGAGCAGATATTTATTGTTGAAGCCGATCTCGAGCGGGTCGCCGGAGATCTTCGCCTCGATTTGGTCGTTTGCGCGGCCCATCGTTGTGGAGCAGAGCAGTTTAATTGTGTCCTCGCCGAGAACACACCGCACCGGGCTTTTGAGGCGGTCGGTAATAAGAAGCGAAACGCGCTCGACGCTTTCGATTAGTGTCCGCGTGGAGACGACAGCTTCGGTTTTTTTATCTTTCGGCAGCGCCGCGCGATAATCGAGGAATTCGCCCTCGAGCAAAGCGGAAAGCACGGTATAATTATCGATTTTGAAGAGGATGTGCCGGCGGCTCGGGCAGATTTCGATCTCGCCGTCATCGTCGCGCAGCAGCTTCAGCACCTCGCCGAGTGTCTTTCCGGGAACGACAAATTCGAGGCTGCCGTCGAACGGAATTGCCTCGCGGCGCAGTGCCAGCCGGTAACCGTCCACGGAAACGACGTCGAGCGTGCGGTTTTCGATTTTGAACAGGCTGCCCTGATGGATCGGTTTTGCATTCGAGTCCGCGACGGCGAACAGTGTCTGGCGGATCATGCTTTTCAGCACGCCGGCGGGCAGGCGGAGTGTATCGGTGTCGGTGACTTTCGGAAATTCTGGGAATTCTGCGGCGTTCATGCCGATGATTGTGAAACAGCTCACGCCCGAGGTAATTGTCGCGGTGTTGCGGTCGTCGGTTTCGATTGTGATGTCGTCGGCCGGTGACTTACGGACGATTTCAGAGAATAGTTTCGCAGTTAAAATGATAGCGCCGGATTCGGAAATAACGGCGGGCAGCTCTGTCTGCATGCCGATTTCGAGGTCGTAGGCGGAGAGGATGAGTTTTTCCTCGCCGCTGCGGATCAAAATGCCCTCGAGCGCGGGAATTGAGGTTTTCGCGGAGACCGCGCGCTGCAGGTTTCCGACGGCTTCGGTTAAAATGCGCTTTTCTATGGTGAATTTCATTTTTTGCATCTCCTTTTGTTTGCATTTTGCAGGATGCTTGCGGTTCGGCTGCATGAGAGGAGGGCGGGGGGCTTCCCTCCTTATTTCTTTATTACTCTTAGTAATATATTTAGCAGTAGCCGTAGGGGGTGTTAAATTGTTGGAAATTTGGAAAATCGGCTTTGTGAAGCCAAAAACGGCGGAAAAGTTTTAAAAAATTCCCTGTGGAAGAAATGTGGACAATGTGGAAGGTATTTTTCATTCCACAAAGCGGTTGAAAACTCTGTGTGAAATGTTGAAAATTTGTTTATGGATCGGTGGAAAACGGTTTGCGCGGCAAAACCTGTTCACAGGTATTTAACGGTCGCGGATGTTCTTGATGATGTCGCCGACCGTCGCTTTTGTGACCGGGTCCTTGAGGGATTTTTCCTCGATCTGCTGGATTGCGTAGACGACTGTGGAGTGGTCGCGGCCGCCGAACTCTTTGCCGATCTCGACCATGGGCATCTGCGTGATTTCGCGGACGATGTACATGGAGATCTGGCGCGCGAAGGAGATGTTCGCGTTGCGCTTTGAGGACTTGATGTCTTCGGGGGAAACGCCGTAGGTGCGGGCGACCTCCTCGATGATCTTGCCGACCGTGACGGGTGTCGGCTGGTCGTTGTTTACGATGTCGCTGATCGCGCGCTGTGCGGTGTTGATCGTCGGCGTCGCGCCCTCGACGAGGTGGATTGCCTTGAGCTTTTTGACGGTGCCCTCGAGCTGGCGGATGTTGCTTTTGAGCTTGACCGCGATGAATTCACAGACGCTGTCCGGCACGTTCAGGCCGACAAGCTCGGCCTTGCGCTTGATGATCGCCATGCGCGTCTCAAAATCCGGCGGGTGCACGTCGGCCGTAAGGCCCCACTCGAAGCGCGTCTTGAGGCGGTCCTCGAGCGTTGCAATGTCGCGCGGCGGCCGGTCGCTCGTCAGCACGATCTGTTTCTTCGATTCATAAAGCGTATTAAAGGTATGGAAAAATTCCTCCTGCGTCGATTCTTTGCCGGCGATGAACTGAATATCGTCGATTAAAAGCGCGTCGGCCTTGCGGTATTTTTCGCGGAAGCCCGCCGTGGTGCCGGCGCGGATGGCCTCGATCAGCTCGTTTGCAAACTGGTCGCCCTTGACGTAGATGATGTTCTTCTCGCTGAAATTCTTTTTCAGCTCGTGGCCGACCGCGTTGAGCAGGTGCGTTTTGCCGAGGCCGGAGTTACCGTAGATAAAGAGCGGGTTGTAATTTTTCGCCGGCTCCTTCGCCACGTAGCGGCAGGCGGCGCAGGCGAATTTATTCGAGCTGCCCTCGATGAACGTCTCGAAGGTGTACTCGTATTCGTCGTCCTCCTCGACGGCCTTCTTCTCCTTTTTCTCCATCGGCGTGATCAGCTTGTAGGTGATGGCCGGGCCGAACACGCTCTGAATCGCGTCGTTGAGATATTTGTGAAAGCCGCGCTCAATCGTCGATTTGTGAAATTCATTCGGCGCCTGAATGATGGCGACGCCCTCCTCAAAGTCCAGCGAAACCGGTACGAGCTTGCTGAACCAGGTTTCGTAGCTCACCTCGGTGACCTGATTTCTGCAGTAATCGCAGATCAGGTCCCATGCTTCAAAAAACGATTCCATTTCCTGTTTTCCCTTTCTCACGTGTTCTCGGTAGCGCAGTATACCGCGGCAGAAGCGGCGCGCTTTCGGCCGGAAAAGCCGGAAAAAGGCGGCACTTCTGCATTTTGACGATAAAATACTAATATATAGTGTAGCATAAACCGGTTGCGTTGTCCACAGAAAATGCGCCGAAATGTTGAAAATCCGGCCGGGAAAATTTTGGCTGCGCAGGCGGGGCGGATGCGCGTTTTTTGATATGCGGGCCCCGCGCCTTTTCTGCATCTATATTCTGTGGTTTTGAAAAAGACGGGCGCAGAATATGGGCGGGCAATTTTTCGTGCATGTTTTTTTCCTGAAAAACCGGAAAAAAGGTTGACAGATTCTAAGGTTTTAAGGTATAATGCTTAACTGTAACCGACTGTACGATTCGGGTTTTGCAAAGTAACCTCGCGAAAGGAGGGTTTTTGATATGCTGAGAACCTATCAGCCGAAGAAGCTCCACAGAAAGAAGGAGCACGGCTTCAGAAAGAGAATGTCTACACGCAACGGACGCAAGGTCCTGGCGCGTCGCAGAGCAAAGGGCAGAGCACGCTTAACGTATTGATGTATGCTTTGAAGGTCACCGGCGTGTGGCCTTTCTTTGTTTTGCAGGTGCGGCGGAAAATACCGCGCAGGTTTTTGGGAGCTTTATGGATATCATCGTACCCCTGACGGAGAATTATGAATTCCGGCGCGTCTATGCCCGCGGAAAAAGCGCGGTGCGCCCCTCGCTCGTCGCGTACTGCATCAGAAAAGGCGGCGCGGCGCCGCGCATCGGAATTACGGCAAGCAAAAAAATCGGCAATGCGGTCAAACGGAACCGCGCCCGGCGGCTGCTGCGCGAGAGCGTGCGCACGCTGTACCCCCGCATCAGGCCGGGGTTCGATATTGTGCTGGTGTCGCGCGGGAAAACGCCGTTTGTGCACTGCGGGGCAGTATTGGCGGAAATGACAAGCGCGCTGGAGGAACTCGGCGTGCTTGTTTGTGCAGGAAAAAAGAGGGACAAGCCCGCGGGGCCGGATAGGCTATGACGCGGCTTACACCGAAAAACGCGCTGCTCGGCCTGATCCGGCTGTACCAGAGGCTGCGGCCGAGCAGCACGCGGGGCTGCTGCAAATACATACCCACCTGCTCGCAGTACGGGCTTGAGGCAGTGGAGCGCTTCGGCGCGCTGAAGGGCGGCCTGCTCGCACTGTGGCGCATTCTGCGCTGCAACCCGTTTTCAAGGGGCGGCTACGATCCCGTACCCGAAAAAAAGAACAAGGTTTGATCCGGGAAGGATTTGATTCAAAACTATGATGCAGTTTTTTAATTTCTTTGGCAGCATATTCGGCTACCTCTTGTGGTTCCTCTACACGATTTTCCAGAACTACGGCGTGGCGATTATCCTGTTTACGATCATTGTCAAGGCGCTGATGTTCCCTTTCTCGATCAAGTCGCAGAAAAGCATGGCGGCGCAGTCGCGCATGGCGGCCAAGCAGAAGGAGCTGCAGGCGCGCTACGGCAGCGATAAGATGAAATACAACGAGGAGCTGCAGAAGCTGTATGAGAAGGAGGGCGTCAACCCCGGCGGCGGATGCCTGACAACGCTGCTCCCGCTGCCGATCATGCTCGGCATTTACTACTCCGTTATCTACCCGCTTTCGAATACGCTGCACGTCGCGAGCGATTCGATTGCGAAGGCGACCGAATTCGTCACGCGCATCCCCGGCATCTCGAGCACGAGCCAGTATGTCGAGCTTGAGATCGTCAAGAACTTCTCCGCGCTGAAGGAATACCTGACGATGTTCTCGCCGGAGGATATGGCGAAGATCGAGTCGTTCAGCCACGGCTTTAAGTTTGCGGGTCTCGACCTGCTCGCCTCGCCGAATGCCTCTTCCTTTGCGTCGATGATGTGGATCATCCCGGTGCTGGCGCTCATCACGTACTGGGGCCAGACGTTCATCATGCAGAAGCTGCAGCCGCAGCAGCAGGCCTCGGGCGGCGGCTGCATGAAGGTGATGCTGTACGGCATGCCGCTGCTCTCCGCGTACTGGGCGTTCATCATGCCCGGCGCCGTCGGCTTCTATTGGATCGTTTCCGCGCTCGTCGGCTTTGCGCAGTCCATCATCCAGCACAAGTATTATTCGGCGGAGCAGGTTTCCGCGCATTCCGAGGCGAGCCGCTACGTGACGCTGCTCGCAGCCGAGCAGAAGATCAGCCCGCTGCCGGCGAACATTCAAAAGCAGATTGCCGATAAGATCGAGGCGAAAAATCAGGCGCAGGCCAGCCGGCAGGCGAACCAGCAGAGTAAAAAATCCGGCGGGAAAAAGTCCGGCGGGCAGAAAAATAAGGGCTCTGCTTCCGATTATATGGGAAGCAGGAAATAATCAGCCGACTATCCCACCTCCTTTCACTCCGAAACGGGATAAACGATAGCTTGTATTGAAAATCGAAAGGATGTAAAAAGCAATGGTAAAAGAAGCAATTGCAACGGGCGCAACGGTTGAAGAGGCGCATGCCAACGCGTGCGCGCAGCTCGGCGTGGACACGACAGAGGCGGAATTTGAAATTCTCGAGCTGCCGGAGAAAAAGCGCTTCGGCCTGTTCGGCGGCAGCCCCGCGAAGGTGCGCGCGTTTATCCGCGAGACGCCGGCCGATGCGGCGGCAGCGTACCTGCGTTCCATTCTCAGCGGTATGGGGCTGACGGACATCGAGGTCGAGATCCACGAGGTCGAGGCCGGCGCGGAGCTGGTTCTGACCGGCGAGGATATCGGCTTTATCATCGGCCACCGCGGCGAGACGCTCGATGCGCTCCAGTACCTCTCCTCCCTCGTGGCGAACCATGTGGACGAGTCGTACTACCGCGTGACGCTGGACGTCGGCAACTACCGCGAAAAGCGCAAGGAGACGCTCGAAAACCTCGGCAAGAAGATGGCGGCCCGCGCCGTAAAAACCGGGCGCAACGCGTCGCTCGAGCCGATGAACCCGTATGAGCGCCGCATCATCCACACGGCCGTGCAGACCGTGGAGGGCGCGAAATCCTGGAGCGAGGGCGAGGACCTCGCCCGCCATGTCGTGATCGGCCCCGAGGGCGGCGAGCGCGGCGGCACCGTGGTGGCCCAGGGCACGCCCGAGGAGGTCGCCCAGGTGGAGGGCAGCTACACCGGCGCCTTCGTGAAGAAGATGCTGGAGGACGGCCGGCTGTAGGGAACGCAGGCCGAGGGATCTTTTCGACCGCTTGCTGGTGTTTTGCGGCGATCTCTCGAAACCCCCTTTACCGCGTCGGCGGGACGTGCGACAATGCCCGCTTTGCAGACGGCGGAGAGAGCATGCGGGAAGAGGGTTCGATTCAAGTGGCGGAAACGGTGGCGGGGAACCGTCATGTTGTGCGCGGCATCGTATGCGCGCTTGCGGGCGGCATCTGCTGGGGCTTCTCGGGCACGTGCGCCCAGCTGCTCACCTGCGTGCGCATGGTCATCGCCGCCGTGTTCTTCCTGTTCCTTACCGCGGTGCGCAACTGGCGCGATCTCGTAGCGGTGTTCCGAGACTGGCGCTCGCTCGCGCAGATCGCGGCGTTCGCCATATTCGGCGTGCTGTTGACCCAGCTCAGCTACTTGAACGCCATCTCGTACACGAGTGCCGGCGTGGGCACTACCATCGAGCAGGTGGGGCTCGTGCTCATCATGCTGTACGTGTGCGTTCGCGCCAAGCGCCTGCCGCGTGCTCGCGAGGCGGCAGGCCTCGTGTTCGCGCTGGGCGGCATGCTGATCATCGCCACGCAAGGCGAGATCGACCAGCTGGCCATCCCCGCCGAGGGATTGGCCTGGGGCCTCGTGTCGGCCGTGGCTTTGACGTTCTACACCCTCATGCCCGTGCGCGTGCTGAAGAAGTGGGGCTCCATGCTGGTGACGGGCCTTGCCATGCTGTTCGGCGGATCGGCCGCCTCGGTGGTGGTGCAGCCGTGGACCATGCCTGTGAACCTGCCGCTCGGCGGCATCGCGGCGCTGGTTGCCATCGTGATCGTGGGCACCTTGGGAGCCTACATGCTGTATCTGCAGGGCGTGAACGACGCAGGCCCCGTCAAGGCGAGCCTTCTGTGCTGCGTCGAGCCCGTTTCGGCCATGATCCTCGCGCTCGCGTGGCTCCATACGCCGGTGAGCGGCTGGGACCTCGCAGGATGCGCGCTCATCGTGATCATGATCTTCCTCGTCACCGAGCGAGAGCCGAAAACGGAGCAGGCCGCCGAGGGCGAGGGCGCGCTCGCCGACGCCTACGACGACCCGCCGCTGTTCGCAGGCCGCGCTTCGGTGCTGGGCTACTACACCAGCCGTCCGGCCACGCGCGATGATTTCGAGCGTGCCACGGCGCTGCTCGACGTCGGGCATCAGACGTTCGCGGAGCTCGGCATAGACGAGGGTCGGAGCAAGAAGTACCCATCGGCGCGTCGTCTCATGCACAGCATCAAGAACGGCACGACGCACGTCATCGAGGATGCCCACGGCCGCATGATCGCGATGTTCGCCGTGTCCTTCTCGCCTGACAAGAACTACGAGCGCCCCATCGACGGCGCTTGGCTCACCGACACGTCGGCCGAACCGCAGCCCTATGCGGAGCTGCATTGGGTGGCCGTCGACTATCCGGCTCGCCGCCGCGGCGTCGGCATGTTCATCCTCGACAAGGCCGACCAGATCGCCCGTGCGGGCGGCCGGTCCAGCATTCGCGCCGATGTCTACGAGCTGAACGGGCCCATGCAGAACCTGCTTGAGAAGCACGGGTACGAACGCTGCGGAACCATCACGATCAAAGACGTGTTCGGGCGTGTGAAACATCGCGTGGGCTACGAGAGAATGTTGCGTTGACGGAGGGGGTATTCACCCCTTGACATGGTGTTTTGCTCGCCTGTCCAAAACTGGGGCAAAACTCTTGCAAAACATCTTTACCGCGCTGCCCATACATGCGACAATGCGCTGATGCAACGTGGCGCCGGCCGAGAGGCTTGCTGCCGCGCGAGGCGCAGGATCGATGAGAGGAGGAAACGTGGGTCAGACGGTCGCATCGGGCTCCGGGCAGGGCGGCGGTACCGCCGCATCGGGCAACCACGTGGTCCGCGGCATCGTATTCGCGGCTCTCGGCGGCATCTGCTGGGGCTTCTCGGGCACGTGCGCTCAGCTCATGACCAGCGGTTTCGGCGTTCCCGTTTCCTGGATCACCTGCGTGCGCCTGCTGCTGGCCGCGGTCATCTTCCTCGTGGTGTGCGGCGTGCGGGAGCCGCGCAACCTGCTGGCCGCTCTGCGCGACGTGCGCTCGCTCGGGCGCATCGCGGCGTTCGCCTTGCTGGGCGTGCTTCTGACCCAGGTGAGCTACCTGTCGGCCATCTCCTACACGAACGCGGGCACCGGCACCGTGCTGGAGCGCCTCGGCCTCATCGTCATCATGGTGTACGTGTGCCTGCGCATGCGGCGCCTGCCGCGCATCCGCGAGGCCGCCGGCCTCGTGCTCGCCATCGGCGGCACCGTCCTCATCGCCACGAAGGGCAACCTCGGTTCGTTGGCCATTCCTGCGGAAGGCCTGTTCTGGGGCATCATCTCGGCGTTCGCGTTGGCGTTCTACACGCTGCTTCCCGGCAAGGTGCTGGAGAAGTGGGGCAGCTTCATCGTGACGGGCCTCGCCATGCTCATCGGCGGCGCGGTGGCCACCGTCGCCGTGCAGCCCTGGACCATCCCCGTCGAGGTTTCGCCCGAGCTTGCCGGGGTCATGTTCGCCATGATCATCGTGGGCACGTTCGCCGCCTACCTGTTCTACCTCCAGGGCATCACCGACGCCGGCCCTGTGCGCGCGGGTCTCGTCGGCTGCGTCGAGCCGGTGTCGGCCACGGTCATATCGGCGGTGTGGCTGGGCACGCCGGTGGGCGTCGTCG
>OMGQ01000940.1_pt1 | contig 20689 bp, 17 predicted proteins | sample 1646071 | NCBI WGS metagenome assembly OMGQ01 (sample SAMN05578585, study PRJEB25193) | human gut metagenome | biome: Human Microbiome; feature: human-associated habitat; material: feces | host: Homo sapiens | place: USA:Birmingham
AACAATGTGACGGTATCGCAGATTGTTGAATTACTGAAGAGAAAATTGACTGGATGCGAGAAGAATACTGTCAAAACATTGGTGTGGAAATTGAAAAAAACGACCCAAAAGGTTTTTAAGATTTCTCGAAAAATAGAGCTTAATTACGAGCCGCATATACTGGAAAAGAAAAGCAAGAGAGAAACGCAAGAAAAGATATCTTCGTGGTCTCAGAAAACGGTTAACGGATATAGTTATGAAGAATTGAAAAAGATTTCCTACGATAGAAAAGAAAATAGGGCCTTTGTGGATGCTATCATAGCAGAAATTGATCCTGATGTTGTGATGCTGACTACAGAACAGAATGAGTGCCCATTTTTTGCTGTATATTCCTTGAAAAATGTGGCAGATCCGAAGGAGACTATTGAGCGAATCAAGCGCATCGGCCTTGACGTATCTTTTTGGCCTTCCTTGTCTTCGGAGGGCTGTTCAGAAAAATTATCATCGGAAACGTTGGAGTTGTCTAAAAATTTAATCGTCATTCCCGTTCCGCAGACACTTTCTATCACGGAGCTTGCAAAAAAAATATCGACTGGAAAGAAAAACAGCTTGGAGGGCATGGGGGTTAGGCACTTACAAGACGGTGCTGAGGATAAAAAAGATTGGGAGACTGTTTTGCGTCAGTGCCGATTTACTAACGTTACACAGGATTGGACTTATGCTGAGGCGAAAAACAAGGCGCAGCATTGGCGTGTCAATCGATACATCATAACGGAAAACAACGTGAATATCGGTGCAGTACAGGTGCTATTTAAGGCAATTGGCACATGGAAAATTGCGGCCAGAGTCAACCATGGCCCATTGTTTATTGATGGAAAGCAGACGATAGAAAACGAAGTAACTGCGATAGAAATGATCCGGAAAAGCGACTTTAGATGTGTACTGTTTTTCTATGTACCTTTTAGCTTTATGAATGTGGAAAACTATGCGTTTATGGTGCAGCACGGCTGGCTCAACTGGAACAGGCTTGGTTTTCCTTCCGGCATTGTGAGCCTGAAAAAAACAAAAGAGGAATTGATGAGCACCTTGGACAGCAAATGGAGAAATCAGCTGAAGAAAGCGCTCAAATGTAATCTTACCGTGCGGACAGACAGTGAGCGCTATGAAGAAATGCTAGAGATTTATCAGCAAGATCAGGAGAGCAAGCGATTTGATGGCGTTGAGGATCACCTGATCAGGACAATGTTTACACTGGAGGATGTTCCGGTGAGAGTATTTTATGTCACGGATGAAAGTAACAATATCATGGCATTTGATATATTTTATCAGCATATCAACACTGCTACTTATTACATTGGCTGGAATAGTGTTGAGGGCCGCGCTCTATGCTTGAATAATCTGCTTCTATATACCGCAGCAGAAACCTTTTTACAGGAGGGTCTATCGTATTTGGATCTGGGGGGCATAGAGCCTATTTATACTGAAAAGATTGCCAAATTCAAAGACGGTATGAAACCGAAAAAATATCGGCATATGGGTGAGTTTCTTAAATGGAGATAGACTGGTGTGCGACTGATTTTGATAAGTGATAGATTAATACTAAAGACCAGATAGACTGGACAATAATACTTGTAGGAGTGGGACGATGAGTTTGGGCAAACAATATGACTTTAATATATATAGTATCTGGCTTATTTCAATCGCACTTCTGTTGGTAACGCCGCTGTATTACAGCATGGGCTATGTGTTGATTTTTGATTCTTTGCTCGTCGTGGCGCTTTGCCTGTTGTTAAGAAAGGTCAAGCTTAATTCATCCGAATGTATTATTTTTGGCTTGATGCTTGTCTTTTACCTTATCTATGTCGTGAACATGGTGGCTTCCAATGCTATGTTAAATGTTAAGAACTCTTTGGTCATGTTCTGTACCATCATTGCTTCATATCTATTATCAAAATATGAACCGACTTATCGGGATTACAGATTATTTGATGTCCTCTGCTTTTTGATTCAACTATATGTAATCTTCTATTCACTATACTATGCGAAGACAGGAATTTTCCCTTTTGACTGGAATTATGTGGATTTTTCCATGTTTGCTATTTTTGCCTTTACACTGGGCATGAAAAGAGGATATTGCTGCACTTCTGCAATACTGGCAATAATCGCGTCTGCGGTATTGCCCGCAAGAACATGGTTCCTATTTCTCGCTCTGTTTATACTGTTCTATTTTCTGAAAGGTTTTGTTGCGCAGGTCCTACAGTGTAAGTTATTTGGGAAGACCATACTCATTATCCTTTATCTGTTTATAGCAATTACGCTGCTTGCTTACTTTTGGGTTGACGTGCTGTCACAGTATTTTGCGGTTATAGAGGGGCATGGAGCGGCGTTTGATCAGGCAAACATGGAGAGATTTACCACGATGAAAATGGCCAATGAGATCATGATCAAAGAAAACTTTTTCTTTAAAGGATTGGATATGATCAGCTTATATGAACCATATTTGGACAAATATGATATATTGATGCCAAATGTTGGCCCACATAATTCGTTCCATGGCATTCTGCTGTATTATTCCATCTGCTTTGGTGGTATATATTTACTAGTACTATCTAGAATTGTTGATCATGTTACTTGTAAAGAGATGATACCCTATATTTATCCTTATCTGATTTGCTGCTGTATATTACATGACAATTTGACCGGCTTTCGCTTTTTTCTGTTTGCCATTGTTCTACTTGTTCCATTTAAGGGAAAGACAGGGAGACGAATCGTGTGGCGATAGGTATGGAAAAAACATGTTGGCTTGACTGATGGTGGGAGGAAGGTTGAAACATTGTGATTTAAGTGTTATTTCAAAAAAGAGCGCACAAAACCAAGCCACCTAAAATTGGGCTAAAATCGAAATTGTGATTGAGATTTAAGCGATTGGCGGAGCTGTTATCAGATAATCCCTGTCGCTGGAGGATGAAAGCGGCTTCCTCCACAGAAATCTATGAGTAGGTGGCAGGTGGCCCTTACGGTAAAGCTCAAGACTGTATGTTTCATTCTTTTTGAGTATGTTGTGGATAGCTGTTAGGAGTATTCTTGCAAGGGTAATAATGGCTTTTTGTGACCTCGGCGCTTCCTTAAGGCGAGATAGCGGTTGGGATTTTCGGGAACTTCTTAGCTTTTTATGACGGAAAGAACACACTGAACAAGCAATGGTTTGATGTAGGCTCCAGCCCGACTGATTCTGGTGGTTTTCTTCTTCCCGGTGTTCTCGTTGTTCTAGGGCGTAAGACCCGCCCAGAAGTAGAGATGCTTCGAGGGTGGAATACGGATATATCCACTTTGATCACAGAAATGATGCCGATAGCGGCAAGGATTGGATACCCGGAGCCGTCATAACAAGACCCGGTTGAGGAAGGTATTTCTCAGCAGTTGTCAGAATTATAGCGATTCTAGATTAAGCTTGTAAAATTCAAGGCCGTCCATGTGTGAACGGATGATGTTGAGATTTTCAGCTTGTCCTTCACACATTTCTCCGTCCACAGCAGCAAGAATTTCTTCAGTGGTCGCTTTCATTCCCTTGGTACGAAAGCCGGAAATATCCATAATCTTCTCGGTCGGATTCTCGAGAATCCGTGTGGTTATTGCGGAGGCTGCTTTGTCGAATACATCTGAGAATACATCGTCCCGTTTGAAGTTGGAGATGGTCAGACGGTTTTGCGCTCGGTTCTTCTCACAAGTGGTAAAACCGGTAAGTTTTCAACGATAACGAAACAGATCCCGAAGTTGGCGGATATCTGCCGGAGAGATAAAACTCCTTGCAACAAGGTCGTGTTTGAAGATGTCGGCAATCCACTTGGCGTCGCTTTTAGCGGTTTTCTTATCTCGAATCGCTTTCGCATATTTAGGGTGAGTGAAGACAATGGTGCAGGTGCGTTCCAAAATGTTGTAGATGGGAATCTAATACTTCCATGTGAAATCCATGCACACATCTTTGCAGTCATTCTCAGCCAACCAAATTGTACAGTGGCGTAAATCCCCAGTAAAGGTAGAAAACCGTTTGTGATTGTAGGCCGTCATTCCCTGTTTATTGGTAGAAGCGATACAGGCAACGACAAAGGACTTGTGAACATCCATCCCAAAGCAGACACAGTAAACGATTTTAAGTATAACACATTTCCTCAAAACAGTATTTGGGGGAGCAGGTAGGGACTAGACGCTTGTTGAGAAATTGAAGTAATCCGTCTCTCCAAAGATAAGGTTACAGGGTTCGAAGCCCTATTTATTGGTGTTTGAAAGAGCATCCGGCACACATATATACAGTCTAACGTATGCTTGAACCTATTTACCTCCACATGCAGTGTCGTGTGTCTGCTTTCCCAAGCATATTCTAACAAATTTTAGCTTGCTGAGTTAGAGAGCTTCTGGGTTTCATCCCCTTTAGTGTCTTTCAGCGCAGAGGAAAGGAATGGTTATATATATGAAAGAAGAAAGTGTTTCAGTTGTGATTCCGATGTATAATGCGGAAAGAACGATTATAGACACGTTAGACTCAGTAAAGAATCAGACATATATCACATATATAAAGGAAATATTTGTTATTGATGACGGATCGACAGATAGCTCAGAACAATGTGTTGCGGCTTACATGCAAAGCAACCCGGAACTTCCCGTTACTTATATCAAGCAGAAAAATGCTGGTGTATCGTCAGCCCGCAATCATGGCATTCGATTGTCTACCTCCAAATGGGTTGCCTTATTAGACTCTGATGATGCATGGCATAGTGACAAACTGGAAAAGCAGATTGAAGCGGTCAAGAATCATCCGGAAATTGTCTTTTTGGGTACCGGGCATTTAAACAAACCTTTCGTGCGTAAGGGAAAAGTGATTCGTGAGCTATACAAGGCCGATCTATACGATTTGTTCTGGAGTTTTTTTCCAGTGACACCGTCGGTGCTCTTTCGGCGGGATGCAGTAAAAACAGTGGGTTATTTTGATGAAACACAGTCATATTGCGAGGATATGAACTATTATATGCGTTTCGTTGTGCATTGTAACTACTATTATCTCCCGGAAAAACTGGTGGACATTGATTTGGGAAAAAGTTTTCATGGGGAGAAGGGGCTGACCTCCAATCTTCAGGGAATGCATCAGGGGGAAATGAAGAACCTGCGAGAACTGAGAGATGAAAAATATGTATCCGTAGGCTTCTATGTTTTCTTTTGTTTCTTTTTGATGTTAAAATATTGGAGAAGACGGATCCGCCATAAAATCACTTGTTTGAGGAAAAAGTGAATGGATAATAAGAGGATTGAAAAATATAAACCAAAAATCGTTCTCACATTTGACGATGGAAGAAAGGACAACTACAGAGTTGCAACTGAAGTCCTTCAACCGCGTAATTTAACGGCTGCGTTTAGTATAACTACCGGTTATGTGGATGGTAGCATACAAAAGGCCAACAGACCTGAAAATAATGCAGCGTTGACACAGGATAAAGTGAAAGCACTGTATGCAACAGGCCAATTTGAAATTGTAGGTCATGGTCATGAGCATTTGAATACGCTGGAGGATTGGGAAAAAGGCCTTGACATGCTGGAGCAATGGTTAGGAGAATCATGGCGTGCCCACGGAGTTGGTATTGCCAGCCCGCATTCGGTTATGTCCTCCAAGCAGATTCGGGAGTGGGAAGTTACGCTTACTCACCTCAACGTCAAATATGTGCGTATTGCATTAAAAAATCAGTTCAATTATCTTCAGAGGATTATCTCAAAAATTGCAAGAATGACCCATAATACATTTCTGTATACATTACCGATTAAATCTTCGCTTCAGTACGTGGGAAAGGAGAAGGTTGTATACTCTGTTCCTGTATTACATCCCGATACTGTAAAGCAGGTGATTGCCTTAATCAATATGGCGGAACGGGAGCAGCGTGACTGTGTTTTAATGCTACACAGTATTCTGAAAGACGGCGAAGCGAATTATAACAGTATGTGGACATGGGATTACAATAGGTTTGTGAAGCTATGTGATTTTCTCGTAGAAGAAAGAAATGCAAATCGAATTGACATTGTTACATTGAGAGAACTATTTGATTAACAGCAAGGAGTATGTAATATGCCTCTTTTTTCAGTTGTAACATCTGTGTATAATGCAGAAGCCTTTATCAAAAAAGCACTCACTTCAGTGAGAGACCAAACGGAAAAAGATTATGAATATATTGTTGTTGATAATGGTTCAACCGATCACTCGAATAGCATCATTAAACAATTCGTCAAGGATAATCCGGATATGAATATTCAATTGCATCGCGTGGAGCCCAACAGGGGAATCAGTGGTGGCAGAAATACAGGAATTTCTCTGACTACGGGAGAATATGTTTGTTTTTTAGATGCAGATGATTATTGGTGTCCGGAAAAACTCCATACAGTTAAAGAATATATTAGTGAAAATCCAGAGAGCGATGTGTTTTGCCATTGGGAAAAACACATTAAAGGAAATACATGTACTATTGGTGAATACAGACAAATAGACAATAACGATGCTTATGAAGATTTGCTGTTTCAAGGGAATTGCTTCTCAACATCTGCTATGGTAATTAAGAGCAAGCTGCTGAAAAACATTGGTGGGTTTGATATCAGCCTTGTCTCCGGTCAGGAGGATTACGATTGTTGGCTTAGACTGGCCCGGGCAGGAGCGGTTTGTCATATGATTGAGGAACCTTTGGGTGTATGGACTGTTCGGGAGGATAGTGTTTCTGCTAAGCATATTGCTCATGCTGAGGCTGTTATTGCTATGTTGGAGAAACACTTTGATTATTTGATGAAAAAAAAAGTCGAAGAAGTTTCTTTCATACAAAAAAAGAAGCGACATATTTTTGCAGTCATTTATTGTGGATGTGGTAGAGAGCTTTCGACGTCAAAAAATAGAAAAGATGCACTGCAAATGTATAAAAAAGCAATACAGTGTGACTGGAGTTATTGGAAGTCATATGCTGGAGTCATTCTGCACTTGTTGAAACTGTAATAGAGAGGTACAAAGATGAAAGTTGTCATTTTAGCCGGTGGATTTGGTACCAGAATTTCTGAAGAGTCAGCATTTAAGCCGAAGCCCATGCTGGAGATCGGAGGTATGCCGATCCTATGGCATATTATGAAGGAATACTCCTGTTATGGCATAAACGAGTTTATTATTTGTGCCGGATACAAGCAGCATGTGATCAAGGAGTGGTTTGCAGACTATTTTCTGCATACATCGGATGTTACCTTTGATTTTACCAACGGTAATGAGATGATTGTGCACAACAAGCATGTTGAGCCATGGAAGGTATCAGTGATCGATACGGGCTTGAATACCATGACCGGTGGACGTATTAAGCGAATTAAAGATTATGTGGGCAATGAGCCGTTTATGATGACCTACGGAGATGCGGTGGGGGATATCAATATCAAGGAGCTCATGGCATATCATCGGTCTCATGGCTGTATCGGAACCATTTCGGTGTACAATTTTGGCCAAAACAAGGGCGTACTTGATGTTGGGAAAGATGGCTATGTCAATGCGTTTAGAGAAAAGTCTGACTTGGACGGAGACTTGATAAATATCGGTTTCATGGTGTTCCAGCCGGAGATCTTTGACTATATCGAGGGGGACAGCACAGTCTTTGAGCAGGCGCCGCTGAATCGATTGGTGCAGGAGCATCAACTGAAGTATTATACCCACAAGGGCTTTTGGCAGTGCATGGACACTTTGCGTGAAAAGCAGAAGCTGGAGAAGCTTTGGAACAGCGGACAAGCGCCTTGGAAGCTCTGGGAGGATTGATTATGTTCGATATATCCTTTTATAAAGGGAAGAAGATATTTGTGACTGGACACACTGGTTTTAAAGGAAGCTGGCTTTGCAAGATGCTGGTGAATGCTGGTGCTAAGGTGACCGGCTATTCCCTAAATCCTCAAACAGCGCCTTCACTGTTTGAGGTGGCGGATATCGCAAGAGATATTCACTCTGTGATCGGTGATGTTCGGGATCTACCGGTACTGAAAGCGGCATTTGATGAGGCGCAACCGGAGATTGTGCTGCATCTTGCTGCACAACCCATTGTGCGTGATAGCTATAAAGCCCCTGTGTATACCTATGAGACCAATGTGATGGGCACGGTGAATATTTTGGAATGTGTCCGGCAGAGTACCTGTGTCAGATCCTTCCTCAATGTGACCACAGATAAGGTCTATCTCAACAAGGAGTGGGCTTGGGGCTATCGTGAAAATGAAGAACTGGATGGATACGATCCCTATTCTAATTCCAAGTCTTGTTCAGAGCTTGTGACCCATAGCTATAAAAACAGCTTCTTTACCGATAACCGGGTGGCTATCTCTACTGCAAGAGCCGGCAATGTTATTGGTGGCGGAGATTTTGCCAATGACCGTATCATCCCTGACTGTATCCGGGCAGCCATGAAAGGTGAAGATATCATTGTCCGCAATCCATTCTCCACCCGTCCCTATCAGCATGTGTTGGAACCACTGTATGCCTATTTGATGATCGCAGCTAAGCAGTGCGAGAATTTCCAATACGCGGGTTACTACAATGTGGGCCCTGACGATGTGGACTGCTTCCAGACCGGCGCATTGGTGGATCTATTCGTCAGTAAATGGGGGGAAGGTATTAAGTGGATTAACCGTTTCGATGGCGGTCCCCACGAGGCGAATTTCTTGAAGCTGGACTGCTCCAAGCTGAAGGCGACCTTTGGGTGGAAACCCCGCTGGAATCTGGATACAGCTATTGAGATGGTGGTGGAGTGGACGAAATGCTGGAGAGCAGACGGCGATATCTGTGCCTGCATGGATAAGCAAATCGCGGAGTTTCTATCCTAAATGGAGGAATATTGTATGCAAAAGGTCATTATCACCGGAGCAAACGGTTTTATCGGCAGATCTCTTGTAACGAAACTGATTGGGAAAAAGGTGAATGTCGTTGCAATTGACGTTGCATTTGAAAACAGCATCTTACCGGAGAGTGAGTATCTTACCAAAATACAGATGAGCCTTGATAATACCGAAAGACTGATAGCTGCCCTGTCTGTAGAAGATGGTTATGATGTATTTTATCATTTGGCTTGGCAAGGGGTCAATGGAGTAACGAAAGCGGATCCGTTCATCCAGTTGAATAACGCACAAATGGCATTAAAGTGCGCAAAGGTTGCAAAGGATATTGGATGTGGGAAATTCTTATGTGCTGGAACCATTGCAGAGCAGGCGGTGAACAGTCTACCGCATCTTGAGAAAACCAGCGGTGGAATGATGTATGGTGCGGCGAAACACTGTACGCATCTTATGCTGGAAACCTATTGTAAGAGCATAGGATTGGACTTTGTGTGGATGCAGTTTTCCAACATTTACGGTGCACAGAACAAGACCGATAATTTGATCAGCTATACTCTGGGTGAAATACTGAGTGGCCGGGAAGCGCTTTTTGGATCGGCAAGCCAGCCCTATGATTTTATTTTTGTAGATGATTTACTGGAAGCGGTATACCGCTTAGGAGACCGTGCCACTAGCAGGAATACGTACTATATTGGCTCCGGCGCGCCTCGTGTGCTGAAAGAGTATCTGCTGGAGGTTGGACGGATCGCTGATCGGGAAGTGCTTATCCAAATTGGAAAGCGTCCGGATGACGGGATTGTTTATACATGGGATATGTTTGATACAACTGCTTTGGTTCAGGATATTGGTGAATATGTGACGAAATCTTTTACAGAGAGAATCCAAGAAACGGTGTCTGCATCTTGAGAGAGGAAAGAGAAACGGGAAATGATTCAGAAATTTGAGTTTACAGAATTGGATTTGAAAGGTGCTTATCATATCAAGCCTTTCTATGCAACGGACGATCGCGGGGGTCTGATCAAGGACTACAATTTGGAGATGTTCAAAGCCAACGGGATCAGCCACGAACTGAAAGAAGTGTTTTATACCATTTCCAAACGAGGTGTGATCCGTGCCACTCATTTTCAATTGTTCAAGCAGCAGGCAAAGCTGGTGCGCTGCATCAGCGGTCATGTATATGATGTCATTGTAGACCTCCGTCCGGATTCTCCTACCTTTGGTCAGTGGCGGGGGTTCCATTTGACGGGAGACAACACCGAGATGCTGTATGTGCCGGAGTATTTTGGCCATGGCTATTTGGTAATTGATGACTCCATTGTCAGCTATAAGGCAAGTGAGGTTTTCTTCGGCGAGGGGGATTCGGGTATTATGTATGACGATCCGGACATTGGAATCCAGTGGCCCTTTGAATTGATCGGAGGAAAAGAAAAACTAATTATCAGTGAGAAGGATTTGGCTTTGATGAGCACAAGACAGTATTTGTCCAAAATGAGTGGGGTTTGTAATTGCGAAGTATAGTGCTGCCGACCAATATGCAAGGTAAATTGAACGGTAAGGAGTATTGTGGTAGACTGATATTTAGGGATATCATAAACGATGATTATGAAACAGGATGATTTCAAATACAGGTATATCATAAAAATGCTGAGCTCTGTGCTGATCGTGGTGATCAATATGATCGTGCAAATGCTTCTACCGCGGGCCTTCAGTGTAGAGGAGTACGGTTTTTATACTTACAACCTTAATGTATTTACTGCGGTTGTTACACTCGGAAACCTGTCTTTTTCCAATGCACTTGTTGCAAAATATGCCAAGAGGAATGACGAAATCGGCTTAGTTAATTTCTATTTGAAGTTCTACATTACGATAGCGCTTGCCATCAATGCGCTGCTTATGCTGTTATATGCTGTTGGCGTGCTGCGGGATACATTTGCAGGGCAGACGCTGCTTACGATTCTGTTGGGCTTAGAGGTAGCAATCGTCAATAAGTTACTTACAGACTGCATCTTGATATATGATGCCTGTGCCATTTCAAGGGTTCCTGCAGTTGGGCAAATTGTTTTAAAAGTTCTAATTAGTGTGTTTGTTGTTGCTGGATATTTTCTGGGAAAATTGCATCTGCTCTATTTATATATCGTTCAAATTTCGATTACGCTGATTCTTGCGTGTATCTTGCTGTGGGTGCTGATTACAAATCAGAATAAAAAATATGTAAAAAAAGACCTTGGTATTCGCCATTATTGGAAAGAGTACCTGACCTTTAGTGCACCTATCATTCCGGCAACATTTGTTTCGCAATTCACTGTTATTATGATGAACTGGGCACTCATGAATTGGGCGGGCGTAAATGAGCAAGCATGTTTTGGTGTAGCCTGGCAGCTAAATTTACTGCTTTCGTATGTATTTAATCCCTATGCGGAACTGTCCAAAAGGGAGTTTGCGGTAATTCATGACCAGCCGGGGGCTCTCAAAGATCGATTTGAACAATCGCTTCGGTTAATGATTTGGGCCACGACGTATTTTGCCATTTTTATTTCTTTTATGTCGAAGTGGATTCTTCCGGTGGTGTTTGGCGAGACTTATGCCGACATTGGACTGGTTGTAATCGTGGTCATGTTTTACACCATATATCAGGCTTGGGGGCAGATAGGCGGCTCCTATATGTTGGCAACGGAAAAGACGAAAGCTTATGCGTTCATTTCAACTATGGGGCAGTTGCTTACAATCGTTTTTATTTTCCTGTTCCAAATGCCAAATGCTATCTGGAAAAACGGATTGGGTGCAGTAGGTATTGGAATGATTTACTTTAGTGCAAATCTAATTATAATAATGGTGAGTAGGGTATATATATGTAAAAGATTTGGGATCCCCACAGGTGTTATCATTCGTATGCAGTTGCATCCCATCCTCTTGTGCTCGGTTTTGTCCTTTGTTTTGCTGCAGCTCTGCAGTGTTTTGCCGATTCCGGATATGGGGATTATGGATGAGCTTCTGCGTATTCTGCTTGCAGGCGTTGTTTACACAGGGGGCCTTGGAGCATATATCTATTGCAATCCGAAAGTCATCGGTGTATCTAAGGGAACTTTACAGAGGATGCTAAGGAGAAAAAAGAATGGATAAAGTATTGGCATTTTGCTCTAATCCCGTCAATGGCGGAACGAAAGGATACTTTTTTATAGGGAATAGAGCAGAATGAAAATAACACCACGAAGGATAAAATACCACTTGCTGTTGCAAATGGAACTTTGAGATACCATTAGGAGGAATTGGGATATATGAAAAGAATTTATTTTGTCTTTGTGACACCGCCACTTGAATCCTATTACCATAGATATTGTATCGACTATTTGGAAGAAAATGGCTATGAAACTCACATCCTTGATACATCCCCTATTGTCAATCCTGCCGCGTATGAGATAGTTCGCACGGGTGTGATTAGTGAACCCAAAAGAGAGATATTTTATTCCAGACGCGCCTATAAGGATTATGTAAAGAAAGCCGGAGCTGAGGCATTTTTTATCATTATTACAGACTTCTATCTAGACACACTTTTTTTACATACCGCAATTCAACGCGACCAAAAATATGGTTATATGTATAGAATGGATACGAATGTTGAAGCGGATGAAGAAACGATAACCAACCGATGGTTTGATCTACTTCGGAATCTTTCTCTGCACCGTTTGAGTAACGCTGTTTTTACACGGTTACCTCGCAAATTGTGGCATATGAAAGCGGCGGATTTTGTTATCCTCGGCGGTATGGAGAATCGGGATTTATATATCCGCTTGTGCGTGACAGACAAACACACGAAAATTAAGCACATTCATTCACTAGACTATGACAAGTATTTACAGGTGCGTGTCGACAAGGAACGTCTTATCCAAGAAAAGTATTGCGTATTCATAGACCAGTATCTGCCCTACCATCCAGATGGCGTTGGCATAGGAGATGTCGTGGATCCTGTACGGTACTATGCGGAACTGGAAGGATTATTTACAACCATCGAAAAGGAAACAGGTTTAAAAGTCGTTATTGCAACCCATCCGCGAGGTGATTATACCCTGCATAACGATGTATTGAATAAATACGAGAAGTTTCGTTTTAAAACGGCAGAGTTGATCCGTGATGCAGAATTTGTGATTGCACAGTTTTCCACTAGCATTTGTTATGCTACAATATTTTGGAAACCGATTTTGTTAGTGACAGGGAGTGATATAAAGGCGAATAAACGCATGATTAACGGAACAAAAAAGTATGCACGTTTACTACATACACAAGTTTGCGATATTAGTGAACCAGTAAATAATGTTACAAGTAGGTTGAGGATAGATGAAGATGCGTACTGTCAGTTTATTAATGACTATCTAAAACCTCAAGACGGGAACATAGATAATCGACTCTTTAAAATTCAATTACTGGAATTATTGGAATCGTTAAACCGAATTAGCAATTGATGCAATGATGACCTAAACGCAATTATCGTAATTATAAATTATTTAAGAAAGGCAGTTCATGGCCACATTAGTTTAATATCACTTGTGTGAGCATGGCATGACTGAAAAAATCGACTTATATGAAAATTGTTGCTGTAATTCCTGCAAGAGCAGGTTCAAAAGGAATACCGAATAAAAATATCCGTATTGTAGGTGGCCATCCGTTGATTTACTACGCCATTAAAAATGCAATTAACTCTGCACATATTACTGATGTAGTTGTTTCCACGGATTCACCGGAGGTTCGCATTATTGCACAGCAAATGGGAGTAAAATGCCACTGGCGTAATGAGGAATTGTGTGGCGATGATATAACATTAGATGCGGTTATTGCCGATGCTGTTCCAAGGGATACTAATTGGGACTATATTATTACGATGCAACCTACATCACCAACATTGAAAGTGAAAACGCTGGATCAGGCAATAGCACATGCAATCGAGAATGATTTAGATACATTGATATCGGTGATCAATTCACCCCATCTTTCTTGGGAGATTAAAGGGGGAAAAATAGTACCTAATTATACAAAAAGATTAAATCGACAGTATTTGCCTCCGCACTACATAGAAACAGGTGCATTTGTGATATCTAAGGCATCTGTTGTTACACCGCAGACAAGAATTGGTGCAAAAGTCAGCGTTTTTGAAGTCCCGGACAACGAATCTGTGGATGTAGATACCTTTGCGGATTTGCGGAGTGTTGCAGCGACTCTGGATGAGCAGAAAGTTGCAATCTATGTAAACGGAAACAACACACGTGGTATCGGCCATATTTATCGTGCGTTGGAACTGGCAGATGAGTTCTTTGTAAAGCCGGATATCTATTATGACAGCAACCAGACAAATAAAGAAGTGTTTGGTAAAACAACACATAACCTGATACCGGTAGATGGAATCGCAGAGCTTTTCCAAATTTGTAAAGAAAAGCAGTACATGGTGTTTATAAACGATATTTTAACCACCTCTATTGATTACATGATTGGATTACGTTCAGTACTTCCGAATACAAAGATTGTCAATTTCGAGGATGATGGCGAAGGAATATTGAAGGCTGATCTCGTATTCAATGCGCTGTATTCAAAGACAGATCTCAAACAAGTATATGCCGGTGAGAAGTATTACATATCTGGTAAGACATTTATGTTCTACGAACCTATTGAAATTAGAGATACTGTCAAAAATGTTTTCGTTAGTTTCGGTGGTGCTGATCCGCAAAATTATTCTGACCGACTTTTGAAAATTATCTCAAAAGACGAATACAAAAAATATCATTTCACGGTTGTTCTGGGGCGCGCCAAGAAGAATGTTGATGCACTTCTGAAATATAACAAGCAGGAGCATATCGAAGTGAAGTTTGATGTTTCCAATATGCCGGAAATCATGACTAGTTGTGATATTGGAATTACTTCTCGCGGTCGTACTGGCTATGAGCTGGCGATTCTTGGGATTCCATCGGTTGCTATGGCTCAGAATCAGCGTGAAGAGAAGCATGGTTTTGTGTGTAACGAGAATGGCTTTACCTATATTGGATTAAACCCGCCGGATTCTGTTATTGAGGGAACATTAAAAATGTATCTGGAACTTTCAGCAGAAGATCGAAAGCATTATCAAGATATTTTGCTTAGTCACGATCTTCGTAATGGTCGCAAAAGAGTAATGAGCTTGATTTTGAATCATTAAGAGACAAATGAATGAGGAGAATATAAAAATGAATAGACCATATGTAATTGCAGAGATGGGTGTTAACTTCTACGACACTGCAAAGGCTTTGAATGTATCAGCACTGGAAGCTGCAAAGATGTATATTGATGCGGCATCAGAAGCAGGTGTTGATTGTGCCAAGTTTCAGTCATATAAGGCGGGAACAATTGTTTCCAAGAATTCGCCTGCCTATTGGGACACAACAAAGGAACCTACAAAGACACAATATGAGTTGTTTTTGAAACACGATCATTTTGGCGAGGCAGAGTACAGGGAACTATGTGATTATGCTCATTCTAAAGGAATGCAGTTTACCTCTACACCTTTTGATTATGCGTCGGCTGATTATCTTGAAAGCATGGTTGACTTTTATAAGGTATCCTCGTCAGATTTGAGCAATTTACCTTTTATCCGTCATATTGCAAAAAAGGGTAAGCCTGTCTATATGTCTGTAGGAGCAGCATACATCTCTGAAGTAGATGAAGCTGTCAGGATTCTTGTCGAAGAGGGATGCGAGGATATTGTTCTGTTCCATTGTGTGCTATCCTATCCCACAGATCCTAAAGATGCGAATCTGGAAATAATTTCGACCTTGAAAAAGGTATTCCCTCAAGTTCGTGTTGGATTTAGTGATCATGTTGCACCTGATGATACCATGATGACATTGGCGGTTGCGTATATGTTAGGTGCAGAGGTGATTGAGAAGCACTTCACATTAGATAAAACCTTATCAGGAAATGACCATTATCACGCAGGAGACCCCGAAGATTTCAAAAAGGCTATAGCCAACTTTAAGTGGATCGATATGGTGAAAGGCAGACCAGAGAAGACGGTTCTTGATTGCGAATTCGTACCTCGTAAAGAGGCGAGAAGATCCCTTGTGCTAACTCGTGATATGAAAGCTGGCGAGATGCTGAAGGCAGAGGACATGATGCCGAAACGTCCTGGAACGGGCATCTCACCCCAATATACTGACATTGTGATCGGGCGAGTTGTGAAGTGCGATCTACCGGAAGATACGATTCTCACATGGGATATGGTGTAAAGTACATTAATTGAGACTCTAACGGTAAGTTGCTTTAGAAGATTTATAAAATGATGAATTCAAGTTTCTATTGACAGAACATCGAAAGAAAAGATGCTGAGTTCGTTCAAGATAATGAGTCCAAGATTGCCGAAATAGCTGGTTAACGGCTGCACAGAGATAACACTACTTCATTGCAATAAACGGTATTCAACTCCTTATGAAGACGTCAAGCTCATGGCAATGAATACATATTTAAAATGAGAGCCTGCAAATAAAAAGTCAAGTCCCAATTTAAGAGAAAGTTCAATCGGGACTTGAGTAAAAAAGGTACAGCAAAGCAACCGGTGAGCAACATGGCTCATCAGCTGATAGGTGCCAGAAGCAGATTATCTGTCGATTTCTCTGTTCACGGCAGGCGTATCCAGATCTGCCACGCATTCCTTCACACGGGCGTAGTGGATGCGCAGGAACTTGTTCGTACCGGCTTGTCATGTAGACATAGTACGGCTTGCCCTCGGAGCGCTTCTGATCGAGGAATTGGTATACGGGTTCATCCTGCGGTGTCAGGCGCAGATAGGTCGTCATGATCTGAAACAGTGTTTTGCGCAACTGCGGGGAGCCTCGCTTCGTAGCCGGTTTGCTGTTGCCGACATTCTTGCCGGAGTCAGCGGCTGCCGGGTCAACACCGGCAAAGCCGATGAGGGAGCTGCCGCGGGGGAAGTTACGAATATCGCCGATCTCTGCTATAAGCTGCGCGGCAGTTGTGTTGCCCATGCCATACATGGCGTGAACGGTTTCGTATTCCGGCAGCTCCTTTGCAAGACGAGTCATCTCACCGCGTACAATGGCAACCAGCTCGTTCATCGCAGTCAACTCCTTAGCAGCCGTCTGGCTCAGCAGCTTCGTGCTGCTGTTTTTGGGCAGCGTAACGATATGACTGAGGCTCTTGATGTAAATGTTAGCGGCCTTGGTTCGAGAAAAATTGTACCCCATGCGCTTGCACCACTTCTGGTATCGCTCTGTGAATGCATTTTCACTGACCATGCTGATACACTCGCGAGGCCAAACGATCGAGATAAAGTCCACTATTTCTCATGACCATCTGCTCTCTGCGGGCTCTTGAACAATTCGTTGACCCCCGGGAACACCTTGTCGGTCAGTGAAATGAGGCTGCTTTGCAGTGCCGCGCAGGATTTCATATTAGAGATCATACTGGCGGCTGAAGATCTTCAGTTGTTATCTCAAAGTATCCATAGGGGGATATTTGCGCAATTCAGTCCAGCGGTCAAGAGCAAATCGTGTAGTTTTCAGAGCATCCTTCCGCTAATTCTTGACCTTGCGGATAGTACCGCCTGCGCAATACCCGTGGATGGCGATGGGATCGATGACGGAAACGAATATCCCATAGGCATGCAGTTCTCTGTGACCGGTTCATGGTATCGTCCTGTTGCCTCCATAACAACGCGCGTATCTTTCCCCAACGCGAGAATCTGATGTGCCAAATGTTCCAGACTGACTGCATTGTGTATGACACCGATGGGCGTTTGGACTACCTCACCCATAGGACGGAGAATTGCCACCATGCTCCTGCCCTTGGAAACATCGATACCGACTGCGTTCATTTGATGTACCTCCTGATGTTGAAATTCATGGCGGCCGCTTTTACTCATTGCCTGTTCAATCTTCTGTGGTATGACGCGAACTCACCGAAATGGTGGCTCAACCTGTTTAAATCGAATGCTGCGAATGAAAGAGGCGGCTGACTGACTCCCATGCGGGCGTGTTGACTCAAGGCGAAAAATGTCAGACCATTTACTCTCGCATTCTAACAGCTTCGGCTTTTAGATGGAAATAGACACGGCTGGCTGCCGTGCCTATGACCGTAACTATATTGTAGGAGGCTTTACGAAATGAAAGGTATTATTCTCGCTGGAGGCGCAGGAACACGTCTTTATCCGCTTACAATGGTAACATCTAAGCAGTTGTTGCCGATCTACGACAAGCCAATGGTCTACTATCCTTTGGCAACTTTGATGTTAGCTGGGATCAATGACATCCTGATTATCTCTACGCCAACTGATCTGCCGAATTTTGAAAAGCTTCTTGGGAATGGCTCGAATTATGGTGTAAATCTTTCATATAAGGTACAGCCGTCTCCTGACGGACTTGCCCAAGCATTTATTCTTGGAGAAGAATTCATCGGCGACGATGCTTGTGCGATGGTGCTCGGCGACAACATTTTCTACGGCAATGGCTTCAGCAAGGCACTCCGTGCTTCTGTAGAAAATGCAGAGAAAAATAACCGTGCTACTGTGTTTGGATACTATGTCAATGACCCGGAGCGATTCGGAGTAGTAGCCTTTGATGAGAACGGTAAAGCTGTCTCCATCGAAGAAAAACCGACGCAGCCCAAGAGCAATTATGCTGTGACAGGATTGTATTTCTACCCGAAAGGTGTTTCTACCAGAGCCAATGCCGTGAAACCTTCTGCTCGTGGTGAACTGGAAATTACTACACTCAACGAGATGTATCTTAAGGACGAACTACTTGATGTGCAGCTTTTAGGGCGTGGATATGCATGGCTTGATACGGGAACAATGGATAGTCTTGCGGAGGCAACACTGTTTGTACAGATGATTCAGAACAGACAAAGTATTGTTATTTCCGCACCGGAGGAAATTGCGTATAAAAATGGTTGGATTGATAAGGAGAAGCTTATCGAATCCGCATCCAAGTATGGTAAATCTCCTTATGGTGCTCATCTGATGGCAGTTGCAGACGGAAAAATCAAGTATTAAGAGAGAAAACAGGGAGGTAAAAGAGTATGACTATTCTCGTGACAGGCGGTGCCGGCTTTATTGGTTCCAACTTTGTATATCATATGCTGGGCAAGTATTCCGACTACAAAATCCTTTGTGTGGACTGCCTAACCTATGCTGGCAATATGTCCACTTTGGCAGAGGCGATGAAGAACCCGAACTTCAAGTTTTTCAAGACCAATATCTGCGACCGCAAGGCGATCTATGAGATTTTCGAGACTGAAAAGCCCGATGTTGTGGTAAATTTTGCGGCTGAGAGCCATGTTGACCGTTCTATCGACAATCCGGAGGTTTTTCTTCAAACAAATATTCTGGGTACACAGGTTCTTATGGATGCCTGTCGCAAGTACGGAATTACTCGCTATCATCAAGTTTCTACCGATGAGGTTTACGGCGATCTGCCACTGGATAGGCCCGATCTGTTCTTCACTGAGGAGACTCCCATTCACACCAGTAGCCCCTATAGTGCATCGAAAGCATCTGCGGACCTGCTTGTTCAGGCCTACAACAGAACTTTCGGTCTGCCTGTGACCATCAGTCGCTGCTCTAACAACTATGGCTCATATCATTTTCCTGAGAAGCTGATCCCTCTCATGATTGTCAATGCTCTCAACGACAAGCCTCTGCCGGTATACGGCGAAGGACTTAATGTCAGAGACTGGCTCTATGTCGAGGATCACTGTAAGGCCATCGACTTGATCATCCACAAGGGACATGTGGGCGAGGTCTACAATATTGGCGGTCACAATGAGATGAGGAATATTGATATTGTTAAGATCATCTGCAAAGCTCTGGACAAGCCCGAGAGCCTGATCACATATGTGACAGACAGAAAGGGTCACGATATGCGTTATGCAATCGACCCGACAAAGATTCACGATGAACTCGGTTGGTTACCGGAGACAAAATTCGCTGATGGTATTCAGAAGACCATCCAGTGGTACCTAGACAACAAGGGATGGTGGGAAACCATCATCTCCGGCGAGTACCAGAATTACTACGAGAAGATGTATGGAAATAGATAAGAAAGCGAGTTCGACATGAAAGTATTTGTAACAGGTGTCAACGGCCAGTTGGGGCACGATGTGATGAATGAATTATATAAACGAGGGCACGAAGCTGTGGGAACAGATGTGGCAGAGGTTTACAGCGGTATAGCCGATGGCTCTCCTGTTACGACCCTGCCCTATATTGTCCTTGACATTACCGATACCGAGAGCGTGGAAAAGGTCATCACAGAAATCAAGCCAGATGCCGTCATCCATTGTGCGGCTTGGACAGCGGTGGATATGGCAGAGGATGACGACAAGGTTGCGCTTGTCCGTGCAGTCAATGCAGGCGGCACACAGAACATTGCCGATGTGTGTAAGAAACTGAACTGCAAAATGACCTACATCAGCACCGATTATGTGTTCAACGGACAGGGCACAGAGCCTTGGCAGCCAGATTGCAAGGAGTATGCGCCCTTGAATGTTTACGGTCAAACAAAACTTGAGGGCGAACTGGCGGTTGCCAATACGCTGGACAAATACTTTATCGTCCGCATTGCCTGGGTGTTCGGCTTAAACGGCAAGAATTTCATCAAGACCATGCTGAGTGTGGGCAAGAAGTACGATACCGTTCGTGTGGTGAACGACCAGATCGGTACTCCTACATATACTCTTGATTTGGCTCGGTTGCTTGTGGATATGGTTGAAACTGATAAGTATGGTTATTATCACGCAACCAATGAGGGTGGATACATCAGTTGGTATGATTTTACTTGTGAGATTTTCGAGCAAGCTGGGTATG
>OMGQ01000941.1_pt1 | contig 20637 bp, 16 predicted proteins | sample 1646071 | NCBI WGS metagenome assembly OMGQ01 (sample SAMN05578585, study PRJEB25193) | human gut metagenome | biome: Human Microbiome; feature: human-associated habitat; material: feces | host: Homo sapiens | place: USA:Birmingham
ATATCCGGCCCGGCCTTACCATAAAGGAGCTTTCAGATGTGCTTCATACCAACCGCACCTATCTTTCCGCTTATATCAAGACTACGTATAAAATGACATTCCGCGAATGGATAACCGGTCTCCGGTTGGAGTATGCGAAAAACATGCTGAAGGAGCATCCGGAAATCAATATACAGAAGCTGGCTGAGTCCTCCGGTTTTCTTTCCCGCAGTAACTTTATCAAATTATTTTCCGAGAAGGAAGGATGTACGCCTGCCAAATGGAAAAAAGCAAATCGGGAATAATTTGTGTACTAAAAAACATTGAAAAAGGTCTCAGAAACCCATTTTCAAAAAGTGCTAATTCGATAAAAAGGTGCTCTAACGACAATTTGAAAAGTGCTCAAACGACTATTTTTTATAAAACGCTGTATTTCAACAGAAAAAGTTTTTGTAATATTTTGGGCGCTGAATAGCATTTATTACCTTTGGAGAAGACAAAGATAATAAATTCAAGTTTATATGAGCAGAAAAATCACTTTTCTTACCCTGTTTCTGTGGCTGATGACGGTAACTTTTCCTGTCATTGCGCAGCAGAAAGCAGACACGACCTACACCTTCCGCTTCGTTCCGCAGAAGGACATGTTCTACGTGCCTTGGAATGGCAATGACACGGAACTTGCCCGCCTGTTGGAATGTATCGAAAACAACAAAGCAACAATTCTTGACGGCAAGCTGCCGCTACTGGTTGACGGATACTGCAATTCGCAGGGCAGTGAAGCCGAGAACCTTGCAACGGCGAAGATCCGTGCCAATCGAGTAAAATCCGAACTGATTACACGCGCGGAAATAAAAGAGGAGAATTTCATTACCCGCAACCATGCGACAGAGGGTGATTTTGTCACCGTGCGCCTGACGGTACCGGTAAAGGAAACAGCCGTAATGCATGCGGAAGCGGAAGCACGACGCAAGGCGGAAGCCGAACGACTGGCAGCCGAAAAGCGTGCCGAACAGGAACGGCTTGCCGAAGAGCAACGTAAAGCGGAAGAAGCCCGATTTGCCGCAGAAAAGGCAGAAGCTGAGAAAGCCGCTCACCAAAATAAACTTACCGACATGCCATTGGAAACCCCAACCGACTATCATCTCTCCCTGCGTGCCAACCTGCTGCGCTGGGCTACCCTGACACCAGATCTTGGCGTGGAATGGCGCATCTGCCCGTCGTGGGGCATTGCCGTAAACGGCTCGTGGACTTCTTGGAGCTGGAGCGACAAAGACCGCCGCTATGCACTCTGGGAAGTGGCTCCGGAAGTACGTTACTATATGGGTGAGAAGAAAGCCTGGTATCTGGGCGCGATGTTCAAGGCCGGACAGTTCAACTACAAGTTCTCCGAAACAGGCAAGCAGGGCGACCTGATGGGTGGCGGCATCACCGCTGGCTATCAGCTGCGGCTGAACAAGGCACTGGCTCTTGATTTCAACCTCGGTTTGGGCTACCTGAATGCCGATTTCGAAAAATATGAAGTCATCGACGGCGTGCGTGTACGCCGCGGCAACGAAACAAAAGATTGGTGGGGTCCCATCAATGCCGGTGTGACATTGGTATGGAAGTTATTCTAACACGGAGGAATAGAATATGAAAGCAAGACAATATATAAATATGATGGGAATGGCAGCCGCCGTGCTGTTCTCTTCCTGCGTGAAGGACACGCTTTATGACACGCCGCATCCCGACTACGGGAAGATTGCGGTGACAGCCGACTGGTCGGCCCGCGGTGAGGGTATTGACATACCTGCCACATGGACGGTCACCATGGGTGACTATACGGGTACGGAGACTTCCGCCACCCATACCCCCGACCATCTGTTTGCTCCGGGCAGCTACACACTTGCGGTGTGGAACCCGGCTGAAGGAATCACGGTGAACGGCACCACAGCCACCATTGCCGCATCCACGGGAACCCGGGCAGGCACGGATGCCTTTGTGAACAATGCCCCGGGATGGTTCTTCACCTATACGGAACAGGTGACCATCGAGAAAGACAGGGACTATCCGCTGACCGCCGCAATGAAGCAGCAGGTACGCGAACTGACGCTTGTCGTCGAACCTACAGGTGATGCCGCCGGACGCATCACGGAGATTGTTGCCCATCTGACGGGTGCAGCCGGAACACTCGACTTCGCTACCGATACCTACGGAGCCGCTTCGAACGTCGTGCTGCCCTTCACCAAGATTACCGAAGGTGACGATGCCGGCAAGTGGAAAGCCACGGTGCGGCTGCTGGGTGTGACCGGAACGGAACAACTGCTGAGGGGTGAAATCCGCTATGCTGACGGCAACCCGACCCCCACCACGCTGAAAAGCGACCTTACGGAAGCCCTCAAGGATTTCAACACCGGAAAGGGCGAATCGCTGACCCTCGGCGGAACGCTGGTTGAGACTCCCGAAGGCATGGAAGTGGACGGAGCCGAAATCAACGGCTGGGGAGAAGTGAAAGGTGATGATGTAAATGCCGATTTGTAAATAATTAGTAAACCGAACGCAGGAGCAAAGCTTGCTTTGATTTTGCTGAGGTGCAGCAAATATTGAAATGGAATTAAACTAATATAATGACTAATATAATGAAGACGAGATTTTTTACACTTGCAACGCTCGCCCTCGCACTGGCAGCCTGCAACAACGACAACGAGAACCTGAACGGTGACCCCGTGGCCGCCCAGTTTACCGCCAACATCGCCCCCGCCACCCGCGCCAGCGGAACCACCTGGACTGGCGGCGACCGTATCGGCATCACCGACATCGGCAACGATTCCCAGTACGGCAACGTGCCTTTCATCCTGAAAAACGGGAAATTTGAGGCAGAAGGAAAGGTTATCTATATCGAAGATACAAAGACCCATACTTTCCGCGCCTACTATCCGTACAACACGACGGGAGGCATCCTCGCAGCCACGACCGATGCCACGGCGCAGCAGAACAAGCCTGCCATCGACTTCCTCTTTGCTTCAGGAGCCACGGGAGACAAAAACAACCCGGTAGTAAGCTTTACCGACAAAACCGCCAAAGGCGGTGAAGACAACTCCTTCCACCACCGCATGAGCCAGATAACCCTTACCTTCGAGGCGGGCGACGGCGTGGATTTCAGCGTGGTCAAGCCTGAACGTTACACGCTAGACGGATTGTTACTCACCGGTACGTTCAACACGGCCGACGGTATTGCCACCGCAGACAACGGAGTACAGACCGGAGAACTGGCCATGAATCTGGCAGACGGCAATCTCACGTCATCGATCATCCTCTTCCCGCAGACAGTTGCATCCCTGCCGTTGGTTGTGAATTACAAAGGTCAGGAATATCATGCCACACTCACCATGCCCGAAGGCGCACTGCTGGCGGGCAACAACTATACCTATACCGTCAAGGTACGCAACAAAGTCCTTGAAGTCAGCGAAGCCACCATTGCAAAGTGGAACGATATAGACGGTGGAGATGTGGGTGCTGACCTGTAGGATTTTAATAATTAATCGATTAGAATGAAGAATTATGAGACATAGATTATATATCCCCGCAGCCACCGCACTGCTGTTCGCCCTCGCCGCCTGCACGCAGGACGAACTTGCTGGCGATAACCGTCTGCCCGAAGGTGAATACCCCGTCGTCATCCGTGCCACCGGATTGTCCGTAGAAGCAACGCCGCTGGCAGCCCCTTCCACCCGTGCCTCTGTGGACGGCGACTGGCAGGGCATCACTTCCGTGGCACTCAAGATGGGCGATGCGGTAAAGGAATACACCGTAACGGCTTCTACCGATTTCAAGAGTGCCACGCTCTCACGCGAGAACGACCCGCACTACTGGACCAGCCGCGACCCGATTACCGTATCGGCGTGGTTACCCTTCGACAATGCCGACATCACACAGATGCCTGCCGTGAAGGTTGCAGAAGACCAAAGCAAACTGGCTGACTTCCAGAACAGCGACTTCATCTCTGCTGAGAACCGGAAGGTGGAATTTAACAACCCGACACTTGAATTTACCCACCGCACGGCACGCGTGACAATCGAACTGAAGCCCGGCACGGGATTCACGAGCGTCGCCGGTGCCACGGTGAGCCTCGTGAGCCTGTCCGCCGATAACGGCAACCCGACCGCCATCAAGACTTACAACGCAAGCGGCAACACCTACGAGGCACTGACCGCCCCGCAGACCGTTGCGGCAGGCAAGCCGTTCGTCAAGGTGGAACTCGGCGGCGGCACCTTCTACTTCCGTCCGCAGAACAACGTCGTATTAGAGGCTGGCAGCCGCTATAAATATACCGTCAAGGTGAACACCACCGGCCTGACGTTAGAGGGTTGCACCATCGGCAACTGGGCTGACGGCGGCGGCGAGAGCGGCGAGGCTGAGGATTTGGGCTACATCTACGACAGCAACACCAAGACCTACACGGTCTATAACGCCAACGGCCTGATGAATGTAGCCGAATTAGTGAACGGAGGTAAGACCGACATAAACATTACCCTCGACAAAAACATTGACCTCACAGGCAAAGTCTGGACGCCGATAGGCACAGACTACGACAACTCATACACCGGCACCTTCGACGGCGGAGGCCATACCATCACGGGGCTGACCGTTACGACAAATGACGAATATGCGGGTCTGTTCGGCTATCTCGGTAATTTCGGTAAATTCGGTACGGTGAAGAATGTGGTGATGGATGGCATACAGATAACATGCAATCACAGGTCGGGTTATGCCGGCGGCGTGGCAGGATATAGCCGGGGCACCATTGAAAACTGCTCGGTGTCGGGCAGCGTCAGCGGCACGGTGAGCGTCGGCGGTGTGGTGGGTGCTCAAAGGGACGGTTCCATCACCGGATGCAGTTCCTCTGCCACAGTGAAGGGAACGCTCAATGTCGGCGGCGTGGCAGGTCAGACGATTTTTGGTGCCACCTTGACCGCTTGCTATGCCACAGGCAACGTGACCATAGAAATAGACCCCAGACAGAATATCTCTGGCGGCGGTCTGGTAGGATTCAACGACGGAATCAGCCTCCTTGCCTGCTATGCCACGGGCAACGTAACCAGTACGGGTAGTAGCACTGGCTATGTACATATCGGCGGCTTTTTGGGAGATAACTACATTACCGTGACCGCCTGCTATTGGAAGAACAATCATGAACAAGGCATCGGCTACAATAGGAAAAGCACCGGAGCCACGAAGGTGGACGGCTCTGTCGTTACCTGGCAGAAAGCCGTTGATGCCATGAACACCGCCTTGCAGAACGCAGGCTCAGAGTGGCGTTACGAACTTAAGGGAGCATTGCCCACCTTGAGGAAGCAGTAAACCGTCGTGGGGAAAAGTTACGCCCGCAACGGAAAGAACCAGAGTAATAAAATAACAGATATAATGAAGACAAGATTTTTTGCACTTGCAGCGCTCGCCCTCTCACTCGCCGCCTGCACACAGGACGAAGCGGGCTTCCTACCGGAAGGGGCGGAAGGCACATCCATCGTCTTCACCGCCACGGGGCTGAATCCCGCCGCGACAGCCATCGCCGGTACCCGTGCCCCCGCGGATGGCAATTGGACGGGTGTGCAGAGCGTGGCAGTTCTGATGGACGGCATGGTGAAGACGTACAACGTGACGCCCTCCACCGCCGACCCCACCAGCGCCACGCTGACCTCCACCGACCCGCACTACTGGACCAACCACAACGACATCACCGTCACGGCGTGGTGGCCCTACACCGCTGGCGAGACAACTCCGCCTGCGGTAAAGGTAAAAGCCAACCAAAGTGCCCAGAAAGACTTTGAGGGCAGCGACCTCATCGTAGCCGACGGGCAGACGGTGACCTACGGCAGCCCCACGCTCCGCTTCACCCACCGCACGGCGCGGGTGACCATCGTTCTGACGGACTACACCGAGGGGCTGGCATCCGTGCGGCTGACGGGCCTCTCCACCGAAGGCGACAACCCGGATATAATCGTCCCGTATGACAAGGGTAGCAACACCTACACCGCCATCGTCGCCCCGCAAAGTGTGGCAGCTGGCACGGCCTTCATCACCTGCACCTTCACTAACGGCAAAACCTTCGTTTATAAGATGAAGAATGCTACCGACTGGCAGGCGGGCGGTGAATATACCTACACCGTCTCCCTCGCTGCGGCAAAAGACCTGGGCTATACCATAGAGAGCAACGGCAGCTACACCGTGACCTCCGCCGATGGCCTGATGAATATAGCCGAATTAGTGAACGGAGGTAAGAGCGACATTAACATTACCCTCGACACAGACATTGACCTCACAGGCAAAGACTGGACACCGATAGGCACAGACTACGACAACTCATACAAAGGCACCTTCGACGGTGGCGGCCATACCATTACGGGGCTGACCTTTACGACAAATGACGAATATGCGGGTCTGTTCGGCTGGCTCAATAGAGCTGGTACGGTGAAGAACGTGGTGATGGAGGGCGTACAGATAACAAGCAATCAAATATATGGCGGCAGTATTGGCGGCGTGGTAGGATATAGCTGGGGCACCATTGAAAACTGCTCGGTGTCGGGCAGCGTCAGCGGCACGGTGTATGTCGGCGGTGTGGTGGGTGCTCAAATAGACGGTTCCATCACCGGATGCAGTTCCTCTGCCACAGTGAAGGGAATGGTCGATGTCGGCGGCGTGGCAGGTCAGACGAATTCGAATGCCACCCTGACCGCTTGCTATGCCACGGGCAACGTGACCTTAGAAATAGCCCCCAAAAAGAATATCGCTGGCGGCGGTCTGGTGGGAATGAACGCAGGAAGCAGCCTCCTTGCCTGCTATGCCACGGGCAACGTAACCAGTACGGGTAGTAGCACTGGCTATGTACATATCGGCGGCTTTTTGGGAGATAACTACATTACCGTGACCGCCTGCTATTGGAAGAACAATCATGAACAAGGCATCGGCTACAATAGGAAAAGCACCGGAGCCACGAAGGTGGACGGCTCTGTCGTTACCTGGCAGAAAGCCGTTGATGCCATGAACACCGCCTTGCAGAACGCAGGCTCAAAGTGGCGTTACGAACTTAAAGGAGCATTGCCTACCTTGAGGAAGCAGTAAGCCGTTGCGGACGGAAATGTTCCGCCCGCAACGAACATTAACCGAAGTATAACCCCAATAAAAAAGGAGGACGTGATGGAACACACGGAGAATCCACCATATTGGTTTTGGCATCAAGGCATTGTCAATAATAATATAGACTCCAGTGTAAATATGGAAGCTGTAAGCCGGACATTGTCAAGATTGGTGCTCATTAAAGGCAACAAATCAAGTAATTAAATAAAAAACATGGGACTTTTTCACAGAGGCAAGAAAAATAATGACGATGAGCCGGACAGTGTTCAAACCAATTCATTCTCTGATATTATGAATGGTTTGCAGTACGCCGTAAACTGTGCACAAGATACATTACAGAATCATCAGATACAAAATCTGACCAGACTTTTTGAAGGAACAAATGCAAATAACGCAAATACGTTCCAATCGAAAAAAATCATGGTTGGAGACAAGACTATTGATATTCCACTTATAGCCTTGATATCCCATCATTATCTTGCAATGGATAATGTGCAGATAAAGTTCAAGGCGAAGGTCGGAAGCGTGGAATCACAGATCCCGGAAAACAACTTGCTGTTATCCAGTCCGCACAGAGCCAATCTCCAGATGCAGATGAGCAACATAAAACCGGATGCGGATGATGTCATGGAGGTTTGCGTCAATTTTAAGGTTCAGGAGACTCCGGAGAGCATTTCCCGAATTATTGACGATTTTGTAAAAAATATCTAACAATTTTAAAATTCAAATGTTATGGCAGAAGAAATAAAGAACCAAGGGCAACAAGAAAATGCGGAAAACTTGAATGAAAATGTAAGCGGACAGGCGAAAGAAATTATCTCCGCTGCATTGGAAGAGACTCAAAACAGAGAAACTTCTCCAGTTCTTAAAGCAGATTCAAACGTGACTGACAAATTCAAGGGGCTTCCCATGCGGGAACTTATTGCAGCTCCACTTATTGCAGCAGCCGAAGCACAACAGGAATTGGCAGCGACAGCATGGAATTTCTACCAGCAAATTGCATTTGATGGTAAAAGCGGCAATAAAGCGCGTATATTGGAATTCGATGTCGAAAGACCGATACAGCAGGATGGAAAAATGACAACAATGTCACAAAGTGTCAAGGCTCCGTTTATAGGATTGGTGCCTATTCCTTCCCTGCTCATAGATCGCGTGGATGTCGATTTCCAGATGGAGGTTACCGATACATCAAACGTAAAAAGCACTACCAACGCAGAAGTAGAGGCAAAAGCTTCTGCAAAACATTGGTTTATAAATGCGGAAATCAGCGGCAAAGTCACGACCGCCCGCGAGAACACCCGCATGACCAACCAAACGGCAAAATACCAGATACATGTGACAGCCAGTCAGCAGCCGCAGACCGAAGGTCTGTCTAAACTGATGGATATAATGGCTTCCTGTATCGAGCCTATAAATACAGAAAGCAGTAAATAGAGTATAAACATATAGAACGGGATGGATAAAGTCCCGTTCAAATTTGATAATAATTATTATGAAAACATAATAAATGCATCAAACATCTAAAAACAGCCATATGAAAATTTGTACATGGAATTCCCAAGGAAATCCTCTTAATGATGCTATTAAATTAAATATATTGAATCATCTATTAACAACAGAACAATGTAATGTCGTTATGATACAAGAATGTGGTAATTTCATACTGCCTGCACAACATAGTGGTAGATACCACTATGTTGTGGTAGAACATGCAGGTGCTTATAATTGTAGATGTAATACTTGTATCATTGCGGATTTGAATTTTGTAGCATCAATACATTATCTGATATCAGGAACAGGCCGATCTGCAATTTGTTTAAATTATAATGGATGTAACATTTATACCCTTCATTGCGAATCTGGGTCTGGTGCTGTAGGAGATATAAGAGATTTAGTACGTCATGCAGTATCTCCTTTCATCATTGGCGGAGATATGAATTCAACGCCAAGCGAATTATCAGAATATTTAAGAATAATGACCACAGGTACCAGGAGTAGGCCGGGAAATAGTGCTAATTTTGCTTGTTGTGGTATGCCAACACATTTTTCAGGTCGAGAATTAGATTATTTCCTTATCGATAGCAGATTACAGCTAAGAACATGTGTACTAAGATATCATATGATGGGTGGGGATCACTATCCTGTGATATTGATATTTAGTTAACCAATTATATTTTTCATCAACAAACAGTGTCGCTGCGATATAAAATATTTTTCGGCTATGCCATACTTATGGCGGTCATCGGTAGCATGGCCGCCATTTTGATATATGAACGGCAGCGGATGCGCGAAATTGAGGCAGAGACGGCAAACATAAACCTTGTACGTCGTGGTATCAACACGGCTCATCGCCGTATTACGGGGCTCGCCACATTGGGTGAGGGTGTGGTAAATTGGAACAAAGCGGACTATCTGTACTATCGTAACCACCGACTTCAAGCCGACAGTTTGTTGAACTCGCTTAAACGACACTGCCGTGAATATGTACGCCCGGAACAGATAGACACTCTTCGTGCTCTGCTTGCCGAAAAGGAGACACACCTGCTGCACATAATGGAAATGTTTGAACGGCGAACTGAAGCGGACAGCGTGCTGGTAAACCAGTTGCCGGAAGTGGCGAGGCGTGCAACACATATCCGTACCATAGAACAAAAGAAAAAAGGGATTGCAGGATTCTTCGGGAAAAAAGAAGAAATACAAGTAATGCCATCCCAAAAAGAACTTCATGATTTCAGCGACAGCCTGATAGCAATACATCAAAGACAGGCGAACGAAATGGACATTTATGCCGACAGCCTGCGTATGCGCAACAGGGAATTGAACAGGACATTGAACAAGCTGATAAACGACCTTGACGAACAGGCACAGACTGCCTTCTCACAAAGAGAGTTAAAAATGGCAGAAGCAGAGAAAATGTCGTTCTTTTTAATGGCAGGAGTAATCGGCATGGCCATCATCCTGCTCATCATTTCGCACCTTATCATCATGCGTGACCTTAACCGCAGGGAAAGGGACAAGGCTGAACTGGAAGATACGGCAACACAAAACCGTACACTCTCCGACATGCGCAAGAAAATAATCATCACACTTTCCCATGACATACGAGGACCTCTCAATGCCATCAGTGGCAGTGCTGAACTGGCCATGGATACTCGTGACCGGAAACGCCGCAATGCCTATCTCGGAAACATCCTTGAATCATCCCGTCATATCACCCGGCTTGCCAACAGCCTGCTTGACCTCTCCCGTCTGGACGATGCTAAAGAAACCCTGAACGAAATTCCTTTCCATCTTGAATCCTTTCTGGAAAGTATCGCTGAAGAATACACACGCAAGGCGAACGACAAAGGATTGATGTTTGACAAGGCTTTTATGGGGTGCGGCATCACCGTCCTTGGCGATGCAGACCGCATAAGGCAGATAGTGGTCAACATTCTGGAGAATGCTGTAAAATTCACCCGTACAGGTTATATCAAATTTCTGGCAAGTTATGAAGAAGATACTCTTTCAGTAAAGGTCAAAGATACGGGGATAGGAATGGGCGAGAACACAACACAACGCATTTTTCAGCCCTTTGAACGGGCTGCTCCTGATTTGGATTCAGAAGGCTTCGGACTGGGACTTTCCATTACGAAAGGGCTGGTGAACCTGTTCGGAGGAAGACTCTCTGTTTCGAGCCAGATCGGTAAAGGCAGCGAATTCAAGGTGGAAATTCCGCTTAGGCAGACCAATGAGCCTGCAAGAGACAAGCCAGAAACTTATACGGGAAACCTCAGACTTCCTCGGCGGGTTCTTGTAGTCGATGACGATCCGATACAATTGCGCAACACAGTTGAAATGATGGAACGGAACGGTATCTCATGCCGAGCCTGTACCAATGCACAGGAAGTGGTCAAGGCATTGAGAACCGGAGAATACGACCTATTGCTGACCGATATACAGATGCGTGGTACGGGAGGTTTTGACCTGTTGCATCTGCTACGCCTTTCCAACATAGGAAATTCACGGACAATTCCCATAGCTGCAATGACCGCCCGTAACGACGGCGATGCAGACCGCTATATTCAAGCCGGATTTGCCGGCTGTATCCACAAACCGTTCTATACAAGGGACCTGCTCGAATTTCTCTCGTCACTCATTGGACAGGACAGAACAATGGATAATCATTCTCCAGATTTCGAGGCTCTGTATGTCACTACAGGAGACGAACGCTGGACTTTGGAGACTCTTATAGAGGAATCCAATAGGAACAGTTCTGACTTGCTGGATTCTTTGAGTCAGGAAAAGCTCGACCGGAAGCGGATATGGGAAACTCTGCACAGGATGTACCCGATGTGGGAGCAATTGGGAATAGCCCATGAGCTGGAATCGTACAGCTATGAAGAGTATGTGGAAGATACGGATGAGTCAGCATTCCGCAATGATGTGGAAAGAATTGTCAGAAGAATAGACCGGCTGATATCTGAGACAAAAAGCCGATTATCGTAAATGGACGGACATAATTAAATGAAAACATGAATGAAATACAGAATACTGATAGTTGAAGACAACATCATGCTTGCCGGGCAACAGAAAAAAAGGTTGGAAAAATCCGGTTATGAAGCAGAGATAACAATAGATGAACCTGGGGCACGAAAACTGCTCAAGAAAGAAAGTTTCGACCTTGTGCTGTCCGACGTACGCCTGCCGGAAGGGGACGGTATATCTTTGCTCGAATGGATGCGGAAGGAACGGATGGATATCCCTTTCATTATCATGACCGGATATGCCTCAGTACCGGATGCTGTACAAGCCATAAAACTGGGAGCCAAAGACTATCTGGCAAAACCGGTACAGATGGACGAATTGCAAAGACAACTGAAAGATATTTTCCGTCCCAAATCTGTGATATGCGACAAGAACAAGGATTTGCTCCCCAGAAACAGCCTTCAGATGCAGGAGGTCGAACATCTGGTCAGTACAGTCGCCCCATTTGACATTTCTGTGCTTATACTTGGTCCTAACGGTGCCGGAAAAGAATCGGTTGCACAGCGTATCCACTATATAGGAGAGCGGAAGGATATGCCGTTTGTCGCCGTGAATTGTGGAGTCATACCCAAGGAGCTTGCACCCTCCCTCTTTTTCGGGCACATAAAGGGAACATTTACCGGTGCCGACGCCAACAAGGACGGATATTTTGAAGTGGCAAAAGGCGGAACACTCTTTCTGGATGAAATAGGGATCTTGTCCCTGGACGTCCAAGCCATGCTGCTGCGGGTTTTGCAAGAAGGCACATACATCCCAATAGGTGGTAACAAAGAAAAGCGGGCTAATGTAAGAATTGTAGCCGCCACCAATGAAGATCTCCAACTTGCAATACAAGAAAAACGGTTCAGGGAAGACCTATACCACCGGCTATGCGAATTTGAGATTGTCCTGCCTTCCTTGCATGAATGCCCCGATGACATTCTGTCTTTGGCTCATCATTTCAGAAAAAAGTTTTCCGGAGAACTGAAAAGACCGACAGAAGGCTTCAGTTCTGAAGCGGAACAATTGCTTCTCTCTTACCGCTGGCCTGGGAACGTACGGGAACTGCATAACAGGATAAGAAGGGCGGTACTTATGGCTAAACAGCCGCTCATTGAAACCGCCGACCTGAATATCAAACAGGAAGCGGCGACCGAGGAAATCAATCTTTTTCCTGAAAACGATGCGGAAGAGAAACACTCGATAATACAGGCATTGAAAACCAGCCATGGGAGTCGCAAACAAGCAGCAGGCATACTGCATATTGATCCGTCCACACTATATCGGAAAATGAAAAAATATGGATTGAATGACAAATAACCGTCATTCCATATTTCTGTTTGGAATAAAATGCCTACATTTGCATATGATTGGAAATCTTTGTAATATAGGAATGACAGTCACAACATAAGGAGAAAATATCGGCATTGCTTTAAGCCTTGCCGAACATTACAACATAAGTCGCAAGACGTCTCAGGTAGAAATCTGGTAAATTGATATTGTAGAGGCTTTTGTGTGTAGCTTATGCTATGTCCTATAGCGTGAGCTCATGCATGATTCTACAATGGGCTTACCAGAGCCTCTACCTGATAGTGCGTGAGTTTCACGCTTTTCATTTAGAGGAAAAAAGGTATGGCCAAGTTACAGGTTCTGATAGCAATGACATTAGACGGTTCCATTCCGGCGGAAGACGACCCCTTATTACAATGGATGAGAGACGACAAGGACGGATTCTCATACGGGCGCGACAAATGTACCCGCCGGCTCTATCCGGGTTATCCGCTTGTGGATTTCATGTGCGAGAAAGACATGTCAGACCCATCCATCCTTTATCAAGCCGAGATACATGACGAAGAAAGCATAGAACTTTTGCGTGGTCTCTCAGTTTATCATCTCATAGATGAAATGATCATTTTCCTGTTTCCTTCCACTCGTCCGAACCATAAATCCGTCTCAAAACATCTGCCACGTGGAGAGTGGAAAACCGTAAAATCCAAAACATTCAAAAACGGAATTTGTCGCCTGGTTTATTGCAAGACATTGCAATAAGGCATTGCAACATATTGCATTTGCAATACTTCCATCAGTCTCATTTTTATGGGGCTGATTTTTTATTTTCCTATTACTCAATGACTTGTCATGCTTTTATGTGGCGATATGTTCCGTTGGTCTATGTTTTGGCCTATATCATAATGAAACCTGTTGCGCAACACGGTGTAAAAAATGGAATTATTACACTAAAAACAGAATTCATTATGATACAGATAAACAGGGAGACATTCCAGATGATGCTCCATCAGATAATGGAACGGTTTGACAGGATAGATGACAGGCTGAACCGCATGAACAGGCAGACGGCCGCTCTTGAGGGTGACAAGCTGCTTGACAACCAGGATATGTGCGAGCTCCTTGGTGTTACCAAGCGTACACTTGCACGCTACCGCCAGAAGAAACTCGTCACCTACTACATGATTGACGGACGTACCTATTACAAGGCTTCGGAAGTCCAGGACTTCCTGAGCAGGAAAGGAAAGGTACTTCCGGCAAAAATTAAAAAGGAACTCGGTATTCAATTCTAACAAAACGGCAGTATGGAAATTATATGTATAGACAAACGGACATTTGACGAACTGGTTGTCCGATTCAGCATGATAGAGAAAAAAGTCACTGGTATATGCAATCCGGGCAAAGATGCAGGACTGAAAAAATGGATGGACAATCAGGAGGTATGCGGGATTCTCCGCATATCAAAGAGAACGCTTCAGGTATATCGTGAGAAAGGGCTGTTGCCTTTCACCCGGGTCAAGAACAAGTTCTTCTACAAGCCGGAAGATGTGCAAAACATGTTGGAATCAAGTTATCACCCACAAAAAAGAAAGCCATGAGTTACGATCTTATAGACAGAAAGGACCAGCGGATTGATACTATTTTCAAAGGGCTGGAAAACATGGAGCGTATGATAGACGCAATAAGGACGGCTCCGAGACCCGCATTCCACAGTGATTATTTCCTCACGGACGAGGAACTTTCAAAGCTGTTGAAAGTAAGCCGGCGTACCTTGCAGGAATACCGGACCCTCGGTGTGATACCTTACTACCTTGTGCAGGGAAAAGCCCTTTACAAAGAGTCAGACATACAGAAAGTTCTTGACGACGCATATAAAAGATGCAGGGAAGAACAGCGATGGGTATGAAACAATGCAAAAGAAACGGCCTCGTTACAAGGTCGTTTCTTTATTTTCTGATAGCTGGCTTTGGGATTTTCGTCTCTGTTTCCTTACTATAATATCCTCCTCATATAAGCCGGATGTTTGGCTTAGACCAGCTGCCTTCAGACGTTTCATGTCTTCATCTACTTTCTTGTCGGTGACTTTAGCATAAAGCTGCGTAGTTTCAATTCGCATATGGCCCATCATTTTACCGACCGTTTCAATTGGAATGCCCATTGAAAGAGTTATATGAGTTCCGAAATTGTGTCGCGCCTTATGGAATGTGAGTTCAAAACCGTATACCTCACCTAACTTACGGGTAAGCATAATGAAATACTCACGCTTGTATAAATTGAAAACCTTGTCATCATGACGCTGTTCCCGATACTTTTCAATTATCTTCAACGGAATATCCAACAGCCGTACAGAAGACAATGTCCCTGTTTTCTGACGTTGGATATGAATCCACCACGAACCATCCTCAGATTGTATAATATCATTAACAGTCAGTCTTTTCAAATCTGCATAGGCAAGTCCGGTAAAGGTGGAGAAAATGAACATGTCTCGGACAAACTGAAGCTGTGGCTTCTCGACCGGGGTTGTAAGCAGTGTCTTCAGATCTTCCAATTTCAGATGACGACTTTTCCGTTTGGGTAATTCCGGATGAAGACGACAGTAAGGATCGCGGCGTATTGTTCCCTGACTGACAGCCCTCATAGTCATCTTCTTCAGTCTATAAAGGTGTTCATGTACTGTCTTCGGACTTAAGTTCCTGTTCGTCCTGAGAAACAGTTCAAAGTCATCATAAAAAACACGATCAAGATTCCGTAAAAGAACATCCTCTATACCACGTTTTTCCTGCACAAAAGCAGAAAGGTGCTTATATGAGCGCAAGTAGGAATCATAACTTTCCTTTATCCGATCCACCCCGATACGCTTCTTGAACTCCTCGTTATGCTCTCTGAAAAGAGCCAGCAGAGTTAGCGGTTTCTGACCGACTCCCATCACAGCATTCTTTACCTGCTCTGCCGTAATAAATCCCAGACTGTTCTTAATCCGCCTATAATGCTCCTTGATTTCTTTTGTCAGATCATCAATGGCCCGGTTGACGGTAATAGCATTCTCACTGCGGCCGTCAGCCCGTCCCTTTTCCGGATTCCAAACGGCAGGATTGACAGACACTTTCGTTCCTATCTGTTCCCATTTGGCATCTATGCTTATCTTGCACAGCAGCTGACATGTTCCGTCTTTACGGATTTTGGTACGGTTTATATAAAACAATATCGCAAATGTACTGCGACGTTTGATTTCCATATTATCAGTATTTCTTTTCATAATCCTATTTTTTGCCATTATCAAATAACTACAGAAAACCTCTCAGCAATTTTTTTATCCAATGCTTTTGTATCTGTATCTATCTTATTGTCTGTAACCTTTGCATAAAGCTGTGTAGTACCAATTCTGCTGTGTCCCAACATCTTGCTGACCGTTTCAAGTGGTACACCATGGGAAAGGGTGATTTCGGTCGCATAGGTATGACGGGCCACGTGGAAGACCAGCTTGCGTTCTATGCCACAGAGTACGGCTATCTGTTTCAAATAATGGTTCAACGAACTGTTGGAATACATAGGAAGAAGCTTTCCCTCAGGAGCCACATCCCGGTACTTTTCAATGATATGAAGCGGCAATTCCATAAGCGGTATTTCAAAATCTACACCGGTTTTCTTGCGTGAACTCCTAATCCACCAAATGCCATCTTCAGCAAGGGAAAGATTCTCATTTGTCAGCATACACATATCGCTATAAGGAATACCAGTATAGCAGGAAAACAAAAACAAATCCCGTACATGATAAAGGGTGCGACTATGCAAAGGGGTGGTCATGATTCTGTTCAATTCCTCTGTTGTAAGATATTTTTGTTCCGATTGCGGATGCGTCGGTTCATAACCCACAAAAGGAAACGCTGTAATGATACCGTCCGCAATCGCTTCTCCGACAATTGTTTTCAGCCTTACAGTAAGATTTACAATCGTTCCTGGAGCCAAATGACATTCCGTACGCAAATGCAAATCGAATTTTTCAATGAAAGAACGGTCTAATGCTGCAAAAGGAATGTCTGACAACTTGTATTGTGACTGTAAGAAACGAACCAGATGATCATAGGAATTTCGATAACCGTTCAAGCTGCTTTCCGTCCGGTTAATCCCAACACGTTTCTCGAAATTTCTCATGAAAAGCCTGAAATAGCTTAACAAGGTTTCCTGTTCCGAAGCCATTCCCAAAAGCTGGTGTTTTACTTCTTCTGCAGTAACAACTTCACGGTTTGCGGATTGTTCCGCATAGATACTGAAAGCAGCTGCACGTATTTCATCCAGCCTGTTATTTATGTCTCGGGCCGCAGCGCTTTTCCCACAGGCACGTCCAGATAACCACAAAGACTGTGGCACACGAAGCTTAACACTGAATGCTGTTTCAGAGTACTTGCCGACAATAAGCCGTGCCATTACGGGACAATTTCCCTTGGCATCCGCCTCGCTCTTTTTAAGGTAGAACGAAACCTTTACATCTGTTTGATTCATAATCTGTTCCATTGTTTGCAAAATTAACGGAGACAGAGTTAATCATCGGCATGTAAAATATCGTCAAACATAGACAAAGCTATCACCATTGACTTCCGGAACCTATATTTTTCATATCTCAAAAAAAATAAGTACCTTCGCTAAGCCAAAATGATAAAACTGCGTTCTTTATGGTCGGAGCAAAAAGGATTTTCAAACAACTCCATACAACTGGAATGGGCAACGGATAGGTAGCAATTTTTCCGCTTAACTATTCAAAAAACAGCTTCAAAGCACACGTTTACAAATGCGGAATAATGCTGCGTATCTCCCTGAAAACCCAATAGTTTACATTATTTTTCCTGAATCCATCCATAATCGGGCGAGTTTTGTTATATTTGTGCAGTAATTAAGTCCGATATAGGAGGAGATATGAAAACAGTAGAAGTAATTGTGGAACACGCAGGAAAGAACTTGAGTGCTTATATTGAAGATGCTCCGGTTATCACTGTTGGCAATGACATGAGAGAGATTGAGGACAACATGCGAGAGGCGATTGAATTGTATTTGGAAGATAATTCCAATCCCTGTGAAGTATTGTCCGGAGAGTTTGAATTAAAATTCAAGATTGATGCTGCTACATTTATAAACTATTATAGCAACATCTTCACTAAAGCTGCATTGAGTCGGATTACGGGTATTAATGAACGGCAATTATGGCATTATGCTGCCGGAGTGCATAAGCCTCGCAGGCAACAACTTGAAAAAATACAAAAAGGTATTCAGGCTTTATCAAAGGAGTTATCGGCAATCAATTTATTGTAATACATAGAGTGCTATATATTCAACTTCCAGCTAGTGTGAGATAAAGACGAACCCAAATAAAAAATCCTCGATTTTCATCCGGAGAATCGAGGATTTATGTTTTCTGTTGCAGCACTTGTATAGATAATAGCTAATGCAGAAATCCATATTATATGTAGTGTGGTTATTACCCGATCCAGTCGAATAACTCAATCCAATCAAATTACTCAATCAAATCGAAATCATATTTTTCAAATTCACTCCCATTGATTATTATAGCAATTTGATGAAGCCCGAGATGGAATTTTCTCGTCGTAACCACACGGAAAGAGTGTTTTCGCGTTATTCGTGTGGTAGAATTTCCGGTATATTCTTTTTCGCTGATTTTATGAACTTTCTTCGCCAGCGTTCCATTTGCTTTTTGGTAATAAATACCATATTCGAGCCGTATTTTGATCGTCTTATTGCTATGATTCAACAAGTTAAAACCAAACTCCAACGAATCACCGACTTTAACCTTAAGACTTGAAATCTGAAAATCCTCCACACTAATATTATTTCTGATAGAATCAAAGCCAAACAACTCCATCACCTCTGGAATCCCTTGTTTTAAGAGCGTCCGGCAACCGTGTTTAATAATCCAGTCTACCTCTTTCGATTCCCCCTTCCATTTCTTTGCCAAATCAATGACTATTTCCGGATTATCTTTCGCAATATCATTCAAATTATTGGCAACGCTCAACCGTACAAATCTTGCCGGATCATTTTTAAGATTCTCTAAAATAGGAATAATAGGTGTCGGGTCTTTCTTCAGATTCGGCAAAGCCATCGCCCAAGGCAAACGCGGACGGCAACCTTCTGACGAAAGCCGCCTGACTCCCCAATGCTCATGTTTCGACCAAACCAACATCTGCTTCATCATTTCATCCGGATATTTTATTATAAAAGGATGAGTCACAAATTCGCAACTTGTGAACTGTGTGATTTTCTCTATCGCCTTGACAGACGTTTCATAATCATCCAACCCATATTGCTCGACATAATTATTCAGAATCACCCCATACTCCAGCATCAATCCAAACTTCGTATCGTCTATCACCGAAAAATCAGGCCGCGTACTTTTTACATGATCCAACAACTCAAGAATCTTAGCGATCGCCTCTTTGTAATCTGCCGGCAAAAACTTTTTCAGAATGCTAGTGATATGTATCCAGCGCTGTTTTAGTTCCCTGCCTTCCCATTCATCATCCATTATTTGAGAAACAAAACCGTGAGCATCAAAATCATCGATAACAAGTCTCAAATCTTTCGTAAACAGATCGAAAAATTGCTTGTTGTACATATTCTTAAAAGGTTCTGCCATACTTGAAGTCTATATTTAGTATCTATTTATTTGCTACACAAATATATGTCTTTTTTTTAAAAGGACAAGCCCTAAAAACAGAAGTGAGCCACAAAAAAGATTGCAGCTCACTTATACCTTATATATTATAGCAAAAAATTAGTCGAAGAAACTCTTGAACTTTTTGAAAATCTTCTCCTTCACCGACGTGTTAGGTTTGAAGTTGTCCGAAGCCTCCATCTTTTCGAGCGTGCTCTTTTCCTCTTTATTGAGCGCTTCCGGCACATAGATACTGATGTTGACGAGTAAATCCCCCGTTCCGTACCCGTTCACATTCGGCAATCCCTTGCCGCGCAAACGAAGCACCTTACCTGGTTGAGTACCCGAATCAATCTTCACTTTCACTTTGCCGTCGATAGTCGGAATTTCCACAGCTCCGCCCAGAGCAGCAGTCGGGAAACTAAGCAACAGATTATAAATCAAATCATTCTCGTCGCGAATCAAGTCCTGATGCGGTTCTTCCTCTACGAGAATCAGCAAGTCGCCTGCCACACCGTTGTGTTTGCCGGCATTTCCTTTGCCACCCATAGAAAGCTGCATACCCTCTGCCACTCCGGCAGGGATTTTCACCGACACCACTTCTTCACCGTAAATGATTCCGTCGCCACCACACTTCTTACATTTGTTCTTGATAATCTTACCCTCACCGCCACAAGTAGAACAAGTGACGCGAGTCTGCATAGTGCCCAGAATAGTCTGCTGGTTACGGATCACGGAGCCGCTACCCTTACAAGTAGGACAAGTCTCCGAACCGCCGTCACCTTCGGCACCCGTGCCATGACACTGGTCACACGGCACATATTTTTTGAGTTTAAATTTCTTTTCTACTCCGGTAGAGATCTCCTTCAACGTCAGCTTCACTTTCACACGAAGGTCACTGCCGCGATACCGGCGTTGCTGTGAACCGCCACCGCCAAATCCGCTAAACCCTCCGAAGCCTCCCCCGAAACCGCCGCCGCGGCCACCGAAGATGTCGCCAAACATAGAGAAAATGTCATCCATCGACATCCCCTCGCCACCGAAACCACCGAACGGACCGCCATTGCCTGCCGCACCGCTCACTC
>OMGQ01000960.1_pt1 | contig 19977 bp, 19 predicted proteins | sample 1646071 | NCBI WGS metagenome assembly OMGQ01 (sample SAMN05578585, study PRJEB25193) | human gut metagenome | biome: Human Microbiome; feature: human-associated habitat; material: feces | host: Homo sapiens | place: USA:Birmingham
TTCTTTCGCTTCTCCCGGACCGTTTACTACACAGCCCATCACAGCCACCTTAATATCAAGCGGAATATCTGCCACCATATTTTCCACCTGATTCGCAAGTCCGATCAAGTCAATCTTCGTTCTTCCGCAAGTCGGACAAGATACAACTTCAATACCGCCTTTGCGAAGTCCCAGTGTCTTTAAGATTAATTTTGCAGACTTGATTTCTTCCAGCGGATCTCCGGTCAGCGACACACGAATCGTATCTCCGATCCCCTGATATAAAATGATTCCAAGCCCGACCGAAGACTTAATATTGCCCGACAATACCGTTCCGGACTCTGTAATACCAACGTGCAGCGGATACGGACACTGCTTTGCGATCAGCTCATGTGCTTTCACACACATCAAGACATCTGAAGATTTAATGCTGACAACAAGATTATCATATCCCATCTCCTCGATCAAGCGCACTTTGTCCATTGCACTTTCCACGATTCCTTCCGCAGTCACACCGCCATATTTTTCTAAAAGCGGTTTCTCCAAAGAGCCACTGTTCACTCCCACGCGAATTGGGATATTGTATTCCTTTGCCTTATCGACAACCGCCTGCACTCTGCTTCTATCACCGATATTCCCCGGGTTGATTCGGATTTTATCCGCACCGTTTTCGATTGCAGCGATTGCAAGTCGGTAATCAAAATGAATATCCGCCACAAGCGGAATATGGATCCGCTTCTTAATCTCCCGGATTGCCTCTGCCGCCTCCATCGTCGGCACTGCACAGCGGATGATCTGACATCCTGCCGCCTCTAATGCAAGGATTTGCTGCACAGTCGCTTCCACATCTTCTGTCTTTGTATTTGTCATCGATTGGATAGCAACCGGATTGCCTCCTCCGATCTTTACGGTTCCAATCTGAATCACTTTTGTATCTTCTCTTGTCATGGTCGTTACTCCTTTCCGTCCCATTTGAAAACCCTCTATGAAAATTGCTGCATTCTCTTAGAGGGCATGTTCTTCTGCACTATTTTTTATCAAAAACCAACTGATCTCCGTACTCCCGCTCGGTAAGTGTCAGCTGATTGTTCTGTACACTGTAATCGTATGTGGCTGTGATCTCACTCAATGCTGTTTCCAGCATATCGGCAGTATATTTCCCTTCCGATTTTTCTTCTGCTTCCAGAAGAGCTTCCTCATCCGCCTTAAATGTCACCGTCTTGCTATCCTTATCTAAAAGGTACTCCATGCCGATCGTCATCTTCTCGTCTTCGAAAATTTCTTCCCAGTCAACCAGAAGTGTTCCATTTCCCTTGATCGTCAGCACAAGCTGCTGCTCGGTGCTTTTCCATGTCCCTTCCAGCGGATTCCCGGTAAACATCTTAAACAAGAAAAATGCCCCGATCAAAATAATTAGTACACTCGCCGTGGATATGACAATCCTCCATGCCATACTACGTTTCTCTTCATTACTCTTTGCGATAAACATGCTACCCCTTCCTTCCCTGCAAGTCATTGAAGTATCTCCTACTGTCATCTGAATTTCTCATCACTTCCCACAATAGAAAAATTGCTTCTCGCCCTTGTTGTAAGTAAATTATAAGTTGTTTCAGAAAGAGTGTCAACGGATAATGCGAAAGCCTTTTATTTCCTCTTCATACTTCTGATCTTTTCCTTTTCTTCTTTCCCCACCCGGAGTGATTCTGTGATTTTCTGCAATGCTTTGTTGTAGGTAAAATCATCCAGCTTATTTTTCATGAGATACTGCATCGTCAGTTCCGGATGTTGCACATAATAAACCGATACTGCCCATGCCACTGCCATTTTCACATAGTAATCTTCCAGTGTGATCTCATCAAAATATGGAAATGCTTCCCACAGATAGATTTCTTCTTCAAAATGATCTAGCCCCATGACCACTCCGAATCTGACTGTGTAAACCTGATCTGACTGCATGCACTGCTTTACAAATGTCCACATCTTTTCTTTCTCATGCTTTGCAGGTTTTAAGGTGCTGCAAAAGCTGTCACAGACCGACCAGTTATCAATCTGTGGAAGAAAATCACAAATCCATCTATGCCGTTCCTTCCACTCCATCTTCGCATATCCGATCACAAGTCCCCGAAGCATCGTCTCCTCGAATGTCTTCTCCACTTCAGATTTCTCTTCCAAATACGCTCTCCAGTCTCCCTTTGCGATCTCTTTTGCAAGTTTCCTGAGATGCGGAAGTCTTACGCCGCGAATCCTCTCTGCTTTTACATTCGGGATCAATCGGGCAGAAAACTGCTGATAGGAAGGTTCTGATAATTCCTCGATTCTTTTTCTGACTTCTTCAGCCGTCATCATCTTTTTCTCCTTCCTACGATTTTTCATTCCCATTTTCCAGTGTTGCCAGAAGTGCAAGGAACCGCTCGCCATATTTTTCATATTTCTTTTCTCCGACACCGGTCACCTGAAGCATTTCTTCTTTTGTCTTCGGACGAAGGATACACATATGTGCCAGCGTTTTATCGGAAAATACAATATACGGCGGAACCCTCTCTTCTTTTGCGATCGCAAGCCGCAATTCCCGAAGCTGTGCAAACAGTGACGGATCTGCTTCGCCTGTAAATTCTGAGGACTTGCGCATCTTTTTTTCTTTCTTTTCTACCTTGCGCTCTTTTGCCGCTTTCATAAAGACTTGTTCATTTTCTTCCAAAAGTTGTCTGGATTTTTCAGTCAGATGAAGTACCGGATACTCTTCTTTTGTCAGCAACAGATATTCGTTTAAAATCAAATGATTCATGATCTGCCGCAGACGAAAGACCGGAATTGCTTCCATCGTTCCATATGTTTCATTTTCATCCATGTGATATTTTAAAATCTTTGCGGACTTTCCTCCATGAACAGTTTCTATGATCACGTTGATCCCATACCGCTGTCCACTTGTCCGCACACAGCTTACCATCGCCTTTGCCGGAGCGGTCACATCGATTTCCTCAAACTGGGTCAGACAGTTTGAACAATTCCCACAGTAATTTGCCCCATATTCTCCGAAATAACGCAGCATATACTCCCGAAGACACTCGTTTGTAAAACAATAATAGGTCATCTTCTGAAGACGGTCCCGCTCCCGTTCCCGGATCATTTCTGCCGTCTCCGGATCAAATTCTGACTGCTCCCCTGCCTGCTCGATAAAAAACTGATTTGTGATCACATCCTGTCCGGAATAGAGCAAAATACATTCAGATGACATCCCATCTCTTCCGGCTCTACCCGCCTCCTGATAGTAGCTTTCCATGTTTTTCGGCATATTATAATGGATCACAAAACGGACATTCGACTTATCAATCCCCATCCCAAATGCATTGGTCGCCACCATGATCTGCTTCCGGTCATAAATAAAGTCCTCCTGGTTTCGTCTCCGCTCCTCGTCACCAAGTCCTGCGTGATACCGTGTCACTTCTAACCCTTCTTTGATTAACTTCTCACAGACTTCCTCGACAACCTTCCTTGTCAGACAGTAAATGATGCCGCATTCTCCTTCATGCTCTCTCAGATAAGCTGTCACTGCCGCAAACTTATCTCTTGGATGCTCTACACAGAATCTAAGATTTACCCGGTCAAATCCAGTCGTGATCATTGCGGGATCCCGCAGGTTCAGCAGTGCGATAATATCTTCTTTTACTTCCGCTGTTGCAGTCGCCGTAAAGGCACTCAGAACCGGTCGTGTGCCAAGATAGTTGAAAAATTCCGCAATCTTCAAATAACTCGGTCTAAAATCCTGTCCCCACTGCGATACGCAGTGCGCCTCATCCACACTCACCATCGAAATCTCTGCCTCTCTCGCAAATCCCAGAAAACTCTCTGTCAGAAGCCGTTCCGGTGCCACATAGATAATCTTATACCGCCCTTCTTTCGCATAGCGAAGTGCAGTCAGATACTGTCCCTGCGTTAGGGAACTATTCAAAAAAGCTGCGTGAACACCTGCCTGATTCAATGCGGCGACTTGATCTTTCATCAAAGAAATGAGTGGTGAAATGACTAATGTGATTCCCGGCATCAGAAGTGCCGGAATCTGATAGCAGAGTGATTTCCCTGCCCCGGTTGGCATAATTCCAAATACATCCTGCCCGTTCATCATATGTTCAATCAGAAATTCCTGTCCCTCCCGGAAGGAATCGTATCCGAAATAGTGCTTTAAAATATGTAATGCTTCTTCTTTTTTGTACAAAATCAATTTCTCCCTTCAAGGCTCTTTACATTTTCTATCATTATGATATGATACAAGGCGAAAATAATCAATGTTTTTAAGGAGAACGATCTATGAATCCAATGCAATTACTACAAATTAGAAATCTTTGGAACGGCTTCACTTCCAGACATCCAAAATTTCCGAAATTTATGAATGCCGTCTATCAGAATGGACTTTGTGAAGGAACCGTGATGGAAATCCAGATCCGCACACCTGACGGGAAAGAGTTTGCCTCTAATTTGAAAGTGACAAAAGAAGATTTAGAACTTGTTCAGCAAATGAGGTCGATGCGTTAAATCGACCTCATTTTTCACTAAAATCTCATCTCTTCGTAGTCTTCTTTCGTAAACCGGTGATAGATCACATGACTTCCCTCAAATTTGACACAATAATAATATGCATCCGGTTTCTGATCTGCAAAATAGATCAGCACATCGAATTCACTGTCCTTGATCTGCTCCACAACGGTATGATTGGAATACCTTTCACAGATTTCCAACAATTTTTCCAAAGTACATCCATGTACGGACACTGCTGTGATCCACTCCTTTAAAAACGGATTGTCCGGCACCCGTTCATGTACATAGACTGCCCCTTCCGGCGGAATACAGAGGCAGAAGCGGTCTTTTTTGTGAGACACGGTAACACTTCCCAAATATTCTGTATGTGCTCCGAACCATTCCAGCTCCTGCTGCAGTTCTTCTATAGAAAGTTCTTTTCCCAACAGCCGGAGTAGAGAATCTGCCGGATAATACAGACGGATCGTCTCCTTCTGATATCCAAGCTTCATCTGCTCCTCTTTGATCAGGTCAATCAGATTTTGTTCCAGTTTTTGATACGCCAGCTCCATGTTTTCTGTTCCCCTTTCTTTTCTTATCGGTATTCTTATATTCTGCATGATCCTTATCGTCTGCATTGTCCCGGAGATACTATTTGACTTTTCGTCCGGAAACGTACTTTTCTGTAATGTGTCGGTCATCAGACAGATAAATCATGCGCTCCAGGCGGTCACGCACGGTCAGTTTCTGCGGATGTGCAATGTTACTGTCGTCTAAAATCAGTGCATCAAACTCGTATCCTTCTTCAAAACTTCCAACCTTTCCGAAAAATGCCCCGCCGCCTTTTGTTCCAAGATAGAATGCCTCCTCCACAGTCAGCGGCTTCTGTGTATCATCCACAAGTCTCCAGCGCATTTTAGAACACTGGATCGCATCTGCCATCGCCCGGAAGATCGACGTACTGTATCCTGCTGCCATGTCACTTCCAAGCCCGGTCGGGATTCCCTCTGATAAAAATCTTCTCACTGGTGCAATCCCTGAAGAAAGATTCATATTGGACTGCGGACAGTGCGCCACATATACCTGATTGTTCTTCATTTTTTCAATCTCATCTTCTTCCATCCAGATACAGTGTGCCATGATAGTAGGGCAGTCCCCGCCAAATAGTCCAAACTGTTCATATGCCTCGCTGTAATTTGACACATTCGGGCAGAGTTCTTTCACCCATGCGATCTCACCCGGATTTTCAGATAAGTGAGACTGTACCGGCAGTTTTTTTTCTCTCTGTAGCTCTGCCAGCCCTCGCATCAGCTCATCGGTACAGGAAGGGATAAACCGTGGTGTCAGGATCGGTCTGACATGTTGAAAACGGCCGTCCGTCTCTGCAAGCCACCTTCTCGTTTCTTCCAACGATCTTTTGGCACTTTCTTCCTCCAGATCTTTTCCTCCGTTCCGATCCATATTTACCTTTCCCACATAAGCCGACAGCCCGGAGTCTTCCAGAAGTTCCATCAGGATCTTCGTTCCCTCCACATGCATTGTCGCAAAAATGACCGCTCTTGTCACATCACTTTTCTTCAGTTCTTCCACATACATCGTATATGCCCGTTTTGCATACACTTCACTGGCATACTTTGCCTCCTCAGGAAACGTATGCGTATTGAGCCACTCTAACAGTTCCAGATCCATGCCAAGTCCCCGGAACGCATACTGCGGCGCATGTGCATGAAGATCCACCATCCCCGGGACAATCAGGGCATCCCCGCAGTCCTTCACCGGCAGTCCCTGATATTTCTCAGGAATTTCTGAAAATACCCCCGCACTCTTTCCATCTACACAAATAACATACTGTTGCTCGGCTACCCGCAGTCTGTCCATCGTCTCACTATAACAAATATTCCCTTTTAAAATAAAATCGGTCTTCATTTTGTTTCTTCCTCACTTTCCCAAACATTGTTGCCCGAAGTCTGTCACTCCATTCCGACAACTCCTATCTTTTTACGCAGAAAATGGGGCGATACAAAAAGTACACTGCCTCCTTGCATCTCCCCACTTATAGTCAACTATTCCGGTAGTTTGTAGAAACGTCCAACCAATCTTGAACATATATAAGTTCTGCCTATTGCTCCTTTATTATAAAAGATTCTGTTCCGGAAGTCAATTCGCCACAAAAACTTGTTTTCCTCTTCATAATATCTTGCCACCGAAGACGGCTCGATAAACAGTGTACTGCCTGTTGCAGACTTATCAATCACTTTTTTAGAATTCCTCTGCTTTTTTGAAATTTCCTGCCTGAACCGGCAGACTGAATATGGACAATCCTGATACTGACTTTCTTTTCTTGTTTGAAAAACAGTATCAAGATTTTTTGATTTTTATCTTGTGAAATGCATTAGATATGCTTTAGATTTTACTCTTTCTGACCGCACGAACTGCCTTTTCCAGACTCTGCTTCTGTGAGAAATGCTTCCATAGTATCTGACTTTGCCGCAAGCACCAGCCAGTTTCTCAATACTTCCAGATTTTGCTCTGTCTCAATCCGTTTTCGGAACACATCAGGAATCTCGCCTTTGCACTCCAGAATCGTGCACAGCGAAAGTCTTGCACCTTCCGCTCTTCCTTCTTTTCTCTCGTCTTTCAGCATCTCTTCCAAAATCATAAAACGCTCCTCCATCTCCCGGTCTCTCTTGATTTCCCGAATTGTTCTCTGCAGTTTTTCTACATAGTCATCGTGAAAATTTTGTTCGCTCTCCTGCAGTCCTGCTTTTACAAATCTTAAAAAGGTAACAAGTTCTTTTGGAACTTCGTCTTCATTTTCTCCATGCGTACTCAGAAAAATGGTACACCTGCCATCCTGCAGTTTGCTTTCTTTACATTCTTTGCACTCACTTGAAAATATGTATCGATATTTCTTCTGCCCAAATGGGTCAAAGTCACATAGAAAAATAACATAAGTATCCGGGAGTTCTTCATACTCTTCCCCGGCTACCAGCAGTTCCATATCAATCTGACTTTGATAATATCTGCTTCTTCTCCCAAGTGCCGGCTTTTTGGAAACCTGCATTTCCACATTATAGTGGGTCCGTTCTTCATCATTTGCATAGACATCCAGACGGACTCCCTTATACTCTGGATGGTAGATCATACTCTTTTCCTTACTGACAACCACCTCTGAGAGTTTCGTCTGAAGGACCATCTCCAAAAAATCTTTGCAGTTTTCCGGCATCGTCATCACTGCGCCGAACATAAAGTTATCTTTAATAGTAAGTTCTTTTAATTGTTTCTTCATCTGTTTTCCTCCGTTGTGCAGAGGAATTCTATGAGAAAATTATAACATGTACCTTCTGCTTTCCGCAATCTCTATTCAGCCTTTACAGTTCCTTTTTCAATGTTTTCTTCTACAATTGCTTGCACGCATTCCCACACTGTTTTTGATGTCTCTTCCATTTTTTCGTTCCGTTTGTAGATCTGCGACCGTTTCACCCCATGTTCTGCCCAGCTTTTTCCTCCGGATGCGTGATTTAAAAGAAGTGGCTGGAAATTGTCCAGAAGGTGTGCATACTTTGCATCACTTGTCTCGTATGCCTCAAATTCTTCCCAGAGTTCCCGGAAATAAGCGCCCTGATCTGCCGGTAGGATTCCGAAGATCCGATCTGCCGCCTTTTCTTCACGCGCTCTCTTTGTTGCGGCTCCGGCGCTGTCATATGCGTAAGTATCTCCTGCGTCAATTTCTACAAGATCATGGATCAGTACCATCGTCATAACTTTCAAAAGATCCACCTCTTCCTCTGCATGCTCCTGCAAAAGTACTGCCATCAGCGCAATGTGCCAGGAGTGTTCAGCATCATTTTCTTTTCTCTCACCATCGGCAAGATAGGTCTGCCGGAATATGTTTTTTACTTTGTCTATCTCCATCAAAAATGCAATCTGCTGCTGTAATCTTTCATGCTTTTCCATCATCTCATCGTTCCTTTCCTTCTCGTGATCATACTTGTTATTACTATACCACACTCTCCCTTTTTTTCACATCTCCAAATCACAGCAATCAAACCATCAAGCCATTTCAAAAAGCAAAACAGGGCGGACTTTCTTTACCTCAAAAATATGTTCTCCCCACACTTGACAAAACGCCATAATATTTTTCAAAAACTACTTACAAAGCGTCAGTATTCCTCCTGACTCCCGGCAAAAAAGAAAACTGTCATGTACTTTCTCCGACTGTTGTATCCTTTCTTTCAACAATCAGATACCTGCCATGACAGTTTTCTTACGATTTTTTATTGTCTGTTATGAGTCTTTTTGTTTTCCGTTCTGTTTTTATGCGTTTTTCTTCACGCGTTTTCTACAGCTTGTGTTCCTTCAGCCATTCGCTTGCATGTCCTGCAATCTCTCGGATACATCCGTCTTCTACCGGAGAGGCAAGTCCCACACCTGCTACCAGCCCGAGGAATGTATCTGTTCCGCCGCGCTGTACAAACATTTTATATTTTTCCCACGCCTGTTTCCAGTCCTTTTCAATCTCCAGCCAGAACTGTAATGCAACAGTCTGTGCAAGGCAGTAATCAATATAATAGAATGGTGTCAGATAAATATGGTTCTGTCTTTGCCATCCTGCACCTCTTCCATAGAATGGCATTCCTTCCAGATCAAGATATGGACGATACATCTTTTCTAATTTGAGCCATGCTTCGTTTCTCTCCGCTGGTGTCATTTCCGGATGTTCATATACAACCTGCTGGAAATGGTCGACAAGACATCCATATGGAATGAAGTTTAAAGTTCCCTCTAAATGAGACACTTCGTATTTCTTTGTCTGATGTTTAAAGAATAATTCATACCATGGTGTCGCAAAGAATTCCATCGACATGGAGTGTGTCTCTGCCGCTTCCATCGACGGGAGATGCATATCAATCAGCTCGATATTTTTCTCTGCCATATATTCTGCAAATGCATGGCCTGCTTCATGTGTCAATACATCGACATCTCCGGCTGTTCCGTTGAAATTTGAGAAGATAAATGGGCATCCATATCCCGGAATATCTGCACAGTATCCACCGGTAGCCTTTCCTGGTTTTGCAACAACATCAAATAATTCTCTGTCAAACATCATTTTGATAAAATCCGCTGTCTCCGGCGACATCTCTGTATACATCTTTCTTCCAGCTTCCATGATCTCATCATAAGTTCCCTGCGGAATCGCATTTCCATCCGGGAACTGCAGGCTGTCATCGTAGATTTTCAGATCCTCTACTCCAATTCTTTCTGCCTGGTTTTTCTTGATCTCACATACGATCGGGACAAGATCTCTTACGACCTGCTGACGGAAATCTGCAATTGCCTCCGGCGCATAGCAGTTTCTCTGGCGACGGACATAGCCAAGTTCTACGAAATTTTTCATACCAAGACGGTGTGCCTGCTCGGTACGGTTCTTGACAAGCTTGTCAAAGATCTCATCCAGCTCTCCTTGATGTTCATCAAAGAATTTTCCCGTAGCCTCATACGCTGCTTTTCTTACTTCTCTGTCCTGACTCTGCATATAAGGTCCTAACTGAGACAGATTGCATTTTTCTCCGTTGAACTCGATCTGTGCACTTGCAAGCAGTGACTGGTACTGTGTCTGCAGTGTACTTTCTTCCTGTAACAATTCAGTAATCTCCGGAGAAAATCCTTTCATAGAAAGCTCTAGATTGATAAATAACACTTTCCCCAGCTTTTCTTCCAGTTCTTTTCTGAACGGAGATGCTAACAATACTTTGTTATACTTCTGCATCTCCTCTTCCAGCATTGGTCCGATATGATCATTGTATTCTCTTTCCTTTGCGTAAAATTCATCTTTTGTATTAATCGTATAACGAATATACACGAGGGAGTCTGCAGTAGCGATTTCTTTCTTGACATCATTCATCTCATAGACTGCCTGCACCTGTTCTTCCACAGACTGTGCATGTTTCAATTTCTCTGTGATCTCCTGAATCTTCTTCTTTGTCTCCTCAAGATCAATTCTTTTGTAAATAAATTCACTGAACTTCATCACTTTTACCCCTTTCTGGACCCTTATTTTATAAAAGAGCATACCGGATTTTCTCCGCTTAAATGGAACTATTTTCCTAGTCTCTATAAAATCATTGCCTTTTTTTATTATACTATACTTCTTCTCTCTTTTCCAGCAGAACAATCTCTTTCTCGGATCCAGCTCTGTTGTCAAACTTGCAGATCACCTTCCACTCTTTGTTGGGATTGTAATCGTCACCTGCGCTCCTCCCATTGCATCCGAATTTCCTAAACATAAACGCCCTCCTTGCTGCTCAACAAACCTGCTTGCAATTGCCAAACCCATACCATAATGATTGCGCTGTCCGCGACTTTTATCTCCCCTGTAAAACTGTTCCGTTCCCCTAAACAGCTCCTCTTCTGAAAATCCAGGCCCATCATCTTCCGTGACAAATATTGTTTGCTCTTCCTCTATGCAGACCGTAAGCCGGATCCTTCCCCCTTCCTTTCCATATTCGACACTGTTTGCAATGATATTCATCCACGCCCGGTACATAGATTCTTCCTCCATATCCAACACAAAGTTTTCCAAACAATTTTCAGGAATTTCTCTCACACTGACTGTCATCTGCCTAGTCTTTGCAAGTGTGTCTGCCTGCTTTTTTATTTTTTCTGCAAATCGTAATAGATCTGTCTTTGTTTTTGCCGTCGTCTGATTTCTTTCCAAAAGCAGCATCTCCTGAAGTACTTGAAGATAATTTTCAATTGTTTTCGTCTCTTCGCGAATTTCTTCGGCATACTCTTTTACTTCCGCAAGTTCCTCCGCTTCCAGTGTCAATTCTGCATTCCCCCGGAGAATGGTCAGTGGCGTCTTAATATCATGTGCAAGCGCCGCCATCTGCTCCCTTCGCACCTGCTCCATATTCCACTGTCTGTGCAGCGATTGTCTGAGTGCTTCCCTCATCTGATCCATGGATTGTAACACTGCATCGATTTCCAGTACTTTTGAAGATTTTCTTTCAAAATTAAGTTCCTGTTGACTGATATTTTCAGTCACCTGCTCCAACGAAGAAATTTCCCGCGAAATAATCCTTCCAAACCTTTTTGCCAGCCATATGAGATACAAGAAAAATAAAATGACTGTCACTCCTATCAAGGTCCAGTCTGCCGCCGGAAAATACTGTTGTAAAAACTTGTTCGTATAACTGGAAACCATGCGGTACTTCACAATGCATACTTCTCTTTCCCTGTAAAAACTTCGAAAATAATACCCCTCTTTTCCTCTCTCTCCTTCTCTATAAATCTCCCACGCGTCTTCCCGCTCTTCTTTTTCAAATGTTCCATAAAGGTATGTTCCCTCTCGATCATACACTCCGTACCGACATGTATCCGGAATCAGATCTTCCGTCACCCGCTCTGCTGACTGAATCTGTCTGGCACGTCCTGTAAGCATTCCTTCCGCATAATTTGCCGGAAGAATCCATCCTGTCTCTATCCCTGCGGAAAACAGCAACAGTGCAGCTGCCAAAATCACCGCTGCACCAATCATAACCCAGACTGCATACCGGATAAAAAAGGTATGCAGTCGTATTTTCCTTTTTAATTCCATCGATACCCCATCCCCCAGACGGTCTCAATTGGCTCCGCCTGTACTTTTATTAATTTCGCTCGGATATTTTTAATATGTTCTGTGATCGCTGAGGCGTCACTTTCTCCTTCATAGCCAAATACTGCCTCATAGATCTGTTCCCGCGACAGTGTCTGTCCGTGATGAAGCGCCAGATATTCACAAATCTGATACTCGCTTTTTGTCAACGGAACTTTCTGATCTTTTGCCATCACTTTTTTTGCCTGCATATAAAAATGAAGCCCGGATACTGCGAACACCTGCTTCTTCTCCCGCTGTTCTCTTCGCAGGTGCGCCTGCACCCTCGCCCGAAGTTCTCCAAGTCCGAACGGTTTGCAAATATAATCATCTGCTCCGGAACCAAGTCCTGCCATCAGATCTTCCTCGAGTGTCTTTGCTGTCAGAAATACAATTGGGCAATCCACAGTTTCTCGAATCTCCCTGCACAAAGTAAAGCCATCGATGCCAGGCATCATCACATCCAATAAAATCAAGTCATATCGGGACAACTCCATCTGTCTTACCACTTCCCCATCCTGGACAGTCTGTACGATATGCCCATCTTTTTCCAGTGCTTTCCTTATGATCTGGAGAATCTTTGCCTCATCATCCACTGCAAGAATCTTTGCCATTTTTATTCCACTTCCTTCTTTCCTTCATAGTATGAAAACCAGACAAAAAACGCCGTTAGAAAAGCAACTGTCATCCCTGCGCTCATCCACACCCCGGTTCTTAGATCTGACGTTATTTCCATTATGAATTTCTCCTTATAATATATCATATATCTCAACAGTTGTGTCCCCCAGGCAAACGGACAATACATCCAAATTCCCTCTCCCATTCCGGTAAGAAACAGCGCCGAAAGCATACTCTCCACAATCCCTGCCCCTATAACAACTCCCTTATGCCACTTTAGACTCACAAAAAAATGAATGACATAAGTAGCAATCTGCGTTCCAAGAAGTATAAAAACTGACTCCACAGTAAAAAGCAGTAACTCGCCACTGAAAGATTCTCCAGAATACAGATAGATCCCTACCAGATAGCTTCCAAGCGCCAGCAGTGTTCCCATTGCTCCAAGCAGCAGCAATGCCACCAATTTCACGCCCCCTGCACGGCACTTTCCTGCTACTCCTCCTAAGAGCACCTGCATATTTCCGGCATCCACTTCCATCTCTGCTCCAAGCGCACACACAATTCCGCTCAGTGTCGGAAATGCAAGACTTAAAATTTCCAGAAACTCCCCGATACTCTTTACATTCATGTCCAACGCCCCAACTCTTTTATAATACCAGAGGACAATTCCTGTTCCAACTATCGGTACCAGTATATGCATCCAGAAAAGTGTAGTCCGTTTCATTTTTACAAATTCTGCACGGAGCATTTACTTCATCCCCTTTCTCTCATATACCCGGATACTAATTTCTGTGACAAGAACAAAGCATAGGCAAGTGACTACAAGTCCCGGCAAAATACTTTCCCATGACAGAAGTTCCGGGGAAAATGTGATGTTTCCCGGCTCTGCCGGAAGCCCATTTGGCAATATTTTTAGTACCGGACACATCAGACGCGCCGGAACTGCATATGGAATCAGCCACATCCCTTCGGTTGCAAAATTAGCACTCAAGATAATATTTGCTGCCATATTGATCAAAATTGTGGCTGCGGCTCCGCATTTCTGCTCCAGAAGAAGGCAAAGTGGAATCTGCCACGCGTATGTCAGAAACAGTAACACTCCTGCAAACAGCGCATGAAAAATCGTAATGGTGTCTGAATATTTTGCCTGGAATACCTGTCCTGCCACAAACGTCAAAATACACTGTACTATGCATGCCAAAAACAACCACAGACTGCAATAAAAAATCTTGATCAGCCTTGCCCTTTTTAGTGACACCGGAAGTGTAAACACCGCCTTTTCGCCAAGCTTTCTGTCTTTCTCTCCGCAGCTGCAGGAAACAATGGAAAGCATTGCCGGAAGCAAAAACATATACCACCAATTAAAACTAGTCAAAACTACATACGCTGGAGACAACTTAATGCCAAGTAGCAATGTCAAAAGCGGAGCTACAAAAAACGCCTTCCCCAAAAAGGTATGTCGGTACTTCATCTGTTCTGCACAAAGATCATTCCACATCTCTACCACTCCTTTCTGCCCGCCCCGGCAATCTCCATAAACAGACTCTCCAGCTTTTCCTCATGAGGCATCTCTCCCTGATAGCCTAACACTCCATCGGCAATAATTCCGATATCATCCGCCACCTGAGACACTTCACTTAAAATATGACTTGACACAATGACAGTGATTCCTTTTTGTGGAAATTCCTGAATCATCTGTCTGAGATCCTGGATTCCGATTGGATCCAGACCGTTGGTCGGTTCATCCAGGATCAAAAGTTTCGGATGATTTAAAAGAGCGATCGCAAGCCCAAGTCTCTGCTTCATCCCCATAGAAAATTTTCCTGCACGTTTCTTTCCAGTCTGTGTCAGTCCGACGGTCTCCAGCACCTCATCAATCCTTTCCTCGGGAAGACCGAGCATCCGTGTACGCACTTTCAGATTTTCCCGTGCAGACAAGTTTCCATAGATTGCCGGCGATTCGATCAGAGAACCAATCTTATTTAATGACTTCCTGCTCCATACTTCGCCATCCACCAGAATACTCCCCTGAGTCGGACGGACGATTCCCGCAATCATTTTCAGCAGTGTCGATTTTCCTGCCCCATTTGCACCAAGCAGGCCATAGACGGTATTCTCCCGCACCTGAATAGAGACTGCATTGACTGCTTTCTGCTCTCTGTAAACTTTGCTAAGTTCCCTTGTTTCTAATATATTTTTCTGCATTTTTTTTACCTCCTGTAATAAATTTATCTTCATTGTAGAAGCCAATTCTAAGGAAATAATAAGGATTTTCTATTTTTTATTCCAGCAACTAGTCGTCATCCAATCATAAAACCGAATGAACTAGTACCAATTCGTTGTCAAAAATGCTATAATATTAAAAACTTTTCCCCGATAGAATGTGCAACTTTTTCCAAATCAAACAGGCATCGCTATCGTATATTTCTTCTGATCACTCATACAAATCTATTACTGAAAGGAGTTTATAGATATGTTTAAAATTTTTAAGAAACACCCGAAAACTTTATGGATCTCTATGCAGGATGTGCTTGCCATCATAAAAAGTGACTATGACAAATCCTGGCCATTTGAGATTATAGAATTCCGCTATGGGGGCACAACACACCGCATGGGCGCCTATGTAGAAGATTTAGACGAAAAATTTTATAATAAGATCAAACAAGAAGAAATCCATTTCGTGTTTGATGAACAAACTTACACTTCCTTCGAGGAATTCGTAAAGTCTGTTCATATAAATGGAATCCCGATCACCGATGTGCTCGGTCCGATCGAAGTCCTGCAGGCAGGGATCGTCAACGGAGAAGCGATGTTGAGTTCTCCATGGGGCGAAAAAAGACTTAGTGCACATGCGATTGAAAAAGAATAATTTTCTGCTTGACAAACATTCCTCTATCGTTTATTTTAAACTTGAACAAGGTTCATTTTAGAAGGAGGTTTTTATGAATCCAACAGTTACTTCAAAAGAAGAAATCATTGCCGCCTGCCAGAAGATTGCAAAAGAGCGGGGACTGGAAGCAATCAGCATGCGCTCGGTTGCCTCTGAATGTGGCATGGCAGTTGGTTCCGTCTACAATTATTTTTCCTCTAAATCAGAACTTCTCTGTGCAGCGATTGAGAATATCTGGAAAGATATTTTCCACATGTCTGCAAGCCAATGTGCTTTTTCCGATTTTGTAGAATGTCTCAACTGGCTTTTTGACAGTGTACAGAGAGGAAGTCAGATGTATCCTGAATTTTTCTCCCGGCATGCAATGGTTTTTGCTTCTGAAGATCAGAAAGCCGGACATCAGATGATGCAGAAATATTTCCGCCATTTAGAGGAAAACCTTCTGAACGTACTGCGCAGAGATCCAAATGTCCGGGAGGATGCATTTGATGAAGTGCTTACTCCTGAATTATTTATCAGCTATGTACTGGAATTATTCGTCTCCTCTGTATTTCATTTTCAGAAAGACTACCGCGGAATCCTTGAGATTGTCCGCCGCTGTCTCTATGCCCCTGCTCACTAACCGCTATGTTTTTGTGCATCGGGAACTGCAAATGGAAACAGTGAGAGTTTACTATACATGAAACTGAACACCGTTCATCATTTTCTTTCACAGGAGGTATTCTTATGAAAATTAAAAAACGAACTCTGCTGCTTCTGGCAGCAATCGTCTGGATGATTGCCGGATTTAACATCCTGCGCATCGGAATAGAGACTTATGCAGCTTACAAAAGCGTGATCAACTTTATACTTTCGCTTCTTGTATTTCTTTTCTTCTGGTTCATGATTTTTTACAAACTGACTGTAAAGCACACAGACCGTATTCAGAATTATCAAGAAGAGCGACAGTTTTTTCTTAACTTTTTTGATCTGAAGTCATTTCTGATCATGGCTTTTATGATCACATTTGGGATCACGATCCGCACATTCCACTTATTGCCGGACAGATTTATCGCTGTGTTTTATACCGGGCTGGGCGCGGCTCTGTTTCTTGCAGGGATCACTTTTGGTCGGAACTACATTTTTTTCAAAAAAACAGAAACTGCAAATTAGCTTTTTCACATATTATTTTTCTATTAGGAGGTTCTATTTTATATGAGCACAGAAAAGCACACACACATTACCACAGTGAAAACATTAATGACCGCTTCTATCATCTATTTTTTCTGCTCCATGGCAGGAGGGGTTTTCTACCGAGAATTTACAAAACTCTTTGATTTCACCGGGAAAACAACTCTTGGCGTGATACACGGACATCTGCTCGTTCTCGGAACATTTTTCTTTCTTCTTCTTGCAGTGCTCTGCAAATTTACTGCACTTGGAGACCAAAAACTGTTCCAAAAATTTTTTCTCATCTATAACATTGCATTCCCTTTGATGGCTGTCACGCTTCTCATACGCGGAATCGTGCAAGTAACAGGCTATCCAATGACACGCATGTTAAACGGTATGCTCTCTGGATTTGCAGGACTTTCCCACATTTTCCTTGCAGTAGCACTTTTTCTGTTACTGCTCGCTGTAAAAAAAGAACTTTGTAACGAAAGCGCCAAATAATTTCTTGCGAAAGTTCTCCTTGACAAATGTAACTTTTTCTCTTATCCTTTAGCAAGGGAATGAAGTTCTCCCTTAGTAAATACTAAAACCGCCAGGTGGAGCGTGTCTCCCCTGATTGCTGATGACTTCTGCTTTTTGCAGGACTCATCAGCTTTTTTATTACATCATTTTCGATTGGAAAGGAGAAACACAAATGTTATTTAGTATTTCTGTTCTATTGCTGCTAGGCATGTCACTCGGTGCCCTCTGCAAAAAACTACACCTCCCGGCGCTGACCGGAATGCTGATCACCGGAATCTTTCTCGGTCCTTATGCACTTGACCTGATTGATACTTCCATTTTATCCGTATCCGCTGATCTTCGCAGGATTGCTCTGATCATTATTTTAATCCGGGCAGGATTGTCATTGAATCTGGAGGATTTAAAAAAAGTCGGACGTCCCGCAATCTTAATGTGCTTTGTGCCTGCCTGCTTTGAGATGGCAGGAATGATATTGCTTGCCCCAAAACTGCTTGGCGTCTCACTGCTTGATGCAGCGATTCTTGGCTCTGTCATTGCCGCTGTTTCCCCTGCTGTCATCGTTCCGAACATGGTGAAACTTATGGAGGAAGGCTATGGCACAAAAAAAGGAATCCCTCAACTGATCTTAGCCGGGGCTTCCGTCGATGATGTATTTGTAATCGTTGTGTTTACCGCCTTTACCAGTCTTGCTGCCGGAGACTCTGTGTCCATCAGAAGTTTTATCAATATTCCAATATCCATTTTTCTCGGAATGATGGCAGGGCTTGGAATCGGACTGCTCCTTTCAGTTTTCTTTCATCGAATTCACATGCGAGATACTGCAAAAGTAATCATTTTCCTCTGTATCTCTTTTTTGCTTGTCACACTGGAAGATTACTGTGCAAATGTAATTCCTTTTGCTTCCCTGATTGCGGTAATGACAATCGGTGTCGCCCTGCAGCAGAAAAATCAGGCACTTTCCCTCCGGCTCTCCTCAAAATTTAATAAACTATGGGTTGGAGCAGAGATTATACTCTTTGTCCTTGTCGGTGCAACTGTCGATCTTCGCTATCTGAAGTCAGCCGGAGGAACCGCTGTTCTTCTGCTCCTCTTTGTTCTTCTCTTTCGGATGTCAGGTGTCTTTCTCTGTCTTGCTGGAACAGATCTTACAAAAAAAGAACGACTTTTCTGCATGATAGCCTACACTCCAAAGGCAACCGTCCAGGCAGCTATCGGTGGAATCCCTCTCGCTCTTGGACTTTCCTGCGGAAATCTCGTCCTCACCGTTGCCGTTGTCTCCATACTACTGACAGCACCGCTTGGAGCCTTCTGTATCGAAAACAGTTATCAAAAACTTTTAACCCATTAATCTTTAATTATTGAAACGACAAAAGTCCGGAAAACCTGATATCAATTCCAGGTTTCCGGACTTTTATATAAAATATTATTCGAGCTCAAATGCTCCTGTATATAACTGATAATATTTTCCTTTTTGTGCGATCAATGTCTCATGGTCTCCTCTTTCGATAATATTTCCATGCTCTAATACCATGATCACATCCGAATTCCGCACAGTGGAGAGACGGTGCGCAATGACAAATACCGTTCTTCCTTCCATCAGCGCATCCATTCCGCGCTGTACGATCGCCTCTGTACGTGTATCAATCGAAGAAGTCGCCTCATCCATGATCATTACCGGAGGATCTGCGACTGCCGCGCGTGCAATTGCAATGAGCTGCCGCTGTCCCTGAGAAAGGCTCGCCCCGTTTTCCGTAAGCGGTGTATGATACCCTTCTGGAAGACGCGTGATAAAATCATGCGCACCGGCAAGTTTTGCAGCCGCAATACACTCTTCTTCTGTCGCATCTAGCTTTCCATAACGGATATTGTCCATAACGGTTCCGGTAAAAAGATTTGTCTCCTGCAAAATCACTCCAAGTGAACGGCGCAAATCTGCTTTTTTAATCTTATTAATGTTAATTCCATCATAACGAATCTTTCCATCCGCAATATCATAAAAACGGTTGATCAGATTTGTGATCGTTGTCTTTCCGGCTCCAGTAGAACCTACAAATGCCACTTTCTGTCCCGGCTCTGCATAAAGTGTGATATTATGAAGTACTGTCTTTTCCGGCACATATCCAAAGTCCACATCAAACATCCGGACATCTCCGGTTAACTTTGTATAAGTCACGGTTCCATCTTGGTGTGGATGCTTCCATGCCCACAGTCCAGTATGTTCTTCACACTCTATAATCTCTCCATCCTTTTCTCTTGCATTGACCAATGTCACATAACCTTCATCCACTTCTGGCTCTTCATCGATCAATGTAAAAATACGGTCTGCACCTGCAAGTCCCATTACAACTGAATTGACCTGATTTGACACCTGGCTAATATTTCCCGCAAACTGCTTTGTCATATTTAAAAACGGAACAACAATGCTGATTCCAATCGCCATACCGGAAATACTCAGGTTTGGAGCTTTAGAAAGAAGCAAAATTCCTCCAGTCAACGCAACAGCAACATACAAAATATTTCCAATATTTCCCAGTACCGGCATCAGAATATTTGCAAACTTATTGGCATTTTCCGCATCGTGGAACAATTCCTCATTGAGGCGATCAAAATCTGCCTCGCTTTCTCTCTCATGGCAGAAAACCTGTACAACTTTCTGTCCATTCATAAT
>OMGQ01000979.1_pt1 | contig 19457 bp, 17 predicted proteins | sample 1646071 | NCBI WGS metagenome assembly OMGQ01 (sample SAMN05578585, study PRJEB25193) | human gut metagenome | biome: Human Microbiome; feature: human-associated habitat; material: feces | host: Homo sapiens | place: USA:Birmingham
CGCGTCGAAATCGCTGGTGGTTTTCTGGTTCTCTTTTGCCAGCAAAAGAGAACATAGCCTGACGAAAGATGCTGTTGTCCAATAAAAGAAAGGATACCCATTATCATGGAAAAAACCATTGCTGTCATCTGGGGCGACTGCTCCAGCCCCGAGATCGTGAAGCAGACCCTCCGCGTTCTCGATAAGGTGGCCGAAAAGTACGGCCACACCTTCCACTACACCGACGCCGCGATGGGCGGCGAGGCCATTGACAAGTACGGCGACCCGCTGCCCCAGCATGAGCTGGACAAGTGCCTCGCGGCCGACAGCGTCCTTCTGGGCGCAGTGGGCGGCCCCAAGTGGGAGGGGCTGCCCGGTGAGCAGCGCCCCGAAAAGGGTCTGCTCCGCCTCCGCGCCGGGATGGGCCTTTACTCCAATAACCGCCCGGCCAGGATCTGGCCTCAGCTGGCCCCGGCCAGCCCCCTCAAGCCCGAGATCGTGGCAAAGGGCATCGACTTCATCATCGTGCGAGAGCTCATCGGCGGCGTCTACTTCGGCAAGCACGAGACGTACACGCTGGAAAACGGCGAGAAGCAGGCGGTGGACTCCATGCCCTACGCGGAGCACGAGATCGAGCGCATTGGCCGCATCGGCTTCGAGACGGCCATGAAGCGCCGCAGGAAGCTCTGCTGCGTGGATAAGGCCAACGTGCTGGATACCAGCCGCCTCTGGCGTGCGGTCATGCACCGCCTGCAGGCTGAGTACCCCGAGGTGGAGTACAGCGAGATGTTCGTGGACAACTGCGCCATGCAGGTCGTGAAGGACCCCAGCCAGTTCGACGTCATCGTCACCGAGAACATGTTCGGCGACATCATCTCCGACGAGGCCTCCATGATCACCGGCTCCATCGGCATGATCCCCTCGTCCAGTCTGGGCGACGGCACCCGGGGCCTGTACGAGCCCATCCACGGCTCTGCCCCCGACATCGCGGGCAAGGACATCGTCAACCCCACCGCCTGCATCCTCTCCGCCGCCATGATGCTGCGGTACTCCTTCGGTATGGCGGAGGAGGCTGACGCCATTGAGAACGCGGTGAATAAGGTTCTGGACAAGGGCCTGCGCACCGCCGACAACATGAGCGAGGGCTGTACCTGCCTCGGCTGCACCGCCATGGGTGACGCTATCCTCGCGGAGATTTGAGTTTACCGGAACGTAATAGGATAAAGTGGTAATACCCCGCCGCTGTTCACTGTTTGGTGAATGGCGGCGTTTTTTCTATAATACAATGTCAGCAAATTCCGCTTTCTGCCTTAAACTGTGAAATAGATTCATTTGACAAATCAATTTATGTAAACTATACTAAATCCTGTCTTTAACAATAAAAATAGCCCGTGTGCCGGGATGGATAAACAGAGATAGGATGGGAAAAACGATATGCTGACACTGGATAAGATCTACCACGCCGCCTTTGTCCTCAAGGACGTAGCCCGCAAGACCGACCTCATCGAGGCACCCCGGCTCTCCAAGGACTGCCAGCTCTACCTCAAGACCGAGAACCTGCAGGTGACCGGCAGCTTCAAGGTGCGCGGCGCTTATTATAAGATCAGCCAGCTCTCCAAGGAAGAGAGCGACAAGGGCGTCATCGCCTGCTCGGCGGGCAACCACGCACAGGGCGTGGCGCTGGCCGCTACCCGCCGCGGCATCAAGAGCATCGTCTGTATGCCGGACGGCGCGCCCATCATGAAGGTGGAGAACACCAAGAACCTCGGTGCGGAGGTCTGCCTCGTACCCGGCACCTACGACGACGCCCACGACAAGGCCGTGGAGCTGCAGGAAGAGACGGGCATGACCTTCATCCACCCCTACGACGACGAGCAGGTCATCGCCGGTCAGGGTACCATCGGCCTTGAGATCCTCGACCAGCTGCCCGATGTGGACGCCGTCATCGTGCCTGTGGGCGGCGGCGGACTCATCTCCGGCGTGGCCTTCGCCATCAAGAGCCTGAAGCCCGACGTCAAGGTCTACGGCGTGCAGGCCGAGGGCGCACCCAGCATGTACCGCTCTCTCCATGAGCACAAATACCAGACCCTTTCTGCCGTCTCCACCTTCGCAGACGGCATTCAGGTCAAGACCCCCGGCGAGCTGACCTATAAGCTCTGCGAGGAGTATGTGGACGACATCGTCACTGTTACCGAGGACGAGACCGCAGCCGCCATCCTCTCCCTGATGGAGAACCAGAAGCTGGTGGCCGAGGGTGCAGGCGCAGTGCCTGTGGCGGCGGCGCTCTTCCACAAGCTGCCCATCGAGGGCAAGAAGGTCGTCTGCCTCGTCTCCGGCGGCAACATCGACGTGAACATCCTCAACCGCGTCATCACCCGCGGCCTCGTCATGAGCGGACGCAAAGCCAACCTGACCATCGCGCTGGAAGACAAGCCCGGCCAGCTGCAGCAGGTGGCTGACATCGTCTCCCGCTGCGGCAGCAATGTGGTGTCCGTCCTCCACGACGGCTCCGACCCCAACATGCCCATCTCCAGCTGCTTCCTCAAGCTGACCCTCGAGACCCGCGACAACGCCCAGATCGAGCAGATCCGGCAGGAGCTCACCAAGGCAGGCTTCCAGCTGGTGGCCGAGCGCGTATAACTTTATCAGAAGATGCAGAAGCGCCGCCCGAATGGGCGGCGCTTCGTTTTGTCAGCCGATGATCTCGTACTGGAAATATTCGCACTTGAGCTTGCTGCCCACGTCGATCTCCGGCGGCAGGAGCGCCAGTGCCACCGGGTTCAGCTCGTCGCTCTCGATGTCGGTGCGGCGCAGGTTGACGTAATCGCCGTCAAAGCTCACGACTTCGTAATACCAGGGCCCCATACTGTTTCCTCCCGTGATTCATTCCGGTGTGTTCTCTTTTTCCTGCTTCCGCCAGTGGCAGTACGGCCCGAGGATGCAGACGGCGGCGAGTATCATCACCGCGAGGATGATGCTGGTGACGGTCTGATTATCGGAGAAAAAGTAGAACAGCAGCTGCCCGCCGCCCACGATGAGCTCCAGCACGCCCAGAAGCCGCTGCCAGAGGCGGCGTTCCTCGGCGCTGGCGGATTCCAGCCGCTTGCCCAGTATGCCGGGCAGCTCGAGGCGGAGGACGTCCGCAACGCCCCATACCAGAAGAAGGATGCCGATGACAAGATGGTGTACCATAAGCGCCGCTCCTTTCTGCGTCACGCGCTGAACAGGAAAACTTTTACAGTGCAAGTATATCATATCGGTGAGACCCCGGCAAGGACGGGATTTGCCTGCCCGGCTCAGAAAATTTGGGTGGAACCGCCCGGCGGCTCTTGTGGAATTTTGAAAAATATGCTATACTATTCCCTACTGATGCGCCATCGCCAAGCGGTAAGGCAGGGGACTTTGACTCCCCCATCGCAGGTTCGACTCCTGCTGGCGCAACTGTGTAAAAAGACCTGCACCGAGGCTGAGCTTCAGCCCCCGGTGCAGGTCTTTTTGTGTGCAGAAACAGGAACGGGGGACGGCATCGGAACCGTCCCCCCTCGAAAAGCATTTGGCAGGCGTGGCGTTCTCCTGCATCTCTCAGGGCGAAAGCCCTTGTCGTTACCATCGGCGTGTGGCTGCCACGAAATTGACCACCTCAAATGCCCCGCTTGTCCAGTATATCATGCCGGATTCATTTTGTACATAAAAACCGTCTCGCTGAGACGCAAAAAGCCGCCCGGTTTTTGTACCGGGCGGCAATGGAGAAGAAAAATCGCAAAAGCGATAAAAATATCGATTTTACAGCAGCTTACAGGATGTCGATGTACTCACCGGCCAGAGCCTTGTTCATGCTGCGGACGGCGCAGAACTTGCCGCACATGGAGCAGGTGTCGCTGTGGTCGTCCTCGGGCAGGCGGGCGTCACGGATGGCCTTTGCCGTCTCGGGGTCGAGGGCGCAGGCGAACTGCGCATCCCAGTCGAGGACGCGGCGGGCGTCGCCCATCTTGTCGTCGATGTCCCGGGCGTGGGGGATGCCCTTTGCGATGTCGGCGGCGTGGGCGGCGATCTTGGAAGCCACGATGCCCTGCTTGACGTCGTCCACATTGGGCAGAGCCAGATGCTCGGCGGGGGTGACGTAGCACAGGAAGGCTGCGCCGCTCATGGCCGCGACAGCGCCGCCGATGGCAGCGGTGATGTGGTCATAGCCGGGGGCGATGTCGGTGACGAGGGGGCCGAGGACGTAGAAAGGTGCGCCCATGCAGATGGTCTTCTGGATCTCCATGTTGGCGGCGACCTGGTTCAGAGGCACATGGCCCGGGCCTTCCACCATGACCTGGACGTTGTGCGCCCAGGCCCGCTTGGTCAGCTCGCCCAGACGCACCAGCTCTTCGATCTGGCAGACGTCGGTGGCGTCGGCGAGGCAGCCGGGGCGGCAGGCATCGCCCAGAGAGATGGTGACGTCGTGCTCTTCGCAGATGTCCAGAATCTCGTCGAAGTGCTCATAGAAGGGGTTCTCGTTGCCGGTCATGCACATCCATGCAAACACCAGCGAGCCGCCGCGGCTGACGATGTTCATCTTCCGCTTATGCTTGCGGATCTGCTCGATGGTCTTACGGGTGATGCCGCAGTGGAGGGTGACGAAGTCCACGCCATCCTCTGCGTGCAGACGCACCACATCGATGAAGTCCTGTGCCGTCAGGGTGGCGAGGTCGCGCTGATAGTGGATGACCGAGTCGTACACCGGCACAGTGCCGATCATGACGGGGCATTCGTGGGTCAGCTTCTGACGGAAGGGCTGGGTATTGCCGTGGCTCGAGAGGTCCATGATGGCCTCTGCGCCCATGTTGACGGCGCTCATGACCTTCTGCATCTCGATGCTGTAGTCCTTGCAGTCGCGGGAGACGCCGAGGTTGACGTTGATCTTGGTGCGGAGCATGGAGCCGATGCCCTCGGGGTTCAGGCACTCGTGGTGCTTGTTGGCCGGGATGGCGACCTTGCCCTCAGCGACCAGCTGACGGATCTCTTCGACGGTGCGGTACTCCTTCTTGGCCACCGTTTCCATCTGGGGCGTGACGATGCCCTTGCGGGCGGCATCCATCTGTGTGGTGTAAGTCTGCATTTGAAAATCCTCCGAAAATACGCTCTCTTTATTTATGAACAGCGTCCGGGACGCCGTGCATCCAGTTTTCGACCCCGGCGCCGCCCAGAGTGTGGTCCAGCGGGCCGGAGCCGCGGCCCAGATCGAGCTGCGCGTTCAGCGCGTCGGTCAGGTAAGCCTTGGCCCGGGCGATCGCTTCTTCCAGCGCAAACCCTTTGGCAAGGTTGGCCGCAATGGCACTGGACAGAGTGCAGCCGGTGCCGTGGGTGTTGGGGTTGGCGATACGCTTACCCGGAAACCAGATCTCCGCGCCATCCGGGAAGGTGAGCAGATCGTCGGCGTCGGTGTCACTGTGGCCGCCCTTGAGCAGGACGGCACAGCCGCAGTCGGCGGCGATGGCCCGGGCGGCGGCGCTCATGTCGGCACAGCCCGAGATGTGCAGGCCGGACAGCACTTCGGCCTCGTGCCGGTTGGGCGTGATGACCTCGGCCAGAGGGAACAGCTCCCGGCGCAGGGTGCGCACAGCATCCGATGCGATCAAATCAGAGCCGGAGGTGGCTGCCATCACGGGGTCCACGACGATGTGCTCCGCCTTGTAAAAGCGGAGACGCTCGGCGATCGTCTCAATGAGCGGGGCAGAGGACACCATGCCGATCTTGACGGCGCAGGGGCGGATGTCGGTGAAGACGGCGTCTATCTGCCGGGCCAGAAATTCGGGGCTGACCTCGAAGATGCCGGATACGCCGGTGGTGTTCTGGGCCGTCAGGGCGGTGATGGCGCTCATGGCGAAGACGCCGTTCAGGGTCATGGCTTTGAGGTCGGCCTGAATGCCGGCGCCGCCGCTGGAATCGCTGCCCGCGATGGTAAGTGCAGTTTTCATGGGATTGCTCCTTTATCGCAAGTCAAGAAATTCGTGCAACATTCAAACAGCATATTTGCGATATGCAATTCAACGCTGTTGCTGCTGCATTAAAAAGTTGAATTGCTATAGATGATTTGTTCTGCCAGTGCCTTCAGCTCTTTGCACTCAGCCTCAATGTCCTCGGCGCTGAAGATCGCGCTCACGAGGGCCACGCCGTCCGCGCCGGAGCCTTTGAGTTTGAGGATATTGTCTTTATGGATGCCGCCGATGGCCACGACCGGCACATCCACGGAGTCGCAGATCTCTTTCAGTCTGCCCTCCGGCAGGACATCCACATCGGTTTTGGTGTGGGTGGAAAATGCCGCGCCGACGCCCAGATAATCCGCGCCGTGGGCCACGGCCAGCTGTGCTTCCTCGACGGAATGGGCCGACACACCGATGATCATGTCAGGGCCGACCTTGGCGCGGACGTCTGCGGCGGCCATATCTTTCTGCCCGACATGGATGCCGTCGGCATGGCATTTTATAGCGATCTCGACGTTATCGTTGATGATGAAGGGTACGCCATAGCTGCGGCAGAGGGCGGAAAGCTCCATGGCTTCCTGCAAAAATGCCGCGTCGTCCAGCTCCTTTTCCCGCAGCTGGACGCAGGTGACGCCGCCTTTCAGCGCGTCTTCCACCTGCTGGCGGAGGGTCTCGCGGCCCGTCCACGCCCGGTCGGTGACGGCGTAGAGAAGCATGGTGTGTTTATCGCATTTCATAGCGTGCTCCTTCCTCGAGCTGTTCGGGGGTCATGTTGCAGATCGCGTCGATGATGTAATTGCGGTAGGTGGCGTTGCCGTCCAGTCTGGACAGGCGGCTGTGAGCTGATTCGCCCGCAAGTCCCATGGCGCAGACCGCCGCAGCAGCGGCTTCCAGAGGCTTGTCCGGGTTGGCCGCACAGAATGCCGCCGTCAGGGCCGAGAGCTGACAGCCGGTGCCGGTGACGGCGCTCATCATGGGGTGGCCGTTGCGGATGCAGAAGGCCCGCTCTCCGTCGGCCACGATGTCGATGGCACCGGTGACGGCGACGACCGCCCCTGTGCGGGCCGCAAACGCTTTGGCGAATGCCACGGTCTTGTCCAGCGTCTCGTCCGTCACCTTGTCGGCGGCGTCGGCGTCCACGCCTTTCGTGGTGCCGCTGCCTGCCGCCAGCGTCCGGATCTCGGAGATGTTGCCCCGGATGACTGTGAACTTCACTTCCCGCAGGAGGCGCAGTGCCGTTTCGGTGCGCAGATGGGAAGCGCCTGCGCCCACGGGGTCCAGCACGACAGGACGGCCCAGCCGGTTGGCGGTGTGTCCCGCCAGCAGCATGGAGGGGATGGTGCGGCTGTTCAGCGTGCCGATGTTGAGGTTCAGCCCGGCACACAGCGAGGTGATGTCCTCGACCTCGGCGGCATCATCCGCCATGATGGGGGATGCCCCGCAGGCGAGGACGATGTTGGCACAGTCGTTGACGGTGACGTAGTTGGTGATGTTATGGACAAGCGGGCTTTTGGCCCGGACGTTGGCAAAGAGGTTCCGAAACATGGCTTCTCCTTCGAATCAGCTCAGGCTGGCCTGCATGGCGCGGAGTGCGCCTGCGCGGGAAAGTGCGGCCAGCAGTGCGCCTGCAATGATGGCACCGCCGGCGGTGGAGACGAGGAAGGGGACGATGTAGGCGTAGAACGCGATGTCACCGGCGCTCTTGCCCATCAGCAGGATGGCGACGGGGTAGGCGCACAGACCGCCGAGGATGGAGGTGCCGAACACCTCGCCCACGAGGGTGGGCAGCAGCTTATGGGTCTTGTGGAAGACGATGCCGCAGAGCAATGCGCCGAACATGCTGCCGGGGAAAGCCATCAGACTGCCCAGACCCAGCAGGTTGCGCAGCAGGGAGGCAACGAAAGCCACGCCCACGCCGTAGTAAGGCCCCAGCAGGACAGCGCAGAGGATGTTGACCATGTGCTGCACAGGGGCGCATTTGCTGCCGAAGACCGGGAAGGAGAAGACGCTGCCCACGACAGCGACAGCGCAGAACATACCGGCGAGGGCCAGCTTTTTGGCAGAATAGTGTTTCATAGTGAGTGCTCCTTTTCAATAAAAAATAAGTGCAGGGGCAGACCGCCGCTCCCGCACACGAACAGACCCGGCACCCGCGCAGAGATGCCGGAAACGGAAGAAGCGGTCGAGGCTCACTGGCCTCCTCTCACGCCGGAACACGGCTTCCCATCGCATACAAAACCCCAGACTCAGGGCGCTCCCCCTCAGCTGGAGACAACAAAAAGGAGACGCCTTCTGCGGCGTCTCCTGTAAAAATCCATAAACGGTGTTATGACTTCCTACAGCGGCATTATCCGCATCAGGTGCAGAAACTGTCCGAAAACAATTTCTAAGGGTCGAAGTTCGAGAACTTCCTCTCAGCCTGCTTCTACAAGCTCCCCTGTATTTGTTTGTCGGGAGTATTCTACACCCATCGGGGATAAAATGCAAGGGTTTTCTTTTTTCGCGGCGCGTTTTGTGGTATACTGAAAAAAAGCCCGCATTTGCAAAAACGGGCAGATAAAGGAGATATGGCTTATGGGTCTTGTCAAAGCGGCATTGGGCGCAGCATCCGGCGTGATGGGCGACCAGTGGAAAGAATACTTTTACTGCAGTGCTCTCCCGGCGGAGGTGCTGGCGGTCAAGGGACAGAAGAAAGTCTCCGGGCGCTCTTCCAACCGCCGCGGCACCGAGAACGTCATCACCGACGGCTCCATCGTGGCGGTGGCCGAGGGCCAGTGCGCCCTCATCGTGGAGCAGGGCAAGGTGGTGGACCTCTGCGCCGAGGCCGGCGAGTACACCTATAACACCGGCACCCAGCCCTCTCTGCTGAGCGAGGGTCTGGCCAAGAACATCGACGAGGTCTTTGCTGAGATCGGCAAGCGGTTCAGCTTCGGCGGTCAGGCTGCCACCGACCAGCGCATCTATTACATCAACACCAAGGAGCTGATGGGCAACAAGTACGGCACCCCCAGCCCCGTGCCGTTCCGCGTCGTGGACCAGCGTGCCGGCATCGACATCGACGTCAGCATCCGCTGCTTCGGCGAGTACAGCTACCGCATCGTCAACCCCATCCTGTTTTACACCAACGTCTGCGGAAATGTGGAAAACGAGTACACCCGTGACGCGCTGGAAGGCCAGATGCGCACCGAGATGATGACCGCATTGCAGCCCGCCTTTGCCCGCATCAGCGAGATGGGCATCCGCTACTCGGCTCTGCCCGGCCATACCACCGAGCTGGCCGAGGCCCTGAACCAGGAGCTGTCCGGCAAGTGGAGCAAGCTGCGCGGCATCGAGATCGTCTCCCTCGGCGTGTCCGGCGTCAAAGCCAGCGAAGAAGACGAGCAGATGATCAAGGAGCTGCAGCGCAGCGCCGCCTTTATGGACCCGACCCGCGCCGCCGCCCACATGGTGGGCGCACAGGCTTCGGCGATGCAGGCAGCGGCTTCCAATACCTCCGCCGGCCCGGCCATGGCCTTTATGGGCATGAATCAGGCCGCGGCTGCCGGCGGCATCAACGCCCAGGCCCTCTACCAGATGGGCGCACAGCAGCCTGCCGCTGCTCCTGCCCCCGCAGCCGCCCCGGCGGCTGGCAGCTGGAGCTGCTCCTGCGGCCAGACCGGCAACACCGGCAAGTTCTGCACCGCCTGCGGCAAGCCCCGCCCCGAAGCAGGCTGGGTGTGCAGCTGCGGCGCACACAATACCGGCAAATTCTGCTCGGAGTGCGGTAAGCCCCGCCCGGCGGCCAAGTGCCCGAACTGCGGCTGGACCCCTGCCGACCCTGCCGACCCGCCTAAGTTCTGCCCCGAATGCGGCAAGCCTTTCGGAGCCTGAAAGGGGAGCTGAGATATGGCAGAAAACACCACGAATTACCAATGCCCGGCCTGTACCGGCCCGCTGCGGTTCGACAGCGCCAGCGGAAAGCTCTGCTGTGATTACTGCGGCTCCACCTACGATGTAGCACAGGTCGAGGCTCTTTACGGCGAGAAGCAGGCTCAGGCCGATAAGGCCGCAGAAGCTGCCGAAAAGGCCGCTTCCAGCGGCCCTGTCTGGGGGGAGATGGAGACGGGAGATCTCAGCAGCCGCACCTGCACTTCCTGCGGTGCAGAGCTGGTCTGCGGCCCCGAAACAGCCGCCACCACCTGTCCCTACTGCGGCAACCCCACCGTGCTGGGCGGACAGCTTTCCGGCAAGCTCAAGCCGGAGTACATCATCCCCTTCCGGATGGACAAAAAGACCGCCATCGAGAACCTGAAGAAGTATTATAAGGGCAAAGCCTTCCTCCCCAAAGCCTTCAAAGAGTCCAACCACATCGAGGAGATCCAGGGCGTGTATGTGCCGTTCTGGCTCTACGATGGCCGGATGGAGGCCCGGGGCGCTTACAAGGCCGAGATCAGCGAGAGCCACCGTGAGGGCGACTACATTGTCACCACCACCAGGCACTTCGACGTGGCCCGCGTGGGCGACGCCGACTTTGTCCGGGTGCCGGTGGACGGCTCCAGCAAGATGCCGGACACCCATATGGACGCCATCGAGCCCTTCGACTACAGCGACCTCAAGCCCTTCTCCACGGCCTACCTGCCCGGCTTTCTGGCGGACCGGTACGACGAGGACGACAAGAAGTGTGCTGCCCGCGTCCTGACCCGGATGAAGAACAGCACCGCTGCGGCCCTCCACGATACGCTGGGCGGCTACACCGGCGTCCAGACCCTCTCGGAGCAGCTCGACCCGCGGACGCTGGAACCCCACTACGCCCTGCTGCCGGTCTGGATGCTCCACACCCGCTGGAAGGAGCAGGACTTCCTCTTTGCGATGAACGGCCAGACCGGCAGGCTCATCGGTGATCTGCCCGTGGATAAGGGCAGGGTAGCTGCATGGTTTGCCGGCATCAGCATCCCGCTGATGATACTGACGGCTCTCATCATGCTGCTGTGAGAGGGGGAGACGGGAATATGAAACATTGTAAAAAACTGTTTGCCCTTCTGGCTGCGGCCCTGCTCTGCATGGCCCTGACCCTGCCGGCCGGGGCAGCGGCCCCGCTGGTGCGGGATGAGTGCGGCGTCTTTGACACCGACACGCTGGCCGACCTCGAGGAGCAGGCCGAAAGCGCCTCCGACGGCCACGACGTGGATGTCTACTTCCTCGTGGTGGACGACATCGGCGATGCCGACCAGCGCGACTACGCGAAAAATTATTATATCTCCAACGGCCTCGGCTACGGCGACGAGCAGAGCGGCATCCTCTTCCTGCTGGCGGTCGGCTCCCGCAAGTACGTCACCATCACCTACGGCGAGGGCGTCACGGCTTTCACCGACTACCGCATCGAGCAGCAGGAGGACGAGATCGTCCCGGAGCTCTCCGATGAGGAATGGGCAGATGCCGCCTATACCTATATCGATATGTGCGACTATGCACTGGACTACTATGCCGACCATGGCGAGCCCATCGATGTGGATAACGACATCGGTCTGGAAGACCTGCTCATTGCCATGATCTTCCCTCTCGGCATTTCGGCGTTCATCTGCCTCATCCTCTACCACCAGATGAAGACGGCCCGGAAGAAGACAGAGGCCGACGAGTATATGCCCGGCTTCACCCTGCGGGTCAAGCGTGACCGCTACACCCACACCACCCGGGAGCGCACCTATGACCCGCCCCAGAAGGAGTCCAACTCCTCCGGCGGTTCGTCCGTCGATTCCGACGGCTTCGGAGGCTCGTCGGGCGGCTCGTTCTGAAGCATAAAAACAAAAACACCTCGCTGCATGACACAGCGGGGTGTTTCTATTTTCGGGGTCTCAGCCGAGGCTCACGCCCATCCGGCGGGCGACGGTGAGCAGCTCACAGCCCTCGGGGATGTTGCGGGTCTTACCGGCGATGTCCTCGAGGCGGTTGGCGACGACGCGGTTGTTGACCATGGCGACGGTGACGCCGTAGCGCTCCACTTCCACCAGCTTGGCGGCGTAGCTGCCGAACTCGGTGGCCAGTACACGGTCGTAGGCGCTGGGGCTGCCGCCGCGCTGCATATGGCCCGGGATGCAGACGCGGGTCTCCATGCCGGTCTTTTTCTGGACGGCGGCGGCGATGCGGTTGGTGGCGGTGACGCCGTAACCGGCTTCGGCGCGCTTTGCCATCCACTCTTTCCGCTTCATCTTGGCCTCTTCGGTGTTGATGGCACCCTCGGCCACGGCGATGATGGAGAAGTTGGAGCCTTTGCGGGCGCGGCGCTCCACAGCGGCGCAGACGCGGTCGATGTCATAGGGCTGCTCGGGCAGCAGGATGATGTCAGCTCCGCCGGCGATGCCGGAGTAGAGGGTCAGCCAGCCGGCCTTGTTGCCCATGATCTCGATGCACATGACGCGGCTGTGGCTGCCGGCGGTGGTGTGGATACGGTCGATGACCTCAGTGGCGATGTCCACCGCGGTGTGGAAGCCGAAGGTGACGTCGGTGCCGTAGATGTCGTTGTCGATGGTCTTGGGCAGGCCGATGATGTTCAGACCCTCCTGGGAGAGGAGGTTGGCCGTCTTGTGGGTGCCGTTGCCGCCGAGGCAGAGCAGACAGTCGAGCTTGGCGTCCTTGTAGGTCTTTTTCATGGCCGCGACCTTGTCGATCTTGTCCTCTTCCACCACGCGCATCAGCTTGAAGGGGGTGCGCTTGGTGCCGAGGATGGTGCCGCCCAGCGTCAGGATGCCGCGGAAATCGTCCTCGCACATCTCCTTGTATTCGCCGGTGATGAGGCCGTGGTAGCCGTTCAGGATGCCCACGATCTCGACGTTCTCGCCGAACCGTGCATACAGGGCTTTGGCCACGCCGCGGATGGTGGCGTTCAGGCCGGGACAGTCGCCGCCGGAGGTCAGGATACCAACACGTTTTTTCATATCGAACAACCCTCGTTTCTTCCGTTCTCCCTCAGAGGGGGCAGGTGAATGATACTATAAGAGTATTCCCAAAGGGGGCGGGTGTCAAGAGCCGGGAACGAAAAAAGGCGTGAAAACGCAGAGGCAGGGAAGACAGAAAAAACATGGACGGAAAAATCAAAAAAAGTGGTTGACAAATGGAGGCGGAGGCTGTATAATATTCTTCGTCAGCAGCGCTTCGGTGCTGAGGGCGAAACCGAATAGTGGGGATTTGCATAGTGGTAGTGCGGTAGACTCTGACTCTACTTGTGGGAGTTCGATTCTCTCATCCCCAACCAGACCGCAGCCCATTGGGTTGCGGTATTTTCGGGGCATAGCGCAGTTGGTAGCGCGCCTCGTTCGGGACGAGGAGGCCGTGGGTTCAAATCCCGCTGCTCCGACTTAAAAAAGCAAGTACACATTCGTGTACTTGCTTTTTTATTTAGTCGAGCGCGGGATTTGAACAGCACGGCGGCACAAAGTGCCGCAAAGAAAGCCCCAGTGGGGCTTTCTTTAGTGCGCGGGTCCCAATCTTCAGGAATGTCAACAGTTGGTGACTGCCGCTTCGATTCGGACGCGGGATGTGCCGCTTCACATTCGTGTGCCGGTCTTTTTCTATCTCCGCAGCGGGATTTGAAAGGAACCCGGGTTCCGCTTTATTATTCACACAAATCCCTATCTCTTTCTTCTGAAATATGCTAAAATAGTACCACTACGACACAGGAGGTCTTTCTATGCTCAAACGTCTGCGCAGCGCCCACCCGATGCTCTACTGCCTTGTGGCGGAGGTGCTGTTTCTGGGGATGCTGTTCGTGGCATTGCTGCTGTCGCTTCTGCTCATCTTGCTCGTCGTGCGGGATATTGATGCCGTCGATGATTATATGCTGACCTTCATGCAGGAGGCAGCAGGCGTGCTGGTGGCGTGGCTCTTTCTGGCGCGCACCGGGAAGAGCGGCCTGCTCCGCCGCCGGAGCAGCGGCTTTTTCAACGGTCTGCTGGTGGGCCTGTACCCCATCGCGCTCATCAGCTACAACGCCTACAACACCCTGCTGTTTGGCAGGCCGGAGGGCGATATGCTGCCCGCGTGGCATGTCGTGTGGTTCCTTATCGGCATGACCAGCGTCGGTGTGGCAGAAGAGTTTCTGTTCCGGGGCGTCATCGCCCAGACGCTTCTGGAGCATTTCGGCACCAGCCGGGCCGGCGTCTGGAAAGCCTGCCTGCTGTCGGGCCTTTACTTCGGTGCGGCCCACCTGACCAACCTCACCGGCAGTGCGCCGCTGGGCGTTCTGATGCAGTGCGTCTTTGCGGCCTCGCTGGGTACGCTGCTGGCGGCGGTCTATTTCCGCACCGGAAACATCTGGGTGACGGTGTTCATCCACGCCGCGATGGACATCACGTCCATGCTCATCGGCGGCCTGTACGGCACCCAGACGGTGGCCGACAGCATCAGCACCTATGACATCACCATGCTGACGTCTATCGCGGTCTACCTCATCCCCACGGCATTCCTGCTGCGGAAAAAGAAGCTCAGTGAAGTGGAGCTTTACTTCGGACGTGATATGAAATAAACGGAATGGCCGCGCACAGCTGTGCGCGGCCATTCCGTTTTCTATCTCAGTTATTCGTAATCAATGGGCAGAGTCGGCAGACCGTTCAGCTCCAGCCCGGCGGTATGGCCCGCGATGTACTGATAGTAGCCCTGAGCCGCGATCATCGCGCCGTTGTCGCCGCAGAATTTCAGCTCGGGCAGGTAGACCCTGGCCCCCAGCTTCTGGGCGCCGTCGTTGACCAGCTGGCGCAGACGGCCATTGGCCGCGACGCCGCCCGCCAGACAGACCTGCTTTGCGCCGGTGTCGGCGGCGGCGAGAAGGAGCTTTTCTGCAAGGATGCCCGCGATGCGCTCCTGGAAGCTGGCCGCGAGGTCAGGGACGTTGATGTCAGTCCCCTTCATCTGGGCCTGATTCACCTCGTTCAGCACGGCGGTCTTGAGGCCGGAGAAGCTGACGTTGTACTTACCCTCCACATGAGGCACCGGCAGACGGTAGGCTTTCGGGTCGCCGGTCTTGGCGGCGTTGGCGACGCTGGGACCGCCGGGATAGGGCAGGCCCAGCGTCCGGGCCACCTTGTCGAAGGCTTCGCCGGCGGCGTCGTCCACCGTGTGGCCGAGGATGTGATAATGGGTGTAGTCCTGCACCTCCACGATGTGGCTGTGTCCGCCGGACGCCACAAGGCAGAGGAAGGGCGGCTTCAGCTCCGGATGGGTCAGGTAGAGGGCTGCAATGTGGCCCCGCAGATGGTGGACCGGCACCAGCGGCTTGCCCGCCGAGTAGGCGAGGCCCTTGGCAAAGTTGACGCCCACCAGCACTGCGCCGATGAGGCCGGGCGCGAAGGTGACAGCCACGGCGTCCACATCGTCGATGGTCTTGCCTGCGTCCAGCAGAGCCTTTTTGACGGTGGCGCTGATGAACTCGCAGTGGCGGCGGCTGGCGATCTCCGGCACGACGCCGCCGTAAAGCGCCTGCTCCTTGACGCTGGTGGAGATGACGTTGCTCAGCAGGTGCCGGCCATCTTCCACCAGAGATGCGGCGGTCTCGTCGCAGGTGGATTCGATTCCTAAGATGATCATGGTTTTAGTGGGCCTCCAGCCAGTTTTTGCCCTGATGCACTTCGGTGCTCAGGGGGACAGCGTAATTGACACAGCCTTCCATCTCTTCCTGCAGGATGGCGGCGGCTTTCGCGGCTTCTGCCTCCGGGGCCTCGACGATGAGCTCGTCGTGGACGGTCAGGATGAGGCGGCTCTCCATCTTCTCGTCCCGCAGACGCCGCCAGACCCGCACCATCGCCAGCTTGATGACGTCGGCGGCGGTGCCCTGGATCGGCGTGTTGCGGGCCATCCGCTCGCCGCTGGCCCGGATGTTGTGATTGTTGCTGGCCAGCTCCGGCAGGGATCGGCGGCGCCCGAAGAGGGTGGATACATAGCCGCAGCTCCGGGCGTCGGAGATGGTCTTGTCCATGTAGCCGCTGACTTTCGGGAAGGTGGCCAGATAGTTTTTCAGGAAGGCGTCGGCCTCCTTGACGCTCACGCCGATGTCCTTCGAGAGGCTGTAAGCGCCCTTGCCGTACATGATGCCGAAGTTGATGGCTTTTGCCGAAGAGCGCAGGCGGGGCGTGACCTGCTCGAGGGGCAGACCGTAGATCTTGGCGGCAGTGCTGCGGTGGATGTCCTCGCCGGTGAGGAAGGCCTGCTGCATATGCTCGTCGCCGGTGACGTGGGCGAGGATGCGCAGCTCGATCTGGCTGTAGTCGGCGTCCACCAGCACGCAGCCGGGCCGCGCCACAAAGTAAGCGCGGAGCTGGCTGCCCAGCTCGGTGCGGATGGGGATGTTCTGCAGGTTGGGGTTGTCGGAGGAAAGCCGTCCGGTGCGGGCTTCGGTCTGGTTGAAGCGGGTGTGGATGCGGCCATCCTCCGCGATGACCTTCAGCAGGCCCTCGACGTAGGTGGAGTTCAGCTTCTGGTAGGCGCGGTATTGCAGAATATCCTCCACCAGCGGGTAGTCCCGCAGGGCTTCCAGCGTCTCGGCGTCGGTAGACCAGCCGCGCTGGGTCTTTTTGCCGTGGGGCAGGCCCATGGTGTCGAAGAGCATCTCGCCCAGCTGCTTGGGGCTGTTGGGGTTGAAGCTGGCGCTGCCCGTCTCCATGTGGATGCGGGTGAGGACGTCTTCCAGCTCCGAGCGCATCTTCACGCCGAACTTCTCGATGCCCTCTTTGTCCACGAGGATGCCGATGCGGGTCATGTCGGCCAGCACCTGCGCCAGCGGGAACTCGATGTCGTTGTAGAGGGAGTCTTCCTCCAGCGCGGTGATCTCTGTCTTCATCTTGGCGAACAGGTCGGCCAGCGCACCGGCGTCCGGCCACTTCTCACAGGTGAAAGCGGCGTCGGCGCGGTAGCTGATGATGAGCTCCGAGAGGTTGTACTTGGAAGCCGAGGCGTCCAGCAGATAGGCCGCCAGCTTGCCGTCCCAGACGATGCTGCTGCCCCAGCCGCCCGCAGCCATGGCGCGGGCGTAGAGCGGCGCGCTGTCGAAGACGTCAAGGGTGACGTCTTTGTTGTCCAGCAGGCGGAGCAGGTCTTCGGATTCCAGCGGGAAGACGGTCCTGTCCTGCACGGCATACCACGCGGCGGGCTGCAGCTCCACGATGCGGACGCCCTGCTTGCCCATGACAGCGGGCCGCGCGGCCACGAGGTAATGGCCCTTCGGCTCAGCGGGCAGAGCGGCAAGCTCGGCTTCCGGCAGAGGCTCTGCCGGCGCTCTTTCCGGGTCGGCGGCGGGGGTGATGTCGCTCAGGCCGAAGCGGGCGATGAGGGAGTGGAGCTCCAGCTCCTGCATCAGCCGGACGGCTTCAGCCTTGTTGCCCTCGCCCACGGCATAGGCGCCCTCGGCGGTGTCGATGGGGGCGTCGGTGCGGATGGTGCCCAGCGTGTAGCTCAGCTCTGCCATGGCGCGGTCTTCGGCCAGATGCTCCCGCTGCTTGGGCTTGATGGTCTTGTCAGTGGCGTCGTCGAGGTGGGCGTAGACCCCCTCGAGACTGCCGTATTTCTGGATGAGGGCGAAGGCACTCTTCTCGCCGATGCCCTTCACGCCCGGGATGTTGTCGGAGGTGTCGCCCATCAGGCTCTTCACGTCGATGAGCTGGCGGGGTGTGACGCCGTATTTCTCCTTCACGGCGTCCACATCCATGGTGACGGTCTTGCTGCGGCCCAACGCCGTGGTAGCCAGCAGAACGGTGGTGGTGTCGCTGACCAGCTGTAAGCTGTCCCGGTCTCCGGTGGCAAGGAAGCAGTCGTCGCTGCGGGCGGCGCAGGCGGCGGCCAGCGTGCCGAGGATGTCGTCGGCTTCCCAGCCCTCGGCGGTCACTTCACGATAGCCCAGCAGGGCCAGAAGCTGCCGGATGACGGGCAGCTGGGCAGCCAGTTCGTCGGGCATCTTATGGCGGGTGGCTTTGTAGCCGTCGTACATCTTGTGGCGGAAGGTGGGGGCTTTGAGGTCGAAAGCCACAGCCACCTCGTCGGGCTCAGATTCTTTGAGCAGGGAGAGCAGGATATTCAGAAAGCCGAAAATGGCGTTGGTATAGCGGCCGTCCTTGGTGGTCAGCAGCTTGATGCCGTAAAAGGCCCGGTTCAAAATGCTGTTGCCGTCCAATACTAATAGTTTCATAACGTGGGGCTCCTTTTCACAATACAATACAGGGACTATCCTTCCCCTTGGTTTGCCGCGTACACATGGGCCAGCAGCTGGTCCAAATCCGCCAGCGTGCACAGCTCTCCCGCCCGGCGGCGGAACTGGGCCGCCCCCCGCAGGCCGTGGAGATACCACCCCACATGCTTGCGGGCCTCCCGCATGGCCCGCTCCTCCCCTTTCAGGGCGCAGAGGGCGTCTATGTGGCGCTTGATGACCACAATGCGCTCCGCTGCCCCCGGCGGGGGGATGAGGGTGCAGGAATCGGTGAGATAGGCGTTGATCTGCCGGAACACCCAGGGGTTCCCCAGGGCGCCCCGGCCCACCATCACCAGGTCGCAGCCGGTCTCCGCCAGCAGCCGGGCGGCAGAGGGGCCGTCGGTCACGTCCCCGTTGCCGATGACCGGCACCTGCACCGCCTGCTTCACCTGGCGGATGATATCCCAGTCCGCCTGGCCCATGTACATCTGGTCTTTCGTCCGGCCGTGGACCGCAATGGCGGCAGCCCCCGCCTCTTCGCAGGCCTTGGCCACCTCCACGGCGTTTTTGTGGTCCTTGTCCCACCCGGCACGGATCTTCACGGTGACGGGCAGGTCCGTGTTCCGCTTCACCGCCGCCACAATGGCGGCGCCGTTGCCCGCCACCTTGGGCACGGGGCAGCCCATGTTGATGTCAATGCCCGCCGGGCCGGACTCCGCCGCCTTGCGGGCCGCCAGGCCAAAGTCGAAGGGGTCGCTGCCAAAAAGCTGCAGGAACACCGGTCCCCGGTCTCCCGAGGTATCCGCCAGCCGGGCGGTCTTTTCATAGCTGTATGGAATGGCCTTGGCGCTGACCATCTCCGTGACGGTGTAGGCCGCGCCAAACTCCGCGCACAGGCGGCGGTAGGCGGCGTCGGTGACCCCCGCCATCGGGGCCAGGGCCGCCCGGCCCGTGATCTCAATGTTGCCGATACGCATGATGTGATCTCCTGATCTTCTTCCAATTTTCGTGGGACAGCGGACGGTTTCCCCTTTCCCCAACGGGGACCGGCAAAATCGTCTTAGAGCGGGCGCCCCTCCCGCTTTATGCAGGCCGTAGAGCCTGTCCTTCAAATTTTTCCAGCAGGGCCGAAGGTAGGGAAATGGACAAGTGAAGAGAATCTTCAGGTTTTAAGCGCCTCCTGGCACTTGACCACATGGGCAAGTGAAGCGCTTTTTGGCGCGCGATTTGAAGTGCACTCATCCATTTCCTGCATTTTCCTCCTAGAGAGAGCCCCGTCCTTACTGGGATTTTACTTTAACAAGTTAATTCGTTACCACTTTAATCGTTCATGTGTACAAGTGAAAAAAACCGCATAAATACTG
>OMGQ01000986.1_pt1 | contig 19285 bp, 17 predicted proteins | sample 1646071 | NCBI WGS metagenome assembly OMGQ01 (sample SAMN05578585, study PRJEB25193) | human gut metagenome | biome: Human Microbiome; feature: human-associated habitat; material: feces | host: Homo sapiens | place: USA:Birmingham
CTTCTTAAACAATTTTAATTTGAAAATATTGTCTAACTTTTTGGGTTCAGTTCAGTATGATACGGATTTCAGCTTTTTTATTTTCTGATGAAGATGCCCCTGAAAACAGTCCTTTTATGAGCTAAATATGCTCAAAATATATTTATATGCTCTTATAAATTTTTGTTCTTGAAAAGTCACTTTTCCCTATTTCAAAGACATATATATATGACCATAATCATTGTTCACCTATTATACCAGGTCAGAAAAGAGGGATTTCATGATAAAAACACCACGAATTGTTTTAATTATCATTGGTACATTGCTTATCCTATTTTATGTGAGAGGATGCATTGCTTCTAAAAATGAACCGGAAGCCCCTGTTGCATGGAGAAGTGTAGAAACGGAAGAACTGGAACAAATCCAGTCCGATTTTGCGCAGAATATGCCGGAAACCGTTTATTTCCCTGCAAAAATCCCTGACACATATTCTTTACATCAATCTGAAATCCGTACCAATGCGGATAACAGCACAGAAACGATAGAGCATTATTTCCAGCACACCTATCTGGAAAACCCTAAAAAGAGAATTGATTCAACCAATATCAAGAGTGAGTCTCTTTGGTTCATACAGTCTAAGGACGCAGACTACATCCAAAAATATATCTCATCAGAAATGACGCAGTCTTATGAGGAAGGCACTTATATTTTCCAGTCAGGTGAACTGGAAAACACATTGTTCTGGAAACAAGGATCATGGATGTTCCTTTTGCGGGGCAAACTGGAACAACAGGATATGGAAACCATAGCTTCTTCTCTGGAAGTTCTGGATTTGTCTCAAACACAATAAAAAACCTCCTGTATACACAGGAGGTTTTTTTGATATCTTAGTATTCTTTTTCAGTTTCGTCTTTTTCCCCTTCTTCCAGACATACATTGGGTCTGTCAGGGAAAATAATCATACCAAAGCCATTGATGCCCACCATTTTCTGGAGCAGTGCTTCGCCGCCTTCCTGCTGTTTGAAGTCGATTTCTTCCTTATACAGAGGCAGCAGCGCATACAGATTGATAAGGGTGCCATCTTTCGCATGGAACATACTGATGGCTTCATTCAATGCGGAAATCATAACACCGCACAATTTTGTGCTTGCTTCGTCATAAGACACATATTTATCGGAGTTGGGAATGGTATGTCCCCAGCCCAGCCAGCTTTTGTATTCATGAGGGAATCTTGCCAGATATTGCAGCAGGTCCACAGGCCACCAGAAGGTATTGTTATATGTTTCTCCTTCCGCAGGTTCAGGCAGCTGCCATTCCGCAGGCAGCAAGGCGATGAGTTCTGCCCTCTCCAGCATCTGATAATCGGGATAAAATTCATCAGGCAGTTTCATAGGCAGTGCGCTCATACCAACGGTATAGAGCACATGGAAATCCTGTTTGGTAGGCGCTTCCAGAATATGTATATCTACCTGCAAGTAATCGTTCAGTTTATCAAAGAAAACCCGTTCTGTACGTCCGGGGAAGCATTTGTTCATGTGCTTCTGGATTTCCTGACTATAAGGTGTGGTATGCACAGGACGCTGTTTTTCGTTCTTTTTGGGTTCCTGATGGCGTACCACCGTTGTTTCTTCATTCTGTAATTTCTTTTCTTCCATTTTTCTGTCCTCTCTTATGCTTCTTCACCAAAAAGTGCTTTGGCAAAATCTTCTGCGTGGAATTTCTGCAAATCTTCGATACCTTCCCCTACACCAATATAGCGTACAGGGATTTTCAGTTCACTCTTAATGGCAACGACAATACCGCCCTTTGCGGTACCATCCAGTTTTGTCAGAATAATGCCTGTGATGTCTGCCACTTCCATAAATACTTTTGCCTGCTGCAAAGCATTTTGTCCGGTAGTAGCGTCCAGTACCAGATAAGTTTCTTTATGTGCCGCAGGATATTCCCGTTCAATGACACGAGAAATTTTCCGCAGTTCTTCCATGAGGTTCTTTTTGTTATGGAGACGTCCCGCTGTATCGCAGATGAGCAGGTCTGTCTTACGGTTTCTTGCCGCATGAACTGCATCAAACACAACAGCCGCAGGGTCTGCGTTTTCTTCGTGTTTGATGACTTCAATACCGGCACGCTGTCCCCAAACTTCCAGCTGGTCAATGGCTGCCGCACGGAACGTATCTGCCGCTGCCAGCAATACAGACTTACCTTCGTTTTTGAAGTTATGGGAAAGTTTACCGATGGTTGTGGTCTTACCAACACCATTGACACCGATGACCAGCATCACTGTAGGAGACGGCAGATTTTCTTCTTCCTCTACCCCATCCTGCAAAATGGCTGTAATCTCATCAATGAGCATATCTTTGATGACCGCAGGGTCTGTGGCACGTTCTTTTTTCACACGCTGACGCAGATTTTCCACGATATCCATGGTTGTCTGCACGCCCATATCCGCCATGATGAGAGCTTCTTCCAGTTCTTCAAACAAATCCTCGTCAATCTTCGTAAAGCTGCCCAGAACGGTATCTACGCCGCCCAGAATGTTCTTTCTGGTTTTATCCAGACCTTCTTTCAGACGGGCAAAAAAGCCTTTTTTCTCTTTCACGGGAGCTGGTGCTTCTTCGGGAACAGCTTCAAGTTCAGCTGCTGCTGTTTCTTCCACAATTTCTTCTTCCTGTTCCGCTTCCAATTCTTCTGCCACAAAATCAGCCAGTTCTTCCACAAACTGCTGTCCTTCTGCGTCCGTTTCTTCCACGAATTTTTCTTCAGCAGTTTCCACCTGCAATTCTCTTTCGCTTTCCGCTGCCGCTTCCAGACCTTCTTCCACCAGCTCTGTCAGTTCTTCTGTAAAGGCTTCCGCATCTTCCGGCACAACGGTTTCTTCTGTAGTCAGTTCGATTTCCACTTCGGGTTCTTCTTCCGCTGCGGCAATATCATCATTTTCCTGATATAGTGTGCCGCCGGCTTTTTCGTGGAACTCAATTTCTTCTTCGTCCATGACTTCATGGACTGCCTGATTGATGGCGGTTGTGGTACCCAGATTTTCATTGACATTGAGCACAATGTCTTCTTCTTTTTCCGGAGTGGTGTTCACCTCAATGCCGGCAATCTCCACAACGTCTTTTTCTTCTGTCTGTTCCACCACAGGCTGTTCCTGCGGTTTTTTCTTCAAAAAATCAAAAAATCCCATATTTTCACCTCAAATTAAACTACATCTTCCTGCGCCTTAGAAAAGTCCACAGAAATCAATTTCGAAACACCTTTTTCCTGCATGGTGACACCGTACATGACATCGGCATATTCCATGGTCCCCTTACGATGGGTAATGACAATAAACTGGGTTTCCTTGGAAAACCGTGTCAAATACTGGGCATAGCGTCTGACATTGGCATCGTCCAGCGCCGCCTCGATTTCGTCCAGAATACAGAATGGTGACGGCTTCATTTTCAAAATGGAAAACAAAATAGCGATTGCTGTCAACGCACGTTCCCCACCGGAAAGGAGCTGCATATTCTGCAAGCTTTTGCCGGGCGGCTGTGCCACAATATCAATGGAAGATTCCAAAGCGTTGGCATCGTCAGAAAGTTTCAAATATGCTTTCCCGCCGCCGAACATTTCCTGAAATACTTCGCTGAAATTCTTGGAAATCACGGCAAACTGTTCCCGGAACTGTTTTTCCATGAGCTCTGTCAACTCGGCGATAATCTGACGCAGTTTTTCTTCCGCTTCCAGAATATCCGCTCTTTGATTTATCAAAAAGTCAAAGCGCTCTTTCACTTCCCGATACTGGTCGATGGCGCCTACATTGACATTGCCAAGGGCACGCATATCATTTTTCCATTCTTTGGAAAGGCGTTTTAATTCCCCATAAGGGCGTTTTTCTTCTTTCGACGCTTCTTTTGCCGCACCAATGGTGATTTCATATTCTTCCCACATGCGGTCAAAGATGCGCTGTTTTTCTTCATTGATCTTTTCCTGCTTCGTTTCGATACGGAACAGTTCGTTTTCCAACTTGGCGGCTGTATCAGCTGCTGTCTGCACAGCTTCTTCCAGTTCTGCCGTATCTGCTGTCAGGGAAGCAATGAGAGCATTGGTTTCCTCCAACTGCTGACGCAAGGTTTCTTCCTGCTGCTCCAGTTTTTCTCGTTCCGCGTGAAGGGCTTCCTGGGTTTCTCCCCGTTTGTCGCCACTTTCTCTCAAAAGCTCCATTTGCTGATGCAGCTGACGGGTTTCTTTTTGCAGTGTTTCCGCTTCCTGCTGCAAGCGCAGCACAGTTTCTTCTGCGGCGTAAATCTGCTGTCCGCTATTGGAAATGCGGATTTTCACCTGGGTAATTTCTTCCATCAGGTGATCTCGCTGTTCTTTTTCCTCTGCCAGATTTTCCTGGAAAGCGGACAAGGATTCATTTGCTTCTGCCATAGCAGCTTCACTTTGTGCCAAAGTTTCTTTGCTCTTTGCAATATCCCCTTCTGCTCTTGACAGCTGGTCTGCCAGCTGTCTTTCTTCCAGTTCCAGCAATTTCAAACGGGAATTGGTTTCCGCAATTTCGCTTTCCATTTTCGCCATTTCGCCCTTGCCTGTCTGGATGGTCACAGTCAGTTTTTGCAGTTCCAATTTCTTTTCCATAATCTGCTCTGCGATTTCCTGCAAATCTTCTTCCGCAAGCTGCAAAGCTTCTTCCAGAGATGCAGTCTGTTTGCCTGCATCTTCCAATTCTTTCTGTAAGGTATGGATTTCTCTGGTTCTGCCAAAGATATTGGTTGTTTTCTTTGCCTGAGAACCACCAGTCATGGCACCGCCGGGATTCATAATATCCCCTTCCAGGGTTACCATCTTATACTGATGGCGATATTTCTTTGCCAGTCTGACTGCCTCATCCAGATTTTCCACAATGAGGATTCTTCCCAGCAGATACGTCATGATCCCGCAGTATTCTTCCGCAAAGGTCACCAGCGTATCTGCTGTGCCAATGACGCCCCGTTCTTCCAAAATGGCAGGACGTCCTTCCAGTCCTCTGCCTTTCACCGCTGTGATAGGCAAGAAGGTAGCACGCCCCAAGCGCCGCTGTTTCAGATACTGGATAGCATTTTTCGCATCTTCTTCCGTTTTGGTGACAACATTCTGCATGGCACCGCCCAATGCCGCTTCAATGGCAGTTTCATAGGCTTCTTCCACCTGCAAAAGCTGCCCCACAGCACCGCAGATACCTCGCTCTTTCTGGTCAGGCAGATTTAAAAGGCTTTTGACGCTGTTGTAAAAGCCTTCATGCTCTCGCTCCAATTCAGACAGCAGTCGCAAACGGGATTTTTTCTCAGAAACCACTCTTTCCTGCTGTGCCAGCGCACGTTCTGCCTTAGCTTTGGTTTCTGACGCATGGCGGCTGTCCTGTTCCAGTGCATCCAGTTCCTGTTCCAGAAACTCTGCTGTTTCCTGCTGTTCCTGCGCTTTTTTCTCCAGCACTTTCTGATGGACTTCCTGATGCTCCAAACGGCTCTGGGTATGGGCAATTTCTGTTTCCAGCTGTTCTTTTCTGCTGGAGAACTGCTCCATCATGGCTTCTCGCTTAGCAATTTCCCCTTTGGCTTCTGTACCAATACGAATCTGTTCAAAGATTTCATCCTTAAAGCTTTCCGCACGACTTTCGTGCTGCTGTAAGGTGCTGCTCAAGCTTTCATAAGATGCTTCCAGGGTATCCAGCTGTTCCTGTTCCCGATCCATGGTCATTTTCAGCGCTGTAATACGGCTGCGGCAAACTTCTGTTTCCTGCTGTTTTTCCGCCTGCTGTTTCTCTTTGGCAGCAACTTCTTTTTCCATACGGGTCAGGTTTGCCGCATCGTTCTGGCTCTGTTCTTCCGCCAGGCGGATACGACCTTCTGTTTTTTCAATATCTGCCTTTACCTGGGCGATGGTATCGTTCAATGTCTGCAAGGCAGCATTTTTTTCTTCATTCTGTTGTTTCTTTTCAGCAATCCGCGCTTTCGCAGCATTGCCTTCTTCCTGTGCTGCTGCCTGCTGTTCCGCGACCAGCGCCATTTGTTCTGTCAGGCGGTCAAATTCCTGCTCCATCTGTTCCGCTTCTGTGCAGAACATGGCAATTTCCGCCTGTTTCAGCTGTTCTCGCAGAGAAAGGAACTGCCTTGCTGTTTCGCTCTGTTCTTCCAGCGGCGCAAGCTGTCCCTCCAGCTCCGAAATGATATCTTCCACACGGAGCAGATTCTGCTGCTCTTTTTCCAGTTTATTTGTTGCTTCTATTTTACGGGTCTTATACTTGACAATCCCTGTGGCTTCCTCGAAAATCCGTCGGCGCTCATCCCCTTTGGCATTGAGAATCTCATCAATTCTGCCCTGCCCAACGATGGAATAGCCTTCTCTGCCGACGCCGGTATCCATAAACAGTTCCTGAATATCTTTCAGACGACATGCAGCGCCGTTGATGCGGTATTCACTTTCACCGGAACGAAATACCCGTCGAGTTACCTGCACTTCTGTAAACTCCACTGGCATACGTCCGTCCTGATTGTCAATGACAATGGTCACTTCCGCAAAACCCTGGGGCTTTCTGCTTTCGGTACCGGCAAAAATAACATCCTCCATTTTATCCCCGCGGAGGCTTTTTGCACGCTGTTCCCCAAGCACCCAACGAACAGCGTCAGAAACATTGCTCTTGCCGCTGCCGTTGGGGCCTACCACTGCCGTAATGCCCGGATTAAATTCCAGTTTCACTTTTTCAGGGAAAGATTTAAAACCCTGTAAATCCAATCTTTTTAAATACATGTTACACCTCGTTTTTGGCTTTCTTACACAAAAGCCTTACGATACAATTTTTCCGCCAACGATGGTATAAACCACTCTGCCTTTGACTTCCTGACCGGCAAAAGGTGAAAATTTTGCTTTTGACGCAAAAAGTTCCGGTTCGATGATCTGGGTGCCTTTTGTTTCAATAACAATCAAATCGGCATCTTTGCCAACGGCAATCTCGCCTTTCTGTTCCAGTTTCAAAATTTCTGCCGGTTTTTTGGACATCAATTCCACCAGACGCGCCAAAGAAATGATGCCCGTTTCCACCAGTCTGGTAAAACTGATAGAAAAAGCTGTTTCCAGCGCAGAAATGCCATATGCCGCATTGCCGAATTCTTTATCCTTATCTGTACGGCTTGTGGGGCTGTGTCCAGAAGCAATGGCATCAATGGTACCATCAGCAATGCCTTCCAGAATGGCTTCCACATCCTCTTGTGTTCTCAAAGGCGGATTGACTTTCGCGAAAGTATTGTAATCTTCCACAGCTTCTTCTGTCAGCGCAAAATAATGAGGGCATGTTTCACAAGTCACCTGCAAACCACGTTTTTTCGCGTCTCTTACCATGCGCACAGAACCGCCTGTGCTCACATGGGCAATATGTAATCTGGCACCGGTAATCTCTGCCAGTAAAATATTTCTTGCCACCTGAAGTTCTTCTGCTTCTCTGGGCATACCGGACAAGCCCAGACAACTTGCTGTATAGCCTTCGTTCATAACACCTTTGCCAGAAAGGCTCCGGTCTTCGCAATGGGTCATAATGGGCAGGTCAAACATACGGCTGTAACGCATAACATTCCGCATCAGTGCCGCACTATCAATAAACTCGTCGCCATCTGAAATGGCAACCACGCCAGCTTCATACATTTCACCGATTTCCGCAATGGCTGTTCCTTCACATCCCATGGACATACTGCCATAAGGATAAATATTCACAGATGCCTGTGCTTTGGATTTGGAAATGATGTATTCCACAACGGTTTTATTATCAATCACCGGCTTTGTATTGGGTTCACAGGTAATGGATGTAAAACCACCTCTTGCCGCACTGCGGGAAACAGTGGAAATATCTTCGATGTTTTCAAACCCAGGTTCACAGATATTACAATGCATATCAATAAAACCAGGCAATACCACATGACCGTCCAAATCCAGTTCTCTTGCGTCTTCCACATGAAGATTCTCGCCAATATCCGCAATGAGACCGCCTTCAATGAAAATATCATACAGTTTTTCTTCGGAATACGGCGGTGTACTGAGTTTACAGTTTTTCAGAATGGTTTTCATGCCAGAGCGCCTCCCATCTGTGACAGAATATAGAACATTGCCATACGCACCGCTACGCTGTTGGCAATCTGGTCATTGATGATGCACTGAGGGCTGTCGATGACACCGTCAGAAATCTCAATACCGCGCTGAATGGGACCGGGATGCATGACAATGGCATCTTCTTTGGCATAACGCAGCAAATTATGGTCAATACGGAAAAACCGCTTATATTCATCCAGAGAAGGCAGGAATGTTTTGTCCTGGGCTTCCATACGCATACGGGTTGTCAGGATAACATCTGCTTGGTTCACAGCTTCCCGCACATCGTAATGCACCTGCACACCGAATTTTTCGATACCAGGCAAAAGAAGCGTCGGAGGTCCGGATACACAGACTTCTGCACCAAGTTTCGTCAAACCCCAGATATTGCTTTTTGCCACACGACTATGGAGCAAATCCCCAATGATAGCAACTTTCAGACCTTCAAAACTGCCTTTGCGTTCTTTGATGGTCAGTAAATCCAGTAAAGACTGTCCTGGATTTTCGTTGTAACCATCCCCAGCATTGATAACAGATGCCTCAACGCACTCTGCCAGCAAGCGGGCTGCCCCTGCCATGGGATGACGCAGAATGATAAAGTCTGCACCCATCTGGTCTACCAGCTGCCCCATATCCTGCAAACTTTCCCGTTCCATAGAATGGGCGGAATTGGTCATATCTACCACATTGGCGCTCAAATGCTGTGCTGCCAGTTCATAGGACAGCTTCGCACGGGCACTCTGTTCATAGAACAAAATGATGACAGACTTTCCCTGCAAATGGGGTACCTTCTTATTCTTCTGGTTCAAAATATATTTCATGGTTTCTGCTGTACTGAGGATATACCGGATATCATCTGCCGTTAAATCCCGCAGTCCGAAAAAGTCTTTCCGATGCAATGTCATTTGTTTCGCCTCCTGTCAGCCCTCCAAACGTTCCATCAATTTCTGAAAATATTCTGGAAGGGGCGCCTCAAATTCCATGTACTCTCCTGTTGTGGGATGCACAAATCCCAGCACCCTTGCATGCAGCACCTGTCCCTGCAAAGCAAAGGGCTGTTTTTTAGGCCCATAGACCAGATCCCCCAGCAAGGGATGTCCGATATATGTCATATGTACACGAATCTGATGGGTTCTGCCTGTTTCCAGCTGTGCTTCGATGAGGGTGAAATTTCCCATCCGCTGCAATACCCGATAATGGGTCACTGCATGGCGGCTATGTTTCTGAGTTACCGCCATCTTTTTGCGGTCCAAAGGATTTCTGCCAATGGGCTGGTCAACGGTGCCCTCATCTTCTTTAAAACCATTGAATACAATGGCGTTATATTTTCTTGTGATGCTGTGCTCTGCTAACTGTGCCGCCAAAGCCTGATGAGCAGCGTTGTTTTTTGCTACCATCAATACCCCGGAAGTATCTCTGTCGATGCGGTGCACAATGCCGGGGCGTTTTTCCCCATTAATGCCGGAAAGTTCGCTGCCGCAGTGATACATCAAAGCATTGACCAATGTGCCTGTATAATGCCCCGGTGCAGGATGAACAACCATCCCCTGAGGTTTATTCACCACAATCACGTCAGCATCTTCATAAAGAATATCCAAAGGAATATCCTCCGGCAATATTTCAATTTCCTTTGCTTCCGGCACTTCCACATCAATAACGTCTTTTTCACGCAATTTATAATTGGATTTCACGCTGCCGCCATTGAGCTGGATGTGTCCCCCTTCCACCAGTTTCTGTACAGCACTGCGGGAAAGGTCTTCCATATTTTCCGCCAGAAACACATCCAATCTGGTGCCAACGTCTTCTTTTTCTGCCGCAAATGTAAAATATTCCATCATTTCTCGTCCTTTTTCTTTTCTAACTTGGGTTCTTCTTTGATGACAAACAAAATGAGTGCTGCCAAAACAATGACACCCACCACAACATAAATATCAGCCACATTGAATACGGGCCAGCTGAAGAATGTAAATTCAAAAAAGTCAACCACATATCCACGGCATACACGGTCAATCATATTGCCTACGGCACCAGCCAAAACCAGCACCATGGCACAGCGTACCCACTGATATTCTTTGGTGCGGGGCATTTTCACAAAATAATAAACCAGAAAAGCCACAATACAAAGTGTCAGCAGCAGAATAAACCATTTCTTACCGGAAAACATACCAAAGGCTACCCCTCGGTTTTCCACAAAGGTCAGATCCAGAAATCCATCCACCACAGTGGTAGAGCCGATGGGCTTCAGGTTCACCAAAGCCAGATATTTCGTCAGCTGGTCGATCCCCACCAATACCGCCGCTGCAATGATAGCTATGATCCACATTTCAAATCTTCCTGCCTTTCCGGGAAAAATGTTCCCGTTTTTTTCATTTCTACATAACAAAAGCAGCCGCAGCAAGGCACCCGCATCGCAGGCACCTCGTTACAGCCGTTTTCATTCCATACTTATTTATGAGTTGCTTCTTTGTGTGCAGCTTCTTTATCAGCTGCTTTGGCAGCATCTTTTTCTGCCAGGATTTCGTTTTTATCCAACAGTTCGATTTCTGCATACAGCAGCAGTTTCACGCGGGCACGCATGAGTTCATAACGATTCTGCAGTGCAGCAATCTCCTGTTCCAGTTCGTACACCTTTGTTCTTGCAGCAGAGAGGATTTCATCACGTTCCAGCTTTGCCTTATCAATGATCTGTTCCGCTTCCGCCTTAGCAGCTTCTTTGGTTTCTTCCGCAGCAGCTTCTGCCAGGCTCAGTGTGCGTTCCAGTGTTTTTTCCAGATTACGCAGGCGGTCTGTGTCTTCCTGAACCACTTCTGTTTTTGTTTTGGACTGCATGCTTTCGTTATACAGTTTTTCGTAATCTTCGTAAATATCGTCCAAAAAGGTATCTACTTCTTCGGGAGAATAGCCAACAGCTACTTTTTTGAAATCCTTTGTTGCAATATCGTTGGGTGTAACCACAAAAAAACCTCCTTAAATATATACGCCTACCTCTATGCCGGTTCTGTCCTTTTTGTTTTTTCCGCCGATGGAAAGCAGGCGGAACCGCCCAAATCCCCGAACAGAAACCATATCCCCTTCCTTTAACAAAAGAGAAGGATTTGTTGTCACATTCCAGTTCACATTGGCTTTTTCCCCAGCGATGAGTGCCTGCACCTTCCCCCTAGAAAGATGGAGCACACCTCCTGCCACGGCATCCAGCCGCACAGAAGCCACTGTCAGCCTGCGAACTTCAATTTCTTTTTTTGCCTCAATTTCCGACAAATCTGTTTTTTCCACCTGCACTGGGGTGCGAGATACCTTTTCCAGATTCACCAGAATATAATCGGCGATTTCCTCTGATACAAAGCAAATGGTCTGTTCTTCGGATACAAGAATATCCCCGACCTTTCCCCGATCGATGCCAAGACCTAAAATAGAGCCCAGATAATCCCGATGGCTCAGGTCTGTCTGACCGAATTTTTTATGCTTTGTGATACGCAGGGCACAAATGGGAAAATCTTTTCCTTCCAACTCCATATAATCCGGTACAAAACCCAGCATACGCCGCTCACAGTCTTCTGTGCCGCCAAAGGCAACCACATTTAAGTCTGAAAGAGAACGGAGTTTTTCCAGAAACTTTCCACTTTTTGCCATATCCAGGAAATCCGTAAACGCCGGTGTATGGCGCTTATAACTGAAAGCAGCCTGATCCAGCACTTTCGCAAACAAAAGTCTTTCCTCAGGCTGTGTCATTCCTTGTAATAATGCTTGTTTATTCACATCCGTCACCTCGTCCCATCAGAACAGAAGCACCAGACCCATCAACAACTGTTTTACCAGCACCATCAGAATCAGTGCGATGATGGGAGAAAAGTCCAGCATCATGCCGCCGCCCAATGGAGATTTTTCCAACATACTGCGACAAGGTCCCAAAATGGGTTCTGTCAGATTGTAAATGAGGCGTCCCAAGGGATTGTTATATCCAAACATGGGAATCCAGGATAATAAAATCCGAATAAAAATCAGCCATTCAATGACATTGAAAAAAACATCAATGGCTTGTATAAACAATACTTGTAAACTCGTCAAATGATTCTTCCTTCCTTATCTGCCATTGCTCATCCAGGGAAGAATGACACCTTTTGTTTTCAGCTCTTCCTTGAAATCGCCGCTGATATCTACATTTTCAGGAGCAATGACAAAAATATTATTTGCTACACGCTGAATGGAGCCTTCCAGAGAATAGCAGGTACCGCTCAAGAAGTCCATGATTCTTTGTGCAACAGGGTATTCTACTTTTTCCAGATTTACCACAACAGGTTTTTTGGTCTTAATCTGATCACAAATTTCCTGTGCATCCTCATAACATTCCGGTTTGATAATCACTACCTGCATCTGAACGTTTGTGTTGATGCTGTAAACCTGCGGATTGTTTCTTGTTGTTTTGCGAGGCGCAGATGTGGTGCTGTAATCGGATTCGCGGCTGACGTCACGAAGACCATAGCTGCTGCTTACAGGAGCTGCCTCTCTGGCAGGAGCTTCATATTCATAATCATCTTCATAGTAATCTTCATCGTCTTCGTATTCACCAAACATCAAATCTTTCATTTTATTAATAAACTTTGCCACTTTCTTATCCTCCTAGATTTCTTTTCTTGCTTAAGCCTTATTGGGGTAGAATCTTTCGCCAAAAATACCGGTGCCCACTCTGACAATGGTTGCACCCTCTTCAATGGCTACTTCATAGTCACCTGTCATCCCCATGGAAAGCGTATCCATGTTTATATTATCAATTTTTTTGCCGTTCATGTCAACCAGTAATTCTCGCATTTTACGGAAATATACCCTATTTTCTTCAGGATTTTCTACAAAAGGCGCTACTGTCATTAACCCTCTGACACGAATGTTGGGAAGCTGTGACAGATCGTGCAAAAACGCCTCTACTTCTTCCGGTTTTACGCCAAATTTGCTTTCTTCATCAGCCATATTGACTTCCACCAGAACATCCATCACAAGATCTTTGGCTGCTGCACGCTTATTGATTTCTTCTGCCAAACGCAGACTTTCTACAGAATGAATCATGTCTACCTTGTCAATGATATATTTTACCTTATTTGTCTGCAAATGTCCAATTAAATGCCAATGAACATCTGGACCCATAGGTTCATATTTCTCCATGATCTCCTGTACTTTATTTTCGCCAAGAGAAGTCAATCCGCAGGCAACAGCTTCTTTGATAACTTCCACCGGCTTTGTCTTGCTGACAGCCAGCAGAAGAACATCTTCTGGTTTTCTGCCTGCACGGGCAGCAGCATCAGCCACCCGTTTTTCAACTTCTGCAATGTTTTGCTGTATGGTTCCCATTTTGTGCATCTCCTTTTTATCAATAAATGGATTGTCCTTCTGTAATATTTTTCGCATCAGATACGATGGTATCATATACTTGAAGACCATAACTGCTGTTGGATTTTACGATAGCATATTCCTGATTTTGTTCCAGAATGGTGATGGGCACAAATTTTGCCATGGAACTGTTTGCCACATATACACCTGGCATGGTTTCCACCTCTGCCACGGTATATTGTCCAGCATTTTCTCCAGTTCCCTGCAAAATCACATCTCCCAGCTTCAGCGTCTGGTCAGACTGCGCCAGATATGCATAAGAATCATCACTGCTGATGATGGTCGTTGCAATAAACTTGGAATTATCTCCATTGACCAACAATACGCCCTGATTGCCTCCGCTTTCTGTCAGGCAATCCAGAGGGATTTTCAGCAGAGATTTTTCAACGATAGCATTATTTGGAATCTTCAGCCCTTCCACTGTTTCACTTTCCAAACTGAAAGAAATGGTACGGCTGTCCATAAATTCATCCATATATGTAAAGCAAGAGAATACAACCTTCGTTTCCGTTTCACCTGGTGTAATGGAACGAATGGTTGCAGATACTGCCGTTGTTGTATCCTCACCAATCAGATTCAGCTTTTTGGTACTGCCAACTTCCCAATCCAGCACTTCGTTAGCCGGGAAATTGGATACGATATACCACTGATTGCTTCTGACAATACGGAACAGCGGATCTCCCTCTTCTACGTTATTGACTTTGGAAATATAAGTCATTTTTTCACTGCCGCTGAGCTGACCAACGGTAATTTCATCCAAAGCATCCGGTGTCAGTGTTTCTTCCAGACCGTCATAGCTGAACGCCACAACGCCGCTTTCCGGTGCCGTTACAGAACTCATACTCTGAGAAAGCTGCTGTTCATAAGAACTGCGTTGTTCACTGAGCTGAGAAAGACTTTCCACATCTTCTGACAGCCAGATTTCATTTCGCTGGAGCATATAGCTGTCAAGCTGTGTCCGCATAGAATATAAATAGGAAGCATCTGTTTTCATGGATCTGCTGCCAAACATTTCCACTGTATTTGCCATATTATTTTCTATGCGCGTAATATCCTCAGAAAAAGCTGACAAATCACTGCGGCTTTTCTGTATTTCCAGAATATCTTTATCAATGGATTGGAGTTTTTCTTCCAGCACATCTGTAGACGCAGTGTCTTTTACCTGACATACCACAGCGGATTTGGAAACATAATCTCCTTCCGAATATTCATAAAATGGCGTTCCTGCACGGTCACTCTTGACCACGTATTCATCCCGCACAATGATGCCCTGTCTGCTCACCGGTGTGTCAATGGTGCCGTAAGTCACTGTTTCCACATTGGTTTCCGGCTTTTTGACTGCCATCATCATCAGCTGTGCCACTAAGTACAAAGAAATCACACCAAAGACAAACAGTGGCAAAATACGTCCCGCATAATTTCTGCGGCGCTTCACTGTTGCTTTAGATGGTTTTTTCGGCTGTGCGGTTCTATGCTGCGCCTTTTTGGGCTGCACAGGTCTTTGATGCACCCGCGGTACCGGCTGGGGCTGTGTTCGTCCATAATAACGATTTTCATTTTCCCGCTTTTGCCGGATGCGGTTTAACTCATATACATTATCCCTTTGGCTTCGTCCTTGCGGTGGTCCATTGGGACGCTTTTTCTTTTTTCTGGTTTTATTTCCCGAGGAGCCTTTTTGCATTGGTATCCTCCTTTTTTGTTTTTTACTCTACTGCATCGTTTTATTATAATACATTTTGTCTCTCGGGTAAAGGGCAGTACCCATTTTCTGTCTTTTATTTTTATAAAAATTCCGCCGTTTTTCATAAAACCACAAAGGGCAGATGTTTTCTACATCTGCCCTTTTATCTATATAAAAAGCTCCTGATAGCTTTATGCGTTTTTGTCTTGGATGGTCAGCTGTAAATCCATACCTTTTTCTCCATTACGAATGATGTGAACGGAAACAGTCTGACCAATCTCTGTTTCTTTCACCAGTTCGGACAAAGAATCCATGTCCATGACAGTTTTTCCGTTAAATTCTGTAATGATATCTCCTGCCTGGATACCAGCCTGTGCCGCAGGACCACCTTCTGTTACTTCTACAATCAGCGCACCTACAGGCAGTTTATACAAAGAAGCATTTTCAGAGGTAATGCTTGTGCCCATGATACCAATATAAGGTGTTGTTACGGTACCATCTTCCAGCAGATCCTGTGCGACAGAGATAACCTCATTGCTTGGAATTGCGTAGCCCATACCTTCTGCCATAGAGGAGTTGTATTTTGCTGTATTGATGCCGACTACTTCACCACGGCTATTTACCAGAGCACCGCCACTGTTACCACTGTTGATAGCTGCACTTGTCTGAATTACATTCAATGTGTTGTTATCCACACTGATGGTCTGGTTTTTCACACTGACAATACCATCTGTTGCAGAAAGTCCCAGACCCATTGCATTCCCAATGGCAATAACGCTTTCACCGACTTCCAATTTATCAGAATCGCCGAATGTTGCAACAGTTACTTCATCAATACCGGCTGCTCTCAAATCATCCCAAGAGATCGTCAGTACAGCCAGGTCGGAATCGCTCTTTGTACCAACGACTTTTGCCTGTACACTAGTTGTGTCATTGATGGTAGCATATACTTCTGTAGCGTCTTCGATAACGTGGTTGTTTGTTACGATGGCAATTTTATCATCATCGGAATAGAAGATAACGCCGCTGCCGGCGCCTTCGCCTTCATAAGGCACACTGAAAGCACCATAATAAGAAGTTACGCCTTCAATCTTTGTTGTGATACTTACAACGGAGGGTTTTACCGCACGTACCACATCAATGGTGGACATCCCTGTTCCTGTTGCTGTCTTTTCCACATTCATGGTGCCAGATGATGTTACTGTACTGCCGCCTGCATTTTGATAATGCTGTTCAACTACGCCATAACCTGCGCCAATACCGGTACCGCCTGCCAAACCAATAATCAGACAGCCCGCAATGAGTTTTGCCCAGCCGCTGTTTCTTTTCTTGCTATGTTTTTTCACATGTTCCGCATAGCAATTTTTATTTTTTTCCTGTTTTCTGCGTTCTTCTCTGGGACCAGCCGCATGTTCAGAATGTTCCGCTGTGTCTTCTTCTGTAAATTCCTGATGAACATGTTCTGTGTTTTCTGCTTTTTCTGTGGTTTCTGATTCAAAACACATGGGCTGTGCATCTTCCGGTGTGTAGTCCCGCAATGTTTCACTGTGATATGTCTGCTGGGACTGTTCACTTTTTACTTCTTCTGCTTTTGCATCTTCTGCTGCATTCTGTTCCACATCTTTGGATTCATATGCATTGGATGTATTTTCGCTGTATTCATTTTCGTTGAGCACTTTTTCTTCGTGTTCATTTTCTACGTGTCCATGGATTGGCTCCATGTTGTTTTCGTTTTCCCTTTTATCTTCATTTGGATTATACATATCTCATTCCTCCTGTTATATCTGAATTGCTTTTTGCTTTCTTTATTTTCTTTGTTGTAATTAGTATATTCTACTATTTTGAACAAAATATGAACATGACATAAACAAAGCTTAAACATTTTATGTTCTTTTTTAGCCGAAAAATTCCAAATACTTTCCTTTATAAAATAAGGTACCATAACAAACAATATAGAAAGAGGTGATATAAAATGACTAAAAAGAAGTATCAACAACACAAAAAAACACCTAAAGACACCGTTTCCGGCAATGATTTATACCAGATCCGCCAAAATGCCCATTACAGCGACAGCGGCAAAGCAGAACCGGACAACAACATCTTTTGGGAAGAACGCAGCAATCCTTTGAGCAGCAAAGGCAATTAAAAGGATAAAACGAAAGCAATTTTTTCAAATCCTGATAAAAAATAAGATAGCCAGAACCCTTTACTTAAGGATTCTGGCTATCTTTATTCATATAAAACAATAATATACTGCTTTTTCTATACATCTATTAAGGCTGGCAATTCTCGCAGGGACGGTACCCCTGAGAAATGGCCGCATCCCGGCTGTTCAAAGACACCTTATTGCTGTCTTTCATTCGAGAAACAGAAGAGCATGAAGCACGATGGAATATTTTGGAGTTTTTATTCCCAACATAAGTGACTGTTGTTTCTGCCACTGGCTTTGAGGGCTGTTCCGGTTGTGTAACCGGTTTCTGCACTGGAGTTGTTCCGTTAGATTTTGCACCCACATCAGAAAGTGTCAGTTTCTCCGTTGTATCGAAAGAAATCTGCTGTCCGTCTGTAGTCATGACAATATCACCTGAACGGAATGTTCCATAAACATCTGCGCCTGTATTCAGATAAGCAGACAGCGCTTCTTTATGAGGATGACCATAGGAATTATCAAGTCCTGCGGAAATGACTACATATTCCGGTTTTGTAGTCTGAAGGAACTGACTGCTGACAGAAGTTCTGGAACCATGATGCCCTGCTTTCAACACATCCACATCAGAAAACAGGCTACTGTTGGCATCTGCCACATCTGATGACAAATCTCCTGTAAATAATACTTCCACATCGCCATAGGTAAGCATAGTTACAACACTATTATCATTGGCGTTATCATAAACATCTGTAATGGGCAAAAATTCCAGTGTAGCCCCGCTGGGCAGTGTGATATTCTGTGCCGCTGTATCCGCAGCATAGTCTGCGCCTTCTGCCTGTACTTTATTATGGTAGGTTTGATATGTCTTTGTGCTGCTGGTTCTACCGTTATCCACCACTTCTCCTATGGTGTACGCATCAAACACCGCAGGCAAACCGCCAATATGGTCAGCATCTTCATGACTGGCAACAACCACATCCAGATCGCCATCTACATAGTCTGAAAGATACTGCACAACCTTTGTCCCTTCTGCAGATACCCCTGCATCAATGAGGATTTCAAACTCGCCGTCGTTGATGAGTGCTGCGTCCCCCTGACCAACATCCAGAAAATGTACTTGAATGTCCCCATTTCCTGTTGTTTGTCCACCAGAAGTCACAACAACCGTATTGGTATCCCCATTCCACTGAACTTTGGCACCAAAACTTTCCAGCACCACACGAATGGGCAGATATGTTCTGCCATCCTGTATCAATGCAGCAGTATCATTTTCCACTTTCGTCCCATTGCGATAAATATAAGGCTGTCGAATGGGTACTTCCACCGTAATACCATCTTTTTGGGCAATTGCCATCTGTTCGGTTCCATCCCAGGAAACTATGCAACCATATGTTTCCATAGTTTGCCTAAAAGGAACTTGTGTTCTCCCATTATCATCAACAAAAGGCGCGCCTGATTCTTTTGTATATACCACTTGTTTTCCATTGATTTCAACTTTCGTGGCTCCATCCGCATTGGTACAGTTTGGCACAGAAATCAACAAAGCCGCCACTAAAAGCAGTCCAATCTTCTTTTTCATCCTATCCCCTCCTTCGGTGCTTTGTCAGATTATATCACACTTTGCAATATGCTTCAATGTACTTTCAGGATTCTTTTCTTTTTTGTGCAAGTGCATTATAAAAACATATGTTCTTTTTGTTGACTTTGCATATAAGAACATATAGTCTGTTTTTTCTGTAAAAAAAGCTGGAAATTTTCGATCGCTCAAAAATTTCCAGCTCATGATTTTCAGAAAATTATTCCTGTACCTGTTTTGCTACCTGAATCATGATGGCGCATTCCATACGTTTACGGAACAACTGACAGCCGTATTCATATACGCCTGCAATATCCCCTGTTGCATGGTAAGCATTTGCAGCACAGCCACCGGAACAGTACAGTTTTGCCCAGCAGTCTTTACAGTCGGGACGTGCATAAGCATTGCATTTACGGAATTTATC
>OMGQ01000987.1_pt1 | contig 19259 bp, 17 predicted proteins | sample 1646071 | NCBI WGS metagenome assembly OMGQ01 (sample SAMN05578585, study PRJEB25193) | human gut metagenome | biome: Human Microbiome; feature: human-associated habitat; material: feces | host: Homo sapiens | place: USA:Birmingham
CATCTTCTTTCCTGAAAAAAACTGCAAAAGAAGTAAGAAGCAATACAGCAAGTGTCGTCGTCTTAAATCCACCTGCCGTCGATCCCGGTGAACCGCCGATCAACATCAGCAAGATCATGATCAACTGACTTGGCTCACTCATACGGTTCAGATCAACCGTATTAAACCCTGCCGTTCTTGGCGTTACAGACTGAAATGCAGACGCAAGAATCCTCTCTTTTTCGCTAAGGTCCGTCCACTCAGTTCTTCCAAACTCATAAAAATAAAAATACAGTGCCGGAAGCAAAATTAAAAGAATTGTCACAGTCAAAATAACCTTACTTTGCAGACGATACTTGTGAAAATGTAGTCTGTGGTGCCAAATATCATCCCAAGTCAAAAATCCAATTCCACCAATCACGATCAACGCCATGATTGCAAGGTTGATTGTAGTATTTCCGTTAAATCCGGTCAGAGAGGAGAACGGTTGGTTCACTCCCATCAAGTCAAAACCTGCATTGCAAAACGCAGATACCGAATGAAATACTGCATACCACACTCCTTTCTTCATCCCAAATTCTTCACAGAATACAGGCGCTATGCAAATTGCTCCGAGAAGCTCGATCGCCAGCATCGCCCGCAGAATAAATCCGGTCAGCCTTACAATTCCTCCTACCTGTGTCGCGGAAATTGATTCCTGCATCGTACTTCTCTGCATCAGACCGATCTTTTTCCCCGAAAGAATTGCAATGGCAGAAGCTGCTGTGATCACTCCCATTCCTCCGATTTGGATCAACACCATAATGATCAGCTGTCCCTGCATCGACCAGTAACTCGCAGTGTCATGAATCACCAATCCGGTCACACAAATTGCTGACGTTGATGTAAATAATGCATCCGAAAATGAGGTTCCTACCTTTTCTACTGTAGAGGATGGAAGCATCAGCAGAAGACAACCCATCAGATTTACAAGAATAAATCCAAAAGTAATCATCTGCGGAGAAGAAAAATGTAATTTTTTTTGTATCACGTCCATAAAGTATCTCCTGAAAAAAGTTATCCGATTCTCCTTCGATCTCGGTATTCTTTATATTACTTTAACACTCATTAACGCCGCATAAAGAAAAATATGCCAGTATTAAAATCGTATAAAGATTTTAATACTATTTTTATTATTTGTCATTCTTTTTCTTCGTTTCTTCTTTCCATCCGTCCACTCACCAGATTGATTCTCGCAAACACTAATGCCGCCTCATTTAACATTGCAGTCAGAAGTCCATATTCAAATGATGGAATCTGTCGTTTTTCTTCAAGTAGAATTCCCATTACACCGTAAATTTCATCACTTGTCTGAATCGGAAGATACATCGCCTTTGCCCCCGGAAGTGTATGTGTGCAGCAGCCCGCACGCTTCTTATTTGCAATCACCCAGTCTGCCACTGCCCATTCCTGATTATCTATCATACCTCGTAACTCTTCTCTCGATTCTCCTTCTTTTGGAAACACCCACGGTCCCACCGCTTTCCCATCTTTATTCAAGAAGAATACAACCGGAAGATTCATAAGCTTTAACACCTGACCGCTCAATTCTTTTAAGATGTCCTTAATATTATCTACCCGGCGCATTCTCCTGCTATTGTCAAGGAGAAGTTCTGTCCGATACATCATCTTGGCACTTTCTCTTGCTTGTCTTCTGGCATTAGAAATAATCGCTGAAATGCTCAGAGAAAAAATCAGCATAAAAAGGAACGTCACACCGTACCCTTTCTTATAGATTTCTAGGCTGTATAACGGTTCTACAAACAAAAAATCAAAAACCAACACACTGATCAGCGATACTGATGCCGGTAGAAACCACCGTCTTGTATATAGAGAAAGAAGCAATACTCCAAGCAGATAAACCATGATAATGTCTGCATTTAAAAATCCAAGATACTGCATTCCCAGTCCGGCTGCCGTCGACAATATAAGCGACAGAAACCCTTTTATCACTTCTGCTCCACATCCTTCCCCTCTCTGAGAACCAACACCTCGCTTCTTTTTGAACTCTTCGCGCCACTTTCTCGTGTTGCTCTGTCTATCCGGGATAATGTAGATTTCTATTCCCTTTGTGTAGCTGTCAATCTGATCTGTCAGATTCCGCTTCCGCTGCCCCAATACTGAACGATGACTCGTTCTCCCAATGACAATCTTTGATGCTCCGCTTATTCTTGCATACTCTGCAATCTGAAACGCAACGTCCTCACCGAAGACTGTCACAATTTTTGCCCCGAGCAGCCTCGCCATCCGGATATTTTCATCTCTTTTCTTCTTAACACGCTCATCCGCATTCTGCAGAGACGGTGTCTCCACATACAGTGCGGTAAATTTTCCCTGAAATGCATAGGCAAGCCTCGATGCACTGCGGATGACTTTCTCGCAACTTGGTGCCGGAGAAATACAGACAAGAATATGTTCCCCTTGATAAATTTCCCGCTTCTCATCTCCCGACACTGCCTGTTGTCCTTTCGCTGCCTCCCGGTTGACTTTATCTGCAGTCCTCCGAAGTGTGATTTCTCGAAGAGCAATCAGCTTTTCTTTCGCAAAAAAGTTATGAAGTGCCCGCTCTGCCTGTGTAGATTTATAAATTTTCCCGTCTTTGAGACGCTGGATCAGCACGTCCGGCTCAATATCAATCAGCTTAATCTGTGTTGCCCTATCAAAAATAAAATCTGGAATCCGCTCCTTGACGTGTATTCCGGAAATCTTTCCTACGATATCGTTCAAGCTTTCCAGGTGCTGTATATTAACGGTCGTATAGACATCAATTCCTGCGTTTAAAATCTCTTCAATGTCTTCATATCGTTTCTGATGGCACATGCCCGGCGCATTTGTGTGAGCTAATTCATCAATCAAAACTACTTCCGGATTTCTCTTTAAAATTCCGTTTAAATCTACCTCTCTCAGTTTGATTCCTTTATAATCGACAAGAAGGGGTGGAATTTTTTCCAGCCCCTCTTCTTTGCTCCTTGTCTCTGCACGCTCATGCGGTTCAATATATCCGGCAACCACATCCACACCGCTTTTCTTCAGATCATGCGCCGCTTCCAGCATGGCGTAAGTCTTTCCGACTCCCGCCGCATAACCTAAAAATATACACATCTGTCCTGTTTCTTTTTTATTCATCCAATGTAACTCCCATCTTCTCGGCAATCTCGATGTTACACTTCAACACATTTACCTTCTCTTCTCCGAAGATTCCGAGAAACTTATGTTCTGTATTCTCTTCTACGATTGTTTCCACTTCTTCCTCAGAAAGTCCACTGTTTGCAACTACAATCGGAATCTGGACTTTAGCGGATGCTGGACTAATATGAGGATCTAACCCGGAACCGGAAGCGGTCAGAAGATCTGCTGGTACCTCTCCTTCCAATTCTTTTCCTGTAGCATTCTCATACTTCTTTTGAAATGCTTTCATATCTTTTTCCACGCGTGTCTGAAGTTCTTCCGTCGTGCTTCCATAGTTGTAAGAACCGGAAGCAGGTCCTGTGTAAGTGCCGTCCTCTTTTTCCTTCTCTGAATATACATTATAATTTACCGAAGAAACTCTTCCCTGAAAATACTGTTCCCCTTCAAACTCCTGTCCAATCAATTCTGAACCGACTTTCTTTCCGTTTATTTCTATCATACTTCCATTTGCCTGTTTTTTAAAGAGTAATTGGCCTGCTCCCGTCATCACAAGCGGATAAACAACTCCGCACAGCACGATCAGTACCAGTGTGATGCCAAATGCTTTTTTTAAATAAGATGTAAAATTTTTCATCTTTCTCTTCTCCTTTTTTCTGTCTCTATAATCCTAATAGTGCGAGCAAAGGTGTCACTACAATATCAATCAGCTTGATACCGATAAATGGAACGATGATTCCACCAAGTCCATAGATTCCCATGTTCTTTAAAAGCATTTTCTCAGAACGCATCGGTTTATATTTGACACCTTTCATTGCAATCGGGATCAGACACGGAATGATGATCGCATTGAAGATCAAAGCAGAGAGGATTGCGCTGAATGGTGTGGACAGTTTCATAATATTTAATACCTGCATCTGCGGGATGACAAGTGTAAACATTGCTGGAATGATCGCAAAATATTTTGCTGCATCGTTTGCAATACTGAATGTCGTCAGGGATCCTCTCGTAATCAGAAGCTGTTTTCCAATCTCCACGACTTCCAGAATCTTAGTCGGATCGGAATCCAGATCGACCATGTTGGCCGCTTCTTTCGCTGCGGAAGTTCCACTGTTCATCGCCAGTCCGACATCCGCCTGTGCAAGCGCCGGTGCATCATTTGTCCCATCTCCGGTCATCGCAACAATCTTTCCTTCTGCCTGCTCTTTCTTAATCTCATCAATCTTATCTTCCGGCTTACACTCTGCGATAAATCCGTCCACACCTGCTTCTTTTGCGATGGTTGCCGCTGTCAGCGGGTTATCCCCGGTGCACATGATCGTTTTGATACCAATCTCTCTTAACCGTTCAAATCGTTCCACAAGCCCCGGTTTTACAGTGTCTTTCAGGTAAATCACACCATAGATGACATTCTCCACACAGACAACAAGTGGTGTTCCTCCAAGACTTGAAATATCTGTCACGATTTTTTCCAGATCAGAAGGAATCTTTCCTCCTTTGGCAGCAACATATTTTTTGATTGCGTCAAAGGCACCTTTCCGGATTTGTGTGCCATCTTCCAGATTGACACCGCTCATCTTTGACTGAGCAGTGAATTCCACAAACTCTACCTGATCTGCCGCAGACTCTTCCATTCTTGTTCCCATTGTCTTTCCAAGCTCTACTACAGATTTTCCTTCCGGTGTTGCATCACTTAAGGAAGTCATTACTGCATAATCAATCAGATCTTCCTTTTTTATCCCTTCCACCGGAATAAAATCGGCTGCCAGTCTGTTTCCATATGTAATCGTACCGGTCTTATCAAGAATCATCGTATCGACATCACCGCATGCTTCCACGGCCTTTCCAGACAATGCAATGACATTATATCTTGTTACACGGTCCATTCCCGCAATACCGATTGCCGAAAGCAATCCTCCGATCGTAGTCGGGATCAGGCAGACAAGCAATGCGATCAGTGTTGCCACTGGAATCTCAACTCCAGAATAATCTGCGAAACAATAAAGCGTCACAACAACGATCAAGAAAATAACCGTCAGACTGATCAACAGAATATTCAGCGCAATCTCATTTGGTGTCTTCTTTCTGGAAGCGCCCTCAACAAGTGAAATCATTTTGTCAAGAAAAGAATGACCCGGATCTGAAGTGATTCTTACTTTCAGCCAGTCGCTGACTACTGTTGTTCCTCCTGTTACCGATGAGAAATCCCCGCCTGCTTCTCTTGTGACCGGAGCGGACTCTCCGGTGATTGCAGACTCATCGACAGATGCAATCCCTTCGATCACTTCCCCGTCTCCCGGGATCATCTCATTTGTCCGTACGATGACGATGTCACCTTTTTTCAGTTCTGATGCACTGATTTTCTTCTCGCTGCCATCTTTCATCAGAAGAACGGCAGTCGTATCTTTCTTTGTCTTCTTTAATGTTTCTGCCTGTGCCTTTCCTCGTCCTTCTGCGACAGATTCCGCAAAGTTCGCAAACAGGATTGTGACAAACAAGATCACGGTAACAATTCCATTATAGACTCTTAAATTTGCCTCATCCCCGAAGATTGTCGGGAGAACTGTCAGCACCAGTGTAATAAAAAATCCAATTTCCACAACGAACATGACCGGATTTTTTATCATATATCTCGGATCTAATTTCTGAAACGATCCGATGACAGCAGATTTCATAATATCCTTTGTCATAAATTTTGTTTTTTTACTTTGTTCTTCCATTTCCGTCAAGATCCTTTCACCCTATTATGGCATCCACAGCACGAGATGTTCCGCGATCGGTCCAAGCGCCAGTGCCGGGAAAAATGTAAGTGCTGCAAAAATATATACAACAAACACAAGAATAAATACGAACAGTACGTTGTCTGTGCGGAGTGTTCCGACTGTCTCATTGACTCTTCGCTTCGCAAGAAAACTTCCGGCGATTGCAAGCTGCGCGATCATCGCAATATATCTTCCGAAAAACATCGCAAGTCCCGTCGTAATGTTCCAAAAATAAGTATTATCTGCAAGTCCCTCAAAACCAGAACCATTGTTCGCTGCTGAAGAAGCATATTCATACAATACTTGCGACAATCCGTGAAATCCCGGATTTGTAATTCCTTCCTGCCCTGCACCTGTCATCACTGCCAGTGCAGAGAAACCGAGAATCAGAAGCGGATGAATGATCAGCACAATCGCAACCAGCTTCATCTCTTTTCCCTCAATCTTCTTATTCAGGTATTCCGGCGTCCTACCAATCATCAGACCGCATAAAAATACAGCAAGGATCACATACATGATCATATTCATCAATCCGACACCCTTGCCGCCAAACACACAGTTTAACATCATATGAAGCATCGGGATCATTCCTCCGAGCGGGGTCAGTGAATCGTGCATATTGTTGACAGTTCCAGTTGTAAAGGAAGTGGTCGTTGTAGTGAAAAGTGCTGATTGCGCAACTCCAAAACGAACCTCTTTTCCTTCCATATTCCCAATCGTCTGATCCAGTCCCGCTTCTGCAAGCAAAGGATTGCCAGACTTCTCCGCCAAATAGCATACGGTAAGTCCTACAAGGAATAAGATAGACATTGCTGCAAAAATCGTTCTTCCCTGAGAACCAAAGCAAGTCACATTTCTTTTGATCTTTGCGACTGCGTTTCCTGCTTTCTCCTTTTTCCGCTCTGCGGCCATTTTACCAAAAGTAATGACACAGGCCCCCGGTAAAAGCATCATCGAATATAGTTCAATGAGGTTGGAAATGATAGTCGGATTTTCAAATGGAGTGGAAGAGTTTGCTCCGAAAAACCCTCCTCCATTTGTTCCGAGATGTTTGATACTCTCAAGCGCCGCTACCGGCCCCATTGCAATATCCTGAAGTCTTCCCTCTATCGTCTCCACAGTTGCAGTTCCTGCCAGTGTCTGCGGTACTCCCTGCCAGATCAGAAGGATTCCAATCACGATTGAAAACGGAAGTAAAATTCTTGTAGTGATGCGGATCAAATCTTCATAGAAGTTTCCGACACCTTTGCTGTTTCCAGTAATTCCTCTGCAAAATGCCATACAGGCTGCATATCCGGTTGCAGCCGACGTAAACATCATAAAGGTAATGACTACCATCTGACTTAAATAAGAAAGTCCGGATTCCCCGGCATAATGCTGAAGGTTTGTATTCGTCATAAAACTGATGATTGTGTTAAATGACAGTGTCGGTTCCATTCCTTCAATCTGATTTGGATTTGCCAGCAGTATTCCCTGCACTCTTAGTATGAAATACCCTGCAAATACCATCACTGCATTCGTCATCAAAAGACTGATCGCGTATTGTTTCCACGTCATTCCCTCTCCTTTGATTCTGCACACTTTATACATCATCCGGTCTATTCTGTTAAAGACCGGATCTGCAAATGTCTTTCGGTTTGTGGCGATATGATACATGTAATTTCCGACTGGAATCACCAATGCAATATAAATCGCCAGTGTGATAATAATCTGCAACATTTATTTTTCCTCCACATGATAGTATTTTTCTTTTTTTCTTTCTTTGGCTGTCCCGACCTGCTTTTCGCACCAGTCCGCCAGCAGTTTCATACTTCCAAAACAGATCAGCAACAACAAAATCATAAAAATATCTGTTATCATTATTCATACCTTCCTTCTCCATTTGTTTCCATATCAAATTAGCATAACGAAAATTAAGCCGGTGTTATAAATCTTCACTTTTCCATTAAAATCCTATAAAATTTGATATCAAAAAAAGCAACTACCCTATTGGATAATTGCTTTTTCTAAAACTTCTATTATAACTTTTTAATGCCGGAAGCCCTCTTCCCATTTTATATCCACCCAAATACTATACCAAATGGCAGCATCACCACAGTTGTAGTGAGTGTAAGTGCTCCGACAAGTAAAACCGGTGCTCCTAAAAATGCGAGCGCACATGTCGCAACTGGATATTTATCTGAAAAATGATCAAACTCTTCTTTGCATTTCTTTTTCATCGCTGTCACCCGACTGATTATCTGCTTCATCATTCATTCCCTCCTTATGCTTTCCACAGATTATCATGTCAGGAATTAAAATACTTCTAAAAAGAAGTGCGTAAAGTTAAAATCAAATAAGGATTGTTTTTTACAGGCAAGATGTCTGTTAGGAAATCTCCTCCATCTCTGTCCGTCTCCACTCAATCCGCGCAACAAACAGATCTCCGTTTACCTCGATTGTAAGTTTCCCTTTCTGAAGTTCCACAAAGCTTTTGACGATCGCAAGTCCCAGCCCGGATCCTTCTGTGTTTCTTGAAACATCCCCGCGAACAAATCGCTCTGTAATATCTCCCGGATTAAAATTTAATTCTCCTTTGGAAATATTTTTCATTGTGATCGTAACTATATCCTCGTTATCTGATACATCGATATACACCCTCGTACCTTCCAGTGAATATTTCAAAATATTGATCAACAGATTTTCAAAAATCCTATAGGTCTTCTGACTATCTAAAGTAAGATACACCTTTTCCTCCTGAAAGTTCCACCGGAAATCAAGTTCGGATTTTTCCATCCGTTCACTCAGTTCTAACTTCACCTGCTTCAAAAGTGAAATAATATCTACTTTTGCCAATTCAAGCTTCACATTTTTGCTTGTCGCCTTGCTGACCTCAAATAAATCCTCAATCAGTACTTTGAGCCGCATAGATTTTCGCTCCAACACGTCGATATAGTTTTTTCGCTCTTCATCCGTGATTCCTTCTTCTTTCAGCAGATTCACATACGTGATGATCGCGGTCAACGGTGTTTTCAGATCGTGGGAAACATTGGTGATCAGCTCCGTCTTCATCTTCTGACTTTTGACCTCTTCGTCTACCGCCGACTTAAATCCGCTCTGGATCTGGAGTAACTGCTTTCTGACCGGATCAAAAATTCCGAAATCCTGTTCCATAGACATATCAAGGTTGCCAGATGCAATCTTCTCTGTCGCCTGAAGCATCCGCTGATAATCCTGTTTGATCTTATAATATTTTTTGCAGATAGTCCGGAATAAGACCACTGAGTAGATCAGCACTCCCGCAATTCCAAAGAACCATCCCATACAAAACAGTGATACGATCACAAACTGTGCTGCAACAAACCGGAAGATCACTTTGTTGGATTGTTCCTGCAAATCAATCCGAAAGAATATGTCAACCCGCTTTGCCAGCCCGCTCCATTTCTTTTTCAGAAAAGAACATGCTTTTTCCAGTTTCGCACGATGTTTTTTCAGAAACGGAATCAAAAATATCCTTTCTCTGACTGCCTGTTTCCATCCGATACTGATCAGATTTCGGATGCTTCCTGTCACCCAGTAAATCAGACTGAAGTATATGATCCAGACGATCAGATTCCATGCCATGACCATACTTTCTGCATCTCCATTGCTCAATCCGAGCTGTACCAGTCTATCCTGAATATCTCCTCTCATTGTGCTGATGACCAGACTGGTAACTGCCTCCCACAAGATCAGCAGTCCTATGACAGTAATTCCAATGATTTCTACCGGCATCTGGAACCCTCTCTCGTTTCCGGTATTTAACTTTTTCACAAACGGAAGAAGTATCGCCGCACCGATCAGAACAAAAATCGAAATTCTGATCATATCCGCCATTCCGCTTCTATAATAAACGGCATAAAACGGATTCCCGATATAGGACTGATATGCCTCCCCCTGTTCCTTAGTCATACCATATAAAAATGTACAGTCTGCCGGAGTTCCCATCTCTTCTGCTGTCTCTACATCTTCATATTTATCTTCGTATTGATAATACAGCCCTTCCGACAGACGCACTTTCATTTTCTGGGCATAAGTTCCATAGCATTCTGTCACTTCTGCATTTCCAAGATGATCGTATTCCATCTGTACGATCCAGTCATATTTTTTTAGATGATCTTGTACAAGAAGTTGTTTTAAAGACTCCCCGTTCTTTAGAATCGTTTTTCCATTTTTATTTAACACTTCATATTGAAGATATGGACGGATTTCCCGGAAAGAATTTCCCGGTGGATCCAGCTCCCGCGTATTCGCCCCACTGATTTCTTCATATAAAACTTGATTTCCATTGTAAAGCATTTCCGCGAATTCCCGTGTCGTATAATATTTTCTGCTCTCTTTCTCACTCTGCTCTCGTATATGCGGATAGGCGGACAAAATCACCATCGCCGGAACTATGCAGAGCAGCGTCCATAAAAAATATTTGATCTTACATTTGTTTTTCCATCTTGTAGCCAATTCCCCACACCACCTTTACATACTTTGGTTCTTTTGGATTAATCTCAATCTTTTCCCGGATATTCCGGATATGTACCATGATTGTCTCCGTGTTGACCGCTTTTTCATTCCAGACTCTCTCATAGATCTCCTCTGCGGAAAAGACTCTTCCCGGATGTTTGATCAAAAGCAGCAAAATCTTAAATTCAATCGGCGTCATCTTGACCTGCCTTCCGTCCACAAGCACTTCCACACGGTCTTCATTGACCTCCAGCCCTCCGATCATATAGGATCTTTCCTTTTCTTCTTTTTTGTTGAGAGCCTCCTGAAATCGATTGTATCTGCGAAGCTGAGAGTTCACCCGCGCCATCAGTTCCATTGGGGTAAACGGCTTTGTAACATAATCATCTGCGCCGATATTAAGCCCCATTACTTTATCCACCTCCTCTGATTTTGCCGATAACATAATGACCGGAAATTCATATTTTTCCCTAAGTCTCATCGTCATCGTGATCCCGTCCATCACCGGCATCATAATGTCAACGATCGCCAGATCGATCTTTTCCCGCTCAATAATTCTCTGCTTGAAAGACTGTGTACCCCTGGCTGCGCAGATAAATCTCCACACCCTCCCTAATCTCTTTATCATCTTCTACAATTACTATCTGATTCTTCATATCCCCTGCTCCCTTTCGTTCCTTTTCGTATACTTTCTATAATAGAATAAAATCTTCCATAAACAGTTTCAGTATACTACTTTTCCTTTGCAAAACCTAGTATAAAGCAGAGTTCTAAATATCCCACGGACAAAATTCTAAAGATTTTCTAAAGGTTTTCATAGAAATTTCCCGAGTATTAAAAAATACACCCTGTCGAAAATTTCCGACAAGGCGTATCTTTATAATGTCTGTTTTGGATTCATCTTTGCATGTTCTTCCTTCAACTCATGATACAGTTCCAAAGATGTCCAGTTCTGATTGTACTCCGTCACAATCGCTTTCAGATTAACTTTCGCGATTCCCGCTTTTCGAAACTCCTTTAATAGCAAGTCGATCCTGCTGCTTGTAAATCCTTTCATCACAAGCATTTCCTCTGGAAATCCTTCCCCCTCATAAATGTCCCCGGACGATGGTATCTCCTTATTTCCCGCCAAAAATCCAATCGGCTCCAAATACTGCTCCTTTGACACTTTTTTTATCTTTACCTTCATTTTTAAAAGCACCATCTTAATCTTACGCGCCTTCTCGCCCTCATCAAAATTATACAATAACACGGTCTCAAAATTCATCTCGTTTCCTCCATTTCTTCCAGGCAGATATTGTTCCCTCTGCTCTTCTACAATGATACTTCTTCGTTCCTCAAATTGCAAAGCATCCGCTCAAGATAACTGTAAAGCATCTTCTGCTCCTCCTCTGAAAATCCATTCGTCAGACGCTTCTCCAACTCTTGAAAGACAATCGAAACTTCCTTTGCCTTCTCGCTTCCAGTCGGTGTCAATGAGATGAGAAAACATCTCCTGCACTCCTCATCGGTATTTCTTTCTACATATCCTAGTTGGACAAGCTTATCCAGATTTCTTGACAACGTCGTCTGGTCTACATGACACATCTGCGCCAGTTCTTTCTGCGTAATTTCTGTCTTTTTCAACAACGCCTTCAGTACTCCCGGCTGTCCCGGTGTCAGCCCCAACTTTTCAAATTTCGGTCTTAACGTCTGTCTGCGCTCCATATCAAGGCAGAACAAAAGGTCTCTGATCATCGCCGTTTTTTCCATATATGTTTTTCCTCTTTTCTTTCCTGTTTATTCCAATTCAAACTGTCCCGTATATAACTGGTAATACCTTCCTCTCTGCTCCAACAGCTCCTCGTGGTCTCCCCGCTCGATAATTTCCCCATGATCTAACACCATGATCGCATTGGAATTTCTAACTGTAGAGAGCCTGTGAGCAATGACAAATACTGTACGTCCCTTCATCAGAGAATCCATTCCTTTCTCGATCAATCGCTCAGTTCTTGTATCGATAGAACTTGTCGCCTCATCAAGAATCAGCACCGGAGGATCTGCAACTGCCGCCCTTGCAATTGCAAGCAGCTGTCTCTGCCCCTGTGACAAATTTGCACCGTCACTTTCGATCATCGTATCGTATCCGTTTGGGAGGCGCCGGATAAAAGAATCTGCATTGGCCAGTTTCGCTGCCTGCTCCACTTCCTCCTGACTTGCATCCAGATTTCCATAGCGGATATTTTCTGCAATCGTCCCCGTAAATAAATGAGTGTCCTGAAGTACCAGTCCAAGAGATCTTCTAAGATCTGCCTTCTTGATTTTTTTCACATCAATCCCATCATAAGTAATACATCCGCCCTGCACATCATAAAAACGGTTGATCAGATTAATGATCGTCGTCTTTCCTGCGCCAGTCGAACCGACAAAGGCAATTTTCTGACCTGGCTTGGCATAGAGACTGATCTTCTTTAAGATCTGTTTCTTTTCTGTATATCCAAACTCTACCTCATGAAAGCGTACATCTCCACAAAGCGGGACCACTGTCCCATGCCCATTTTCCACTTCTCTCTCTGCATTCCTCCAAAGAGCCATCTTCTTTTTCCCGGACTCTGCACAGTGTGACAGTTCCCTCGTCCCACTCCAGTTCTTCGTCCATCATATCGAAAATCCTCTCTGCTCCGGACAATGCTGCCAGCAGGAAATTGACCTGCATTGTAAACTGATTGACCGGCATCGCACTCTGCCTGACGTAAACCAGATACGATGCAAGGCTTCCGAGATCCATCATCCCTTGGATCACAAACAAACCACCTACACATGCAGAAACCGCATAATTGACATAGGAGAGGCTGACGATTGTAGGAATCAGCATTCCGGAATACTGAAATGCACTTGTGGAAGCTTTCCGGAGATTTTCATTTCTTTTGGAAAATTCTTTAAAATCCACCTCTTCATGGTTAAACACTTTTTCGACCTTCTGTCCATCCACCATCTCCTCGATAAATCCGTTGACCTCACCTAAATATTTCTGCTGGCTGTTAAAATACCGTTTTCCCCTTACACCGCTATACTTTATGAAGAAAAACATCAAAAGCATGAACACCAACACAATCAGTGACAACTTAAAATTCAGAAGAATGATACAGATAATTGTTCCGGCAATCGTAAAAAAACTCTGGATCAAAGTTGTGAAACTGTTGTTTAACGCTTCTGAGATCGTATCTACATCATTCGTAAATCGACTCATAAGCTCCCCATGTGTATGTCCATCAAAATATGACAATGGAAGCCCCTGAGTGTGACGAAACAAATCTTCTCTGATCTCACTTACCACCTGCTGTCCCGTACGCGCCATAATCTGTCCATAGCCATACGTTGCAAGTACTCCTACCGCATACATCACTCCCATAAAGAAAAGCATTCTCGCAAGTCCTTCCACATCCCCCGGAAGAATATAGCGATTGACAACCGGCTTTAAAAGATATGTCCCAAGAATGCTCGCCACACTGCTGACAGTAACAAGGATAGCTACAATGGCCACGGCAATCTTATGTACACCGAGATACCCAAGTAATCTTTTCAATGTTTTCTTTGTGTCTTTTGGTTTTTTATAGTTCATCGTCCTTGCCATTACAGTCCACATCCTTCCTGCTGAGAGTAATAAATCTCTTGATAAATCTCATTTCGCTGCAACAGTTCCTCATGTGTTCCACAATCATTCAGCTTTCCATCTTCCATGATCAGAATCTGATCTGCATGCATCACCGAAGTAATTCTCTGTGCAATAATAATTTTTGTCGTATCAGCGAGATTGTTCTGCAACGCCTCCCTGATCTTCGCCTCGGTTGCTGTATCCACTGCACTTGTAGAATCATCCAGAATCAAAATGCGCGGTCGCTTCAGCAATGCTCTGGCAATGCACAGTCGTTGTTTCTGTCCACCAGACAGATTCACGCCACCTTGTTCCACCTGTGAAGAAAGTCCATCTTTCATCTGTAAAAGAAATTCATCGGCACATGCCATACGACATGCTTTCATCAACTCTTCCTCACTTGCATCTTCTTTTCCCCAGCGCAGATTGTCCGCAATCGTACCCGTAAACAACGTATTTTTCTGAAGTACCATAGCGACCGCCTCACGCAGATGCTTCAGCGGATATTGTTTAACCGGTATTTGATCGATCAAAATTTCTCCTTCTGTCACGTCATACAACCTTGGGATCAGCTGTACAAGCGTAGACTTTGCAGATCCGGTCCCTCCAATGATTCCTACCGTCTGCCCCGGTCCAATATGAAAAGATACATTCGAAAGCACATATTTTTTTCCTTCTTTTTTATATTTAAAAGAAACATTCCGAAATTCAATCTCTCCGGCTTTGATCTCACCTGTCGCTTCCGGATCCTCTTTCAGATCAATCTCTTCATCAAGTACATCCAAAATCCGCTTTCCAGAAGCCATCGCTCTTGTCAGCATCAGAAACACATTTGAGATCATCATCAGAGAGTTTAAAATTTGAAGAACATAGCTTAAAAAACCTGTCAGTTCTCCGACCTGCATCTCCCCGGCAAAGATCAGTTTTCCTCCGAACCATAAAATGCATATGATCGTTGTATACATGACAAGCTGCATGGCAGGCATATTTAGCACAGCTGTTCGAAAAGATTTCTCAGAAATACTTTTTAGTTCCTGATTGACCTGCGCAAATTTCACTTTCTCATAATCTTCCCGGACATATGCCTTCACAACACGAATTGCCGTCAGATTTTCCTGAATCATCCGGTTTACAAGGTCTATTGCCGACTGCATCCTCGTATACAGTGGTCTGACTTTTCGGATCACAAGCCAAAGGCAGATTCCAAGTGTAGGCGCCGCGACAAAGAATACAAGCGCCAGCTTCGCATTCAATAAGAAAGACAAGATCATTCCGGTCACCATCATTAATGGAGCCCGGATCAGCGGACGGATTCCGTTTGAAACAGCATTTTGGATCAATGTCACATCACTTGTCAATCTCGTTACAAGCGAAGAAGTGGAAAACTTATCCGTATTTGAGAAAGAAAATTCTTGTATTTTACGATATTCCGCCTTCCTGAGTTCTGCTCCAAGCCCCTGCCCACAAAGTGCCGCAAACCTGGCATACCCGATCCCGAGAACTAGAGAAATCCCGGCACAGAATACCATCTGCAATCCTCTTTCCAGAATATATGCCTGATCTCCATTCGCCACGCCAACATCAATGATATCTGCCATGATCATCGGAATGATCAGCTCAAAAAGCGTTTCAAATGCCACGCAAATGCAGCTTAGCACCGCATACATCCTATACTTTTCCATGTACACATAAAACCGTTTTAGCATTCCATCAAACCCCTTCCTTTTTCTCTAACACTTCTGCAATCTTCTCTTCCTGCGTATACCTCTATACATATACAACTGTCACAGTTACAACATTTTCATATACATTAGTTGTATATACAACAATCATCTTTATCATAAACATATTTTTTTCCATTGTCAATGAAAAGCACCAATAAACTCTTTCCTCTTGCAATATGAAAGGCTGCGGAAGTATTCTCTCACCTCCGCAGCCTCTCCTGCATTTTCTAAAACATTGCTGTTCTTTTTTCTCTGTACTAATGAATCTCCAAAAGCTTCTGCTTTAGTTCCCCTTCCATACGATTTAACTCCACCTCTGCTGCACGACGTTTTTCCTTTCCCTCTGTCTGGATCTTCATCACTTCATCCAGCGTAGCGATCAACGACTCATTTGTAGCCTTCAGTGTTTCCATATCCACAATGCCTCGCTCCGTCTCTTTTGCGGTCTCAATCGTTGCCATCTTTAATGTCTCTGCGTTTTTGCGGAGCAGGGCATTTGTCATGTCGGTCACTTCCCGCTGTGCTTTCGCGGCCTTCGCAGAATTTTCCACACCGATTGCCAGTACCATCTGACTCTTCCAAAGCGGAATCGTATTGACGATCGTCGACTGAATTTTCTCTGACATTAATGTATCATTGCTCTGCACAAGACGGATTTGCGGAGCCATCTGAAGCGAAACCGCCCTTGTCAGTTCTAGATCATGGATCTTCTTCTCAAACCGATTACAAAGAGACGAAAGATCACTTACCGCCTGTGCATCTTCCGGCAAGCCGCTTCCCTTTGCCTTTGCTTCAAGCTGTGCCATCTCTGTATTGCGCACTTCTTCCAGCTTTCGTTTTCCTGCAGCGATATACATCGACAATTCTTTAAAATAAGTGACATTTAATTCATACATTTTGTCAAGCATTGCAATATCTTTCAACAACTGAATCTGATGGCTCTCAAGTGCATCGCAGATTCGCTCGACATTTCCTTCCGCCTTCTCATACTTTGCTTTCATATTTGCCAGCTTATTCCCACTTTTCTTGAAGAATCTAAAAAAGCCCTTATCTTCCTCTTCTTCTTCGAGTGTTCTCAACTCTGATACAACACTTGCCAGCATTTCCCCTACTTCTCCGAGGTCTTTTGTGCGCACATTCTCCAGCGCCGTCTCTGAAAAATCCGCCATCTTCTTCTGCGCCCCTGCACCATATTGTAAAATCATATTGGAACTGTGCAGATCAATCTTCGCCGCAAATTCTTCCACCATGCGTCTCTCTTCCGGAGAGAGATTCACTTCCTCTTCTTTCACAAGTGGCTCCGGTTCCTTCTCTGCCACCGCCGCCTTCTCTTCTCCGAATGGGTCCAACGTCAATGTCGGTGCTTTCTGCATCATCTCATCTAAATCCTGTGCCATCCTGATTCCTCCTATCCTCATCTGCCATTTTCTGACATACTTCTAAAAATCACTCTCTTTGTAGCCTTCCCTCGCAAACATTGCTTCCAGCACAGAGATATCTGCTGACACATCAAATGCCGTATCCTGAAACAAGTCATCCAAAAGCTTCTCAAATGCGACAATGATCGTATCCATCGTGCGCTCAATCTCTGTCATTGCTGTTGTAACATTCTCACCTTTGACCGGAAGTCCGTCAAACTCCCGATAAGTATTGACCAGCTTCAATGTTGTCGGCAAATAATATTCCATAAATTTTTTCATCTCTCCCGCCTGCTCCGGATGACGGATCACGGACTCAAAAATCTTACTGATGATCAGTTCCAATTTATCTAATTTCGCCGAAATCACCTCTCCCGGAATTGCATCATTTGCCTCTCGAAGTGACGTAATATATCGTCCACCTTCCTGAACCATCTCCTGAATTTCCGGAGAAATCTCCTGGGCTTCCTTTTTCGCCTCTCTCCGCTGCTCTTTCTTCTGCTCTGCCTGTCTCTGTTTTGCCGCCTTCTGCTCTTCTTCTCGCTGTTTCCACGACTGCTGTGCCTGTAAATACTGTTGATACGACTTATCATCCAACATCAGACAAGTCCCCTGCTCATCAATATGCCCTTGAGGAAATGCTCCCCGTCGGATCATCTTCTTTAACTCCCTCAACATCTCTTTCTCCGAAAGATTCATCTTCGCCGCCAGTTCCTCAATCTGACAGAACGCTCGTCCATTTAATATTTCCACACAGCGAAGCACTTTTTTATATCCTTTTCTGTTGGAAAGCCCTTTCCATAAAAGTATCAGCGACAAAATAAAAATCGGAAGCTGAACAATCAAGGAAACACCTAGCAGATGCAGGTGCCCGGTAAACAGAGAAGAAATCAGCAAAATCAGCTCCAACAAGCCTCCCAAACCAAGTCCCAACGAGCCAAACACGATCAGCAAAATCCCAGATACTTTCCCAACTGGCTGAACCCTCTTCTCATACGTCGCTGCCGGCTGACTTTGACCAGCACCACCTGCATACTTCTTTCTCCCATATGCCTGCTCTGCGCTTCCTGACCGTGCTGCGCTTCCATAAGTTCGGTCTGCGCTTTCTGACTGGGTTGTTCTTTCATAAGTACGCTTCTGACCTCCCATATTCTGTTGCCACTTGGACTGGTCTGCACGGTCGTATTGCTATGAGGATCTACATGCGGAAGGAAATCCGTATCTCTGTATCCCCCAAACTGCCGTCGTGCTTCCTCCAGTGCCTGGTTCACTGTCCTTCCGATATCCTGATTCAACTTACTGAAGTTCATCGACCGCATCGCATCGTCGACCATCTTGCTGACCTGCTCACCTATATTTGAAAAATCTCTGTTATCCATAACTCTATCGCAGCCTTTCTCTTTTTGCGCTCTGATTTTCTTCTATTATATAAAAAACCAAATTTTTTTACAATGAACTTTTTCTAAAAATCATTCCTGGAAAGGAAGATACAGTCTCCCTTCAACCATTCTTTGCTTTGCTTCTTTGGAATCCATCATATATTTTTCCTCCTCATCTTCTATATTTACAATTTAATGCTTAAAAGCTCTTCCTCTGATTCTTACGTCCATTTTTGCTTTTTCTATCTTACTATAGATTACATGAAAATAAAAAAAGGAGCAATCCCTTTTCCTGTGAATCGCTCCTACAATCTTTGTTTTTCTAAATACTTTTTATAAATTTTCTTTAAAAAATGTTTCCATTACCGCTGCTGCCTCAGCTTCATCGGCTCCTTCTACCCGAATTACAACTTCTTCTCCCTGCTTTGCCGCAAGCCCCATCACACCGAAAATACGCTTCGCATCTGCGGCCTTTCCTGCTTTCTCAATTTTGATATCCGATGCAAATTTTGCCGCCTCTTTGACAAGAAGACCCGCCGGTCTGGCATGAATTCCCTGGCTATCTGTGATTGTGTACTTAAATTCTTTCATTTTCTTTTCCTCTTTTCTTTCTTTTTCTCTTTATTTTCATCCGCTCTACCTTTTTTTCGGAAGCGGTTTTTTCAGGATCACAATACCTGCCATCGCAATAACAGCACCTACTGCCAACGCGATCAAAAACA
>OMGQ01001008.1_pt1 | contig 18940 bp, 14 predicted proteins | sample 1646071 | NCBI WGS metagenome assembly OMGQ01 (sample SAMN05578585, study PRJEB25193) | human gut metagenome | biome: Human Microbiome; feature: human-associated habitat; material: feces | host: Homo sapiens | place: USA:Birmingham
TTTCCCCCTCTCCAACTGTGTCAACTCCGGCATTGACACAGTGGGCGTGCTGACCCAGTACCGCCCTCTGGAGTTAAACAGCTATATCGGCTCCGGCCAGCCCTGGGATCTGGACCGATCCGACGGCGGCGTCCACATCCTGCCCCCCTATATGCGGGAAGGCGACCAGGGCACCTGGTACAAGGGTACCGCCAACGCGATCTATCAGAATATCGGTTTCCTGGATATGTATGATCCGGAATATGTGGTCATCCTGTCCGGCGACCATATCTATAAGATGGATTACACCGATATGCTGGACCTGCATAAAAAGAGCGGCGCGGCCTGCACCATCTCCGTTCTGGAGGTCACTCTGGAGGAGGCCACCCGCTTCGGCATTATGAACGTGGACGAGAACGACCAGGTCTATGAATTTGAAGAGAAGCCCAAGCACCCCAAGAGCAACTTGGCCTCCATGGGCATCTATGTATTCACCTGGTCCAAGCTGCGCCGCTACCTCATCGAGGATGAGGAGAACCCCGATTCCTCCAACGACTTCGGCAAAAATATCATCCCCGCCATGCTGGGGGCCGGAGAGAAGCTGATGGCCTACCGCTTCCACGGCTATTGGAAGGATGTGGGTACCATCAACTCCCTCTGGGACGCCAATATGGATATGCTTGCCCCCAACAATGAAAGCGGCATCAATCTCTACGATACCAGCTGGCCCATCTACGCCCGTACCCCCGTCCGCCCGCCCCATGTCACCGGTCCCAACGCACAGATCTCCCATTCCCTGGTCACCGGCGGCTGCCAGGTAGACGGCTCGGTGGAGAACTCCGTGCTGTTCCACTCGGTCACGGTAGAGGAGGGCGCTGACGTACAGTACTCCATCCTCATGCCCGGTGCCGTAGTAAAGAAGGGGGCCGTGGTGGCCTACGCCATCGTGGCAGAGGGCGCAGTCATCGAAGCTGAGGCCACTGTGGGCGCGCCGCCCTCAGAGGATCCCGACTGGGGGATCGCCGTGGTGGCTGGCGGCGTCAACGTGGGAGAAAAGGCCGTGGTAAAGCCCAGCGCCATGGTCCGGAAAAATGTGAAGGAAGGTGAGCAGGTATGAATGATCTTCACGGAATCGTGTTCGCGTGCCGCTCTGACGCCAATCTGGGCGAGCTGACCCGTCCCCGCAACACCTGCTCTCTGCCGTTCGGCGGCCGCTACCGCCTGATCGACTTTATGCTGTCCAACTATGTCAACGCCGGCATCACCGATGTGGGCGTTATCGTCCACCAGAGCTATCAGTCTCTGCTGGACCATGTTGGCTCCGGCAAGGACTGGGACCTGTCCCGCAAGCATGGCGGCCTGCGGATCCTCCCCCCCTTCGGCTATGCGGAGCGGGGTGGCGAGTACCGGGGCAACATGGACGCCCTTTCCGGCGTAGCCGACTATCTGGAGAATATCCGTCAGGACTATGTAATCCTGGCCTGGGGCGATATGGCAGTCAATCTTCCGGTGGCCGAGGTGTTCCAGCAGCATCTGGACAGCGGAGCCGATGTGACCATGGTTTGCACCCCCAGTCTGAAGGGCGCGCCCCGCTTCTCTGAGTATGTGGAGGTAGATGAGTCCGGCCGGGTGACCGACCTGTCTGTCCATCCTGTCACCGCCGGCAGCACCCTGGAGAGCATGGAGATCTATGTCCTGTCCAAGAAGCTGCTGCTGGACATGGTGGACTACTGCTCCGCCCATGACATTGTGAACTTCACCCGCGGCGTCCTCCAGCCCCGGCTCAAGACCCTGAAGTTGATGTCCTACATCCACCAGGGCTATGTGGCCCGCTTCCAATCGGTCAGCGGCTACTTCCAGCGCTCCATGGATCTGCTGGAGCCCGCCGTCCGGGATGAGCTCTTCAATCCGGACCGCCCCATCCGCACCAAGGACCGCTCCAACCCCTCCACCTACTATGGCCCCGACTCCCGCTCCATCCACTCTCTGGTGGCAGACGGCTGCCTCATCGAGGGCGAAGTGGAAAACTCCATCATCTCCCGGGGCGTCATCATCGAGAAGGGCGCCCGGGTATGCGACAGCGTCTTGATGCAGGGTACCGTGGTCAAAAGCGGCGCTTCCCTGGCCTATGTTATTGCGGACAAGAACGTCACGATCAATCAGGACCGGATGCTCATGGGCCATCTGACCTACCCTTTGGCCATCGCCAAAGAGTCCGTGGTCTGATCCTGTGCTCCCGCCGGAGCGCCGTGCTGCGGCACGACGCTCCGGCTTCCAACTCATTTTGTGCTTGTGGAAAGGGGATTTATTATGAAGATCCTGTTTGCTGCCTCCGAGGCGGTGCCCTTTATCAAAACCGGCGGTCTGGCCGATGTGGCCGGCTCCCTGCCCAAGGCTCTGGCCCAGGCGGGGCACGAGGTCAAGGTCATCCTCCCCCTTTATGAAGGCATTGGGGATCAGTGGCGCAGCCAGATGACCTTCCTGAAATACTTCAACGTGACCCTCTCCTGGCGGCAGGTCTACTGCGGCCTGTTCCAGCTGGAGCGGGAGGGCGTCACCTACTGGTTCGTGGACAACGAGTATTACTTCAAGCGCTGGCAGATCTACGGCCACTTTGATGATTGCGAGCGCTTCGCCTACTTCTCCCGCGCTGTGGTGGAGACACCGGGCCAGCTGGACTGGTCCCCGGACATCATCCACTGCAACGACTGGCAGACTGCGCTGATCCCCGTCTATCTGCTGGAGGACAAATACCGCATCCCCCAGCTGAACCGCATCAAGACCGTGTTCACCATCCACAATGTGGAGTATCAGGGCCGCTACGGCGACCAGGTGCTGGAGGACGTGGTGGGCCTGGGCCGCAACTACTTTAACGAGGGGATGCTGGCTCACCAGGGGGACGTGAATTTGATGAAGGGTGCCATTATGGCATCCACCTATGTCACCACGGTCTCGCCCACCTACGCCCAGGAGCTGCGCCTGCCCTTCTATGCCCACGGCATGGACGGCGTCATCAATCAGCAGAGTGGCAAGCTCCAGGGGATCCTGAACGGCATTGACATGGCCCTGTATGATCCCTCAACTATGCCTGATCTGGCCGCCAACTTCACCCCTGCGGCCCCCTCCAAGGGCAAGACTGACTGTAAGCTGGCCCTCCAGCGGCAGGTGGGCCTGCGGGAGGATGAGTCCGCCCCCATCATTGCCTGTGTCTCCCGCTTGGTGGGGCACAAGGGGTTCTCCCTGGTCACAGACGTCCTTCATCAAATTATGGAGATGGATGTGCAGATGGTGGTGCTAGGTACCGGCGACTGGCAGTATGAGGAGGCGTTCCGAAATGCCCAGCGTCAGTATCCCGGCCGCTTCTCCGCTCAGATCACCTACTCCGGCCCACTGTCCAACATGATCTACGCCGGTGCGGACCTGTTCCTTATGCCCTCCATCAGCGAGCCCTGCGGCCTGAGCCAGATGATTGCCATGCGCTTCGGCACGGTCCCCGTCGTCCGGGAGACCGGCGGGCTGAAAGACACCGTCCTGCCCTACAACAAGTTTACCGGCGAGGGCCGGGGCTTCACCTTCTCCGACATCAACGCCGGGGATATGCTCTGGGTCATCCGGGAGGCGGTGGATCTCTACTACAACAATAAGGAGGTCTGGCGCGGCCTCCAGAAGGCCGACATGACCGCCGACTTCAGCTGGGACCACTCCGCCCAGGAGTATCTGGACATCTATCAGCGCATCTCCGGCTGAGTCCGGCCGGTCCCGTTGCTGCAGAGCCCTCCGCATCAGGCGGAGGGCTTCTCTTTTTCACAAAACAGGACAGTCACAGAGAGGCTAAGGGTCAACTAGAGGCGGATTTTCTGCTCTTTTTCCACTCAGGCGGCCACTTGCCTCTCTGCACCAAAAAACGAGACAAAAGAGTACAGAAAACTGTGGGTATTCCTTTGATTTGCGCCGTCCTTCGCATTGACGCTCCATGGGAAATCTGGTACAATAGCAAACGGGCCCGGGAGACAGTCTGGATGTCCGTTCCGGGCCTCCTATTTTGTCATTTGATAACCATAATAACGAAACGGGGGCAAAAAAATGGCTGAATATAGTAAAGCCCAGCTTACCGAAATGATAGTCGGAAAACTCCACCGTAACTTTGGACGCGATGTGGAGGATGCCAGTCCCAATCACATCTTTAAGGCCTGCGCCCTGGTGCTGCGGGACATCATGTCCGCCCACCAGATGGAGACTGGGAACCGGGTCTGGGAGGATCAGCAGCGGCAGGTCCACTACCTGTCCATGGAATTCCTCATGGGCCGTTCTTTGGAGAAGAATGCCTATAATCTGGGGTTGCTGGATACTTTGAAGGAGGCACTGGAGGACCTGGGATACTCCGCCTCCGATCTCTTTGAGAAGGAGCCCGACGCCGGCCTGGGCAACGGCGGTCTGGGACGCTTGGCCGCCTGTTATCTGGAATCCATGACCACCCTGGAGATCCCGGCCACCGGCTATACGATCTGCTATGAGCTGGGTATCTTCAAGCAGAAGATTGTGGACGGCCGCCAGGTAGAGCAGGCCGACAACTGGCTGGGTCTGGGCGACGCTTGGCTCATCCCCAAGATGGACGAGACCGAGGAGGTCCGCTTCGGCGGCCGTGTGGTGGACCACTGGGACGAGCGCGGGGTAAACCACCCGGAGCACGTGGGCTACACCACCGTTCTGGCCATTCCCCGAGACATGGAGATCGCCGGCTATCAGACCAAGCATACCAATACCCTGCGCCTCTGGGACGCCAAGAGTCCTGTCCCTGTGGATATGTCCTACTACTCTAAGGGCGAGTATCTCAAGGCAGTGGAGCAGCAGGCTATGGCCGAGGTCATCGCCAAGGTGCTCTATCCCGACGACAACCACTATGAGGGCAAGTCTCTGCGCCTGAAGCAGCAGTATTTCTTTGTCTCCGCCACTGTCCAGTCCATCGTACGCAAGCACCGCGCCCAGTACGGCACCCTGCGCAACTTCCATGAAAAGCACGTCCTCCAGATCAACGATACCCACCCCACTCTGGTCATCCCTGAGCTGATGCGTATCCTGATGGATGTGGAGGGATACAGCTGGAACGACGCTTGGAATATTGTCACCAAGTCGGTGGCCTACACCAACCACACCGTCCTGGCGGAGGCGCTGGAGCGCTGGCCCCAGGGCCTGATCGAGAGCCTCCTGCCCCGGATCTGGCAGATCTTGAAGGAGATCGCCGCCCGCTACCAGCGCCAGCTGGAGGCGCGCTTCCCCGGCGATCAGGAGAAGGTGTCCAAAATGGCCATCATCTGGAACGGCGAGGTCCGGATGGCCAATCTGTGCGTGTGCGCCTGCTACGCCGTCAACGGCGTCTCCGCCCTCCACTCGGATATTTTGAAGCAGGATGTATTCCATGACGCCTACACCATGCGTCCGGAGCAGTTCAAAAATGTCACCAACGGCGTGGACCACCGCCGCTGGCTGTCTCAGATCAACCCCAAGCTGGATGCCCTGGTGCGGGAGTGTACCGGCGTGGATGACTACCTCCTCCACCCCGAGGCGATCCGCGGTCTGGAGAAGTATCAGAACGACAAATCTGTCCTGGACCGTCTGGAGGCCATCAAGCGGGAGAACAAGCGCCGCTTTGCCGCCTATGTGGCCCGGGAGACCGGAGTTGTGCTGAACACCGACGCTATCTTTGATGTCCAGGTAAAGCGACTCCACGAGTACAAGCGCCAGCTACTCAACGTCCTGCACATCATCCACCTGTATGACCAGCTGCGGGATAATCCCAACATGGACTTCACCCCCCAGACCTTCCTCTTCGGGGCAAAGGCGGCTCCCGGCTATCATGTGGCCAAGAAGATCATCCAGCTCATCAACTCTCTGGCAGCCCAAATTGCTGCCGACCCGATCTGCAAGGATAAGCTCCAGGTGGTCTTTTTGGAGAACTACCGGGTTTCCCTGGCCGAGCGCCTCATGCCCGCCAGCGAACTCAGCGAGCAGATCTCCACTGCCGGCAAGGAGGCCAGCGGTACTGGCAACATGAAGTTTATGATGAACGGCGCTCTGACCATCGGCACCCTGGACGGCGCCAATGTAGAGATGCACCAGCAGCTTGGGGATGAGAACATCTTCCTCTTCGGCCTCACCGCCGGCCAGGTCCAGGAGCTGAAGTCCCTCGGCTACCATCCTATGGACTACTACAACGGAAACGGCGCGCTCCGCCGGGTCATTGACCAGATCTCCGCAGGCTTCTCCGACCAGGTGGATTACTCCGACCTCACCGCCCGCCTGCTGCGCGGCGCAGGCGGCAGCCCCGCCGATGAGTACCTGCTGCTGGCCGACTTTGACAGCTACTGCCAGGCCCACCGCCGCGCTCTGGAGACCTATGCCGACCGCAAACGCTGGAACCAGATGTCGCTGATCAATATTGCCCGTTCCGGCATCTTCGCCGCGGATCGCTCCATCCGCGACTATGCCAGAGACATTTGGTACGTCCCTACCCGTCTCTGACTGAATCATAACACCATAGCACAAAAGGCCGCCTTCAGGGGCGGCCTTTTCCCGGCAAAAACCGCCTTCCCCCTTGCCAAATCCTGAAAAATGAAATACAATAGGGGCACGGAACCTATTTTGAAAACGGCGTGGGCCCGCCTGTCCTGCATCCGGCGCGCCCCGCGGAGGAGGAATTTGAAATATGATCTCTATCGCTTCGGACCACGGCGGCTACCGCCTCAAGGAGCATATCAAGGCCTATCTCACCGCCAAGGGCATCAATGTTCTGGACTGCGGCTGTGACAGCCAGGAGAGCTGCGACTATCCCATCTTTGCCAAGGCGGCGGCAGAGGCTGTGGCCGATGGCCGCTGTGAGAAGGGTATCGTGATCTGTACCACTGGCATCGGTGTCTCCATCACTGCCAACAAGGTGAAGGGGATCCGCTCCGCTCTGTGCAGCGACCCCTTCTGCGCTGAGATGACCCGCCGACACAATGACGCCAATATGCTGGCGATGGGGGCTGGCATCATCGGCCCCAATATGGCCGAGCGCATCGTGGATGTGTTCCTGGACACCCAGTTCGAGGGTGGCCGTCATGCCCGCCGCGTCGGCCTGGTTATGGATGTGGAAAAGGACTGATTTGATAATGGGCCGGATGTGGTTCACATCCGGCCCGTTTCTCGATCCTGTTATGGTATGATTTTTCCGCAGCCTCTCGCATGATGAGCAGAACCCCGCCGGTCCTGAAGGGGACCCGGCGGGGTTCTCATATTTGGATTACTGTTCAGTGAACTCAGGGATAGACGAACACGGACAGGGCGATGAAGAAGGTCTGTAACGCCATCATGATCAGAAACAGAGGCGCCATAAATCGGTACCATCTGTCCAGCGGAACTCCCATCAGGCCGCAGTTCAGCGTACAGGCGGTGGGCCAGAACATATCAGAGAAGCCATCACCGAAGCAGTAGGCCAGCACGGCAGTCTGGCGGCTCACGCCCACAATATCCGCTACCGGGGTCATGATCGGCATGGTGATGGTGGCCTGACTGGATGACCCGGTGATAAAAAAGTTGATGACATTTTGGAGGAACAGCATCCCCACTGCCGAGAGCATCTTGTTGGAGGCATTGAGCAGCTGAGACAGGCCGTAGACCACCGTATCAGAGATCATGGCGTCCTTCATAGTCAGCAGGATCCCCCGGGTAAACCCGATCACAAGGATGGAGGATACAACAGATTTTGTGGATTCAATGAAGGTGTCGCAGATCTCAGTGGCGGAGTAGCCGCCCACCAGGCCGGAGACCACCGCCATCATCAGGAACATAGCTGCGATCTCGTTGATATACCACCCCAGTTGGATGGTACCGAACAGCAGCATTCCGATGGTGACCAGAAACAGCAGCAGGCACAGCTTCTGTCGCAGAGTAAAGACGCCGTCTGAGTCGCTCACATCCGGCGGGGTAAATTCCATGGGAACACCGTACATGACGGATTGTTCCGGATGGGCCTTGACCTTCTTGGCATAGCGCATCACATACCAGATCGCGGTCAGCTGGAATACCAGAAAGACCACCAGGCGGTAGAGGACCCCGGAATTGATGGGGACCTCCGCGATGCTCTGGGCAATTCCCACAGAGAACGGGTTGGTAGTAGCGGCGGCAAAGCCGGTGGCCACACCCACATAGACCACTGCCCCGCCAACAAGGGGGTCATATCCCAGGGCAAGTCCCATACCAACAAACACGGACACCAATCCATAGGTCTCCTCAAAGATCCCCAGGGTAGACCCAAGCACTCCGAAGAGCAGCATGAGCACTGGGATCAGCAGATGGGTTCTTCCCCGCATTTTTCGCATCAATACATGGATCGCACCGCTCAGGGTCCCATTTTTTGTGAGGATGTAGACGTACCCATAGGCAAATACGATCAGGAACAGGATGTCTGCCGCATCCACATAACCCCGCTGAAGGGACAAAAAGATGTCGAACAGCCCCGGCTTCTTCCCCTCGGTAAAGTGGAAGGAATCGGGAATGACCACAGTTCTTCCGCTGACCGGATCCAGCTCACGCACATATTCCCCGGCGGGAATCAGATAGCACAGAGCGACCACTACAAGCAGGATGATCGTAAGGATCACATAGGTATGCGGCATTTTGATCTTGGAGAGCTTTTCTTTCCATCGGCGCATGACCTGTTGCTCCCTTCCTAAAACGGAATATTAGAATGGATCAGCACATGGCCTTTCCGGACAGGAATACCTGCTCCACATGAGCCTGATAGGCAAAGGGGTGCTGATCCCACACCACGATGTCGGCGTCCTTGCCCGCCGTCAGGCTGCCCTTCCGGTCATCGATGCCCAGCACCTCAGCCGGATTGATGGTGACCGCCTTCAGCCCCTCCAGCTCGTCCATGCCGTCCCGCACAGACAGGGCAGCGTAAACCGGCAGATAGTACAGGGGGGTAACGTCGTGGTCTGCGGTGATGCACACCTTCAGGCCGGCACGGCTCAGCACGCCGGCAGTCTCATAGGTCTTGTTCCAGGTCTCATGCTTGGAACGGGGAGTCATGCCAGGGCCCACGATCACTGGATAGGGGAACTTGGCCAGGTAATCGGCGACAGCGATCCCGTCGGTGCAGTGGACCAGCACCAGATCCACATCATACTCCTGGGCGATGCGGATGGCAGTGCAGATGTCATCAGAGCGGTGGGCGTGCATATGGATAGGCATTTCCTTGTTCAGGACCTTCAGCATATTCTCCATACCGATGTCCCGCTTGAACCAGCTGCCGCTCTTTTCCGCCTCCTCTTTGTCGTGGCGGTACTCGATGGCGTCCTCCAGGCACTTGCGCAGGTGGTAGGCCACGCCCATGCGGGACTCGAAGCCATGCTTGGCGGTCTTGGGGTTCTCACCCACACTGCACTTCATGGCGGTGTAGCGCCGCAGGAGCATCTCGTCGGCCACAGTACCGTTCAGGGTGATGGTGGAGGCGACACCGCCCACAACGCCGTCGCTGCCGGGGCAGACACAGGCGGCGGTGACGCCGGCACGGACGGAATCCATCACCGCCCGGTCAAAGGGGTAGATGCCGTCCAGCACCTCCAGCTCCGGGGTCAGAGCGCCGGAGTAGTCACAGCAGTCGTCACCGATGCTGCCCATGCCTTCCTCACTGATGCAGATGTGGCTGTGGGCATCGATCATACCGGGGGTGACATATTTCCCAGAGGCATCAAAAACCTCCTCACCCTCAGCGGCCTGGAGCTCTGGAGCAACCTCCTTGATTTTTCCATTTTCCACGCGGATGTCACGCAGGACAAAGCCGCCCTCCTCAAACAGCAGCACATTACCATGCTTTACGATCATGTTCAGTTCCCCTTTCTTGTTTATCGGTGGATAGGGCAATAAGGATACAGAAGTCAGACTTCCATATCCTTATTGCAGGTATGTTTCAGTTCACCCCAGACTGGGGCAAAAAGCGTGTTTTAATAGCCGATCCAGACGGCGATGGTCATGAATACAAACTCCAGAACCAGCATCATCAGGAACAGCGGGGTGACGAAGCGGTACCACTTGTTCAGAGGCACACCGCCCATCAGGCCGCAGCACAGCGCACAGGAGGTGGGCCAGAAGCAGTCGGCGAAGCCATTGCCGAACTGATAGGCCAGCACCGCGATCTGCTTGCTCAGACCAACCAGCTCCGCAGTGGGAGCCATAATGGGCATGGTGATGGTGGCCTGACTGGTGGAGCCGTTGATGAAGAACTTGATGATGTTCTGGAGGAACAGCATTCCGTAGGCGGCAACATACTTGCTGGCACCGTCCAGCACGGTCACCAGACCGTACACGATGGTGTCGGTGATGCAGCCCTGCTTCATCAGAATCAGGATGCCGCGGGTAAAGCCCACGATCAGCATGGAGGACACCATGGACTTGGTGGACTCAATGAAGGTCTTACAAATCTCGGTGGCGGAGTAGCCGCTGATGATGCCGGCGACCACCATGGCCATCAGGAACAGGGCGGCGATCTCATTCACATACCAGCCCAGCTTCAGCACAGAGTAGGTCAAAAAGCCGATGACACCAAAGAACTCCAGCAGGCACAGCTTCTGGCGGGTAGTCATCTTGACCTCATCCAGGCTGTTGATGCCCTTCATCTCTACGCTGTCCACGGCGATCCCCTTCAGCAGAGAGCGGGAGGGATCTGCTTTGACCCGGCGGGCATAGCGCATGACATAGAAGATGGCCAGCGCCTCAAAGGCGATGAAGATCAGCCAGCGGAACTCCATGCCGGAGTAGAGCTCCACGCCAGCCACGTCCTGAGCCACCGCGATGTTATAGGGGTTGGTGGTGCCGGCGGCGTAGCCAATGGAGACGCCCAGGAAGATGATGGCGCCGCCTACGATGGCGTCATAGCCCAGGGCCATAAAAATTCCAACAAAGACTGGGAATAGGCCATAGACCTCCTCATAAATGCCCATGGTGGAACCCAGAACGCCCAGCACCAGCATGGTAATGGGGATCAGCAGGGACACCCGCGATCCGATTTTCCGTACCATGCTTCCCAGTGCCGCGTCCATTGTTCCGTTCTTGGTCAGCACATAGACGAAGCCGTATGCGAAGATGATCAGGAACATGATGTCGGCCGCCTCTACATAACCCTCCTGGAGGGCAAGGAACAGGTCGAAAATGCCAGGGGCCTCCACGTCGATCTCGTGATAGGAGTCAGCCACGACGACCATCTTACCAGAGACCGGATCCTCTACCCGGTCATACTCGCCGGCGGGGACGATGTGGGTCAGAACGAGCATCAGCACCATGATCGAGATCAGGATCACATAGGTGTGAGGCATTTTGAATTGAAATTTCTTTTTTTCTTTTTTCTCGGTGTTTTCCATAGCCATCTCCTCATTTCTCTAAAATTTACAACAAACACACATTCGGAGCCGGTCAACGTTCATCAAAATTTGACTTCGTTTCCAGCCCCGTGGTCAGACACCCAAATTGTATACCTTCAAGTATGTTGAATGTCAATAGGAAATATGATAAAATAGAAAAAACTTCTTTAGAGGTGTAAAATGGAAGATGTTTTTTCCATTGGAGAGGTGTCCAAGCTATTAGACATACCAGCAGCGACGATCCGCTTCTGGGAGCAGGAAGGGTTGATTGCCCCCCGAAAGGGGGCGAACGGCTACCGCGCCTATGGCCCCCGGGAGCTGGCGGAGGTCGCGGACGTGGTCTTTCTGCGCAATTCCGGGGTCCCGGTGAAACAGATCCTGCAAATGCGGGGTTTTGATCTGGAGCAGTATCAGAATAGCCTGCATCAAATGGCAGATCATATACGCAATCACTTGGAAGCCTGTCAGAGGATCTGTGGACAGATTCAGAGGCAGACCTCCAACACATACGAGATCCTTCGGCTTCAGCAAGAGCCCTATCAGCCGGAGGAGGTCCCCTTTGAGAAGATAGCCCGCTTTGACTTCCATGAACGGGAAAAGCTCCTGCGGTACAGCAGTGATCCCACGCTGTATGTCCGGTACTTTGACACCAGAGATATGTCCAGTGAGACCCGGTGTATTGTAATGCCCCCCAATACGACTGGACCAGATTTGCTTTGGGAAAAGCAGAAAGATGGCACATTTTTGACTTTCTTGATTCGGGAACGTGTCGATCGGGATTATCGCAGCGATGTTTGGGAGGCGGTAAACGAAGTGCGAACGCAGCACCGTACCGGAATCCTGCTGGCGCAATACCTCCTTACAGCAGTGGAGCAGGGCGAGCGGACGGACTTTCTGAAAGGGTACATCCAGATTTTTTGAGGTTTGAATCACAGATCTTCTCAACAACAAACGCTACGCTGGAAAAATATTCCAGCGTAGCGTTCTGTTATGCCAGACATTGCCGCCCAGTGTTATAAATGGTATATTCCCCGTCCAGAACGACCTGTGAACAGGTTCGTGTGCGTTCAGAGTTCACACAGCCACAATTTATTGCGATAATATTCATCCAACATCCGGGACAGGCAATGTACATACGGGTTGCTGTTGCTTTTTTTAATAACAGCATAAAATTTTCGGGGACGGTAAAGTGGATTCAGCTTTCGGACAACGATATTCAGATAGCGGGACGTGTTGACAAAAGACGGGAGAAACCCTACACCGCGGTTTGCGTTCACTAGGAGCAGCTTGGTTTCACTGGAGTTGACATAGTCCAGAGCAGAAACAGGAAACCACTGTTGGAAGATGTTGCGGACTGTATTGATGGAGCCTTCATTCATGGTAATAATGTTTTCATTTTTCAGCAAATCCATATTTACAGCATCAAACAGTGCCAGCGGGTTTTCCCGGTGAAGCGCTAACACCCAAGGGTGGTCATACAGCAGTATCTTATCCAGGTTTTCCTGGGGAACGGTATTGAGAAATTGGTCGCTGGTGACGATCATATCTACGCGGTCATGCATGAATTCATCCAACAATTCCCGGTATTTAAACTGAAGAAAATTCAGCTTTTGGACCGGATATCGCTGGATAAATGCCTGAATGACTGGTGAAATAAGCGTATGCTCATAGATCCCAACTCCAATTTGAAGGGAGTCCCGCTGTGTTTTATCCGCGTTTTGTGCTTGGATCACGGCCGAATCATACTGCTCCAGAACTGTGCGGATCTGATTATAGAATTCTTGTCCGGCGCTGGTTAGACCGACCTGATGGTGATTGCGGTGAAAAAGTGTAACTGAGAGTTCCGTCTCAATGCTGGAGATCTTGCGGCTCATGGTCGTTTGCGTAACATGAGCCTTCTGTGCAGCCCGAGTATAGTTCAACTCCTGGGCCAGAATCAAAAAGCAGCGCAGGTTTTCGATGGTCATGGCGGGCACTCCCTTTCAAGTCACAATCATCCAATGTATGTATCATAACCTATCCTTCGCTGCAATTCAAGAGTCTTGGATCCCTTGTGGCTCAAAGGATACAGGAAACGCCTCTATTAAATATGCAGAAAACGCATAACATAATGCAGAACGTTCACTTCCGTTTCTAATTTAACGATGTAAAATACTAAAATAGAAATAGACAATATATATGCGCTGTGCGCAGAGTATTTGGGGGAATTCACAATGGAGAACTATATTCGCAAAATGAGCGGGAAACAGTATCTGGCCCGTCTGGAGAAAAACCCTACTGTTATCATCCCAACTGGTGCCTGTGAGGTTTACGGCCCTCAGCTGCCTATGGGCACAGACCTTTTGGTCGCTCAGAAAATTGCAGAAATGATTGCCGAGCGTACTGGAGCGATGATCGCGCCTACTGTTGAGGCCGGCGAGTCCAGCGCTCTGTCATCGTTCTCCTGTACGTTCGCAATGCCCCGAAAGATCCTGGAGGATTATCTGGAATTTTTGGTCAGCAAACTGATCCGGGATGGCGCGAAGAAGCTGATCTTTATCACCGGTCATGCTGGCAACGTGGATACTATCAACTACATTGTGAAAAAGCACCTTCATGAAGGCATCAAGGCATTCCAGATCGACTGGTGGAGATTTACTCAGGGCAGCCACGCGGCTGGTTTCTGTGACAACAAGGGCCCCATGGCACATGGGCACGCCAGCGAGTGTGGTACCAGTGTGATGATGTATTTGTATCCTGAACTGGTAGATCATAGTGAAATCACCTGCGTTGAAGCCAAGCCCAACACTTATCCTGACATCATCCAGTACAGCCACTTCACTGAGAAAACACCCAATGGAACACTGGGTGATGCAACTGCGGCGACCCCCGAAAAGGGTAAGGCAATCGTCAATGCCTGTGTAGACCGCATCATGGAGTATATAAACAGTATGTTTTAAAAATTTTCCCGATAAGCAAAGGAGCATATATTGCCATGAAGAAAAAAATAGACTTTGCTGCACCCATCCGCCATTTGGTAGGAATTCTGTTTTTTCTGGTCATTGCAGTGACCTGTGCACAGGTTATCTGCCGCTATGTATTTAACAATTCTCTGGTCTGGAGTGAAGAACTGGTCCGCTTCATGGTGGTTTGGATGTGTATGGTCGGTTCCGCAGTTTCTAACTACGATGATGATCACATGATGCTGAACATCATTGTAGAGCGTTTCCCCCGGCCCGTCCAATTTGCGGTGTATACTGTGCGTCAGCTGCTGATCACCCTGTTCTGCATCGTGTGCTCGTACTGCAGTATCCCCCTGCTGAAGGCGGCCGGCGGCACGAATCTGGGCGCGCTTCCCCTGCCTGGCTATGCCTGGCGCGGTGCAGCCACTGTGGGTCTGGCCGTCATGGCGGTGATGACAGTTCTGCGCTGGATCGAGGACTTCCGCAAATTCCGCAAGGGCGAGTTCTGTCTGAAGGATGCTGATACTGAGGTTGCAGAAGAAGCCGGCGATCAAAGCGAGTTCCGGGAAATCTAAGGAAAGGAGAAAAAGTTTATGGTTGTCGGCATTTTCTTTCTGGCTCTGATCACACTGATGCTGCTCGGTGTCCCCGTAGCCTATGCACTTGGTATTGCATCTGCTGGTTATATGCTGATCGAAGGCACCTCCCTGGCGATGGTAGCCCAACGTATGGTGAGTGGAGCGAACAGCTTTACTATGCTGGCCATTCCATTCTTCTTTATGGCTGGTGAGCTGATGAATATCAGCGGTGTTACAGACAAGATCATTACCATGGCCAAAGCCCTGGTCGGTCATCTGAAAGGTGGCCTGGCTCAGGTCAATATTGTAGCCAGCGTATTCTTTGCAGGTGTGTCCGGCTCTGCTACGGCAGATACGGCGGCCCTGGGTTCCTCCCTGATTCCTTCCATGGTGAAGGAGGGCTATGACTTGGACTTCTCTGCAGCTATTACAGTGGCCTCCTCCTGTGTGGGGCCCATCATCCCGCCCAGCATTACTCTGGTGCTGTACGGGATCCTAACTGGTACAGATGTAGGAAGTCTGCTGATTGCAGGTATCGTTCCCGGCATCGTTGTGGCTGGTACACAGATGATTTATACCCACTTCCATGCAGTGAAGATGGACTACCCCAGTTACCCCAAAGCTAGTGCTCGTGAGATGGGTAAGGCTTTGACCAGCGGATTCAGTGCTCTGATGATGCCTATTATCATTATTGGCGGCACTATGTCCGGTGTATTTACTCCTACTGAATCCGCCGCGATTGCTGTTCTGTATGGTATTATCATCGGCTTCTTTGTCTACCGCAACATTTCTGTGAAAGAATTTTATGCCTCCCTGAAAAAAGTAGGCGTCAACAGCATGAATAATATGTTGATTTTGGCCTCTGCCAGCTGCTTTTCCTGGGTTTTAACAATGACCAAGGCCCCTGATATGCTTGTAGAATTGATGTTAGGCATCACGGATAATCGCATTGTGATGACCTTCCTGATCCTTCTGCTGTTGATTTTTGTCGGCTTTTTCATGCAGGCATCCCAGGCATTGGTCGTATTGGCTCCCATTCTGCTCCCCGTGGCCAAGGCGATTGGTATCGACCCAATCCATTTTGGTCTGATCATGGTGGTAACCTTGACCTTCGGTGGCTGTACACCTCCGGTCGGCAGTATGCTCTTTGTAGTCAACAGCATTACCAAGATGGGCTTTGCCCGCTTGACCAAGGCCATGCTGCCGCTGTACATCCCGCTGGTCGGAGCGATCCTGCTGATCACCTTTATCCCACAGCTGAGTTTGTTCCTGCCCGCACTGGTGCTGGGCTGAGGCAAATTATTTTGTGCATCTGTGGCACAGGGCCACAAAATATAAACAATCAATAAAGGAGAGAACCACTATGAAACGAATCCTGCCCTCTATCCTTGCTGCCGGTATGCTGCTTGGTATGCTTTCTGGCTGTGGTGCATCTACCTCCTCCTCAGGCTCTTCTTCGGGTGAACCCGCGCTTGAGAAGGGTAGTATCACCATCAAGTACTCCACTTGGGCCAACGACGGTGAAGCCGCCTACGAAGGCATGGAGAAGTTTAAGGAGCTGGTCGAAGCTGGCTCTGATGGTGTAATCGAGGTCGTCCTGTACCCTGCCAATCAGGCTGGCAGCACCAACGAACAGGTGGAGCAGGTCAGCATGAACCAGCTTCAGATGATGTCCAGCGGTGACCCCGGCATCATTGAGTTGGAGTATCTGTGCCTTCCTTATCTGTTTGACAGCCTGGACAATTACAGCGAGTTCATGGCAACTGAACTGGGACAGAGCTACATCCAAAAGGGTGTTGACGAGCGCAATACCCTGATTCTGGATACCTTGCCCCGCAGCCCCCGCATTATCTCCAGCAATATCGCAATCAATAAGCTGGCTGATATGAAGGGTATGAAGATCCGGTCTCCTGAAAAGGATTACTATGTCGAGACCTTTAAGGCCTTTGGCGCCAATCCCACCCCCATGGATCTGGGAGAGTGCTATTCTGCCATGCAGACTGGTGTTGTCGAGGGCCAGGAGAATCCCATTGAGACCATCGTTTCCTATGGCTTCCAGAATGTCAATGACTATTTGGTTATGTCTAATCACATGATCAAGCCTGCTTTCGTAATTATCAATAACGAATTCTTCAATGGCCTGTCCGACGAGTACAAGACCCTGATCACTGAGTCTTGTACCGCTGCCCGTGACTACGCCGTCGAGTATATGGAAGAGGCTATGGCCAAGGATCTTCAGACCTGTGTTGATGCCGGCATGACCGTTTGCGAGCCTGATCTGACTGAGTTTGCCGAGGCCACGCAGAGCGTTCGCGACACCCTGGGCACTAAGGTCTGGGGCGAGGAGGGCTACGCCATCATCAAGGAGATCGGCAACAAGTAATCGACCCCTGAAATCATATAAGGACGCTTCCGCCGGGGGTGGCCTGCCTCAGGCAGACCACCCCCGGTCCAGATTTAAAGGAGAGAAGTAGCATGGAAGTGAAAGAATGGATCGACCAATATGCCGATCACGCAATCGAACTGCGCCGAACACTTCATCGCAATCCTGAACTAAGTGGGCAGGAGTGGGAGACAACTGCCCTGATCCGCCGGGAACTGGAGTCCTACGGGATTCGCATCCTGGACTCAGGCCTAACAACTGGTTTGATTGCCGAGATCCGTGGCACAGCAGAGGGTTCTGGCAAAACTGCCGCGGTACGTGCCGACATTGATGCGCTGCCTGTGCAGGAAAAAACCGGGGAGGAATTTACGTCAGAAATCTCCGGCAGCTCCCATGCCTGTGGTCACGACCTCCACACTGCGGCCCTGTTGCTGGCAGCACGAGTCCTTAAGCAGATGGAACATAGCTTTAGCGGGATCGTGAGATTGATGTTCCAGCCCTCTGAGGAGAAGGGTACCGGCGCCCGTACAATGATCAGCCATGGTGCCATGGAGAACCCAAAACCGGATGTAGTACTGGGCGTTCACACCTGGCCCGATACCCCTGCGGGAATGATTGGCGTCAAGCCCGGCGCCTCCCATGCATCCTCCGACAACGTGGTAATCAAGGTCAGGGGCAAGGGTGGCCATGGTGCACACCCCTATCGCTGTGTAGATCCTGTCCTGGCCAGTGCGTTCCTCCTGACACAGATCCAGACTATCATTTCCCGAGAGCTTCCCATGGTGGAAGCTGGTGTACTCAGCTTCGGTGTGATTCGTGGTGGTACTGCCCCCAATGTGATTCCAGACGAGGTTGAGATCCAAGGCACACTGCGTACGTTAAACACGGAATGGAGAGAGCAGATCATCAAATCCATTCACCGGATCGCCAAGTCCAGCTGTGAGGCCATGCGCGCAGAGGCGGAGGTCACGATTTCTGAGGGGATGCCAGTGCTCTACAATACACCGGAAATGATTGATGGCATCCGCAGCAGTGCAGCTAAGGTCCTGGGGGTGGACTGCGTCCAGGAGCTGGAGAATGCCTCCCCCGGTTCGGATGACTTCTCCTGCTATCTGGCCTACGCACCGGGTGCTTTATTCCGTATGGGGACCGGGAACGAGGATCCTGCCACCCATGTGGGCCTGCACAATGGCGGAAACCGCTTTGACGAGCGGGGGATCCCAGCGGCAGCAGCAGTAATCACTCAATTCCTGCTGGACTTCCTGAAATAAGCGATACGTTACAAGGGGGAATTTCTCCTGCGTAACGTCAAAGTCCGGAGCAGTCATGTCAATGGCTGCTCCGGGCTCTATCTTGGCGCTGAAGAGGGGGATGATCAGTCCACTGGACACTGCCGCCCGGTGTGGTCGATGGTGTATTCCCCATCCAGGATCATCTGGGAAATGGGCACAAAAGTGTAACCCTCTTGAATGAGGGCAGTCAGGATGGAAGGCAGGGCCTCCGGCGTGTGCTTGGCCGCATTATGGAACAGAACGATGGAGCCGGGCTGGACCTTCGCTGTGACCCGCTGGGCGATCTCCTGGGCGGAGATCTCCTTCCAGTCCAGGCTGTCCACGTCCCACTGGATGGGCTCCATGCCGATGGAGCGTACGGCGCGGATGG
>OMGQ01001010.1_pt1 | contig 18910 bp, 13 predicted proteins | sample 1646071 | NCBI WGS metagenome assembly OMGQ01 (sample SAMN05578585, study PRJEB25193) | human gut metagenome | biome: Human Microbiome; feature: human-associated habitat; material: feces | host: Homo sapiens | place: USA:Birmingham
GTGTCTGAAAATTGCTTTCGGCAAGCTGTGCGTCACACTTTGTGGGAGATTTAATCCCGATGAGGGAGGCGTAGCGGGCTACGTTGACCGAATTGGGGGCAAATATACCGCAAAGTGGGGCGTGCAGATTGTCGGAATGAATTTTCAGACACACTCTAAGCTGTTTTAGGTTTCATCCCGAAAATTTCCTTCAGGTCCGCTGCTGCGGTCAAAGAACCAAGCAGGATGACGATTCCGCAGATGACACTTTTTACGTCAGGCATCTGTCCCAGGAACACAAGGGCCAGCACAATGGACCATGCGGAATATGTAATATCAAGAGCCATGCCTTTTGCCGCTCCCATTGTATTGATGGCTTTATAGTAGCACAGGTAAGATGCTGTGCCGAAGAAGGCGGACGCCAGGATAATGGCTGTGGTCTTGGAAAATGCAATATCCGCGGTAAATCCCCAGCCTTTTATCACTGTGAGGATCACAACGCCATAGAAGATTGCGCTGGTCATCTGCCGGATCATAAGGGCATGCTCATTATTTACATTGGGGTCCTTCATGCCGTAGGCACAGATCACCACCTCGACAGCCCAGCCCACCACGCAGAGGAGCGCACACGCAAATCCGAGTCCGAAATTGCTGATCTGGCTTCCTCCCGGTGTATATCCCAGTGCCACCATACCGCCGATGCTCACAATAAATCCCATGATCTGAATGGGTTTCATCCTCTCCTTCAGAAAGATGTAGGACAACACGGCTCCCAGAGCCGGAAACATGGCGGAGATCATTGCCGTGTAGGTTGCGCCCAGATATTTAATGGCAAACACATATCCGGTCATTCCGATAGGGCCGCCGAACAGTGCCCCCAGGATGATGAACTTACCGCTCCTGGTCTTCAGCGCCCGGACCACTTGTTTCATCTGCTTTCTGATTCCCATATAGAAAAGCATCCAGACTGCAGAACAGAAATCATGCAGAAAGGTGCTCACAAAGGGGGCCAGAAAAACAGCCTGCTCTGTACTTACAAAAGGTGTCATTGCAAGGGCGATCCCTAAAATAATCGTATCTGCCGCCCAGAAGATACCTGCTGCCAAACCTGTGATCATATTATACTCTCCTTTTTCTCAAACCATCCGTCAAACCAAGTTTCCCTTCAGCCGCCTTAAGACCGGCAGCTTCCCTGCATGGCATATCTGACGATACTCCCCGCTGCATAGTCATACTGGTAGGCACCGCCCGGAGCCAGAAACTGTATGCCTGATACAGAACCGTCCGCATTCTTTGCCGGATTGATACTGTAAATGTCACCTTCCCTGCATCCCAGGGTTTTCGATATGTATTCCATGATGCGGGAACCCGAATGCTCTTTGTATGTCCCGTCGAATTCCCTCAGCTCCTCCAGGGAATCGAATTCATAGATGACGCTGTCATCGTATTTTCTGAGTTTAAGGGGAAGGCTGTCTATGTTTTCCAGATAAATATTTTCCCACATCTTGTCAGCCGTCTGGGGCTTTCCATAGGCTTCCTCCAGAATGTCCAGGAATGTTCGGCTGAATTCCTCTGACCAAAAGACCGGTCCGTTCATATACCAGGCATCCCTGCCCCCTATTTTCACGGAGGTGATGATGCCGTCCCCGTCCGTCTCCATACACCACTCATCCGTCTCCCCGACTGCGTACAGGGCGGAGTAGTAGCTCTGCTCCACATTTTTTTCAAAAGGATTTATATTAAAATAATTATCCCCACAGCATATATAGGTGTTTTTCAGATATTCCCTGACTGCGTAGATGGAGCTGTGATTATTTTTTTCCTGGTACTCCCGGTTGTGGACCAGAATAACGCCCTGCTTTTCCTTCAGGTACTCAAACATTTCCGCTTTATAACCCGTGACTACAATGACCTGGTCAATGCCCGCCTCACGAAGCTGGCGGATCTGGCGCTCAATAAGTACCTCACCTCTGACAGGTATCAAGGCCTTGGGCATCTCATATGAAATAGGTGCGAATCTGCTGGACAGGCCGGCTGCCAGAATGACTGCATTTTCTGCCTGATAAGACATATCACTGTTCTCCTTCCAATCCCTGTTTTACATACCTGTAGTATTCCTTGGCGTATCCGTACTGCCTCAGAGAGTATTCCCCGAATTCCACGCCCTCATGCCTTTTGAACTCACACCAGTTGCTCCACAGGAAACCGCAGACTGCAATGTATGCATATATTTTAAGCCTTACCTCCCCGGTGCACCCTTCCGTATAGTAGGCGTCTATCAGCTCGTCCACCTTATCCTTCTCGTACATGGCATATATGGCGAACATGGCAATATCCACATCCTCATCCTGCATACCCGCATACTCCCAGTCTATCAGAGAGATCTTCTCGTCCTCACCTTCTCCCTGGATCAGGAAGTTGTCCTGCACGGAGTCAATGTGACACAGGATCCAGTTTTTCGGCTGGCTGTCTATAAATTTCTTTAACTCATATACTTTTTCTTTTGTCGCTGCATAGTCACGGTAGCAGGAAGGTTCCCCCTTCCACAGGCTCTCATAAAATTCAATCCTCTCAAAAATGTCAAAGGTATGCTCTGCTTTCAGGCCGCTTCCGTGAAATTTCCTCAGGACCTTCATACATTTTTTCACGTCCTCAGGATCTTCCGAATCACAGCATCTTGCCCCTTCCAGGTACTCCGTCAGTTTACATCCGCTGTCCGGGTCAAAATACCGTATGGTGTCGCTCAGTTTCAGATCCTTGATGACCTGATACACCTCATATTCCTGCCTGCGGTTGATGAGCTGCTCTGTGCCCTCCCCCGGGATCCTCATAATGTAGCGCCTGTCCCGGCAGGCAAACTGGAAGGAACGGTTTGTCATCCCTTTCTTCAGCACCTCGATCTGTACAATATCATTCAGTTCACAGTGCAATGCCCCTGCGATCTCCAGCAGGATTTGGGAGTTTAGCTGCTTTGACTCCTCATCCAGTTCCCTGAGCTGTTCATATGTATTGATCTCGTACACTTCCCTGGCGGGAACCACTCTGGCCGGGACTGTCATCTTCTCTTTTTCCATGAGCGCATCTTCCCAGAACGCGTTGCTTGAAGACCTTTTCCCGGACAGTTCCCGGATCCTGTTTCTGAGTTTCTCCGCATCCTGTTCCAGAATATAGGCAATGCCGATCATGCCGTTTCCGCTTTTCTCCGCATCCACAGCAACCAGCTCCAGCTTACGGTTCACACGCACATCACTCTCATCATCCACCATATCCGTAACCATATACCAGGAATACAGCTCTCTTTCCGAGAAGGGATTAAAACCGCACCACACATCGCAGGGGATGATATAGGTATTGGAGATTTTATCAACTGCCAGCTTGAGGGAATGCAGATTATTTTTCTCCCCATACTCCCGGTTGACGATCAGATTCACACCGTACTGGTCAATGAGATATTCGTACTGCTCTTTCATAAATCCCACAACCACATCAATCCGGTGTATACCTGCCTCATGAAGCTGCTTTATCAAGCGCTCTAGCAGAGGCTCATGGTTGACTTCTATAAGACCCTTGGGGATTTCACGGTTGATGGGGACCATGCGCAGACCGTATCCGGCAGCCAGGATAATGGCATTCTTTGGTTTCTTCTCCGCGATTTCCTTTACTGCTTTGTCTGTGAGTGTGTATTCTTTATCTAAATACCCTTCCCGTACCAGCGCAGCCAGGGACTGATTCACTTTTCCAAGCGAATAACCCGTGCCCTCTGACAGGATTCTCTGATTATGGTATCCCTTATCTATAATAGCGTTCATTATATCATATTCTTGCACATTCATGTAATTTCATTTTCTCCTTTTCATGAACATTGTGTTATTATAATACCGCTCCACTGTATACTTGTCAAGATTTTTTTGCTTTTAGGGACCGCTCAGGTCATTTTTGTCATTTTTTGTGCAACTAAAAGTTCCCGTCAGACCGGATCTATCTGACAGGAACTCTTTTCTTTTTCTTTATAGAAAATGCTATATATCCAGATTGGCGTAGAACTCTTTTATCTTTGCCTCCTGATACGTTCCGGCAAATGTGCCCTCCAGGAAATGCTTTAGGCCTTCCTCTGAAAATCCTTCCCAGGATTCTGTCTCCTGATAGGCCAGAACAGGATAGAACAGCGCATCCGCACTTTCTGCTGCCATCTTATCCGCAGGTGCGTCCCCGATCATCAGCACATGGTCCTTTTCATATCCCCGTTCTGACAGAGACTGCAGACATGCTTCCTTGGTACCGGACTCCTGGGACAGAAGTAGGTCCGCATATTCCATAAGACCGCTGTCCTCCCACTCTTTGCGTATTTCCTTGCCGTTGGATGCTGTGACGATGACCACGTCCGCCTTATCCCGCATAAGCCTGAGGGCTTCCTCCACCCCGTCAAATGGTGACTTTCTGCTGTTGGAGATCATGACAATGGAGTCATTGACCAGTCTTGACCACTCCAGTGCTTTTTTCATACAGATACAGCCGGTTCTCTCATAGGCCTCTCTGAGACTTTCATCTGATAATTCATCTGTGGTCTGCACCCAGTAAACCAGTTCATCCATACCGTCCACTCTGGCATAATTTTCATTGATCTCTACCAGGATCTTTGCCAGCCCCTTAAAACGGTTGATGCCCCGGCTTCTGCTCAGCAGGTTGATCTTTCTCCAAAGCCGCACAATATCGTCCCGGTATTCCCCCAAATCCCACTCATGTACCAGACACGGCGCAAAACAGCGCATATGTTTTACATCCATGGTATCCATGGCACAGCCGTCAGAATCAATACATATTAAAAAATCCTTTGACTTTTCAAAATCTTTTGCTACATCTTTCATTCTCCTGCCCTCCATTTTACAACATAATGATCCTATCCTATTGTAACTGTTCGTTGCTGTTCACAGGCCGCGGTCCGGGCTATGCTGTACCATTACTCTGCCCCGGATCATGGTTTTTCCCGCCGCGGGTTGTTTCCTTATGACCAGCGCAGTGAATGCGCTGACATACCGAATAGTTACATTCTATTATACTATTTCCTTATTCATGCCGCAACAAACATACTTCCGGCACTTTGCAGAAATATTTCAGTTATCTTTGTATAACTTGCAGAAAGCGTCTTTAACAGTAGGCATATTCAGAAAAAAATGTTATACTGTTCCATGACAAACACAGTAAATGCAAAGGAGAATTTATATGGCTGAATACAATTTTGACGAATATATTGACCGCACACGGTCCAATTCCATAAAACACGCATTTAAAAAGGAATATCAAGTACCTGAAGATGTGATCCCCCTGTGGGTAGCCGACATGGATTTCCGCTCCCCAAAAGAGGTCTGCAGCGTGATCGCAGAGGCCGGAAGATTCGGTATATTCGGCTATGCGGGTGTACATGCGGATTACTTTCAGGCTGTCCATGATTGGATGCTGAAACGCCACGGCTGGGATGTCAAGGAGGAGTGGATGGTCCGCATTCCCGGAGTCGTCTGCGCCATTGCCACAGCCGTCCGCGCCCTGACCCAGGAGGGGGACGGCGTGATGATCATGCAGCCGGTCTACCACCCTTTCAAAAATGTTCTGACCGCCAACAACCGAAAGGTGGTAACACACTGTTTAAAAACCCAAGAAAACAAACGCTTTTACATAGATTTTCAGGAAATGGAACAGCAGATAACAGAGGAACAGGTAAAAATGCTGGTTCTGTGCACGCCCCACAATCCCGGCGGCCGTATCTGGAGTGAGGAGGAGCTGAAGAAGATCGCGGATATCTGTCTGCGCCATCAGGTCTATGTGGTCGCCGATGAGATCCACCACGATTTCATCCTGCCGGGCCACACCTTCACAGAGTGGGCTTCCGTGAGCGAGGAAATGACCCAGTTAAGCATCATCTGTACAGCCCCCAGCAAAACCTTCAACATTGCAGGTCTGGGATTGTCCAATATCTTCATCCCCAATGAGGACATCCGCAGGGAGTTTGAGAAGGAAATCTCCCGGGCCAGCATTGAGGCCAGCAACGTAATTGCGCTGGATGCCTGCAAAGCTGCCTACACCTTCGGGGAGCAGTGGCTGGACGAGCTTCTGGAATATCTGAACGGCAATGTGGCCCTGGTACGGGAATTCCTGAAAGAAAACCTTCCCCAGGTAAAACTCATGGAGCCGGACGGCACTTATCTTATCTGGCTGGATTTCTCCGCCCTTGGCATGGACAGCGACGCTCTGGAAGAGTTCCTTGTACAGAAGGCTAAAGTGTGGATGAATAAAGGTACTGTATTCGGTGAAGGCGGAGAATGCTGCTTCCGCATGAACCTGGGCAGCCCCAGAGCCGTTATCCGGCAGGCGCTGGAACAAATAAAAAGCGCGGTGGATGCACTTTCTCTATAATATTAAAAACGTTCTCCGGCCGGATGGCCAGGGAACGTTTTTCTGTATAGCTAGTACATCGTTTAATAATTAACTGGCTGTTATGCTGACCTAAATTTCCGATAGCACTACTCCACAAGCCTCAGCGTAGCCCGCTACGCCTGCGTTTGTGAAGCAGCACTCTCGAAAATTTATCTCAGCATAACAGCCAGTTACTTATTTTACGATGTACTAGTATGCTGTTTAAGTATATAGTAAATAAATACCGAACTCCTGCATCAGGGGTTAAATAAGATCATATGCAGAATCGTCATTTCCTCACCTATGTTCTTGTAGGAATGAGCAGTATCCGCCTTAAACCGGATACTCTCCCCTTTTTGCACCTGAAATTTCCGGCTGTCAGCCAGGATCTCCATAGTTCCGCTGAATATTGTTATGAACTCCTCTGTGCCTTTTAAATGAGGCTCTGATTCCCAGTAACTTCCTGGGTCCAGTTCCAGATAATATGCCGCAAACCGCCTGTCCTCATCATCAGGGAAAACAGGATAGTTTCTGACCTTGCCGCCGTCCTCATACAAGGGCTGTGTATCTGACAGCTTCACAAGCTCGTACGGGCTTTTGGGACGGATGGTCAGCGCGTCAAAAGGCACCTTCATGCCATTGGATATTTTCCAGAGCGTGGAGATTGTGGGATTGCCGTCTCCCCTCTCGATCTGGGCCAGCATACTTTTGCTCACTCCGCTCAGTCTGGAAAGCTCCTCCATACTCAATTTATTCTCTTCACGAAGCCTTTTTATATTTTGGGCCACAATGATATTCATGGTATCCATAAAAGTTTCCCCTTTCGCTTGACAATATATTGCACAGTATGTATTATTATATTGTACAGAACAATATATTATACACTTTATACCACTATATTATATTCTATGAGGCAAGTCTTGTAAAGAGGGGGGTTCTATGTTCCATTTGTATGATTTTCTGATTTATTGTTTTATCACAGCCTATACGCCGGGTGCCAACAATCTTCTGTCCATGAGCAATGCCATTCGGTATGGTTTCCGGCGCAGTATCCGGTTTAACCTGGGGATACTGGCAGGTTTCTCCATTGTCATGACTGTCTGCACCGTTTTCAGTACCGCATTGTATTCCTTTCTGCCGAAAGTAAAAATCGTCATGCAGATCCTGGGGGCGGCTTATATGCTGTACCTGGCATGGAAAGTCCGAAAAAGTTCCTCCAGGCTTGAGACAGACGCAGGGCAGGATATCAGTTTTGTCTCCGGTATGCTGCTGCAGTTTATCAATCCCAAAATATATATCTATGCCATTACCGCCATGTCCCTGTACATTCTGCCGGTCTTCCATTCCCCAGGGGCACTGGCCGGATTTACTGTCATACTGTCCCTGCTTGGGGCTTCCGGCAGCTTTGTCTGGGCAATGTTTGGAGCTGCTTTCTGCAGATTTTTCACCAGGCATTCCCGGGCTGTCAATACGGTTATGGCACTTCTGCTTGTGTACTGCGCAGTCTCTCTGTTTTTCTGAAAATTTTAAACCGGGCGGCGGGTTCAGGTGTCTTTTTCCTGCTGCCGTCCCCGGCTTACCTGCCTGGCATTCTGAAACAGCTCTATATCTTCCTTGGTGACTTTGATGTTCGTAATATAATTCCTTCCCTGAGGTGTAGTCACGCTGACTTCCACCACGGTGCCCTCCTGCAGGGCGTCCGCAGACACGGACTCCAGAAATCCTCTGACCTTTGGATGGCGTTTCTCGAACTGCGCCATGGCAGTTCTGGCCTGCATCATTTTTATCGGATTGAATCCCATACTGCTGTTCTCCTTTGTTTGTTATACACATATCTTCGGGCAGCCTATAACATACTGCCGCCTGACAGAGTATTATTATACCATGGATTCCTTATTTATAAAAATAATTCCTTTACTTTATACTCCTTCTTTCCCTTAGCCGGTAATACCCTTTTTATCTCTTTTATGCCGAAATATAAAACAGCCCAATCTGAATTATACTTTTTATAAAGCATAGTTCATACAAGGCTGTTCTATATTGACAGAGCAATCGGAAGTTTATTTAAATCAATAATCATTCATATGGTATATAACTATTTTACAATGATATTGTATGGTACCTTCAAATCTGCTAAGGTGAACCATATACGGTAGGTTCCAGGGTTACAACCCTGTGGTATTGTCATAGTAATCTCCAATGAACCACTGTCACTAGTAGTCGTATTTGAGGATGTCCCCCAATCAGTTCCTATATAGGTTCCATTTATCTTTTCTTCTACAATAGTTCCTATCTGTGTGGAGGAAGCCCCTGCCGGTACAGCATATTGCGCGGTAAATTTCATTTCTTTCCCAGCCTCCGCAACACGAGGGTATCCATCCTTTAATTTGACCGAGAGAGCATAGACAGGGTTATCTGTAACACTCACACTGGCCTTGCCTGCTGCAGCACTGTTCCCAACGGTACCCGCTCCTGCGCTGATACTATCAGGTACCCATTCCGCATTAAGCGTATAATCACCTGGTGCCAATCCTGTACTGTCCGTTGTATCCATAGTAAACCCATATTCACCACCAGCCAAAGGAAGATAAACCTTCCCTCCTCTTGGGTAACATTTTATCTCTGCACCAGTGGTATCCTGATATTTGAATACCGTGCCTATGGGAAATGCATTTTCCGCTTCCGGGGAAAGCACTGTATAACCCCCCTCTGTTATCCGTGTGTCCTGGAATGGCACCGCTTTCAGAGTAAATGCATACTCCCCTCGGGACATTCCCCCGGTACCGTTTAGCTTCAATGTTGCTGAACTGTTATCCACTGTGAAGGAATCCGTCTGTGCATCTGCGCTGGTCTCATTTCGCAGACGCAGACTATATTTTCCAGGGCTAAGCCCAGCCCCTGTGCTGAAATCCATAATAATATGTTTGTCTCCCACTGCGACATTCCCTGTCGGAGAACCGGTTCCCCACATCTCTTTAAAATCTGATAATTGAATTCTGTTATTGCTTTCCGCGCCCTCCACCTGATAAGTATAAAAAGTATTATCCTTCAAAAGAATCATTTGTGTTCCGGCTGGCAAGGCAATTGCATTCTCTGTCGAATCTACTCTAAGCTCCAGCCATAAATTCTCCATTGAAGCAGTATCATTCAATATATATTGTGATGTAACCCCGCTCTTTTGAGAAACCACTGCGGAAGTGGAATCATCACTTATACCGTCATACTGTTTCCCTGCTGCCACACGAACCTCTGACACAATAGATTTTTTCCAATGTATATTAAGTGTTATTTGGGTTGCTGTCTCTTCTCCGTCTTCACCCAAAGTTAATATAATCTTATCTGAATTTTCTTTTGCCGCGAAGCCTTCAGCATTTTTTAAATTGAATTCAATGGCTGCCTCAAAGCGACTGTCTGTGGTCCCTATGGGCACATTCTTACCTGATTCGTATTTTTTTACATCATAGTAATCCTCCATTAATCCGGTGGTTGACCATCCCTGGGATTTTATAGGTTTCATATTAATGGCAAACTGATTACCAATAATATCGTTAGCATCATAGGAAACAAAATTATCTGACACTCCTTCCGTGTTAACACCTGTCAGCGATAATGTTCTGCTTTCACCAGAAGGTATTGTCAGCTTTCCCTTGTAACCTCCACTCTGAGTCGCATAAAGGTCAATCTCCTGGTCTGAAAGAACATTCGCCTTGGTTACGATCTCTACGCTCATGTTGATTTCCTTTCCCTTATCATCCTGCAGTACAATGATAACCTCCCCAAGGCTCTTACTAACGGTAATTCCTGCATTACTATAAGTTAAATGGAAATTAATCTGGGGTATAACATTTTTCTCAGTTTCTGTGGTATGCTCTCCTATAACTGTATTCTTATCATCCTTTTTGACCGACTCAGTGGATATCACTTTCCCATATGCCAATCCTGCATTTGTAAATCCAGTACCGGCTTCTATAAATAATCCAAAACAGTTCAATGGATTTTCTAATATACGTTTTTGTTCCTTCTCTAACGTTTCGGAATCTGTACTATCTCCTGACTTATTGTATGCGGTCGTAACCCAGCTATTCCGCTCCTTTCCCTTTCTTGCCGCTTCAACCAGCGTTAATGTATTCGGAAGCGTAACATTTTTAATCGTATAGGATGCCGCCTCACTAGTAGGCGGTAATTCAATCGTTCCTGTTACTACTGAAAATTCTCCGTCAATTGCCTCATTTCCTTCTTTCAATGACTGGGCTGTCAAAACTGTTTCACGCTCAGCAACTCCACCGCTCACCTTTGTCTTCCAGTATCTATATTTCTTATCCGGAACGTTGGTGGATTCTATTTCCTCACCCTCGGTATTAACGAAATCACCATCTGTCCCATTTTCATCCACCGTCTTTATCCTTGCATAAGCATAGGCATCCGCAGTATCTCCAGCCAGCATATAGGAATACCCTGATATCTCTCCATAAGTCAGTGCACTATTGTTGGGATTCGTATAGGCAATTCGCAAAACCGTTCCAGCGCCAAAACTCACTACATTAGAAGTCGCTTTCACACCCTTTTTCTCCACTTTTTTGCCATCCTTATCTACACTGCTAAATCTGGCAAGTTCAATGGCTTCCGAATCCAATATCACAGTGCTGCCATCTTGAAGCACCAACCCATTTCCAAGGTCCGATAGATTTTTTTCGGGGTCTCCAATATGATTTAAAGAATAAAGTGCTGTCTGGTTGGTATTGGCAATATCTGATTGACCGGTCAGGCGCACATGGGAATTTATCAGCAATACTCTGTCCGCACGCTGAATAGCTGCCAATGTACGCGTAGTGCCGATATTCTCAGCATTCAAATCACCTGTACGGGTACCATAATGGTCCAAAGTAACCAGTCTCGTAGATCCTGCATCACAGGAGGCACCACTGCCAAAGACACCGCCTAAAATATCCATCGTTGGAGTAGTAGAATCATTATTAGCTGTATCATACCCGTTTCCGTCTACATAGACATGGGACGTTCCGGTTATTGTGATCTTATCATAAGCACCTTCTCCTCCATAGTCTCCTCCTGCGTAGACGGATCCTTCTACATGTAAAGGAGATGCTTCTAACTTAGGTTTTTCATCCGGATTGGCCTTATAATAACTGCACTTATCCGGCGCTTGTACCCCAATATGTAAATGGGTGGAACCGTTTACCTCACCAAGATATCCGCCTCCAAAAACATTGCCCTTTACGATTCCGCCTGTAAGATTGACAAAAACTAAGTCTTTCGGCGATTCGACCGGCGTTGTTTTAGCAGGACCATCATCACTATTCTCACTGCCTCCATACAGATTCCCCTGAATCCATCCGCCGGACATATTAACCGTAGCACCACCTAATACAAAGCGCTTACCTGCTTCTCCCAGAGAACCTCCATATACAGAACCTACCACTGTTCCGTTTGTGATTTCGATAGTAGTTTTTCCGTTGACAACCGCGTATTCGCTGCCTCCATAGACGTTTCCATTCACTGTGCCGCCACTGATTGCAACCTCTGTATTACCCTCTACCTTTCCATTGGATCCTCCACCAAAGACAGAACCGCCTATAGTGCCACCCTCTATTTGTACTTTCACATTTGCCGCCTGTTTTACCCTTGCGCACTCCTCATATCCCTCTTTAGCAATTCCTTTTCCGCCGCCATAGATATTCCCCTTTACTATGCCCCCTTTTACTTGAATCGTAACATTGCCATTCAGATAGGCGTTTTTTTTCATATGTTCAGATGAATATTCACCGCTCTTAGGCGTATAACCTTCCCCGCTGGCATAAATATTTCCTGTGATATTCGCGTTGTCAGAAATATGAATGGTCACATCCCCTGTTAAACTGCCAAAATCCTTTACCAGCCCTTCATTAATTTCTTCAGTCCCGCCTGTAACCGTTACTGTTTTTGTTATTAGCGAGTCCCCCGCCTTTACCCGCCGCAAAAATATTGCCGACAGTTCCTCCTTTTATTTCCATATTTATAGAAGATGGCGGTTGTTCGGAATTGCCGCTTATAACATATGCCGCTGAACCTGCACCATAAATATTTCCAACCGCCGCGCTTTCATCAACCTTAATATCCATATTCCCCTTAAAAGTTGGAATACTCACTGCTCTGCCTGTACCTGCGCTGTAAATATTATCTACCTTTCCACTATCAGTAACATGGATACTTGTTTTTCCTGTATATGCGGAATTTGTATTAGAATATCCCTGATTTCCCCCAATTAGCGAGTCGACATCTCCATTACCATTTATAATTATATCAACGTCAGCATTACTGCTTCCTCCGCTTGCACATCCGGCCACCAGTTCATTAACATGTGCATTCCCACTCACTTGAATACTTGCTTTGATCCCACGCACGTCTACCGGAACGTTTTTACCTGTAGACCTCATATAACCTAAAACCCGAGAAAACGATCCGCTTTTAACAACAATTTTACCTGCTTTATCCTCCAGCTTACTTCGTTCGGCACCATAGAGAAATGTACTGGTTGATGTAACATTCTCGCCAATAGTTATGTTATTTCCATTTCCATAAATATGATGATTTTTTGGTAATTGTAGTTTCTCCAGGCAGATGTCTCCGGATAAGTTTATTGTTGCATCACTTATATTATCATCTATCTTATTATTATCTCCTCCAGCTACCCATACAATAGCGCCTCCCCTCAATTTTATATCCTTCGTTTTTCCTGTTATGGTAGCCGAAATCTGGACGCCGCCAAAAAGATTACCGGACTTCTCCTGTTGCTGTACACTGTCTTCCATTACATAATCTTCCATTAGTACAATTTTATTTGTCTCCACTGTACCACCTAGATTCTTCTCCTGTAATGTTTCAGCCGCTTTCGTCAGCGTTTGAAGAGGGGCTGCTTCTGTTCCAGCATCATTATCCTTTCCCGTGCTCTGTGCAACGTAGACTGTACACACATCCGTCTGCCCATCTACACTTTCAGAATAAAGTATAACTTCCCCCGATGCCTCTCTCGCACGCGACAGCTTTACAGCCGTCACTTTGCAGCGAAACTGCTGCCTCTCATCTGCGGTTTCTATGGCCCTTTTATAAACAGCACTCTTTGCCCCTTCTATATCGTTCCATACTAAGGCATCTGCATCCTCTTTTTCCGCCATCTGCCATTGATAGGTAAAAGTATACCCAGCAGGGGCACAGATACCATTCTCGTTTTTGCTGTCCACCACACTATAAACCGCTGTCTTATCCTGTGTCTCTGCTTCCGCCTTTAGTTCATATTTACCGGATGGCTTCCAGACAGAGTACAGTGAAATGTGTTCTGCACCATCTGTCCCCATATACTCCCCTGCTGTCAACACCGTCTCTGTGGTATCATCCTTTATTTTTGACCATCCTGCAAACTCATAGGTATAAAATTCGTCCTCCTCATGAATTTCCGAAAACTCCTTCGGGCACTCCGGCAGACAAATTTGACCGTTTGTCAGTGGAAGTTCTATTTCTTTCTTTTCATCAAGAAGCAGTGTTACAGATGTATCTGAGACTTGATATCCTGCTGTTCCAGCGCCTGCGCTAAAAGACTTATTTTCTGCTTCACAGATAGCAAAACCAGTCTGTCCCTGAAAAAAGAGTGTTTCCGGATTTTCTATTTCCTGCTGAAAAATAATTTCGCTTTGTACTTCATCCGGCTCTTCCGACACATTTGACGAACCCATATTCTGTGATACAGATAATCCTGTACTATCATACACGGATGGGGATGGTACTGCATTCTCATCAGGTGCTGCTCCTGTACCGGGAACTCCCTCTGCAGCTTTGTCTGGCTCATCACTTGAACCTTCTGTCATATCCTGATTCCATGTGGCATCTGCACCTTCTTCCACCCCATCTTCCTCCGCCTGGGCTTTCTGCGCTGTTTCTTCTTCTGCATCTGATCCTGTACTTTCTTTCACCCCGGCATCCGGTTCTGCATCTGATATCCCATCAGCATTTTCGCCTGCCCCCGTGTCTGACCCTTCACCCGTATCTTCTGCTCCACTGTTGTCTTGCTGAACATCTTCCATTATTTCCGCACTTTTAAATTCATTGCGTATTACTGTAAACTTTGGCGCATTTTCAATATCAGCGCCGGAAAATGCATAGTCTCCAAATCCGATAATACTCCCCGGCAATATCAGTTCGCCCTTCAGACTGCCAAGGCCATAAAATAGACATGATCCAATATAGGAGATGCCGTCCTCGATCACCAATGTATGTATATCCCGGCTATAATCTAAAAAAGGCGCAGTTTCTGCGCTGAAATCATCTGTCGGACCTTGCCCCGAAAGTGTAAGAATACCGTCATTTAACACAGCAGTCACTTCACGCCCCACATCTATGGCCACCGGAACAGTGTCTGCCGCGTAAACAGGTATTAAATAAGTGACAATGCCATTAATCAGTATATTACAAACAAGCAATACAGACAGCCAACGATTCTTATGCCCTTTATGTAAAATAAATTTATTCTTTTTTATATTTCCCATAACCATCCCTCCATATCGGTTGGAAAATTCTGATTTCCCTAAGATTCCGGTGGTACTCCAGTTAAATTGATTTGGGTGTCAAAGGATGTTTTTTCTCTGACTAAATTCTGGTTAATATCCTTTTTTAATAATACAAGTGAATATACACCGCTCTTAGGTATATGCAGAGTAAAAGACTGACCAGCCTCTGCACTTTTCTCTACCCATGAAGTCGTTTCATCCGGAATTACATTTTCCGGTAAGGCAAGAGTGATGTCAGTTCGATCCGCTTTCACATAAATTATAGTCAAAACTGCCGCTCTGCTTCCGACTGAATCCTTTACTCTATATTGATTACCAGGCGCCGGCTTGAATGTTGCACTAAGTGTCTTTTGATAAGGAGTACTGGAAGCTGCCTTAACTGTTACTGCATCTGCATCGGGGTTTGGTGTAATGGTAACTCTTTGACTGGCTTGTTCTCCATTTCCTTCCAACACCACCTGAATCTGTGGTTTCAAATTGCTTGTATCTCCAACCCCGGAATGTACTGATGCCAGACCACCTTCCACCGTTATGGTACATATAATTTTATCCTTTGTTATTCTCTTAGAATCAACTGCATTCAAAATATTTATATCAAAGCTTTTCGTTTCAGGGTCAATATAATACTCTTTGTTCTCTGATCCGTCCTTCAACAAGTCACTGGTAAAGTAGAATGGTTTTGTCTCGATTACACCGCTTTCCTCTTTTTGCATGACATACCGTGCAAGAGTAAGCCCCACGAAAGCCAGCAGGATTGCTGCTATCAGAAAAATAAGTACGGGAATGCGGCGGCGTCTGCCCGCATCGCTCATATTCAACTGTCTCATTTCAGGGCCTCCTTATCTGCTAACTTCACATATAGTATCGTTCTTTCATCTTACCGGCTGTTACCTTGTTGTTGGCTGGACAATTGCCTGATTTGCATCAACTGTAAGTGTAATGTGGTCAATCTCATCTGCGTAAGCTGCATTTCCCCCACCATTATCCGAAGGCCAGCTTATCTTCAACTCGTACCTGTGTGTACACGCATCCGTATGTGGAAACTTTCCACCTGTCCATTGATAAACAGTGGAGGCTGAATCTGACACAGTCTGGGGTGTTCCGGTACTAACAGTCACAAGATCACCCTTACCGGCAGTATTTTCTTTAGGGATCAAGGTATATTCCAAAGGAAGATTTCCTGTCGTTTTGACAGTAATAGAATATTCCTGAGACACCTCACTTATTGTCGCCCCGTTTTCCGCTTGATTCGTAACCTGAAACTCAATGTTACACGTCTCATTAGGCGCTACGGGTGTCAACTTGGTCAGATCAATAGTCCCCCCAAGCGCTACTTTCGCAACACTGGCTGTCCCCGTACCGGTCACTGTTGTGCGGTACTTTGCATAAGTCATGCTAAGTACCAGCATACAAGCCAGGGTAAGATAAAGCAGATAGCTGAACCATCGACGTCTTTTCAGATTTTTCTGCATTTGTCTCCCCCCTTTCTCTTATATCCTGCTCATTTATAAATCTCTGCTTCTTATATGTGGTGCCCAAATAAGCAATAAACCGCTTGCTATCAGAACCAGCATCCCCAGAGGTGTTTTGAAAAACAGCACCGCTTTTCCTATGGCAGGAATGACCAGAATCAGTTTTCCCTCAATCTGTGTAATGTTTGTCAGTCCCTCATCTTCCACATTGTTCGCATCGCCTTTTGTTTTGAACTGATCGTTCTGTTCCTCTACAATACGATGGGTGATCAGGCTGTCCTCTTGCCGGAACAATATGACTTCACCTGCTTGATAGGTGGACTCCTGCCTGTAAATCAGCAAATCTCCCGGCGAAAACAAAGGTTCCATACTTCCGGAGACGGCAACTTCTCCATGAAATCCAAAGATTCCCGGCACTGCTTCCCCGTCTAATATCTGTACGGCAAGAATATATAGATCCATGGCCAGGATCAATCCCAGGATTACCGTAATTAATCCGCGTATTATTTTTTTCATTTTAATCATTGCTGCTCTGCCCTGATTACCAGATTGACTGTATAGGTACGGTCTTCCGATTCAGCAGCCCGTGTATCCTGCTTATCCTGAGCCTCGCCGTTCTCATATGGCCAGCGCCATTTAATCTGATATAATTGTCTGCCCCGTTTTTCTAAGTCAAGCTTTTCTGTAGATATTTCCTTATTTCCGTTAGCTGCTGCCCATGATGTAAGCAAACTACCCTTTCCATCTGCTATGGCAAACTCTAAAGGCAGGTGCAGATCATTTTCACTGATTCCTAAATGAAAGGAAATAGGGAAGTGATTGTCATTACTCAAACGGAACAAATAGTAACCTTTTGAACCTGGAGCGATCAGATTTTTATCCTCCGTCCCCGCTGTCCGATTGTAGAATAGATCAATGGTTGTGTTCTGTTCCCATAAATTCATTTTATCCGCACTTGTACCCTTTTCCGCTGTCAATCCATTATCTGTCGGATCGTCAGGTATATCAGTACCCGGCGTATTGGTTCCAGGTGTGTTGGTTCCAGGTGTATTGGTTCCAGGTGTATCAGTGCCCGGAGTTTGGGTTTCAGGGGGATTTATGCCTGAAGCATTGTCATCCGGCACATTTGTTCCGGGAGAATCGTTTTCTGATGTCCCCGTTCCCGGTGTATGATTAGATGTATTATCCTCCGGTGAGGCGGGTTTCCGGGGATTTGTATCCGGGTTGTTGTTTTCTGATATGTTTCCTTCCGGCTGTACTGTTGTATCCGGATTCTGATTTCCTGTGTTATTGATCAGACTCTCTGTGTCTTTTCCCAGAGGCACCTGTTCCACATCTTCTTTTTGCTTAACTATTTGATAGCCGCCATCGCCCGGCTGCTTTACCTTTCCGTCCTCCGTCACAGATACACCCTCGGTATCTATGACTGTATTATTGTTCACAACAGTCCCGTCCGGCCTTACCTGTGTCCCGTCTGCCGTTACAATACTGCCGTCGTCTTCTTCTGTGAGGTCACCGGATGGTATAATGACTTTTTGATTATCATTCTCACCGCTTCCGCAAATAATTGTTCCATCCGTTGTAATTACGTTTCCCACAGGCGTTACCACTACTCCGTTTTTTATATCCGCTTTTCCTGTGGGGGAAACTACAATTCCATCCTCTGTAAGGTACGTCACCTTGTCCGGATTAATATATAACTTCCCGTCCTCTTTATTGATCTCAACCTGTACCTCCAGATATTTGATATTAACTGCGATGGCAACCTCATATTCATCAGAGTCTAACAGCTTAATTTTGGCATCCTCCGCCGTTTTCTGTGGATTGATATTCAGCTTTCTCTCTGCCAGAACCGTTCCCTTATCATCAATAATACTGAGTGTATGTGAGCCCACATCTGCATTCTTAAATATAAAAGCGCCCTTCTCATCTGTTGCTGTCTGCTTGGGTTGGCTATGAAGCTGAACGTTTCCATTCACGTAGGGAGTACCATCACTATATAAAATTTTACCGGCCAAGTGGATCTTAACCTTATCCTCCGGCTCTGCGATATGGATCGTATCAATGGCTTTCCCGTTTAATCCGTCTGAAAACCTGCTGCTCCGTCCCAGTATAAATCCAACCATACCGGTGGTGATCATCATAAATACAAAAAGCAAAAGAAGAAGGATCAGCCATTTCCGTCTTTTGTGCTTTTCCGGTTCAGGAGTATTTGCATTTAATTGTGTGCTGGTTATGTTCATATGACCCAGGCTCCTTTCCGGTTGGAAGATAGTTTTTTCCTATGATATCATAGGGATTATTTCAGCCTTTGGTAAAAAGAATATTCTGTGGAAAGAATATTCTTTTTACCGAGGGCTGAAAGCCCTCTTAAAATTCCCTTGGCACAGATGAATGTAGATATTAAATCACTATACTCATGACACTGGTGATGTGGCAATTTTTTGCTCCGCTTTTAATGTAATTAAAACCGTTTCTGTATCAGCCGCATCTTTA
>OMGQ01001011.1_pt1 | contig 18896 bp, 14 predicted proteins | sample 1646071 | NCBI WGS metagenome assembly OMGQ01 (sample SAMN05578585, study PRJEB25193) | human gut metagenome | biome: Human Microbiome; feature: human-associated habitat; material: feces | host: Homo sapiens | place: USA:Birmingham
ATTATGGAATGATTTTTAGGGCAACACAATCCGTCGAATTATTTTGCGCTTACCTAAGTACACAACCTCAGATTGCTGCAAATACGCATAGTTCACACAATACAATCAGAGAAAGTTACAAAATCCCTATTCAGAGGCAATCATAGATCGGATTATTTATTACACATAGGATGTAATAATTGATGACAAAGTGTCCATACGTGAACGCCATGAATTGAAGTCTTCCAAAATGTGAATCTCCTATGATTAATTACTGTGCATTCAGCCAAAATCATCAATGTCTCAAATGGATCGATTATCAAATGCCCTCTATGAACTTGAAGAAGATGAATTATGTTATGGCAACATAGATAGAAATCGCATACTTTGAAAAGCGAATAAGGTATTTGGAGAAACTTTTTTAAGTAATAGGAGTCCGACTCCTAAACCTGAAGATGACTGCTAAAATATTCTGTTGTCATATAATTAACCGACTTGTGTCTAGTAATTAACACAATTAATTTTTTTCTCAGTCTCCGTGGGGTAGTTCTCATCCTCTGCAAAACCGGCTCAGTTAGAACTTGCAAGTGATTCAATTTAAATGAACTATACAATTAAATACGAAATAATTTAGCCATCTCCAGCTAGTGGCAACATCCAAAACAAAAAAGAAAAAATAGATACCACCAACAATACAAGTCTATTCGTCGTTTTCTTGACTTTCATATTCTTTCTCCTCTACATTCGTTTTATCAATAAGATAATTGGGTCTCTTCTTGACTTCAAAATAAATTCTTCCAATGTATTCCCCTATTACTCCAATCGACAAAAGTTGAATTCCACTTAAGCATGTCACTATCAGAATCGTAGTAAAGTACCCTGGCATGTCAACTCCATATAACAAAATTCTGACAAACAAATATATTAAATACAAAATACTAATTCCTTCTAAAACAGTGCCAAGATAAATGCATAATCGCAGTGGTTTATTATTAAAGGATAAAATCCCATCGATTCCATAAGTTAATAATCTTCTAAAGGACCACTTTGTTTCTCCCCCAATACGTTCTCTATTTTCGTAATCCATATAAAACTGCTTATATCCGATCCATGAAAACAATCCTTTTGAAAATCTGTTATTCTCCTCTAATGATATCAATGCATCTACTGCTCTTCTTGACAACAGGCGAAAGTCTCCTGCTCCATCTACCATCTCTACATCCACCAGTTTATTTACAATTGCATAGTAACTCTTGGCAAAAAAAGTAGAAATTTTCGAATCCCCTTTTCTATTTCTTCGTGCTATTACCTGATCATATCCTTCTTCGAATTTGTGCAGCATATCCGGAATCAATTCCGGCGGATGTTGTAAATCTGCATCCATAATCACTACGCAATCTCCCCTCGTTGCTTTTAACCCTGCTAGCATTGCTGACTCTTTTCCAAAATTACGACTAAAAGAAATGTACTTAAAGGTACAATCTTGTCTAGCTAACTCAGTCAATTTTTCCAGTGTCTTATCTTGACTTCCATCATCTACAAATATAATTTCATAGGTATACTCTATCTGCTCTAGATATTGCTTAATTGCTTTTGCACTATTCTCTATAATTTTCTCTTCATTATAGCAAGGAACTACAACGGAAAGCTTTTTCTTCATGCTGCTTCCCCCTTTCTTTTATTTTTTTACCTTTTTCACTTTCTGTATCAATTCTTTAATAATGTCACGAAATAAATATATCGACAATAATGCTGATATCAAAAACACAATAATATTATGCACTATTCCAAATTTCAAATAACAAATCGATACAGCAAAAAATACTACTATTAAAAGAATAATACTTAGGTATTCAACTTTTAATTCCATCTCTCTCTTTAATAATATAATCCTTGTAATTGTAATCAATGCAAATCCCAATAGCAATGCAATATTAGATGCTTGAATTCCTATCACTGGAAGCAGAAGATGGATACTTGCTACATTTACACCACTTCCTATCAGCATTGTAACAAAAAGCAGATGATTCTTCTTGATTGCACTAAATGTATTTCCTAAAAAACTACTGATTGTTGACAAAATTGTTCCCATCAAATATAACGGAATTAATTCTTTCCCATTGTTATATGAATCATTGATCATAAACGGATAGATAATATAAATAGCAGGAATTAACAGCACAAGTCCGCATCCCATACTTTTAATATAACTATTAATTGCAACTGTGTAAAATTTACCATTGTCAGTTTCCTTTGCCGATTTTGCAAATGCCAATTCCTGCCATGCCATTTGAAAACAAGTTGTAAAAAGCGTAATCATAGATCCAAAACGTCCAGCAATAGCATAGTATCCATTTGCCTCTGTTCCAAGTGCTGCTGATATTGCAACTCTGTTATAGCTTGTCAAAAACCAATATGCCACTGAATTCAAACACAATGGCAATGAGAATCTTAGCATTTCCTGGAACAATTGTTTATCAAAGTTTTTAAATGAAAATACATGTGGAACCTTGACTCCAAATACTACAATTGCGATATTTACAACATAACCAATACAACTTGCAATAAATAATGCGCTATAATCCATTTTGCAGTTTACTAACAATATAATATTAAATATGATTGTCACTACAGAACCAATTAAGCCGGCTGATGTATAAAGTACATTTTTCCCATAACCTCTTGCTATATAACCAACTAACGTCTGCAAATTCATCAAAATTCCATAAGCAAATAGAAGTAACGGATATTCTATGTTGACCAAAGCTAATACGATGAATAATACTATTGTATAAAGTATACTTGAAATTGAAAAAATAGCTAGTCCACAACTAATCGGCTTCTTTTTTTCTTCACCGGTATAATCATACATAAATCGCATGATTCCCGCCCAAATATCCAAAAATAATACAGAGCATAGAAAAGATATATACGCATTATAAAGATCATAAACTCCATAGTCTGACGGGCTAATATACGCTGTATATAATGGCAGTAATAGGAACGATATCAGTTTTGTCAATACCGTTCCTACAAAATAAACTCCAGATGATTTAATAAATTTCCATAAATCTTTCATACAACACCTACTCTTTCACTGCTTTCCAAGCTTGAAATCCATGTTTCAATACTCTCTGTTCCTCTGGTGGTAATTCCATATAATCTCCATAGCAAGTTGTCAGAATCTCATCATAGTGTTTTGGTGCTTTATATTTTCTATCTTCAAATTCCAATAATATTTCTTCTTCATACCACTTTGCAGGAGCAATTTCTCTGTCAGATTCCTGTGTAACAAGACATCCAACCCAATCTCCTTCTTTTTCTGAATACTTTTGCGCCTTCTTATTCAGTATTCTTGCAAATCTTCTACATCCAATTATTTTCAGTCCACACCACATTATCATTCTTGTAAAATTAATAAAAGGATTCACATGCCCAAATTCACGCATTGGCATCATAGAAAAGCAACGCATTTTTTCTAAGCGCTCACAGCTTTTAAGAAATTTCTGATTGTTTTCTTTTCCGCCTTCCAAACTATCATACGGAAATACATCTATATAAATTCCCAAATCACAAGACTCATTAATATTTCTCTCCTTAATTAATGTATGACTATCCGTCACTTTAGCAAAAGGATACATATATTCTTTATTTTTTTCACACTCGAACAATTGATATCTATTATTTTCATTTCCCCATAACTCACAGAATTTTTTGTAATCTTCTCGCGGCATGCAAATATCCACATCGTCATCCCATGGAATAAACCCTTTATGCCGAACTGCTCCAAGAAGCGTTCCATACGCTAAAAAATATTTCAATTGATGTTTTTCGCAAAATTCTGATACATAATCTAAAATTCCAAGTTCAATTCGTTTTATTTCATCTAGACTCGTTATTTTTTCCACTTTCATTTTCCTCCTGGCGATAAAACTCAAAGCTATCCTCTATTTTCTAAATACTTTTTTCATTTGATATAACCCCAACAAGCAATAAAGCCTTTGTTTTTTTATAAAGGATATCGCCAATTTTTGTTGCAATGTCTCCGCAAAAGTATCCTGTACCGCTTCTTGTGTACTCTCTTTCTCAATCCATGAGCGAATTTCTGTCTTTCGAATTTTCTGACTTAAATTTTTCTTCCAAATATCGTAACAACCATAAATTATATTTGAAACAAAAATATGGTTGATATGTCTCATTGTTTCCGGTTTCCACTCATGTTGCTTTGCAAATCCACTCAATTTTTTCCATAAAAACTGTGAAATCATCAACTTGTCATCTCTATACACTGTACTCAGGGTATTTTCCTGCTCTATATAACAATACAACGCTTCAGGCAAAAGACTAACGGTGTTAATTCCGGAGAGATATTCTAGATTAAATATTAAATCTTCACCTAAAGAAAGTTCTTCTCGAAATTTTTCTTTTACATGCGATGTTATATATAGCTTATTCCACGGAGAATTCAGTAAAAAATCTTTAATTAGTGATGTGTTATCACGGTCTATCAAATTGATTGTTACCTTATTTTTGCCTGTTAAAATCTTTTCTTTCCTCTCTACACCATTAACCTTTAGATATCCGCAAATCACCAATTGTGTATGATTTTTCTTGATTGCTTTTACAAGCTTTTCTGTCATTGTTTCCAATATATAATCATCTGAATCTACAAACTGAATATATTCCCCTCGTGCCTGTTCAATTCCAGCATTTCTTGCCGAGGACACTCCTCCATTTGCTTTATGGATTACTTTTATTCTAGGATCCTCCTTTGCAAGTTCATCACAGATTCTGCCACTGTTATCTTTCGAACCATCGTCAACCAGTATAATTTCTAAGTCAGCATATGTCTGTTTTTGAATAGACTGCACACACTTTTCAATATTCACTTCACAATTATATACCGGTACTATCACTGTTACCATACTCTATTCTCCCGTCTTTTTTTCCAAAAAATACATGCTATAACCAATTACAATCCAAAATATAATTGCCACAAAACCTGTAGACAGCACCAAACGGGACTCTACTAAATCACCAGCCAACCATGTCGGTATAAATACTAACATCTGTCGTGCAAAAAAATTGCTTTTCGCAGAAAGTTCATATTTCAATCCCTTCCATAAGATAATCGCCCAGTAGACAAACAAAATGCTTGCCCCCAATGCCCCAACTGACACAAGTACCGTAATATAAATATTATGAAGTCCTCCTTTTGCAGAATTATCATACCACTTTTGGGACAATCCTTCTTTCAGAACATCATCAATACTCTGATTTCCTATTCCGAATGCTGGACGCTCTGAAAGTGCTTCTATTCCAAGTTTCCAAAGACCTGAACGCCCTGAAGTTTCACTTGCAGTATTACTCTTATCTACTTTTCTTTTCTCAAGCTGGTCTTTTTCTTTGATCTTCTGTTGAGCATTATCGTCTCCATTTAAGGCATATACAATACGGTATGGAACTTCTTTGACAATCTGCAATGTGCGTAATGCCATATCACATCCCACATTCAATACAATAACTGCTACAACCGCGATTACTGCTCGATATACTTTGTCTTTTAATCCTTTGAACACAACTTTATTTTTTCTCACGAAAAAAATATATAATATTATGAACACATATAATGCTACTTTAGCCCCTCTGCTCTGTGTTAATACAAAACAACATGCTTGAACTACAAAATTAATCCAATATAATACTGCTATTTTTTTATGCTTCTTCTCCCACTGTAAAATTAATACTGTTACAATCATAGAGATATAATTAAGCACTGCTCCTGTATTTGGATTATAGATTCCCCAAAGTCTTCCTTCCCACATTCCAATTGGGAAAATACTATTCCCAACAACAATCTCACTCTGCACAGATGCCAAATACATCACAAGGCAAATAGTTGAAAATATAAATGTAATAGCTACAATTATTTTAAACAAACTTAAAACTTCTTTTCTTATCTGCACTGAATCCTTTTCTTTGTCATACCATGTAAACAAAAATAAAAATGTTATAGTATACAAAAACAGCGAAATTTCTTCCCCTGTATGTTTGCCAAAATTAACTATAATTGTTACTCCATAACTAACACTAAAAAGAATAAGTAATATCATTTCTACTCTTTTCAATCTTAATTTTCGGCTAAAAAACAGATATAATAAAACAACCAATCCCCAAACTAAAATAATTTTAATAAAATGTTCTATATGTATACGAACAACCGGAACTGCTGTCAATAAACCAATTATAACCCAAACACATTTAATATAAAATGGGTTCATAATAATATTTTTACAATTACGCTTTACTGATTCCATTTCTTATTTTCCTCTCTACATACTTTCAATTAAACTTATCCATTGTTTTATAATCAACTGTTTATCGAATTTATACAAATTTTTATCTGCCATATCTGACATCTTTTTTCGCAATTCAGAAGACTTCATTAATATCTCAAGTTTTTCTTCCATTTCTTTCAGATCTTGATTTTCAATAAGATATCCATCTATTCCATCTTCAATAATTTCTGCCGGTCCAGTCGAACAATCAAAACTTATAACGGGCAATTTATTAATTTTGGCCTCTAACAAAACCATTGGCAACCCTTCATACTTCGATGTCATCACATATATTCCATAGTTCCCATATCGTTCTGCCAAATCACTTACTGCCCCTTTTAGATGTACTTTTTTACACAGATTTTTCTTCTCTATTAACTTTAAAACTTCCTCATAATAAGCCTCATTTCCTTTCCAATCCCCATAAATGTCCCATTGCCACGATGGAAATTTAGTTAATGTCATCGATGCTACTTCCACTAAAGAATCATACCCTTTTACCGGATCCAATCTTCCAACTGTAATAATTTTGGTAGCATATGGATCATAGATTGAATCTTTTCTCTTCAAACTGTCATCTACCCAATTATATATAACTTGAAGTTTTGTTTCTTTTGTTTTGAAAATTTTAATATAATCATCTTTACTTTTTTCTGTTAACACAATTAATTTATCAGCAAATTTTGAAGTCATCTTCCGTGCGAAAGTCTCTAATTCACTTGTATAATAGACGTTTGTAAGACTAGAATGTTCGCAAGAAATAACTTTACACTTTGTTCCTATAGCTCCTAAAATCGCAATTAATGATGTAACTGTCGCACTAACTGATAATATCACTTCTATTTTATTCTCTTTTAAATACTTTCTTAAAAAATATATATTTTTTAAGACGACATTTCTCCATCTCTCTCCTGGATGATTTCTACTAACATATTGTATTTTGTCATTTAAAAAATAAAAACATTTTCCCTCTGTAATATTAACACTGATAAAATGAACTTCATACTTTTCACATAGCGAATTAGCAAGGTTGGCTGCAACTCTTTGTGCTCCTCCTGCCAAATTCATATCTCCACGAATTATACAAATTCTTTTCTTCACAATTTTGAACTCCTTGTCAACTATAAATCCCATTCAAACACAGTTTTAAACATTGTGTCTAAATCATTACGAAAAGCTCTATGAATATCTGATATTGAACTTACCTTTTCTTCTTCATAAATTATCGATTCTATTCTTTTTTGAAACTCTGGAATACACATATACTCAGCTGCTCGTTTAAAATCCTCTCTTCCAGATCTACTACATCCTAACATTGTAATTCCTTTTTCTAAAATGTCTCTTGTATTAATGGGAACTCTATTTTCCGAAACTCCCATCATAACAATTGTACCTTGTGGATTTAAACTTTGAACCATGTCCTCAAAGGCATAATAACTACCTTCTCCACCACAACACTCAAAACCATGATCTACAGAAAAATCACTTGGTAATTCATCAGACATATACGTATGTTCTACAAAAGAAAAATACGCTAATTTGCTTGGGTTTCTTCCTATAATTGATAACTTAGTATTTGGAAACATTGCTTTTAACACTGTAGCAACACAATATGATAAGCTTCCATCCCCCCATATTCCAATCTCTTCTCTTATATCATGAGCTATCAATCCAAATCGAGAAGCAGCATGAACTGCCACACTAATAAATTCGGTAATCGCAGCTATCTTTGGCGGAATACTTTTTACAGACACGACTCTGTCTATAGGCATATCGATATATTCTCTCATAAATCCATCATGTCCACTTGATTTAAATTTAGAACTTTTCAAATAATTTTCATAAATTACATCACTCTTTTCAACAGGCTCATTCGGAATAAGAACTACTAATTCACCAATTTCAAAAGTATTTGTAGGATCATAAACAACTTCACCGCAACATTCATGAATCAATGCCATTGGTAATTTTTTCTTTAAAATTTTATGATCTCTTTTCCCTAAATAATATCTTTGATCTGCATGACATATTGCCATATATCTAGGACGAACCAAGATATTATCACTTGCATATATATCCTGGTATTTTACAGAAAAAACTTGTGGAGATACAAGTTGATATATATAATTAATCACTTATTTTCCCTCCCACCATAGCTTGGGCAATTTTATAATCACTGATTGTTGTAATTTTTAAATTTGATACTTCTCCTTCTACTAAATGTACTGGTATTTGTCTAACCACACAAATTTTACACGCATCTGTTAAAATACTTTTTTCATCTTCTGATAAATCTGCATACATTTTTTTCAATAAGTTAATTTGAAAACTCTGAGGGGTCTGTCCCTGATACATATATTCTCTATTCGGAATTTCATGGATTACAGTCTTATTTTTCGACACCACAATTGTATCTATCGCTTGCACCACTGTATCGCATGCCTTGTATTCTAATACCGCCTTAATATTATCCTCTAGAATACGCGCGGTCACAAACGGACGAACTGAATCATGCGTCACGATATAATTATCATTACTTTCTCCAAATTCTTTTTCTATACTATCTATAATGTTCATAATTGTAGTATTTCTATCAATTCCCCCACAGACAATCCTGATATGTTCTTTTCGAAAAGAAATGTGCTTACTTATTAAATCCTTCATATGCAAAATCCATTTTTCATGAACTCCAATATATACATAATCCATTGAATTACAAAGTAAGAATTTTTCCAAAGTATGGATAATGATTGGTTTTCCTCCCAAGTCTAAAAATTGCTTTGGCATATCTGCAATATGCATTCTTGTTCCTGTTCCACCTGCTAAAATCGCTCCAAATATCATTCTGTTCTCCTTTTCTATTTATGTAATTGTTCATAGAGTAATGCAGAAGCTTTTCCACATTCACATGTCCCCAACAGCTCAAAATGCCTCTGTATCTTTTCCATTGCTTCTTTTTCATTATATGTCATAATTAGTTCTATTAACTCATCATTAGATTTTGCATAAGGATACTGCCAATCTGCAATCGGAGTGTAAAAACTTCTTTCTTTTTCATATTTTTCCAAATCGGTTGTCAATAAAAATCCTGGTTTTCCCATTAAGGAAAAATCCCATATGCATGATGAATAATCTGTAATAAGAACCTTGGAAACATATAATAACTCTTGCATATCGTTATATAATGAAGCATCTATCGCATTTCTTTCTTTTAAATCTTTTGTGAAATAATGTCCTCTAATCAATATAACCCATTTACCACCAAATCTTTTTTCCAATGCTTTTTTTACTTGCTGTATATCTAGGTCCATAACGCCTTGTGCACTTTTCTCTTCTCCTCTATACGTTGGCGCATACAATGCTATATTCATAGATTTTTCCAATTTGAAATAGTTATAAACTTTTTCAAAAATTTCCTTGTTTTCTGTGTTAAACAAAAAGTCATTTCTAGGCATTCCAATTTCTAAAAAACATTCTCTTGGTACTGATTCTGCAACAGACATAACTTCTGAAAATCTTTTTGTCGATGACAAAAAGTAACTAATTTGTTTTCCACACAGACCTTCAACAAACCGCTCTTTTTTACTAATATTTGTTTGACCGCTTACTTTCTTATAAGCGCCTCCACCATGCCATGTATTTATAAAATACTGTTCTTTTCTTTTTTTAAAAAAACTTCCACGATATAATCCCATGTTATAAATAACATACTTAGAAGTATATCCATAATAAAAATAATGAAAACTACCTGTTTTCACTATTTTTATTTTTCCTCTTATATCTTCTGGTATAAAAACATTATCTATATCATTTACAGCCCAAATATATTCTGCTTCTTCATTCTTTTTTATTAAGTATCTGTTGAAATATAACGGATTACATGAAATACTTTTCCCATCATACGAACAAAAGAAGTATCTTTTTTCTTTAATAGGAAAAACAGAAAAAATCGACATAAAACCTCTCATAATATAAATCGCTATTATTTTAAAATTATCCATATTCTCTCCTTATTTCATCTGGTTAAACAATTTCCCCATTCTTTTTTTTGCAAACCATGCTATTTCAATAAACATTTGACAAATTACTACGTTCCTAGATTTAAAAACCAAATTTAATACTTTCTGACTCTTACTTTCTCCTTTGGCAAATTTACATATTTGTCCAACTTCTTCGTTCTCAAAAACTTTCTCTATTCTCTTTCTCCTTAATTTCCTATTTAATTTCATTTGCGGATCACAGTCCCTCATAAATGATGCCATTATATGCTTAATATGCATCGCATAGACTCCGGACCTTGTCTTTCCATCAAAACAATCCAATTCTTCACACATTGTTTTCATTCGTGCATATCTATCCTCAATAATATTAAAAAAATTAGGTATTATTTTCTGGCAAAGGGAATCTCTGTTAAACTCCAAATAATGATAAAAGGTTTCATTTATAACACACATGCTATTTGCTAACTTAAAAGCATTTATATTAAATATAAAATCCTCTCCAAAATTTTGTTCATTAAACATCACTTTTCCATTCTTTATCATCTTGGCCTTGTAAATTTTATTCCAAATATAAGCAAAATTCTTCTCCTCATCCAAATCAACAGCTGCACGACATATTTCTGTTTTTTCAAAATAACTTCCTACGGTAGGCAACACTTCTATCGAAGTTTTTATTTCTTTCGTCGAAGTCAAAATATCTTGCATATATCCGCACACACAAATATCAACTGCTTTGGCTTTTGCTAATTTATACATCTCTTCGTACATATTCTTTTCAACCCAATCATCCGAATCAACAAAACCAATGTACTCTCCCTTCGCTTCTGAAATCCCCCGATTCCTCGTCTTACCCACTCCAACATTTTTCTCTTGAAAAATTCCTCGTACTCTTGAATCTTTTTGCATATACCGTCTTATAATTTCACTGCTATTATCCGTACTACAATCATCTACCAACAAAATTTCTATTTCTTGAATCGTTTGTCTCAAAAGACTCTCAATAGTATCTTCTAACATATCTGCCGCATTATAAACAGGTATTACAATACTAACTGCTGGTTGCATACATTTTCTCCTTGTTTCTACAATCTAATTTATTACTTATTTTTCACTTTAGAATATTTCCAAAATGGTAACTTTAACATTCCAACTAAACTCCCAAATCCATAAGTAACATGCAACAGAAAAAATAATATCGGCAACGCAAGCTGATACATACTTTTCTTCTGCCCTCTCACTGACAGACATGACATTGCGATAGCTACGAACCAATATCCTCCCCACATAATTTCACCAAGCAGTGGATATCCTAATATCATTAAAATCGTTGTCACAATAATCCCCAACACAAAACAAAACGGTACAAAATGATAAATAGACAAACACTGCGGACATGCTTTCAGTGTCAGTGCCACCCACTTTCCGTTTCCATATTTTTGCTTTAACATCCCGCTTAGAGTACTTCTTGTATGCTGATATGAAATGATTTCTGGCGAATAACATAGCTTATATCCAGCCTTTCTGATTCTATAATTCATCTCATTATCTTCAGTTCTTCCCAATGCCTCATTAAAAAAACCAACTTTTTCAAATACTTCTCTCTTATAAGCACCATGAAAAATAGATTTCACATAACCCTTTTTATCGCTTCTTCTATAATCCGCAATACTACTTCCAAACATCGATGATTCAGCTAATAATAATGTCTCTTTCCAAGGAGTCGGTGTATCAATAATATTTGGTCTTTTCCCGCCCGAAACATACTCTCCACTTTCTAAAACATTTACATTTTTTTTAACAAAATCTTGCGGAATCGTAGCATGTGCATCAACTCTTAGAATAGCTTCCCCAGTATAATTACGCAAAGCCACATTCCAACCAAATGCTAATTTACCTCCCGGATTATCCAATACTTTGACCGAAAGAAAATCTTCGTTATCAGATCTAAATTGATTCATAATCTGTTTTGTTCGATCCTTAGACTTGCTATCAATTAATAAAATTTCCATTTTTTCATGAGGATAATTTTGTTGCTTTATATTTTCTAATATTCCAGGTAAAACTTTTTCCTCATTATAAGCTACTACACAAACTGATATAATCATGTTTCCTCCACTTACTTCACCACTGCTATCACAGTGGCAAACATTGTTTTTATATCATCCCAAAAACTGAATTTTTCAATTGCTCTTAAATTATACTTCATCTTCTCCGGCAGCACCTGATGGATATATACCTCATCTGCATTCTCTGCCGACTCAAGCAATCGTTCCTCATCTTTATACTCTATACTTGCTCTTGAGGTTATTCCAGCCGGCATAAGCAGAGTTGCTTTCATCTCATCTGTATAATGTGCAACATATTTTTCTACTTCCGGTCTTGTCCCAACAAAAGACATCTCACCTTTTAACACATTAAAAAGCTGTGGCAACTCATCCAATCGACAACCTCTAAGCATCTTTCCCATACGAGTTACTCTGGAATCTCCCTTTGTTGTTACCTGTGTTCCGATCTTATCCGCATTATTTACCATTGTGCGGAATTTAAAGATACGAAACGGTTTTCCATATGTTGTCACTCTTACCTGACGAAACATCACCGGTCCCGGTGAATCTATTTTGATCAAAATACTCAGCAAAAATAATATCGGTGAAAGAATTACGACAAGCAGACTCGCAACTATGATATCAAAAATTCGTTTTGCCAGCAAACTTCCCTTATGGCATTGCAGTATTTCATAATATTTTTTTACTTGTTCCACTTGCATTTCTTTCGGAAGGTCATTCCACTTTCTCATGATCTACTTAATTCCTATTCTATACATTCTTTAAAATTTTGAATTACATAATCCACTTCTTCATCAGTCAATTTCGTATGAAGCGGCAAGGTGATTGCATTTTCAAACAAATCGCACGCATTCGGATAATCCGCCTGATCAAATCCCAGACTCTTATATGCTGTCAACATTGGCAACGGCTTATAATGTACATTCGTAGCGATTCCACGCTCTGCCATCTTTATAATAATGTCATTGCACTCCTGTCTTGTCTTTCCGTTCACTCGTACCAAATACAGATGTCCGCTTGAAACAAAATTTTCTCCATAATGCTGCAGCACAGTAATCGGAAGATCTTTTAAGCCCTCATTATATTTTTCAATAAGCGCCTTTCTTCTCTCCAAAATTCCCGGATATCTTTTTAACTGCACAAGTCCTAATGAAGCCATAATATCCGTCATGTTGCATTTAAAATAAGGCGCCACAATATCATATTCCCACGCGCCAAGCTGTGTTTTTGCCAACGCATCTTTAGACTGCCCATGTAGTGATAACAGCATAAACTGTTTATACAGCGCATCATTATCCACACCGTCTATATCTCTCCACACTAAGGCTCCACCTTCCGCTGTCGTAAGATTCTTCACGGCATGAAAAGAAAAGCTTGTAAAATCAGCAATTTCTCCGCAATGTTTTCCATCACGCACTGCGCCAAACGCATGTGCTGCATCTGCAACTACTGCAATACGTCCTAATTTTTCCTGCAGTTCGCTGCTCGCCTGAAACAAACTCTTCTTTCTCTCTATAATCTCATATATTTTTTCGTAATCGCAGATTACTCCGGCTATGTCGACCGGAATAATTGCTTTTGTTTTTTCTGTAATCGCTTCTTCTAACGCCTCATAATCCATCTCATACGAATCTTTCTGCGTATCTACCAAAACTAATTTTGCTCCCACATGACAGACAACACTAGCAGATGCAGTGTAGGTGTAGGCGCTTGTAATCACCTCATCTCCTGGTCCTATTCCCAGAACACGCAATGCCATCTCTGCACACGCTGTTGCAGAATTCAAACACACCGCTTTGCTTGTATTGCAAAACTTTGCAATATTCTGCTCAAACAACTTTGTTTTTGGACCGGTTGTAATCCATCCGCTTTTCAGTGTATCGACTACTTCTTCGATCTCTTCCTCCGTGATATCCGGTGGTGAAAATAATATATTCATTTTACTCATAACTACTCCTCCATGACTGGTCCTTCATGACTCGCTCTTCCAAGCTTGCAAAATTCCTGATAGATTGCAGAATCACGTTCTTTATCTTCTTTTCTGATATGATATGTTGGCACAATACCGGAAACAATCTCTTTTACGTCAAAACGTTCATCAATTGCTGCCTGCTCTAACTTTCTCAATTCACTCAAGAAATGAACCTCGTCAAATTCCAATGGCTTTCCTATATATATTAATTCGTTTTCTGTTTTTTGTAAACCTTCTTCTTTTGTCAGAAGCTCTTCGTACAATTTTTCTCCTGGGCGAAGTCCTGTATATTTAATTTCCATGTCTACACCTAAAGTATAACCAGAAAGACGGATCAAATTCTTTGCAAGATCCGCAATCTTAACCGGCTCTCCCATATCCAGCACAAAGATTTCTCCACCTTTCGCATATGCCCCTGCCTGAAGCACAAGTGAAACAGCTTCTGGAATCGTCATAAAATAACGAATGATATCTGGATGAGTGACCGTCACCGGTCCGCCAGCTGCCATCTGCTTTTTAAACAATGGAATTACACTTCCATTACTTCCAAGCACGTTTCCAAATCGAACTGCTACAAACTCTGTATTAGAATATCTACTAAATGTCTGAATAATCATCTCACACATTCTCTTAGATGCGCCCATGATATTTGTCGGATTTACAGCTTTATCTGTAGAAATCAAAACAAATTTCTTCACACCATACTTGTCCGCCGCACGTGCTGTCTTATAAGTTCCAAATACATTGTTTTTAATCGCTTCATTTGGGCTGTCTTCCATAAGCGGTACATGCTTATGCGCTGCTGCATGATATACAATATCCGGACGGTATAATTCCATAACACTCTCGATACGCTTTGTATTTCTTACAGAACCAATCAATGTCTCTAAATGCAGCATCGGATATTTCTTTTTCAATTCCTGTTGAATATCATATGCATTATTTTCATAAATATCAAATATAATCAAACATTTCGGATTATATTTTGCCACCTGTCGACAAAGTTCACTTCCGATAGAGCCGCCGCCACCTGTAACAAGAACTGTTTTTCCTTTTACATACCCAAGAACACTGTCCAAATCAATATCAATTGCATCTCTTCCAAGCAGATCCTCAATCGAAACTTCACGAAGTTTTGAAACGCTGACTTCTTCTGTAATAAACTGATACATTCCCGGAAGCACTTTCAATTTACATTCTGTCTGATTGCAAATTCTCAAAATGTCTCTTGTGACTTTTGTCCCTGCCGAAGGAATTGCCAATACAATTTCGTCCACGTTATATTCTTTGGCTTTCTCAATGATCGTATCTTTATTGCCCACAATCGGAACACCGTGTAGATATTTTCCTTTTTTTGATGGATTATCATCAATGACACATACAACCTTTCGGTTCAAATGTTTGCTGAATTTCAACTCATGAATAATCATGCTTCCAGCTTCTCCGGCTCCAATGACCATCGTATTTAAAATTCTTTCTTCCGGTCTGTTCAAACCGTGCATCACAATACGAAGCCCTCTATATGAAAATCTTGTGACGGTTGTCGTCATCAACAGCAAGAAGAAATAAAAGATATAGTAACTTCTCGGCACCTTCAATACTAAGAACTGCATTCCCAATGCCTGAAATGCGGTTGATAAAACACACGCCCCAAAAATAAGCGTAAATTCATGCACACTCGCAAATGACCATACGCTCTTATATAGCTTCATCAAAATAAAAATCACAATTGTTGTGATAATGTTAATCAGCATATAATTCTTGATGCTATTAATATATTCCTGTGGTATCCAGCTATAATGCAGTTCATGTCTGATAATCAAAGATAAATATGCATTCACAACAATCGTCAATATATCTACGATAAACAGCATGAACATTCTTGTTCTTGAGCTTCTCCAGTTTATTATATTTTTCATACTACTCCCTCTTTACAATTTTATTGCAAATTCTTACAATTTTTTTACATACTTTATTATAATATCAGATTTGGTGTGTTTATACAATATTTATCTTCTTAAGTTTTTCTATATAAATAGAAAAGAATGCAATTTCTACATTCGTAAACCGCATTCTTTTCCTATATTTTTTATTCTTCTCCACTTTGTTTTACAATAGAATCAAGTTCATAGTAACTTGCCATATACTTATTTTTCCAATACTCTTTATCTTCTGACAGTTCCTCTCCCAATCCATAGCCTGCACAATACTTACTACGTGGCGTAATCAAATATGTACTGATTTCTGTATTTCCTTCATTTTTTTCTTGAATAATTTTTTCTTCTCTCCATTTTGTTTGTCTATGATAAACCAAGATATCTCCACTCGCAATCACAGTCATAAGAGTCGCAAAAAATATCACGATTGCTCCAATACAGTTTCTAAAACTATAGTTCTCTGTTCGTTGAAGCAAAATCCCTATTGATATCATTAGAAATGTTATTGCTCCCGTCATTGCTCGTTCCGGATAAAACGGCACCATAATCATACTATAATGAGCTCCAAAGAACATAATTAAAAACAAAAGCGAAATCACGAAATATTCACTAATCCCATGTCTTGAATATTCTAAAACCAGCAAAACTAAAGCTAACACTAACAATATCAATACATATTTATAAAGATGTTCATTACAAGTCTGAAATCTATTAAGCCATTTTTCTAATATTCCTTCTGCTTCATTAAATGACTGTTTTCTCAAAAAATTAGCAGGTGAACAGATTAATCCAATCCAACACAACAAATTCATAATCCATCCACATAACGCCCATTTAGGTATCCTTATCTTCTTTATTTTATATAATACTAAAAACAAAAACGTACCAGCGACACATGCTGCTGAACTATTTTCACTTACTCCACCAGCAAAAAAACCTAACAATATAGATATCACAATCCAATATTTTTTACGAAATAGTTCCTGATTAAAATAAAACTTAAAATAAAGAGACAAAAAAGCCAAAATAAATGTTATACCCCACAAATAATTACATGCACCATCCAACCACAACATAGTTTGTCCATACACTGGAAACAGCAGCAAAAGAGATGCTTGAACTCCTAAATATAACAACACATTATACTTTTTCTTTCCCTGATTCATAAATCGATAAATCAGCATTCCAAACACAATATACACAATTGTATTCACAATATTAAAAAAACCTTTTCCCCACCAAATAAACAATTCAACAAATGCATGTGGAATAAGCCTTCCATTTGTTTCGTGTGTATGCAACCACATCGAATAAAGAATATCACCTATGCTGCCCACACGTTTTGACATTGATTGATCTACAAAGGCATACGCGAAATCATCAGCTACCAACGGCGTCCATATATTCCATATCAAAAAAATTCCGCCCACAAGTAAAATGCTTATTAAAAATATTTTTTTACTAAAGCAAATCTTATTTATTTTTTCTATTCTGATTTTGTTTTTCATTTTCTTACCGCCTTTTATAATATCCATCTTCAAATCTGACATTTATTTTTATAGTTTGTCACCTCTATTTACTTTTCATTTCCCAAATAATGCTCAATATCTTTGAACCATAATTTCTACCAGCCGCCCATCCAAGTCCTGCTGGGTTTTCCTTTTGCCCTAGCCACTCTACGAATGGTGAAGAATTTCGCTTAACATACTTAAATCTTGTATCAACACAATTATTCACTAATCCTTCACTAGATGCATATGCTTTTAGATGCTGTACCTGTGCTCGAATTCCCGTTCTGACATCCTTGAATTTATCTCCTGACACTCCATTCCCGGTTGCCCCTAAGCCTGCAAAATTAAATTGTTCAATTTTTACATCGCCACCAAATTGAAGCCATCCTGTTTCTAACATTATTTGAGCAAATACAACTTCTGCCCGAATTCCTTCTTTTTCTGATTCATCTATCACTATTTGACAGAATTTTTCTATTGTATCTGCTCCTCCCTTTTCTAAAGCTTCTTTTGGATATTGTTTTTTTGTTTCTTTAAAATAATTGGACATTTCTTTGTATGTCACAGATGTATCTCCTACTATTTTATATAAATTTGATGGTAACTTTACATTCACTTGCAGCACTCCACTGCTATTAAAAAAGTACCATTTTTCGTTTATATAATACCAGTCTGTTACCATTTGTCCGTTTGACTTTAAATAAAATGTTTCTTTTCCTAAAGTAATCCAACCTTTTTGCATCTCACCAGAGCCATTTAGATAGTACCATTTACCTCCGTCGGCTATCCAGCCTTTTTGCATCTCTCCTGAGCTATTCAGATAATACCATTTACCTCCGTCGGCTATCCAGCCTTTTTGCATCTCTCCGGAACTATTCAAATAGTACCATTTACCTCCGTCGGCTATCCAGCCTTTTTGCATCTCGCCGGAACTATTCAAATAGTACCACTTACCTCCGTCGGCTATCCAACCTTTCTGCATCTCGCCGGAACTATTCAAATAGTACCACTTACCTCCGTCGGCTATCCAACCTTTCTGCATCTCGCCGGAACTATTCAAATAGTACCACTTACCTCCGTCGGCTATCCAAC
>OMGQ01001013.1_pt1 | contig 18846 bp, 17 predicted proteins | sample 1646071 | NCBI WGS metagenome assembly OMGQ01 (sample SAMN05578585, study PRJEB25193) | human gut metagenome | biome: Human Microbiome; feature: human-associated habitat; material: feces | host: Homo sapiens | place: USA:Birmingham
TCCAGCTGTATGGCTTATTACCACCAAAATAGAATTCATTATCAATAAAGTAAAAAGTGATTCCTTCATACACATACTCCAAAATGCCCACATAACGGCTCTGACCAAGATAATCCATATAAAAATGGTTCAAATACTTCATATCATTCCGGAGATTTTCTTTGATACAAAGATACTTTGGAATGATAACCCTGACATCAAAATACGCTTTATCAAAACACTTCGGAAGCGAACCGACAACGTCCGCCAACCCGCCCGTCTTAATAAACGGAACTGCTTCTGATGCAATAAAGAGAATATTCTTCATACCTACTACCTCCCCGACTGCCTTATATTGTAAACGATTCACGTTATACATCACACGATGATTATAATCATTATACAATAGAATTATGAATTTAGAAAGTAGTATCAGAACTTTTTCAACCTTTTATTGTCAATTCATTCTCCGGTAGTCGAGGCGTATCTTATCCACAATCAGGGCAATAAATTCTGAGTTGGTAGGCTTGCCCTTTCCGGTGCTGACCGTGTAGCCGAACAGTTCATTGATGGTGTCCATTTTACCCCGGCTCCATGCCACTTCAATCGCATGGCGGATTGCCCGCTCCACACGGCTTGGCGTAGTCTGATGTTTTTTGGCAATCGTCGGATACAGGATTTTAGTTACCGACGCCAGCATTTCCTTGTCACTGACAGACATAATAATAGCATCCCTTAGATACTGATAACCTTTAATATGCGCCGGGATGCCAATTTCATGAAGCATCTGCGTTACATCATTTTCCAGATTCTGCTCCATATAATCCGTTTTATTTACATAAGGTTTCACTTTTCTGCTTCCTGCGAGCATCGTTGTTTTATTTTTATAACCTGACAGCCTTTTTAATTTGTCGAGTACGCTGTCTCTCGTAAACGGCTTCATGATGTAGTAGCTGGCGCCCAGTTTAAAAGCATCTGCTGTCAGATTCTCGCTGCTGGCTGCCGTAACCATGATGAAAGATGTATTTTCTTTGAATTCTTCGTTGCTTTTTACTTTCTCCATAACCGAGATTCCGTCCATTCCCGGCATAACTATGTCAAGTAAGACAACATCCGGCTTTGTTCTCATAATCATATTGTATGCTTCATTACCATTATCCGCCTTTCCAACGACATGATAATCTTTTTCACTCTCCAGTATTTCGCCAAGCATCTCCAAAGTCTGCCTGTTGTCATCCGCAATTGCAATGTTAAGTTCTGCCATGATACTCTCCTCCTAAAAATTTAAATGGTAATGATGATTATAGACTCGACCCCGTTTTCCTTTCAACTCGATCTCACCGCATAATTCGACACGAAATGTCAGGTTTTGGCTCCTGGTTTCATATTGTCATACCGGATAAAATTCTGTAGACTCCCGTGATATTTCCTTTTTCCGGCTTTTTTATTATAGCCCATTTTTAGGAAAGATGCAAAATGATGTCGGAAATTTAGCAGCACACTAACGCGGTGAAATAAATTGCCGGGTTAATCAAGATGATGTTATCGGCTTTGATTGTAAATACTGCTGTTTAGAATTGAGAGGGATGATATATCATATTTTCATTTGGCCGATGATGACAAGACCTGGTGTATTTCTTCTATAATAAATACCAGAGCTAGTAAGACCTTTGCCTGACGGTTTCCCTTTTGTATTATATAACCCGTTTATTGCTTATACAAGATGTTGTGAAAGAATATATGTCATGGACTTTTAAAAAAATATTTACCGGGAGTGCTTTTGTTCCCGGCTGACGATCGGATGACGGTATCTTCGGCAATTTATATGGGATGTGGTCAAGCCGCCCGGGATTTTGACGGAATTTGACTTGATTTTGGAGGGCGGATCAGAGGGGATTTTTTGTTATTTAGCTGTAAATTTTTTTGGTTTGTTGTTTGTGTTTCACTGCCAGGCTCCTTCGCGTTACACTGACCGGGCAGAGTGGCGGGTTCCTTCGCGTTACACTACTCCGGCCGGGCGGCAACCGCTGGTTCGCTGCGCGCACCAGCGGTTGTGCGGCTTTCGCCGCATAGGCCACTCGCAAAAAAGATGCTCATACAAGCAAGCCTGCATCGCATCTTTTTTCCTCCTGTCCTGCCCGGACTCAATGCTCGAGCATGTTTTCAATAAATATCCCATACCCCCTCGTCGAGTCCTGGATGAATACATGGGTCACCGCTCCGATCAGTTTCCCATCCTGTATTATCGGCGATCCTGACATTCCCTGCACTATGCCTCCTGTCAGCTCCAGCAGTTCCGGATCCGTCACTTTGATAATCATATCTTTACTTTTTCTGGCTGTGGAATAATCAACCTTCTGTATTTCGATTTCGTAATCCTTCAGTTCTCCCGATACGTTGCTTCTAACATATGCTTTCCCTTTTTTTACATCCTGGCGGTAGCCGATTGGGATTGCCTCGCTTTTTACGCGGTTGCGGAATTTTTCGTTTACAGTCCCGAATATCCCTTCATTTGTGTTGGCTTCAATGGCTCCCAGTTTAGACTGGTTCCCATAGTAAATCACACCCGACATGACTCCCGGTTTGCCAAAAGTGCCTTTTTCAATTCCCATGATCTCGGTATCATATAATTCGCCGCCCGAGGTCTGCACCAGCATTCCTGTATCGCTGTCGCTGATTCCGTGCCCTAATGCCCCGAATTCCCCGTTGGTGCTTATATAGGTCATTGTGCCGATACCCTGCGTATCGTCACGGATCCACAGACCCAGCTTGAAGTCACCATCGGCCGTTTCCACGGGCGTCATCTCCACAGGCATCTCTTCCCCGTCTCTCCTCACGGAAAGCGTCAGAGCGCCGCCTCCTGAGCTGTTGACGGCCTGAATCATGTCCTTCTTGTTGACCGCCGGGACACCGTTGATAGCCTCAATATAATCACCGGATTTTAAGACACCGTCCGCCGGATCGATAATATCGCCGTTTTTCGTTGTAACTTCCCCTGTTCCTATCACCATCAGACCGTCGGATTTCATATATATCCCTATGGGCAGGCCGCAGGGGACCGCATATTTTGTATCAGAGACATCCACCTCAATGTCTTTCAAGCTGAACAGGCCAAACAACTTCATGTTCAGATGGTATGTTCCTTCATTTTCCGAATAAAGGGAAAATGGCTGATCCAACTGCAGATGTATTTCATCTGAGGGGATATTGGAGCCGTTGTTTAAAACCACCTCTTCACTTTCGCTTTTTAACGATACTTTTACCGGAAGGGAAAAATGGAAATTCTCTTCCTGGTCCACCACCACGTTCAGACGGTCCGGAATGGACCACTGCATATAAAAATACGACGAACCGGCTAATACCACAAGCCCGGCCCAGAACAGGACAATAAGAGACTTTCTTAGCTTTTCTTTCCTGGTCACCTTTCCTTCCTCCTTACACAATTGTTACCGCCTTTTCGGCTTTTAAATCATTTGTTTGTCATTCACGCTGTTAGTATGTGACGAACCTCAAAAATCAGTCTGCTATTTTTCGTCCAGTCTTTCATATTTTTTCAAAATTCACACTTTACATTTTCAGACCGCAGGTATATACTTCACTCATAAATGACGTTTTAACACAGACTTATTGAGCTTGTGTACTTCCTGAACCGGCGGTGACAGTCCGGATGAGAAAGACGTTTTCTGCAGCATACCTGAAGACTGTTTGTTTTCAGGCATTTTTATTGATGACGGTGACCTGTGCGCGAAGCGTGCAGGTTATCGTTTCACAGGAAGGTTCTGTATTTAATAATCTTTACTTAATTATTCCGTTTTATGCATCGTTTTCAGGATTAGCCATAGACAAATCTGCACCGCGGTGAATCCGCTGCTTTCCGGTAAATGGATCTTGTGGCGTTCTCCGGTATATGAAAGGATAAAAATAATGAAGTTCAGCAAAGAAAAACATCTGACATTTGAAGAAGCCGTGGAAATCATGTTCCGTCAGCTCGGAGACTGGAAAATTATGGCGCTTGCAACCAGCGTCAATGACCATGTGACGGTCAGAAATGTAAGCTGCCTGTTTTACGACAATAAAATTTATTTTAAAACAGACAAAAACTTCAGAAAAACAAAACAGCTTTTTGAGAACCCGCAGGTCGCTCTGTGCTGGAGCGGCATCCAGGTGGAGGGCCTTGCCGAAAACAAGGGACTGGTGGCAGACGAACCGGGAAAGCGTTTTGAAAAAGGCTATAAGGAATTTCTCTGGAACAGCTACAATGCCTACAGCCATGTGGATACGGAAATTCTGATTCAAGTGACGCCAAAACATGTGGAAGTATGGGATACCAGCGACGGGCAGTACGCCTATCAGCTTTTTATTGACTTCGATAGCCGGACTGTGGAGGTTAAGCCTTACGACGTAAAAAAATAGGAGTATTGCTCCCGGCACGAAATCAAAATGATTTCATGCCATTGTGCGATACTCCCTTTATGAGGCGGATTTATATTAAATATCTTTTTAATAAGCGGGTTAATTCAATAACATCGATAGGCTTTGCTATATGGGCATTCATGCCGCACTGCAGACAATGCTGTATGTCATCAGAAAAAGCATCTGCACTCATAGCTATAATTGGAATCGACAGGGCATCAGGATGAGCCAGCCCGCGGATTGCTTGTGTGGCCTCATACCCTGTCATATGCGGCATTCGTATGTCCATAAGAATGATATCGTAATAACCCTCCGGTGATTTTTGGAATTTGTCAAGACATATCTGGCCATCCTCCGCCCAATCCAGTTCCACGCCCAAGTCTGTTAGAAGTTCTTTTGCAACCTCCCAGTTCAGCTCATTATCCTCGGCAAGCAGGATGCGGCGTCCGGATAGATCAATATTTTGATTCAATGTCTGCTCATGCTCTGTTCCAACGTCCATATACTGACATAAAGCATGATACAGCGTAGATTTAAAAAGCGGCTTGGAAATAAAACCGCTGATACCGGCTTCACGGGCCTCTGCTTCAAATTCACTCCAGTCATATGCAGAAATCAACAGAATCGGTACTTCATCTCCCAGATTTCGCCGGATTTCTCTTGCCGCCTGAATCCCATTCATGCCGGGCAGTTTCCAGTCCAATAAAATAATTTGATAATCCTCTCTCTTTTTGTGGTGTTCTATTACCAGTTCTATTGCCTTTTCTCCGCTTAATGTCCATTCCGCTTTTATTCCGATGGATTTCAGCGCGTCCATGGCTGTCTTGCATAATAATTCGTCATCATCAACCACCAGCATATTCCAGGCGGGAAGAACCATATCTATTTCCATTGCGTCCGCTTTTTCAAAATCAAACGTAAGAAGAAATTCGCTGCCCTTATCAGGTTCGCTTTGTATCTCAATGGTTCCTTCCATTGCATCCACAATGTACTTCGTAATCGCCATGCCCAAACCGGCCCCCTCGGTTTTATGTATCCGGGTTCCATCCGCACGGCTATAGGATTCATATATTCTTTTCAGAAATTCCGGCGACATGCCAATTCCGTTATCCCTGACATTGATATGAATTCGTACATAATTTTCTCCTTTCGGAGATTTTTCTTCAGAGAGGGATAACTGTATTGAGCCTCCCTCCGGTGTATACTTCGTTGCATTCGATAAGAGATTAAGTAAAACCTGATTTAAGCGTATGCCATCACACCACACATTTTCTGTTAATATATTTTCAACGTGTATGTCAAAGGTCTGCTTTTTAGTCTTAACCTGTGGCTGCATGATGTTAACAATGCCTTCAATGACTTCCTTTAATGAAATTTGTTCGGTTGTCAACGTTAATTTGCCACTTTCAATTTTAGACATATCTAAAACGTCATTGATCAGCCCTAAGAGATGTTTGCTTGATAATGTAATCTTTCTGAGGCAATTCTCTACTTGTTTCCTGTCATCCATGTGGGCTGTGGCAATCGCTGTCATGCCTACAATCGCGTTCATAGGTGTACGGATATCATGGCTCATATTCGCTAAAAATTCACTTTTGGCTTTGTTCGCTTCAAGAGCCGCCTGCCGGGCCTTCTCCAATTCATTCATCTGCGAACGGGTTATGGAAAAATATCGGAGGAAAATCGCTGTTAGAATGATTAAAACAGAAGCACAAGACAACAATGTCATGAACATACGCTGGCTGCTCAGACTATTTATGGTATCGTCCAATATACTATACGGCATCACCGATACTAAATACCACTCAGAATAAGGTAATGAAATTCCATAGATTTGCCGTTCTTCACCATTTACTTCCAATGTGTCCGTATATTCCTCATGTTTTTTCAGAGCAACGCTAAATTTTTCAACCGGATTGTCAGCAGATGATTCACTCACCGGTGAATCAGACTGTTTTTGCAGCTGTTCAAAGAAATTCCACAGCTCCGTGTTGGGATTTTGTATTACAAAACTACCATCCGGCCTGATAATATGATAATACATCAGCTGCCCTTCATCTTCTAAGGAAAGGAAATCAGTAATATATTCCAGAGGAACGGCTGCTATCAACCCGGTACTTTTATCACCACTCAGCATCGGATAAACAGCGTCAACGCCAAACAATACCACTTCATTTCCGGCAGTGTCAATGCCTACAGCGACTCTTTGTTCCCCCTGTGATAATGCTTCTACAAAAGGTTCCGGGTTAAGCGGCTGAATTGCCTGTCCATAAAGTGTCTGGAAATCTCCCTCGGCGGAACAAAGTGCTAAATAACTAAAATCCCTGACCTGTGCCCTGTAAATGAGTTCCTCATATAGCAGCTCTTTATCGTCAGTATCGGTTGAGACAACAGATACAATTCCGCCGGCCTGATCAAAACGCAGTTTAATGACGGTTTCAAAGTGTCTGGACATTTGTTTATTCATTCCGGACATATAAATTTCCCCGATTTCATAAACAGCCTTTTCACTCTTTCGGCTCATATAAATTCCCAGCAGGCTGAACATGATAATACTAAAGCTCAGAAGCCCGATGAAGCTGCCTATTAAAAAACGCGTTGTAGTATTTTTCATTTTACCGTTTTTCATTGACATTATTCCTCCCCGGAGTTCTTATACGCTCTAATAATATCAACTATTTCATAGTAGTCATTTGATAATTGAGGCATCATATCCACAGCCTTATTCCAGTCGTTTTGTTTTAACGCTGTTGTTGTCAGACTGCTGCTTTCAAATAATCTGGTAAAAGAAAGATTCTGGCAAATACCTTTGAGTGTATGAACGGCTCTGAGGGCCTCGGAATAGTCCTTTTTCACCATAGACGCTTCAAATAAGCTGAAGCTTTTATCGTCCAGGAATTTAAATACAAATTTCCGGACGGTCTGTTCCCGACGCAGTCTGCCCAGTACCTCATCAAAATCGCCGCCAAATTTTAAATAGCAATCTTTCAGGTTCATAATCACTTTTCCTCCGTTTTAGATATTGTCCGCGATGTCTTTATTCTCATCAAGATAACATATAGTCACTTTGTTTTTCGTGTTTTTTGATTGATACATCATACTGTCTGCAGCCTTGAAAAGTCCTTTTGCAGTTCCTGTTCCATATACCCCGCCTATACTTACTGTCATATGTAATTCGGGATGGCCGTCAATGATCAGACTATCGACAGAATACCGAATCCTCTCCAGTTTTTTCTCAAATATATTGGCAGGAATACTAAAAAAGATAATTACAAATTCATCACCGCCATATCGGATTACGGCATCTGTCTTTCGCACACAGGATAAGACAGTTTGTGCAATGTTCTGCAGCACAATATCGCCTACGTCATGGCCGTAATTATCATTGATATGCTTAAAGTTATCCACATCTATTACGACCATCGCCTGAATATTATCTGAGCCTTGAAAATGCTCGTCATAATAACGACGGTTATAGACACTGGTTAATGAATCAATATATAATAATTGCAGGTGCCGCTGTTTGCGGGACAGGAAGGTATATTTTTCATAGGAAAACAACCTGTCATAGTCTATTTTATTTCTTATATCCTGAATATTTTTAGTCTCCTGTTCAGGAGAATTATCAGTCAGCTCACTTTCCAGCGTATCCGCAATCTCTTGCAGACACAGTAAAAGAGTCGGATTAAATGCACCGCATTGTCCTTCCAAAATCATGTTCAAAGCTTCTTTATGTGAATAAGCTTTCTTATAACACCGCTCACTGGTCAGGGCATCATATACATCGGCCAGCGCGACCACCTGGGCGGCTATGGGAATTTCGTCTCCCTTAAGCCCGTCCGGATAACCGTTTCCATCATACCGTTCGTGGTGCCACCGGCAAATCTCAGAAGCTACTTTGACAAGCGGAGCCTCCTGCTGCTCAACGGGCAGGTCTAAAAGCATGTTAGCGCCGACCATCGAGTGAGTTTTCATCACTTCAAACTCCTCTTCCGTAAGACGTCCAGGTTTATTCAATATTGTATCGGAAATTGCGATTTTTCCAATATCATGCAGCGCTGAAGCCGTACTGATTAAGGAAATATCAGCTTTGGACAAGGGATACTGCTCGGTACGCCAGACAAGCTGCTTTAGCAGATACTTAGTAATCGTATTGACATGCAGGATATGTAAGCCGCTCTCTCCATTCCGAAATTCCACAATATGAGACAGGATTGAAATCATCAGCTTATTATTTTTCTCCTGCTCATGGAATTGTTCTGCGATAATTTTCTCAAGACGCTGCTGCCTTGCATATAAAAACATCGTATTGGAAATCCGGCGCTGTACAATGGTCGAATCAAAAGGACGGCTGATATAGTCAAATGCGCCCAAGTCGTAAGCCCGCTTTATATTTGCGGGGGAATCATCGGCAGAAATCATAATAACGGCAAAGGTGTCATTCCAGTGGTATTTGTTTATGTAGGCTAATACTTCAAATCCATCCATTTCAGGCATCATAATGTCCAGAAGCAGAAGGGAAAAATCGGCTCTTTGCCGCGAGAGAAGAGAAATTGCTTCCACACCATTCTCAGCCTCCACCACATCATATTGCTCTTCCAGGATATCCGCCAAAAGAGAGCGGTTCATCTCTGAATCATCGACGATTAAGATTTTTTGTTTTTCCATAATACTGAAACTCTTTCCCTGATAAATTTACGGTTTTATTATAAATGTTATCCTTATATAATGGCAACATTCATATTGGTCAGGTATGCAAATAGGTTTGTGTCCTCTAATACTGACAAAATAGCTTTCTCATGATATAATTCAGACAGATAGGAGGCAGGTTATGAAACAAGAAGAAACAAAATACACATTTGTATATAACGAAATTAAGCAGCGTATTTTGTCCGGCCAGATACCTTATGGAAAGTGTCTTCCCTCTTCAAGAATGCTTTGTGAGCAGTTCCATGTAAGCAGATACACAATTAACCGTGTTTTTGACACATTGCGGGAAGAAAATTTTATTGAAATTCAACCGCGTCTTGCGCCAACCGTTACTTTTAAAAGAGATATCTCTGGTGTATCGGACACTCTGACAGAAATTTTAAAGCAAAAAGACAATATTATACAGGTATATCAGACTTTTGGGCTGATTATCCCTCCGCTCCTGGTTTTTGCCTCACAGAACTGCGAATTAGAGTTTCTGCCTCACTATAAACAAGCTGTAAGAGAATCACGTTTAGGGAGGGCGGCCGGAGGATGGCGCGTTCTATCCAGCTTTGGGGCAGACATACTAAAAATCGGCGGAAATGAATTGTTCAGCGAGCTTTATTCAACCTTTGACCTTTACAATAAACTCACATTTTTCACGGAAGAATGCCCTTATTTCTCTGAATGCTTTTTACAGGGTTCGGTATCTGTAACAGGAGTTATTATAGATATATTGAAAGGCAGTGATCCATTTGCAAAACAGGAACAATTATCATATATGTATCAAAATCTTACGGATTCTATTGAAAGTACTTTAAAATACTTGTCAGATACGGCGCCAGATTGTCCAACTCAAACCGGTCTGTCATTTTCGTGGAATCCCATGCGCGGCCATGATTACTACTACTCAAAAATTGTCGACGAACTGAATCTGAAAATTGGCCTTGGGGAATATGCTGTCGGAATGTATCTTCCTTACGAAAAGCAGCTGGCCAGACAGTACGATGTCTCAATATCAACAGTCAGAAAGGCATTGTCAGAACTCGAACAAAGAGGATTTGTAAAGACTTTAAACGGTAAAGGCACTGTAGTTATAGAACCAGATGATACGAAACTTCATCGTCTGGCTCTTAATTGCGGATATGCAGAAAAGGCATTGCGTTACCTTCACGCCCTGCAGCTGATGATATTAATTATCCGCCCGGCGGCTTTAGCTGCAGCACCGCAGTTTACCAGAGAGGAAATAGACGAGTTAACAGATAGATTTACTTCTTCAGGCTCTGTTCATTTAGCAGTTATTTTAGAAACCATAATGAAACATACCTCTTTAAAACCTTTATGTGTTATTTTATCTCAAACCAATCATCTTCTTGAATGGGGACATCATTTTGCTTACTATCCGGCTAAAAAGCATACGCTTTCCCATCTCAATAAGCAAGTCATTCTGGCGCTTAAGCAGTTAAATGAGGGTAATACGGGTTCCTTTGCCGGCGGCATAGCAGACTGCTACCGCTATATTTTGATTAGTGTGAAGAAGCATATGGTAGAGAAATATAAGTTCCATAATGTAGCTAATATTCGTATTCCAGAAAGCTGCCAGTCAGCAGGCAACCCATGAAACATGACACGTAAGAATCCCGCCCGCGGGAATTCTATTCAAAGGATAACCTGCACGCTACGCGCACAGGTCACCGCCTTCAACCAAAAGCCGCCGCTGAAAATCTGCGGCGGCCGGTCTTCTGTCTTGAATTATTTCAACTTGCTTAACAGCATAACTACCACTGTTATAATAAGGACTACGACAAAGATTCCGCCCATCCCCTTACCCATTATTTCCAGAGCGATTAATAAATTATTCCACATAAAATGATCCTCCTTTTTCTGCCTGCTTCAACAATTACAGATACTGGCTGACAAGTTTGATTACAAGTCCGCCCGCAATAACAGAGGCAATCTGGCCGGATACGTTTGCGCCTACCGCATGCATCAGGATAATATTGCCTTTCTCTTCTTCTGAAGCCATTTTCTGGACAACTCTGGCCGACATCGGGAATGCGGAAATTCCGGCGGCACCGATCATCGGATTAATCTTATTTTTAATAAACAGATTAATAAATTTGGCAAAAAGCACACCGCCGATGGAATCAAATATGAACGCAACAAGTCCGATACCCATGATCATCAGCGTATCTACACGTACGAATGCATCTGCCCTCATACTGAAGGAAATCGTGATACCCAACAGCAGTGTTATCAGGTTTGCAAGCTCATTCTGTGCCGTATCGGAAAGCGACTGTAATACGCCGCACTCCCTGATCAGATTACCAAACATCAGGAAGCCCACCAGAGCCACGGATGCCGGTGAGATAAGGCCTACAATGATGGTAACGATAATCGGGAAAGCAATCTTCGTTGACCTTGAAACCGCCTTCGGGCTGTATGTCATATGAATCTGACGTTCTTTTTTCGTTGTTACAAGACGGATGGCAAACGGCTGGATAATCGGCACAAGAGCCATATAGGAATAGGCCGCAACCGCTCCGACATAGTCGGAACGCATTATCTGTGATACCAGAATAGATGTAGGACCGTCGGCAGCACCGATAATACCGATGGAAGCCGCATCCTTTAAATCGAATCCCATTAATGTCGCTACGCAGATGGCAAAGAAGATGCCAAACTGTGCGGCGGCACCGAATAAAAACATAACAGGCTGCGAAAGAAGCGGGCCAAAGTCAATCATCGCGCCGATACCGATAAATAACAGGATCGGCAGCGCTTCGGACGCCTCAATTGTAGTCTGGAACAGCCACTCTATAACACCATGTGTCTCTCCGATTCCCGGCATAACCTGATCAATGACGCCGGACAACGGCAGGTTTACTAATATGGCACCAAACCCCATCGGCAGAAGCAGTGCCGGCTCATACTCTTTTTTCACGGCTAACCAGATAAGCAGGATACCTACAACGTACATTACAAGCTGTTGGGGCGTAATCGCCAAAATACCTTCCAGTAAAAAATCCATGAATCTTCCTCCTTAAATTTGCTTAATCAGCATTTTCTTCCTAACTGTTGGGCGCTGCTCTCTGCAATCAATCCCTGCTCGAAACCGGCGGTAACAGTTCTGACAGCATGAATTGTTACAACCGGCTTCCAAAAAACCGCCGAGTTCCTGTCAGCCAATTAGATTGTTCACACAGAATCCGGAAAACATACCTTAGAGGATATTTCTTATGTATTGAATGATACAGCGGTTTTTATTTAACAGGAGAACTTTCCTGTTAAACAAGAAAGAATCCCGCTCGCGGGATTCTCCGCCTGCGGCGGGTCGCTTCGGCGACATAATTCCCTACCGCCGCAGTGCGATCCTCCGCGGAGCGGTTTTTATTTAACAGGTGAACTTTCCTGTTAAATAAAAAAGACTTTCAGCATATTTTCATATGCTAAAAGTCTTGTTCCTCTACAAATCATACAGGCATGTAACCATGGACCCGTCAATCCGGCCCAGGGTATGTTGATTACATGTTGCAACTACTCCCTTTTAACGGCTTCATCTTACCACATGTCGCCATGGCAGTCAAGAATAAAAAAGAGATTACTTTGGGATTCCGGTATTCTTTACGGTTTCTTTACCGCCTACTTATTCTCATCCATATTAACGCCTGCGATCTTGATATTTACCTCCAAAACCGTCAGTCCCGTCATGTTCTCAATGGCAGTCTTCACCTTATCCTGTACCTTCTCGCTGACAGCAGGGATGCTGTAGCCATACTTCATATTCAGGGACAGATCCACGCTCACGTGTTCTTCCGTCACCGTCACCTTGACTCCCTTGCTCAGATTCTTCATGCCAAGCTTACCCACCAGTTCGTTGGTAATATTGCCGGCCATGGAATCCACGCCTTCTACCTCGGTTGCTGCCAGTCCGGCTATGATTGCCACTACTTCATCTGCAATCTGTACCTCGCCGATCTTGTCTTTTTCATATAATATATGGGTATTTCTATCTTCCATCTCTTTCGACACCTCTGTTTCCTCCTGAATCCACATGATAATTCCATTATATCAAAAAGGCTGTGGTTTGCAAAGGAGTTTTCCCTCTTTGGCGCATTTTTAGTCCATAATTCCGATTATTCCTGGAGATTCATCAGAGTGATAACGATATTCTCAGCTCCTGTTTCTGTTTTTCTTTTTACAATATCTTCAATCTGGGCGCGCTGCGGATCGGTGATGCTGGACGCATTAATGACAACGTCTACTTTTCCGTCCGTGATGCTGACAACCGGGTCGGCAAATCCTTTTGCCATCAGAAGCGTTTCTGCCGCATTTTCCTTTTCAGCAATTGCAGACAGGGCCATCAGGCTCTGGGTTGCCGCTTCTTTCGATGCCGCATCCACACTTTCATTATTAATTATGCTCATCAATGTCTCTTTGCTCTTTGCGCGAACCTGCTCCCTGTTCAGCTGGACATTGGCTATGTAATCCGTTACGCTGGTTCCGCCGGTCAGTACGGCTTCTCCCGGATTGTCGATGGATGAGCTTCCGTCTGCCTGATCGGAACCGGTAAGGGCGCTGTCACCCTCGTTCGGATCGTCGAGACTTGCAATCTCCTGTAACTGTCCGCCATCTCCGTTCACATCACCGGATGACACATTTTCAGCATTCTGGCCGGCAGCTCCGCCCGATACAGCCTGGTTCTCTGCCAATATATCCTCATCGGAAATCTCTGTCACCCCGGCCTCATAGACGTCTCCGCCCGCTACTTCTTTCTTTCCTGAATAATTCAGGTACCCTGCTGCTGCAATCATGATGGCAAGTGTGGTAATGATTATCTGGTTTCTCCTAAAGATTCTTTTCATCTTCATAACTTTATGCTCCTTTATTCCACCCGCTTTAATACTTTTATTTTATGTGCCGGGAGCCCAAATAATGCTTCCATTGCTTCGGAAATTTCTGCTTTTACCTGAGCGCTGCCTCCGCCCCGGGCGCTGATGATGATTCCTTCTATTTCAGGCTGCAATTCTTTTTCAATTACCGGCTCCTGAGTTCCCGACGTTCCTGTCGTCAGTGACGACTCTTTCATCTCCTCTGTCTGTGATTTTCTGGTACCGCCCGCGCTGTCTTTTTCCTCCGTGGTGGAACGGCTCCTGTCCCTGTCTACATGGAGAACCTTTTCTTTGGATGACTTTAGCGTAAGCATCACGTCAACCTCTCCCACTCCATCCACGTTTTTAAGAATATCCTTCACACGCTGTTCCATCTCTTTTTCGTATCTCCTCTCCTCATCCTCCTGCGTCCCAGATATTTTCCCGGCCGCCGTCTGCGAGTCCGAATCTCCTTCTTTTGCCTCCGGCACCAGCTGCCCCTGGACGACCGGAGACCCCGCCTCTTCCTCTTTGTCTTTTTTGCTCCCCGGCGGAAATGACAGAATCAGAAGAATCAGTCCACACACCAGCAGAAGCATCCATTTTTCTTTTCCCTTCACCCAGTCTTTATTAATCTTCCAGCCCGATTTCCACATTTTCTTCCTCCATCTGATAATAACCGGCTATCGTCCGTCTGAACTGCCTGATCGCTTCCGAATCCCGCCCATACGGTTCCTGCTGTGCAATAACTTTTCCCGCAGCAGGCGCGGCATTCTCCTTGTCACGTTTTTCTTTGCGTACTTCTTCCGCCTCTGCGCCCTCTCCCTCCGCACTTTTTTTATCCAGCCGTACCGACACTTTCTCCACCTCTTCCAGCGTAATCCGGTCCACGCCGCCTCCGGCCCCTGAATTGGCGGGAGCGCTTTCAGCCTCATCTTCTTTCCTGAATTTCAGCACGATTTTTTTCACTTTTCCAAAATCAGGGTTCCTGCTGTCCTGTTCTATCACAACGGAAGCCTCCGCCGCCTCAAGCCCTTCCTCTCTTGCCAGCCGGAGCAGCTCATCCTCCGCCGCTTCCTCATACCGGCCAATCACCCGGTCCAGCCTTTTCTGTTCCATCTCATCGAGCCGGCCTTTCAGTTCGCCCGCTTCATTCTCAAAGGAGACGGACCGGAAAATTGCATTGATTTTTTCATCCAGCCTCAGCCCCCCGGTCAGAGGCTGGAGAACCAGAAGTATCAGGATGCAGCCGGCAAACAGCCTGAGGTATTTTTCATACTTTCCAGCCGGCAGAAGATTTGTAATAATTGTCACAAATATCAGGTAGTATACGATATTACTGACCCAGCGGTATATTCCTTCCATCTCTCTGCCCCCCTTTAACCTGCAAAATAGGTGGCGTTGGCCGCCGTACATATAATTGCCAGCGAGACGCCAAACAGTAGGAGTGCGGCACCGGCCATCGAAAGCAGCAGACGGCAGCCATTTCCAACCTCGCTGATGCAGGCCACCATTCTTTTATCACAGACCGGCTGCAGAAGTGCTGCCGCCCCCTGATAGAACAGGCAGAGAATTACCAGCTTCAGCAGGGGTATGGCCGATATCAGTACCAGTATAATTACGGCTCCTGCTCCGATACTGTTTTTAATCAGCACTCCGGTTCCCATGACCATCTGTGATACGGCCGCCGCCCCCTGTCCCAGCCCCGGGATAACACTGACGAACCGCTGCAGGGATGTATTCTTCAGGGCATCGGCATACGGCGTCACCAGATTCTGGAGCAGATGAAAGCCCAGCACCACCCCCATCATGGTTTTAAGTCCCCACCGGATGGAACTGTCCAACAGATCCGTCATTTTGGAAAAAATGTCTTCTTTCACCATATGACCTGCAAGGACAAACAGGATATAAATCCGAAGGAGCGGCATCAGCAGCTTCAGCACCAGCCATTCCACTATGCTGATGGAAAAAAGCATCCATCCGTATCCTGCCGCCGAAGTAATACTGCCCCCGGCAAAGGAAACCGCCAGAAAATAGGTCGGGACCAACGCCCGCATAAATTCAATAATATGTGAAAGAAGTTCCTTTGTTATCGAAATCCCTGTCAGAAAGCTGGATGCCAGAAAGGTAAACATCAGAAGATAGGTTACATAAAATCCCGTCTCAGCAATCTGGCTGTTGGAAAATATACTGGAAAAGTTAGCAAATACCGCCCCTATCAGCCCTAATATCAAAACCTGGCCGATCCATTTTCCGTTCTTCGTAATTTCACCAAACAGGCTGTCCCGTAACGTCAGCAGACACTCATGGAAAACTTCCGAAAAGTTGCCCTTTATCAGCTCCTTAATCAGCTCTTTAAATGTAAAAGAAAATGAGCCGTTTCCACTCTCCTCATTCATAAAATTCTCGATTGCCGCCAGATCAAAATCATTCAGCAGGTTATCTGCCTCTGCTTCACAGCTCTTCGTTTCCCCCTGCTCCTCTTCCGCCGCCGCTGCCTGAAAATAAAAGCCCGGAAAAATTATGGCAGTGGCAAACAGGATGGGAATAAATTTTTTAATATACTTTCTTATTTTTCCATATTTTTCTTTTACTGCATCCGCCATAGAGAAATACAATCCGCCTTTCTGCCTATCTGCCGCGTTCTGTCAGGCCAGGAAATCCCGAAGTGTCTCAAGCAATGCCAGCAGTACCGGCATACTGACGGCCAGGATTGACAGCTTGGCAAATATTTCTATCTGTGTCCCTATTGCCCCATATCCTGCGTCCTTGCAGATGCCGGAAGCAAACTCCGCTATGTAAGTAATTCCGGCCATTTTCAAAAGCGTGGTCAGGTAGACACTATTTATATGAATATAGCTTTGTATCTGATGAGCCGTATCGATAATGATCTGCATCTTGCCTGTCCCGTAAAAGAACAGAATCAGCCCGGCCGCCATAATCAGGTAGGTTCCATACTCACCGCCCTTGCTTTTGAACTGAACGGCCAGAAGCACGGCCGCCAGCCCCAGTACTGATGCCGTAATAATCGACATAACCGCACCTTCCCTTCTTTCATTCTCCGCTTCCCGTCGCGCTGCTCCCCGAATCAGACGGCTACAGCGCAAACAGCTCTTTCATCGTCTCAAACAGCTGATAGATGTACGGTATCATCCAGAACAGCACCAGAACCAGCCCCGCCAGGCTGGTGAGAAAGGCCTGCTCTTCCCTGCCGCTGTGCTTCAGTATCTGGCAGATGACCGACACCAGTATTCCCACTGCCGCTATCCTGAAAATCAAACTTACCCCCATATGTAAAATCCTCCTGCATCTATTCGTTCTATCATATCAGCACCACTGCCAGAAATAGCCCGGACAGGATACCCATTCCAAAGAACAGGCGGCTTTTTTCCGGCTCCTCTTTTCTCAGCGTCTCTATGGAATGCTCCAAATCTTCCAGGTAAAATAAGATTGCCTTTTCCTGCATATCACGATCCAGGTACCCCAGGCTTTCCCCAAACCGCAGGAGCTGTTCCTGTTCCTTCTGGCTTTCCTGTAGCAGGGCTTCCTGCCGCTTTTTTCCATCGGCACGGGCCACCCCGCAGAGCACGTCCGCCCGTTTCCGGGCCTCCTTTACCGCAGCCGCTACCAGCTGTTCCCCTTGGGCAGCCGCTTCCCGGCGCAGGCGGTCCGCTTCTTCTTTTGCCTGCTGGACTGTTTCCAGGGCCGCTTGCTCCGCCCGGCTTACAGCCTGCATGGCTTCCTTTGCCATACGCTCCACCTCCCCTATGGCAAAATGCCTGTCTTTCCTAAAAGATATGGGATTTCGGGGAAAAACAATAGATTTATTATACAGGATTCCGAAGTGAATGTCAAAATATAAATCCAAGAGTTTCTGTTTTTATAGTAAATAGGGAGAATTTCCGGCGGCCTTGGCAGAAGATGCAAAAAGCGGGCGGGGAAAGCATCCCCGCCCGCCGGCGTATGGCATTTCAGTTTTGTGTTTATTCCGCAGCGCTGCTTTCGCTGGCCTGAGAGCTCACTTCAGAGCTGGCCTCGCTGGAAGCGGACGCGCTGCTCTCAGAGCTGGTTTCGCTCTCTGCGCTGGAAGAGCTGGAGGAAGCGGAGCTTTCCGTCTCAGAAGAGGCAGAGGAGGTGCCAGAGCGGTTGCTATCCGTCACCAGAGAGGAGACCTTCTGCCGGTCCATAGCGGCCTGGTTGAGCTCAACCCCTTCCACAGAAGCGGCCTGCTCATTCACATAGTCAGTGAACTCCTCGCCCTTCATCGTGGCCAGCAGGTTGAGTTCCTGGTCCTCGTTCCCCGCGATGTTTTCATCGTAATAATCGCTGATGGAAAGGCGGCGCAGCACATAATAGCCGCTGTCGGTCTCTGCAAGGACAGCCTCGCCGTCATCCGCAGAAGTCAGGGCGTTATACAGCTCGGTGATCAGCCCGGTGGAGGTGGCAGCGGTGGGCTCCTGATAGGTGGCCTCCGTGCCAGACTCCGCAGAGTAATCGTCCGAGGCCTCGCTGACGGTCAGGTCCCCGTCGTTGATCTGGTCCACATATCCCTCCAGCTGGGTCCGCAGCTCTTCCTTGGCGCTGTCGTCCAGGTCCACGGAGTTGCCCTCCTCGTCTGTGGTGGTCAGGGGCACATAGAAGTATTCAAAGCTGTAGTAGAGGCCGGTGTAGTAGTCCTTCATGGCGCCGTCCTCCAGGGCCAGCTCGCCCCCTTCGCCGTACATGGCCTGCATCACCTTCTGAGACTTGACATTGTACTCGCCATAGGCCTTCTGGAAGGAGGACTGGGCAATGCCCAGCTCCTCAAAGGTGCTCCCGTAATAAGACCACAGGCTGTTTGCCGCATTTTCCGCCTGGCTCTGGTCCTCTTCGGTCATCTCCAGGCCGTATT
>OMGQ01001016.1_pt1 | contig 18756 bp, 19 predicted proteins | sample 1646071 | NCBI WGS metagenome assembly OMGQ01 (sample SAMN05578585, study PRJEB25193) | human gut metagenome | biome: Human Microbiome; feature: human-associated habitat; material: feces | host: Homo sapiens | place: USA:Birmingham
CTCACCAAGAAGTCCGTGTGGGTCTTCGGTGGTGACGGTTGGGCCTATGACATCGGCTACGGCGGCCTGGATCACGTCATCGCCTCCGGCGAGGACGTCAACATCTTCGTCTTCGATACCGAGGTCTATTCCAACACCGGCGGACAGGCCTCCAAGTCCTCCAATATCGGCCAGGTGGCCCAGTTTGCCGCCGCCGGCAAGAACCAGCCCAAGAAGAGCCTTGCGGAGATCGCCATGCAGTACGGCTACGTCTACGTGGCCCAGGTGGCCATGGGCGCCAACCCCAACCAGACTCTGAAGGCCATCACCGAGGCTGAGGCCTACCACGGCCCCTCCCTGGTCATCGGCTACGCCCCCTGTGAGATGCACTCCATCAAGGGCGGTATGGCCAACTGCCAGGTTGAGATGAAGAAGGCCGTGGAGTGCGGCTACTGGAACCTGTTCCGGTTCAACCCCGCTCTGAAGGCCGAGGGCAAGAACCCGTTCACCCTGGACTCCAAGGCCCCCGCCGGCGGCTATCAGGAGTTCCTGATGAACGAGGCCCGCTACTCCTCCCTGACCCGCGCCTTCCCCGAGCGCGCCAAGGAGCTGTTTGCCCAGAACGAAGAGGCCGCCAAGGAGCGCTATGAGCATCTCACCAGACTGGTGGAGCTCTACAAGTAAACAAGCTCGCACAAGGGCCCCGGACGAAACGTCCGGGGCCCGTTTTATACGGCGGCCTCTTCGGGGGCCCCGCCGACGGCGGGGCGGCGCTTTGCGCCGTCCAAGCGTTTTGGGCCGTGGGCCCAAAACCTTGATGCCGGCGGAATTCAGTTCCGCCGGACAGATAAAATAAAGATGGGGGCCCCGGCGGGGCAGAGCCGACGCCCTCCCACGCGGCTCTCTCCGCCCCATGTAAAGGCACCCTCCAGGTCTCATGACCCGGAGGGTGCTTGACGGCTTGGACTCAGCCAGTCATCTTCGCATAGGGGTAGATGCGCTCCATCACGTCGTCACCGTAGTGGGCATCCATGTACTGCTCCCAGGCCGCGTCGGCGGGCTCTCCGGCGGCCCGGGCGCTGTAGCGTGCCAGGGCCAGGCCGCTGACCGCCATATTGACGGACATGAAGGCGATGAGCAGCCAGACCACCGCTTTCCCGGGGCGCGGTGGAATCTTGGCGATCCAGCGGGCCAGGATGGGGTAGAGCCCCCGGAACCAGGCCACCGCGGCGAAGCCCCAGAAGAAGCAGTACAGCAGGTTGATGCGCCCGCCCAGGTTGAAGGGAATAGCGCTGTAGTCCCAGAACACGGTGCCGAACACCAGCTCGGTAAAGACGCTGCACAGGTACTCATACAGGCCGCCCAGCAGGGTGCCCGCCACAAAGAAAAAGGAGGCCGAGCGGTCCCGGTATTTGTAGAGGAACAGGGTGGCGGCTGCCAGGGCCAGGCCCCACACAATGCTGAAGGGGCCCCATACCACACTGCTGCGGCTCATCCACCAGCCCATTTTGAGGCGGCAGAAGATGGTTTCGGCCAGATCACCGGCCACTCCGCCAATAAAGAACAGGAGCAGAATGCTGTAAAAGCTGGCCCCCCGGGCAAAGGGGCTGACGGTGGTCTTTTCCCGCCGGCGGGAAAAGACCGCGCCGGGGTGGGCCTTCTGAATGCGCCCCTCGGCGCGGCGGAGAATCCACTCCCCAAGCCGGACGGAGAGGGCGGCCAGACGGCTGTTTAGGTTCTCCAGCGGGGGCAGGCTGCTGCGGACGCCGCAGAGGGTCAGCACGGTGCCCGCGATGTCCGCCGCCAGCAGGGCCAGCAGCACCCACAGCAGGATTTCCCCCACCAGCGGGGGCAGCCAGCGGTAGAGGGCCAGGAGCAGCGGGTTGATCCACTGTACGGCCGCCAGGCCCAGCACGCCCCACAGGAGGAAGGCGCCGACACAGATGTAGCCGTCCAGGTTGCCGCGCCGGTTGGAGTAGTCCCACCAGCGGGTGTGGGTGGCCTTCTCCAGCAGGTGACCGGCGATCCATTCCACCACCGTGGAGCAGATAGCGCTGCCCAGGAAGAGGAAGAAGTAGTTGCCCCGCAGCTCGGGCAGACCCACGGTAAGCAGAACGGCAGTGATGCCGTAGCAGGCGCACAGCGGGCCGAACAGCACGCTGCGGTCCACATAGCGGTGAAGGCGGACGGCGGAAACCGCCGTCTCCAGCACCCAGCCGAGGAAGGAATAACAGAAAAAGAGCCATAGGAGGGGAAACAGAGGCACAAGCATCCGCCTTTCTTTTCATCAACACTGGTGGGAAGAGAATCTGAGGATTGTATCTTATCGTATTTTCCGGTAAAATACAACCGATCTCTCATAAGAAAGGCAGGTAATTTGGCAATGAACGAAGTGTTGAAGGTTTTGAAGGAGCGCCGGAGCTGCCGCAGCTACCGGCCGGAGCAGATCACCGACGAGGAGTTGAACGCAGTATTGGAGGCGGGCACCTATGCTCCCACGGCCCGGGGCCAGCAGTCCCCGATCATCGTGGCAGTGCAGAATCCCGCTGTGGTGGAGCAGCTGCGGAAGATGAATGCCGCAGTGCTGGGCACCCCGGAGGCCGACCCCTTCTACGGTGCGCCCACCGTGCTGGTGGTGCTGGCGGCCAGGGATAACACCAACCGGGTATATGACGGCAGCTGCGTCATGAGCAACCTGATGAACGCAGCTAAGGCGGTGGGGCTGGCCTCTTGCTGGGTTCACCGGGCCAAAGAGGTGTTTGACTCCGAGGAGGGTAAGGCCCTGCTCCGCCAGTGGGGCGTGGAGGGCGACTACGAGGGCATCGGCCACTGTATCCTGGGCTACCGGGCGGACACGGCCCCTGCACCCGCCCCCCGCAAGGAGCACTACATCTACCGGGTCCGGTAGGGAGGAAAACAGGTGCCGCGGCCGGGCCGCGGAATCCGTTGCTTGTAAAGGAGAGATAGAGCATGCACACGGTAAAGAGAGTCTGCACACTGGTCCTGACGGGCCTGCTGGCCCTGCCCATGGCCGCCCCCGCAGGGGCAGAGGCCGCATCCTTCTCCGACCTGCCCTCCAGCCACTGGGCCTATATCGCCATGACGGAGGCCGCGGGCTACGGCATCCTCCAGGGCACCGGAGCCAACACCATGAGCCCCTCCGCACCCCTGACCTGGCCCCAGTTCCTGGCCATGGCCGCCCGGGCCTTTGCCCCGGAGGAATATGCCCGCAGCGCCGCTTCCGGCGCGGCCTGGGATCAGGCGGGGCTGGATGCCGCCCGGAGCGCCGGCCTGCTGGAGGGGCTGGACGAGGCCGCGCTGACCGGGGCGGTCACCCGCCAGGATGCCGCCCTGCTGCTCTGCAACGCCCTGCCGGAGGAATATACCCCCTCGTTCTGGGATCAGCCGATTGATCCCACAGCCCTGTCGGACTGGGGGAGGATGGACAGCCTCCGCCAGGAGGCGGTGGCCGAGCTGGCCCGCCGCTGCGTCATCCAGGGCAAGGCGGACGGCTCCTTCGGCTATGCCGATCCCCTTCAGCGCTGCGACGGCGCGGTGCTGCTGATGCGGGTACTGGAGCAGGTGGACAATAGCTGCCGCGGCGAGAGCCAGACCGTCACCCTTCACATTCTGAACGCCGACACCGGCGAGGCCCTCCTGCCCGACCAGCAGGTGGAGACGGAGGTGAGTACCTACCTGTCCAGCCTGGCGAACGGGCTGGACGTGGGCTACTACGTCTACGACTACGACCGGGAGACGGCATCGTATACCAGCACTGCCTGCGACAGCTATACCCTGTATTTCCGGCCCATGACCGGGGCCGAGATTCAGGAGGAGCAGTTCTGGGAGAAGGTGGAGCGGGGCGAGGCCGCCTATGAGGACTACTATAAGCAGGACTTCTGGCTCAACTTCCAGGGGGACAACGCCCGCAAGCACATCCTCCTCTTCGGCGACGAGAGCAAGAGCCGCTTTGCCAGCCAGGAGGAGGCCGCCGCCGCTATGACCACCGTCACCGTGCCGGTATGGCAGCTCTCCGGCGGGGAGAAGGTGTCCTCCACCCTTACCCTCTCCGTCCACGCCGCCCTGGCGGAGGACGTGAAGGAGATCTTCGCCGAGATCTACAACGATCCTGAGCACTTCCCCATCCACGATGTGGGCGGCTACGCCTGGCGGGGCGACTCCGCCACCGGCGAGCACAACTGCGGCACCGCCATCGACATCAACGCCAACGAGAACTACCAGATCCGCGACGGTCAGGTGCTGGCCGGCAGCTGCTGGGAGCCGGGGAGCAATGCCTATTCCATCTCCCCCGACTCCTCCGTGGTGCGCATCTTTGCCGAGCACGGCTGGAGCTGGGGCGGCGACGCCTGGGCTTACAGCAGCGACGATTCCGAGGGCTACCACGACTATATGCACTTCTCCTACATGGGAGAGTGACCAAGCAACCCACCCCGGGCCTCGGCTCCGGGGTGGGTTTCCATTATCCCCCTCTTGACTGGAACAAATGTTTGATATATAATGAAGCTAAACAAAAAGGAGAGGGGGCGGCAGTGTGGAGCTGCTGGACAAGCTGACCATTCTGGCCGACGCGGCCAAGTACGACGCGGCGTGCACCTCCAGCGGGCTGGACCGGGCGGGCCGGCCCGGCGGCCTGGGGAGCACCCTGGCCGCCGGATGCTGCCACTCCTTCTCCGCCGACGGCCGGTGCATCTCCCTGCTCAAGGTGCTGCTCACCAACCGGTGCGTCTACGACTGCGCCTACTGCGTCAACCGCCGCTCCAGCGACGTGCGCCGGGCGGCCTTCACCCCCAGGGAGCTGGCGGAGCTGACCATCGGCTTTTACCGGCGCAACTACATCGAGGGACTCTTCCTCTCCTCCGCCGTGTGGGGCGGCCCCGACCGCACCACCGAGGCCATGATCGAAGCCCTGCGCCTGCTGCGGGAGGAGTACGGCTTCCACGGCTATATCCACGCCAAGGCCATCCCGGGGGCCGACCCCCTCCTCACCCGGCGGCTGGGCCTGCTGGCCGACCGCCTGTCCGTCAACATCGAGCTGCCCAGCGAGGAGAGTTTGGGCCGCCTGGCGCCCGACAAGGCCAAGGCCGCCATCCTGGCCCCCATGGCCCAGATCCGGGATGGCATTCAGGCCAGCCGGGGGGAGCTGGCCCGGTTCCGCCACGCCCCCCGCTTCGCCCCGGCGGGGCAGTCCACCCAGATGATCATCGGAGCCACGCCGGAGAGCGACAGGCACATCCTCACCCTCACCCAGGCCCTCTACGACAAGTACAAGCTCAAGCGGGTGTTCTACTCCGCCTACATGCCGGTGTCGGACAGCGCCCTTCTCCCCGCCCGGCGGGACTTCAAGCCGCCCCTGCTGCGGGAGCACCGGCTCTACCAGGCGGACTGGCTGCTGCGGTTCTACCACTTCCGGGCCGAGGAGCTGCTGGACGAAGCCAATCCCAACTTCAATCCCCTGGTAGACCCCAAGTGCTCCTGGGCGCTGAACCACCCGGAGTTCTTCCCGGTGGAGGTCAACCGGGCGGACTACGAGGCCCTGCTGCGGGTGCCGGGTATCGGGGTGACCTCCGCCCGGCGCATCCTGGTTGCCCGCCGGTGTGCGCCCCTCACCTTTGCGGGGCTGAAAAAGCTGGGGGTGGTGCTCAAGCGGGCCCAGTATTTCCTCACCTGCGGCGGCAAGTACCTGGAGGGCCTGCGGGTCTCCCCCGACGGGGTGCTCCGCCACCTGGTGGCCCAGGAGCGGCCCATGCTGGCCCAGGGCGCGCCGGAGCAGCTCTCCCTCTTCGAGCAGACGGGTTAGGAGGCGGCCATGGACTGGACACCGGTTTCCTATGCCTATGACGGCAGCTTTGCCGGCTTTTTGACCTGTGTATTTGCTAGCTACGCCCACCGGGAGGAGCCCATGAGCTTTTCCACCCCGGAGGACGGGCGGATTTCCCTCTGGCCGGAGCGGACGGTGGACACCGACGAGGCCCGCGCCCAGCGGGTGTACCGCTCCCTGGCCCCCAGGCTGGGACAGGAGGGGCGGCGGCTGGCGGTGTACGGCTTTCTCACCTGCCTGGAGGAGCGGGAGCTCCACCTGTGGCGGTTTCTCCGCCTGGGGTACGACCGGGGGCCGTGGGTGGTGCGGGATCTCACCGACGACCGGGTGGCGGTGCTGACCCGCGCGGTGGGCCACCTGACCGGAGAGGCCCATCTGCTCAAGGGCTTCACACGCTTCTCCGAGCAGGAGGGGGTGCTGGTGGGGGAAATTGCCCCCAAAAACCGGGTGCTCCCCCTCCTCCGGCCCCACTTCTGCGCCCGCTATCCGGAGGAGTCCTTCGTCCTCTACGACCGCACCCACCGGGAGGCGCTGTTTTACCGGCCCCGGCGGTGGGCCATCGTTCCCCTGGAGGCGTTCCGCGCCGCAGCCCCCGGCCGGGAGGAGAGGGACTTCCGCCGCCTGTGGCGGCGGTTTTACGACACCATCGCCATCGAGGGGCGGGAGAACCCCCGGTGCCGCATGACCCAGATGCCCAAGCGGTTCTGGGGCACTATGACAGAGTTTCAAAACGAACCGGAGGAGCGAAAGGAGCTTGCACCATGAAGAACGTGAAAATCATTGTGCTGCGCAAGGGATTTTACCCCGATCTGATCCGGGAGCACCTCACCGAGCCGCCGGAGGAGTGCGTCTGCGACTTCTTCCGGGAGGGGGACCAGTTCCTCTATACCGGGGGCGCGGAAATGCCAGCCGGCTTCTGCCCCTGGGCGTGGATCGATCTCTACCGCTCGGTGTCCGCCCTGTCCTGCGGTGCCTCCTATACCCCCTGGCAGCGGCGGGAGGGGGTCAATGTGGTGTGCTGTACCGACGGGCTGCGCCCGGTGACCTTCCTGTTGGAGGCCCAATGAGAAAGCGCCGCCCCCACAATGCGGGGGCGGCGCTTGTCATGTAACGGAGTGCTCTGGGATGTCCTGCCAGCGGATGCGCTGGGGGATGGGGGGCGGATTGCCCTTGAAGTCCCGGTCGAACCAGCGCGGCACGGGAGTTTCCGCCGAAATGGCCTGGAAAAAGGCGGTGATCTGCTCCGCTGTCTCAGGGATGGCCGCCTCCAGCAGACGGTTGAGGTCGGCGTTGCTCTCCTGCGCCGAGGGGTGGGGCGTCTCCTTCAGGGCGATGCCCTTGGCGGAGGGAATGGGGAGCATGTGGCTCACCGCACCAATGACCTTGCCGGTCATGCGGCCGTTGGAGCGGGCCAGGAAGCCGGAGAAGAAGGCCATGGAGCGGTAGGCCCGCCGCATCTGGTCAGGGGAGGCGTGGACAAAGGCCTGGGACGCCGCCTCCCAGACGGCGCGGTTGGCCGGGGCGCTGGGCAGTGGGGACTGCTCGGCGGCATTGAGGCCGTCCCGCTCCATCAGCATCCGGTCATACTCCCCCTCAATGGCCATGTGGGAGATGGGGCCGTCGGCGGCCCGGTCGTCCACGTAGCCGTGGCAGGCGCTGTCCAGGGCCAAATGGCAGAGGAAGCCAGCTCCGTAGCCGGTGGACATGGGTACGCCGTCCTCGATAGCCTGGCGCAGACGCTCCACCGCGGGCAGGGCGGAGCGGCGGTGCATCTTGATCCCCTCCCGCCGGACGGCGTTGGGGCGGATGGGCTGGTAGAAGAACAGCGGGTCGGGGCCCAGACAGCCCAGGTCAAAGGCCTCCCGCTCCTGCTCAATGAGTTCGGACAGGCCGGCGGGCAGGTCCGCCAGCACCCGTTGGCCAAACGTCAGGTGCGCGTAGTAATTGGGCATGGTATGGATCAGCGCCTCCTTGCACAACGCGGCGATATTGCCTTGCTGACCATATTATAGCACGCCAGTCAAGGGGAGGAAATGGAAAACAGCCCGGCGGAGCGCGCTCCGCCGGGCTGCCGTTTAACCGCCCAGGTATGCCTTTTTGACGGCCTCGTCGGCCAGCAGTTCCCGGCCGGGGCCGGTGAGGGTGACCCGCCCGGTCTCCAGCACGTAGCCCCGGTCGGCCACGCTCAGGGCCATCTGGGCGTTCTGCTCCACCAGGAGAATCGTGGTGCCCGCCCGGTGGAGCTCCTTGATGATGTCGAAGATCTGCTCCACCAGCAGGGGGGCCAGGCCCATGGAGGGCTCGTCCAGCATGAGCAGCTTGGGGTTGGACATGAGGGCCCGCCCCATGGCCAGCATCTGCTGCTCGCCGCCGGACAGGGTGCCTGCCACCTGACGGCGGCGCTCCTTCAGCCGGGGGAACTGCTCGTACACCCGCTCCAGGCCGGGGGCGATGGTGGAGGCGGGCTGGGTGAAGCCGCCCATCTCCAGGTTCTCCTCCACCGTCATCTGCTGAAAGACCCGGCGGCCCTCCGGTACCTGGGCCAGTCCGCGGCCCACCAGCTTGGAGGCGGGGACGTTCTGGATGGGCTGCCCCAGGAACTCAATGGAGCCGGTGCGGGTGTGGAGCAGACCGGACACGGTTTGCAGTGTGGTAGTCTTGCCCGCGCCGTTGGCGCCGATGAGGGTGACAATCTCCCCCTCGTTGACCTGAAAGGAGATGTCCTTGACGGCGTGAATGGCGCCGTAATAGACGTTGATGTTCTTGACATCCAGCATCACAGCCATCTCTCAGCCCTCCTTTCCGCCGCCCAGGTAGGCCTTGATGACCTCCGGGTTGTTCTGAATTTCCGTGGGGGTGCCCTTGGCGATGATCTGGCCGAAGTTGAGCACACAGATGCCCTCGCAGATACCCATAACCAGGTTCATGTCGTGCTCGATGAGGAGAATGGCAATCTGGAAGGTGTCGCGGATTTTGACGATGTTCTCCATCAGCTCCGCCGTCTCCGAGGGGTTCATGCCCGCCGCCGGCTCGTCCAGCAGCAGCAGGGACGGGTTGGTACCCAGGGCGCGGACGATCTCCAGCCGGCGCTGGGCGCCGTAGGGCAGGGAGCCCGCCTTGACGCCCGCCAAATCCTGCATGTCAAAAATGGAGAGCAGCTCCAGCGCGCGCTCATGGGCGGTCTTCTCCTCCTTCCAGTACCGGGGCAGGCGGAGAATGCCGCTGAACAGGCCGCAGTGGATGGAATTGTGCATGCCGATTTTGACATTGTCCTCCACGCTCAGGTTGTTAAACAGGCGGATGTTCTGGAAGGTACGGGCGATGCCCGCCTTGTTGACCTGCACTGTGTTCATGTTGTGGGTGTCCACTCCGTCCAGCAGAACGGTGCCCCGGGTGGGCTGGTACACCTTGGTCAGCAGGTTGAACACCGTGGTCTTGCCCGCGCCGTTGGGGCCGATCAGGCCGGCGATCTCAGTGCGGCCGATGGCCATGTTGAACTCGTTGACGGCGGTGAGGCCGCCGAAGTCGATGCCCAGGTGCTGGGCCTCCAGGATGGGGCTCTTGTCCACGTCCCGCTCTGGAATCTTGTTGACGCTGGGCACTGGGACCAGCTTGGTCTCGGGTCGCTTTATGCTGCTCACTGCTTGCCGCCTCCTTTCACCGCCGCCGCATGGGGCGCGTCCGCCCGCTCCCGGTGGAACAGCCGGGAGAAGAAGCCCTTCAGGGTGGGATTGTTGGTGGCCAGCATGACCAGGATCAGCACAATGGCGTACACCAGCATGCGGTAGTTGGAGAACTGCCGCAGGGCCTCGGGCAGGATGGTGAGGGCTGCGGCGGCAATGACGGAGCCCCACATGTTGCCCAGGCCGCCCAGCACCACGAACACCAGAATCAGAATGGAGGTATTGAAGTCGAACTTGGTGGCGGCGAAGGTGGTCTGGCTGCACCCGTACAGGGTGCCCGCCGCGCCCGCCAGAGCGGCGGAAACCACAAAGGCGATCATCTTGTACTTGGTGACGCTGATGCCCACGCTCTCGGCGGCGATGCGGTTGTCCCGGGCGGCCATGATGGCCCGTCCGGTGCGGCTGTTGACCAGGTTGAAGATGACCACCAGGGTGATCACCACCAGTACAAAGCCCACGGCGAAGGTAGAGATGCGCTGGGTGTTCATCACGCCCATGGGACCGCGGATCAGCTGGAGGCCGCCCTCCTCCAGGGCGTTCTTATCGGTGAGGAAGCTGAAGTGCAGCCCCTTTTTGTCCACCCCCAGATAGGTGTTGGTGAGCACGCTTTTGATGATCTCGCCGAAGGCCAGGGTCACGATGGCCAGATAGTCGCCGTTGAGGCGCAGCACCGGAATTCCGATGAGGAATCCAAAGAAGCCGGCCAGGGCGGCGCCGATCACCATCGCCACCCCCAGGCGCACCGGCGTGAAGGGGATCAACTCCGCCAGCCCGTTGGCGGCGGCGCAGCCCAGGAACGCGCCGATGCTCATAAAGCCTGCGTGGCCCAGGGAGAGCTCTCCGGATACGCCTACCACCAGATTCAGGGCCAGGGCCATGGTCACATAAGCACAGATGGGGATCAGCTGCCCCTCCAGAACCGAGCCCAGCCCCGTGGTCATCCGTATCAGCTGGAGGATCACAAAGGCACCCACCACCAGGGCATAGGTAAATACGCTGGACCGGGTAGTCTTATTCATATTTGCAAGTCGGTTGACAACACGGCTCATAGCTACCACCTCACACTTTCTCGCGCACGGTCTTGCCCAGCAGACCGGCGGGCTTCACCAGCAGCACCACGATCAGCACGCCGAACACCACGGCTGTGGACAGCTGGGTGGAGATATAGGCACCGGCAAAGATCTCAATGACGCCCAGCAGCAGGCCGCCCAGCAGAGCCCCGGGGATGGAGCCGATCCCGCCGAACACGGCGGCAGTGAAGGCCTTGATGCCCGGCATGGAGCCGGTGGTGGGGGTAAGGGTGGGGTAGGCGGAGCACAGCAGCACACCGGCGATGGCCGCCAGGGCCGAGCCGATGGCAAAGGTCATGGAGATGGTGCGGTTGACGTTGATGCCCATCAGCTGGGCAGCCCCCTTGTCCTCTGAGACGGCGCGCATGGCCTTCCCCATCTTGGTCCGCCCGGTGAAGGCGGTGAGGGCCAGCATGATGACCACACAGGCGGCGATGGTCACCAGAGTGACGTGGGAGATGGTCAGCGAGCCGATCTTCTGGCTGCCGCTGCCCACAATGGGGGAAAAGATCTTGGGGCTGGAGGACCACAGGATCAGAGCAGAATTCTGGAGGAAATAGCTCACGCCGATGGCGGTGATGAGCACCGCCAGAGAGGGCGCCTGGCGCAGGGGCTTATAGGCCAGCCCCTCGATGACCACGCCCAGAACGGTGCACACCGCCATGGACAGCACAACGCCCGCCAGGGCGGGCACTACTGCGGCGGCCATGCTCCCCGCCTCAAACATGGGGCTCAGGCCGGTCATGGCGAAGAAGCACACATAGGCCCCTACCATGATCACGTCGCCGTGGGCGAAGTTGAGCATTTTGGCGATGCCGTACACCATGGTATACCCCAGGGCAATGATGGCGTAGACGCTGCCCAAGCTCAGACCTCGGATCAGATAGTCCAACAGGGTCAAAATATCCATAATTCACTCACCTTTTCTCTCTCCTTTTTTCTTCGGGCGCATGGGAAAAACGCCGGGCCCGTCGGCCCCTTTCCCACACGCCCCGGCCGGGAGGAAGGCTCCCCCCGCGGGCGGTACACAGGCCCCCGCGGGGAGAGGCACTTCCGGTCACACAGACTCAGTCCACGCCCACATAGGCGCCGTCCTGGATGACCATGCCCTTGGGGCTCTTGGACACCGCGCCGGTGGCGTCCCAGGTGATGCCAGCGCCGTCGCCGGTCAGGCCGGTGAAGGTGATGGTGGGGAAGGTCTCCTTCATCTTGGCGTTCAGGTCAGCCGCGCTCATGTCGGGGGTGCAGCCGGCAGTCTCCAGCGCCTGCTTATAGGCGTACACGCAGTCATAGGCGTCGGCGGCAAACTGGATGGGGGTCTCGCCGTACTGCTCCTGATACTTCTTGACAAAGTTCTGGGTGGCCTCGTCCTCATCGTCGGCGTTGAAGGGAGTCAGCAGCATGACACCCTCGGCTAGGGAGGCGTCAAAGCCGTCCATGGTCAGGATGCCGTCCATGCCGTCCACGCCGAAGAAGGTGGGAGCGTAGCCCATGGCGTTGGCCTGGGTCAGGATGACAGAGGCGGGGGTGTAGTAGATGGGCAGGAACAGCAGGTCAGCGCCGGCGGACTGAGCGGCGGCCAGCTGGACGTTGAAGTCGTTCTGAGAGTCGGTGGTAAAGGTGGCGTTGCCCACCACGTTCAGGCCCAGCTTTTCAGCCTCAGCCATGAACTTATCCTTGATGCCGGTGGAGTAGTTGTCGTCGCTCTTCCAAATGATGAAGATCTTCTCCCCCAGCTGCTGCTCCGCGATGTACTGGGCGGAGGCCAGGCCCTGGTTGGGATCAGAGAAGCACATCTGATACACGTTGTCCTTGCCGGCGATCACATCGGGGGAGGAGGCAGAGGGGGTGAGGGCAAAGATGCCGTCCTCCTGGTTCAGGGCGGAGGTGCTGATACCAGGCTGGGAGGTGACGGAGCCCAGGGAAATCTGCATTCCCCACTCCTTCAGGGCGTTATAGGCGTTGACCGCCTTCTCCGGGTCGTGCTGGTCATCCTCATACTTCAGGTCAAACTGGATGGCGCCACCCTCGGCGTTGATCTCGTCCACAGCGATCTGCGCGCCCCGCTGGGCGGCCAGGCCGTAGATAGAGGCCCCTCCGGTGAGGGGGCCGGTGCCACCCAGCTTGAAGGTGGTGCCGGCAGCGCTCCCAGTGCCGCTGGACGCCGCGCCGGAACCGGAGCCTGAGCCGCCGCCACAGGCGGTCATGGACAGGGTCATGGCTGCTGCCATAGCAAAGGCAAGAAACTTTTTGCTGTTCATATAAACCTCTCCTTTTTTTGCGGAATGGATATATTAAAAAAGCGGCTCCGTTCCAAAGAACGGAGCCGCCCTTTTAATCCCTTTCATGGATGAAAAGCGGTTACCTCGTTGGAACGCTGTTTCGGCCCCCCAGGGCCAGAATAATCAACAACCCTGCTACGCACAGTACAGACAGTACGTTCACCAGCAGCAGGGATCCAGCCAGAAGGCGCACGGTCCCCGCCAGGATAACAAAAAAGGACACCATCATCATGGTGTCCAACAGGCTCACAGAGACATTTCCAGACTGGGCCTGGAAATTCGCGCAGGCGGAAGCTGCCGCTGCCATTCCAGCGGCAGAAGCGCAGCTGTATGCATTGTGACCGCAGCTCTGCTTCTTCATGCTTTCCGTCCCCTTTCCAACTCTGGATGATTGTGAATTTTGTTCTATTGTAAAGCACCTTTCGGAATTAGTCAATGGTGCTTTCCACCAGAATCCTAAAAAAGTGCGCCCCGCTTCATGTCCGTTCTGCACAGAATTTTGTCCGCGTGCGGTGGTCACACTGTAAAAAGGGACCGGGCCGTGCCCCAGTCAAAAGCCAGAGACAGGCCCGGTCCAGACGACTTTTCACAACTCTGTCAGCGGCATGGGGGCGGGGACCTTCTCCCGGTCTGTGCTGTCATAGGCCCGGGACAACTCCTCCAGCGCCATATCCTGGTCGGCCAGCAGGACGGTCACCTGCTCCAGACACTTTCCCGCCTTCTCCAGCTGATCCGCCGCGTGGGAGACGGTGGACTCCACCTCGCTGCGCAGGGCGTCATACTCCAGCTGGACCCGGCTCAGCCACTGCTCCATACTCCGGCGCAGTTCCCGCACCTGTCCATCCGCCTCATCCAGCACGTTCTGGGCACGGCAGTGGGCCTCCAGTTCCACCCCGGCAGCCCGCTCCTTGACGGCGGTATAGGCCGCCGCCCCGGGTTCCAGCTCCGCCACCCGGCGGCGCAGGCTGTCCCGCTCCCGGCGCAGCTCCTCCAGTTCCCGGCTCTGGGCCTCTTCCCGCTCCCGGCTGGCCTCCAGCACCGCCTTCACCTGCTCCAGCTGCTGGCTCAGGCTCTCCCGGTCCCGGTTGAGGATGCTCACCCGCTCCTCCTGGTCTGACTCCTGCGAGGCCAGCTTCCGCCGGCCCTCCTCTGCCTCCTCCAGGCGCTGCTGAAGCTCCTGCTGCTTCTTGGCGTTCTCCGCCGCCGTTTTTTCCAAATAGTCCAGCACATCCTGCCGGTTGAAGCCGCCGAAGGCGGCGCTGCGAAAGGGATGGTCCATGGGGCACCTCGTCTCCGCCCCTTCCGGGGCAATTTGTCATATTCCGTGCTATTTTACCACATTCCCGGCGGAATTACAATTCTGGCTTGCTCCTCCGCCCGGATTTGCGGGTGAAAAAGCGGAAAATCCTTTCAGTGCGGGCAGAGGCTTTCCTCCTCACCGCGGCTGTGGTACAATGGGGATATGCTCCTCCAAAGCGGGATGCTCCGGGCCTGTGCGGGAACGGGGCCGTGTGGACGGAGAGAGACGGATGGAGTGCGCCCCAGAAAAGGAGAGAGGACAATGGAGCAAACAGAGAGCCGGCTGCGCCGCTGGATGAAGCAGGGGATGCTGTTCCTCAAGTGGCTGCTGTACTCGGCGGGGATCGGACTGCTGGTGGGGAGCGTAGCGGCTGCCTTTCACCTGGGGATCGACTGGGCGGCGGAACTGCGGCTGCAGGAACCCCGGATCCTGTGGCTGCTCCCCGTTGGAGGGATGGCCATTGTGCTGCTGTACAAGGTGTGCCGGATGGAGAAGGACCAGGGGACCAACCTGGTGCTGGCCGCAGTGCGGGAGGCGGAGCCGCTGAAGCTGCGTACCGCTCCGCTGATCTTCCTGTCCACCATTATGACCCACCTGGTGGGCGGCTCTGCCGGGCGGGAGGGGGCCGCTCTTCAGCTGGGCGGCTCCATGGCGGCCTGGGTGGGACGGGAGATCCGCCTGGATGCCAAGGACAGCCGGGTGATGGTGATGTGCGGGATGTCCGCAGCCTTCTCCGCCCTGTTCGGCACCCCGCTGACAGCGGTGTGCTTCTCCATGGAGGTGGTGAGCGTAGGCGTAATGTACTATGCGGCGCTGGTGCCCTGTGTGGTGGCCTCCCTGACCGCCCTCCAGGTGGCTCAGGGCTTTGGCCTGCACCAGAGCCCTGGCTATGAGATCGGCAGGGTGCTGGGACTGGGACCGCTCTCTATGGTGCAGGCAGCGGCGCTGGGGCTTCTGTGCGCCCTGGTATCTATCCTGTTCTGCAAGGTGCTTCACACCGCTCCCAGGCTGTATGCCAAATATTTTCCCAACCCTCTCCTGCGGGCGGCCATCGGCGGTATGCTGGTGCTGACCCTCACCCTGCTGGTGGGTAGTCAGGACTACAACAGCGCGGGGGATGGGATGATCCGCCGGATGCTGGCGGGAGAGACCATCCCGGAGGCGTTTCTTCTGAAGATCCTGTTCACCGCCCTGACTCTGGGTGCGGGCTTCCGGGGTGGAGAGATCGTGCCGGTGCTGTTCACTGGGGCAGCCTTCGGGACCACTGTGGGCCCGCTGCTTGGTCTGCCCCACGGCTTCGGCGGGGCACTGGGCATGGCCGCAGTGTTCTGCGGGGCCACCAACTGTCCCATGACGGCGCTGATGCTGGCCTTTGAGCTGTTCGGCGGGGGGAGCCTTACCCTGTACGCGGTGTGCTGCGGGGTGGCCTATATGCTCTCCGGGTACTACGGCCTGTACAGCGAGCAGAAAATCGTCTACTCCAAATTCCGCACAGAGTGGATCGACAAAAAGGCCAGATAACCCTATACTCCAGAGGGAGCTGGAGGAAAAATCCACCGCCCAGGCTGGGCGGGATATGCCTTCCACGCGGTATGTATCCTGTTGATCTGATGGTGTAGTACTAAATTGTTGCAGAACCAGATCCGGAGTTTGAAAGACATGATCACTCTAAAGCTGAGTGGTCCCGAGCCTCAGCGGAAGATACTGACCATCGATAACCCGCGGTGGAAAACCCAACAAGACATGAAAGAGAAATATAAAACATGAAAAATCCCTCGGAATCGGTTCAAGAGAACCGATTCCGAGGGATTTCATTGCTTTCAGCAGCGGAAAACACAATGACAAATCCTGTATTCCGGTCAAGCGGGGACAGCCTCCAGGTATTACATGGCACCGCAGAAAATAGGAAACCATCAGGCACTGTGAGGCCTGTTGTATGGATTTTCTGTCTTTCATAACAGGACTTATTTCACCCAATGATCCTGTCCAATACGGATGGACCCTGCTATACAAAAAACAGGAAGTCAGCGGAAAATCGCCTGAGAAATATCCAGGTCCTGATCGCATCGGTTGTCGATGTCGGTGCCGTTTCCGGAGAACACGCTGCCGGGAAATCTTAATGAAACATCGGTGGGGACGCTCTCCAGCAGGACTGGGGTGCCGTTGTTGGTAAACTCGTTGTCCGAGTAAGTGGTGTGGGAAACAGCATCATCTGTTGCGTTGAAGTGGAATCCTACCTGGTTGTCCTCAAAACGGCAGTTCATGCAGTTGACCCAAGTGTGGCCATAGGCCAGTATGTCGGTTTTCCAGCCGGATATTGTACAGTTGGTTAGGTGGACCCGGGCAGAGGCAGACAGGCCAATTCTGCTGCCGTCCCCGCAGAAATCCAGACGGTCAAAGCAGCAGATAAGACCTCCGTCGATGGTAACCTGAGTATTGCCGGTAAAGACGGTCCGCCCCTCCTGACTGCCCAGAAGGTTGATCGCGCGGCCGTTAATGGACAGCCCTCCCTCATAGGTCACCGCCGGCAGATGGATATAGATGACAGTGTCCGCAGGTACGGTGGGCGCTGATATGGTCAACCAGAGTTTGCAACTCTTCAATGGTATGCATAGGGGTGGTATCCGGGTAGTAGTGGGCGGTAGGGATCTCCTCGATGAATAGATCGGTGTGCATCCGAAGGGTGTCGCCGTTTTCCATCTTCAAGGTCCAGGTCAGGCGGGCGTCGCCGCTCTCCAGCCGGAAGTCGATCAGGGTGGCCCGGGCGCAGCCCGGGCGGGCGGCGTTGTATGCGGGCTCTGTATTCTTCCAGGGATGGCCGCTTTCCTTCTGGGGTTCAATGGCAATTGTGGCGCTTGCGATCTTCTCCCCCATGGCGTGGCTCACATTCTGTCCGGTCTCACTGTCGTAAAATGTGACGCACATAGGAAACCGGTACTCCTGCCCCGCTTCGGCGCGGTGAAGCAGTTCCTTTGTGGGCTCATAGTAGCCGTCTGATTTCGCCACGATCACCTGGTAGGAGCCGTCCTCGTCGGTGTAGGATACGCCGCCCTCCCCCTCCACGATCTGGGGGCGGGTAGAAAGCCAGATGCCCACCGACAGTATGGCGGCGGCAGCCAGCAGAGATGCGCGATACAGGAACTTTTTCCGCAGGGGCCGGGGTGCTTTTCGCCGCGCCCGTGGGCGGATGCTGCGGGCGCAGTGGGGGCAGAAGGAAGCGCCGTCCGGAAGGAGCGCGCCGCAAAAGGGACAGGGGCTCTGGGTGCTGTTTGAAGCCTTCATATCAAAACGCCTCCATCAAGCGAAGTACATTCTGATACCGTTTGGCCGGGTTGACCCGGGTACACCGCTCGACGATGCGGCCCATCCGGCCAGATGCCATACACCGGGAGGAATGCTCGCCGGTGAGCATCACATTGATGAGGACCCCCAGAGAGTAGATGTCCGCCCGGAGATCGGATTGGGAGATGCCGTACTGTTCCGGCGCGGCAAAACCAACTGTGCCCAGGACCTGGGTATCTGTTTCTGAAGTTGGCTTGTGGATGCGGGCGGCATCAAAGTCGATGAGAACAGCATCCCGCCCCCGAAGGATGATATTTTCAGGCTTGATGTCCCGGTGGACGGCCCCCATGGAGTGGAGGACCCAGAGGGCCTGACAGACCCGAGTGACAATGTCCCTGGTTTCCCAAACGGAGAACAGGGCGCCTTGGAGCAGGTGTCCCAGGGTATCTCCCTCAATATACTCCTCCAGCACCAGCGTTTCGCCGTCCTGAGCGGCTACCTCATAGATGTCAGGCAGATTCGCACAGGAGATCTGCAGCAGCTGACAATAGACATCCGGGGATCCGTGCAGTCTTCGGAGGATGAACTTCTTTCCGGTCTTTCGGTGACGGAGCAGACGGATGCTGCTTCGTGGACTCTCTTTGATGATATGCACCAGATCGTACTCCTGATGGAGGACATTGAGCAGCCAGTCGTAAAACATTTCCAAAAAATCTCAATACTATGCTGTCAGCATATTGTTTCATGCACAGAAGTGTTATAAATTAAGTATATACTACCGGAACAAAAAGGACAACCCAGACTTTTCCGGCTTCACTTTGCTATGTCGGCACAGCGCCATGGAAACGGAGGTGGAAACATGAATGATAAATCGACGGACAATCTGATTGGTGAGCTGATGAGCAGGCCCAGCTTTGAAGCATACCTCCATGCCAACGAACCCTTTTTCTCCGAAAAGGGCGTAGCGGAGCTACTGGCACAGCTTTATGAAACGAAGGAGCTGACCAAAGCGGAACTGGAAAAGACTCTGTTCTAACAAGGAGTATGACAGGATTTGCCGGAGCGGCTTGCCGTGCTGCAAATAAAAATCAAGAATGTTGACAGGAGGAAGAAACGATGAAACGCTTATTGTCATTGATGCTGACGCTGACGCTGGTGATGGTATTTTCACTATCCGCCTGTGGCAAAAGTGAAGCTGCCAAGGGAGTGGATGACCAGATCAACGCCATTGGTGAGGTGACACTGGACAGCGAGAGCAAAATCACTGAGGCAGAAAGTGCGCTGGCGGCTCTGTCCCAGGAGGACCAGGACCAGGTGGACA
>OMGQ01001019.1_pt1 | contig 18723 bp, 14 predicted proteins | sample 1646071 | NCBI WGS metagenome assembly OMGQ01 (sample SAMN05578585, study PRJEB25193) | human gut metagenome | biome: Human Microbiome; feature: human-associated habitat; material: feces | host: Homo sapiens | place: USA:Birmingham
AGGGCCGCAGCATTTTCGCCGCTATGGGCATTATTTTCCTGATTGGCCTTTCCGTTTGCTTCTGGGCAGAAAGCCAAGGGAATCCGGCTCTTGCAGATGCTGGTTTAAGCCAGTCTATGGGCAGTATGGAAGGCAAGGAAGTGCGGTTTGGCATTGCACAGTCTGCGATGTTTACAACCACGACAACATCCTTTACGACCGGTACTGTGAATAACATGCATGATACCTTGACCCCCTTGGGCGGCATGATCCCGCTGCTCCACATGATGCTCAACGTTGTGTTTGGCGGCAAGGGCGTCGGACTCATGAACATGATCATGTATGCGATTTTGGCGGTATTTATCTGTGGCCTGATGATTGGCCGAACACCGGAATATCTGGGCAAAAAGATTGAAGGCCGGGAAATGAAGCTGACAGCGCTGTGCATCATCATCCATCCGCTGCTGATTCTGGCGTTCTCTGCTTTGGCGGTTGGAACACCGGCCGGACTTGAGGGCATTACAAACCCGGGCTTCCACGGGCTTTCTCAGGTGCTTTATGAGTTTGCTTCTTCTGCCGCAAACAACGGTTCCGGCTTTGAAGGCTTGGCTGATAACACCTTGTTCTGGAATATTACAACGGGACTCGCTATGTTCTTCGGCCGGTATCTCTCCATCGTTATTCAGCTGGCAATTGCAGGATCTCTGATGAAAAAGCGCTTTGTCAACGAGTCTGCCGGTACACTGCATACCGACACTTTCAGCTTTGCGGTGATTTTGGTATTTGTGGTTTACATTTTTGCAGCACTGACATTTTTCCCCGTGCTTGCGCTTGGCCCAATTGCAGAGCATTTGACCCTTTGGGCATAAGGAGGAACATATATGAGCAAAAAAAATCAGAAGCTGATTACGCCTGAAATATTTCGTCAGGCCATTATCGGCTCCTTTACAAAATTAAATCCCGTATACATGATGAAAAACCCCGTCATGTTCGTGGTGGAGGTTGGCTGTTTCATTACCCTGCTCCTCTCCTTTTTCCCCGGATTGTTCGGCGATATCAGCGATGGCACAAACTTGAGAGTTTATAATATCATCGTCTGCGCAGTGCTGTTCATTACCGTTTTGTTTGCAAACTTTGCCGAATCTGTTGCAGAAGGCCGCGGCAAGGCGCAGGCGGCGAGCCTGAAAAAAACGCAGAAGGATACGAACGCCCGGCTGCTCATGGAGGACGGTACCGAGAAAACGGTTCTTTCCAGTGAATTGAAAAAAGGCGATATCGTAATGGTTTCTGCCGGTGAAATCATCCCCGGCGACGGAGAAGTCATTGAGGGTATTGCTTCCGTCGATGAATCCGCCATTACGGGTGAATCTGCTCCCGTTGTCCGCGAATCCGGCGGTGACTTCTGCTCCGTTACCGGTGGTACGACGATTGTATCCGACTGGCTGAAAATTCGTATCACTTCCGATGCGGGCAACAGTTTTCTTGACCGCATGATTGCATTGGTGGAGGGCGCGTCCCGCAAAAAAACGCCCAACGAAATTGCGCTGAACACCCTGCTGGTTTCTCTGACCATCATTTTCATGATCGTCATTGTCACCCTGTACCCGATTGGCATTTATTCCGGCGTGCAGCTGCAAACCTCCACGCTGATCGCCTTGGCTGTCTGCCTGATTCCCACCACCATCGGCGGCCTGCTTTCTGCGATTGGCATTGCGGGTATGGATCGTGTTACTCGTTTTAATGTCATTGCTATGTCCGGCAAAGCAGTGGAAGCCTGCGGCGACGTGGATACCATGATTCTTGATAAAACGGGTACAATCACATATGGCAACCGCCTTGCAGCGGATTTCTTCCCGGTAGGCGGTGCAAACCGCAGCGATCTCATTCGGTGTGCGGCTTTAACCAGCCTGCATGACGAAACCCCGGAGGGAAAATCCACCTTGGAGCTTGCCCGCCGTTTGGGTGATAACAGTGAAGAAACGGCTGGTTCGGAATTTATTGAATTTACCGCCCAAACTCGGATGAGCGGCGTCGATCTCCCCGATGGCACAAAGGTTCGTAAGGGTGCGGCAGAAGCCATTGAACAGTATGTGAAAGCACTTGGAGGGGTAATTCCTTCAGATCTGCACGAACAAGTTGATAAAATTTCCAGCTTAGGCGGCACGCCGCTTACGGTCTGTGAGGATAATCGGGTTTTAGGCGTCATTTATTTGAAAGACACTGTAAAGCCCGGCATGGTGCAGCGCTTTGAGCGTCTGCGTGCAATCGGCATCAAAACCATTATGTGTACCGGTGACAATCCGCTGACCGCTGCTACCATTGCAAAAGAAGCTGGCGTTGACGGATTTATCGCAGAATGCAAGCCGGAAGATAAGATCGATGTTATTAAAAAGGAACAGGCCGAGGGCAAAATTGTTGCTATGACGGGCGACGGTACCAATGATGCGCCTGCTTTGGCGCAGGCCAATGTCGGTTTGGCTATGAACAGCGGTACTACTGCGGCAAAGGAAGCCGCCAACATGGTCGATCTGGATTCCGATCCCACAAAGATTTTGGAGGTAGTGGAAATCGGCAAGCAGCTGCTGATTACCCGCGGCAGCCTGACCACCTTCTCCATTGCAAATGATATTGCAAAATATTTTGCCATTATTCCTGCGATGTTTATGTCGGCTATTCCGCAGCTGCAAATTTTAAACATCATGAATCTCACAACACCATACAGCGCTATTTTGTCCGCGTTGATTTTTAACGCCATTATCATTCCGTGCCTGATTCCTCTGGCCATGAAGGGCGTTAAATATCGCCCGGTATCTTCGGGAAAAATGCTGGCAAGAAATATGCTTATTTATGGCTTAGGCGGCGTGGTTACTCCTTTTATCGGAATTAAAATTATTGATATGATCATTGCGCCTCTGCTGTCTTTAATTGGTCTTGGACTTTAAGAAAGGATGCTTGTACGATGAAAGAATCAGTGAAAAATTTCCTGCACGGCACGCGTCAAGCAGTTATAGTCACAGTTGTTTTAATGCTGATTTGCGGACTTCTGTTCCCGTGCTTATTAACCGGGTTATCCGCCTTGATTTTTCCGGATCAAGCGGGTGGAAATCTCATTACCGTAAACGGCCAAACGGTGGGCGCCAAATATGTAGGACAGAAATTTACAGAAGATTACTACATGTGGAGCCGTCCGTCCCAGTACGGCTATAACGTATATGTCGAAGATAAAGACGGAGTTCAGCATTATGTGACGAAGGATGAGGCGGATCAGCAGATCCTTTTCATTGTTGATGAAGAGGATGCAGACGGCAATGTTACAAAAGCCCATTATGATACCTTTGATGAAGACGGGAATCAGGTGTTCTACAAAAACATTGAGAACCTTGATGAAGCGGCCGATACCAGATTCGCGGGCTTAAGTTCCGGATCGGCGAACTATGCTCCTTCCAATCCCGCTTTAAGCGAACGTGTTGAAGCGGATATTCAGGCTTTTCTTGAAAAGAATCCGGATGTTAAGCGTGAAGATATCCCCACTGATCTGTTAACCGCTTCCGGTTCCGGCTTGGATCCTCACATTTCTCCGGAATCCGCTGAAGTTCAGATTCCCAGAATTGCAGAAGCATCCGGTCTGAGCGAAGACACGGTTCGGGATATTGTCAAAAACAATACAGACGGCAAGATCCTTGGTATTTTCGGTGAAGAAACGGTCAATGTATTGATGGTCAACATTGAGATTGCTCAAAAGATGGGCCTCATATAACGGAAGGGAGAAAGCTGCTATGATGGAGATGCATTCCTTTTTAAAAGCCAAAGCAACGGAAATTCCATCTCCAGACGATGAAGAAAACGTATCCGCCTGCGATTTGTTTGGATTTTTATTTAGAATAAGTCAATGGATTCAAACAACTCCTTCGGCATACCGGCACGAAGATGGGGAAGCCAATGCGGTTTATGTCTGGTTTGATGACGTTGCTTTTGCGGAGGAAGATTTTTTGCAGATGTTTGGGATGGATCTCGTCCTGCTTCGCACAAGATGGAAAATCGACATTTTCGGCATGGAAGATTCTTCTCAAGAAACGGTATGGTTAGCGTTGGAGGAAGCAGACCGCCGCGTTTATGGCGTTCAGAAAACGCTTTCGGGCCGTCCGGTTGATACGATCCAGTCGCTTTGCCTGAGAATCCAGTGCCTTTCCTCTGCGCAGTCAGAAGTTTTGTATGTATTGATTGCCGCAGCAAATTGGAAAAGCGGAGCGGCAGCCTTGGACTGGAAGTATGGCCCGTTCCTGTTGGAAGAAAACCTTGCGCTGCCGATACAAAACAGCTGTTTTTGTTATGGCAGTGTCTTTGAGGAAATAGAGCCTGAAGATATGCTGCGGATACTCACCTTTCAGCAGAAAATTATTCTTTGGACTGGTTTTCTGAAAAACGGCTTTGATTACGCAGAGTTTGAATGGCTGTATAATACCATTTCTAAAGCCGCTGTATCGAACAGGACGGAATGGGAGCTTTCGCTGCATACCACGATGCAGAATTTGAAATACACCATACAAGTATCGCCAAATGACTTCGAATTATATGATGGACATGGGGCTCGGCGTTATTTTAACTTTAACAGCACAAGCTATGCAGAACGGGCCTTCCTTAAAATTTTATTTCCGCTGAACACATGAGTGCAGGCCAGCTTAATCCCCGCAAAGCAGGAATACACCCCTTAATTGCCCGACAATCACGGTTTATTTCCCTTATCCCAAATTAAGCGGATCAGTTTAGTTCCGCTTGGTTTAAACGAATCGGAACCGGCGTGATTTAACACGCCGGTTCCGATCAATTTTTTTACTTTTCTTGCGGGGCGCCGATTCAGCGGCGCAGCCTTCTTTTTGAAAACCGGCGGGAAAGCCCTGATATAAAAGGCCTCTTTCAGAGAGAAAGGCGCTTCTGCACGGAGAAAGCGGCGCTCATTCCGCCTCATCGATGCGCTCGATCTTGAAGATGACGGGGCGCGTGCCGTCGTTGCAGCAGGCGATCATCATCCTTTCGTCGTTTGTCCAGCCGCGCATGATCGAGCCGCCCTGCAGCGCGGCATAGACGTAGCGGCTCACGCAGTCCCATGCCTCAGAGCAGAAGCGGCCGTCCAGCATGTGCCAGAAATCGTCGCGCTCACCGTCGCGCTCGAGGATGAATTCCTGCCCGACCTCGAACATCGGGCACGGGCCGGATTTCGGGTCAGCGAGGTATTTTTCCTGCAAATCCGCGTAGCATTTCTTGCCGATGACCGTGATCTTACATTTGTGTTTCATAATTGCAGCTCCTTTGCCTGTTTTTGTAAATCTATAGATGGAACGCGGGCCGAACGGCTCTGCGTAATCCGGCGTGTTGAAGTGCCCGCCGCGGTATGGTATAATATCAAAAAAGGAGCGGGCTTTGCGGGTGCTGCGGGCGGCGGCGCAGCCCTGTGAGAGCCCGGCGAAGGGAGGCGGTGCGCATGCTGACGCCGCGCTACTTTTTTCACGATGATTTTTCAGAGCTTGCCGGCTACTTTGAGAGCCGGCCGCACGTGCGCCGGCAGATCCGCAGGGGAGATTACCTCTGGCTGCCCGGCGAGCCGTTCGCCCGCATTCACTTTATCCTTTCGGGGGTGGCACAGAATTACATCGAGCACGAAAACGGACGCCGCAGGATCCTCTCCTTCCACGGGCGCGGCACGGTGTTCCCGGGATACCACGGCCGGGATTACCGGATCGAGCGGTCGATCGTCACGCGTGCCGTCTCGGAAATGGAGGTGCTGGAGTTCACACGCGCGCAGTTCGCGGCGATGTTTGAGGAGAACGCCGCGCTGCGCCGCATCCAGCTCGACTGGTACGCCACCTACGTCAATCTGCTTCTGTACGACGCGGCGCATCAGGAATTTAACAGCGCGCGCATCCAGCTTTGCAACCTGCTCTACCTGCTGCAGGGCGGGGAAGCGGATCCGCAGCGCCTGCCGGACGTCACGCAGGACGAGCTCTCCGATATTCTGGGCATGAGCCGCGTCAATTTGGCCCGGACGCTCGCGCAGCTCCGCGAGGAAGGGATCCTCCGTACACAGCGCCGGCGCATCGAGATTCTGGATCCCGCCGGGCTGCGCGCCTCCTGCTCGCTGGAAACGCTGGACGACGGTGCACCGCCTGAGTACTGCGCTTATTCTAAACCGTTTTCCGGCGGCTGTCTGTAAAAAATGATATATAATGAAAAAAGCCCGGCGCTGCACCAAACGGGGCGGCAGCGCCGGGCTTTCGGGCCTTGTTCAGGTGTTTTCCGCATTTTCCGCGCGCTCGCGCCTGCGGAAGCGGTTTAAAAGGAAGATGCCGAGCAGAATCAGCGCCGGGAACAGCACGCAGAACAGCATGCCGCTTTTGAGGCCGAGCTGGTCGGCGGTGAGGCCCGGAAAGGCCGCCTGCATTTTCGCGCTGGAGGAGACCGCCGCGCTCACGGCGCCCATCAGCGCGGGGCCGGCGGAGCAGCCGATATCCCCGAGCACGGCGAGCACGCCGAACATCGCGGTGCCGCCCTTCGGGTAGGCCGCCGCGGTGAGCGAGAAGGTGCCCGGCCACATCAGGCTGACCGAGAAGCCGCACAGCGCGCAGGAGAGCAGGGCGAGCATCGGGCTTTGAAACAGCGCCGTGCCGAGATAGCACAGGATGCACAGCCCCGCGCAGAGCGCCAGCGCGCGCGAAAGGTTGATCTTTTCACCCCAAACGCCGTAAATCGTGCGGCCGATGCCCATGAATACCGCGAAAAGGCACGGCCCCATCAAATCGCCGACCACCTTGCTCACGCCGAGCGCGCGCTCCGCAAACAGGGAGCTCCACTGGCACATGGCGAGCTCGCTTGCGCCCGCGCAGAGCATCAGCAGCATGGCGACGAGGAAGATCTTCGAGGCAAAGAGCTTTTTGAGCGGGATCCGCTCGTCCTCGGGCACGGTGGGCATCAGCGGCACCTTGAGGAAGCGGAACAGGTTGTAAAACGGCAGCAGCGACCACAGTGCCGGGATCACGAACCAGAGATCCTCGCCGATCACGCGCAGCAGCAGCGTTGTGACGAGGACGACGCCGACCTGTCCCCAGCAGTAGAACGAGTGCAGAAGGCTCATGGCCGAGGCCTTTGCATCGCCCGGGCAGGATTCGACAATCGGGCTGATGATGACCTCGATCAGCCCGCCGCCGACGCCGTTGATAATTGTCGCGATCACAAGCCCCACGTACGGCGCAGGCAGTATGTTCGGCAGAATGCCCATCATCATCAGGCCGAAAAACGCGAGAAAATGCGCGATGACGGCGGCGCGCCGGTAACCGATGCGGTCCACATAGCGCACGGCGAGCACGTCGGTGGCGACCTGCGTGATGAAGTTGCAGAGAATCAGCGCAGAGATCAGCCCGTAGGAGATGCCGAAGCGGTTCTGAAAAATGACGAAGAAGAGCGGGGAGAGGTTGTTCACGATGCCCTGCGTGATATAGCCGCGGTAGCAGGCGAACACCGTGCGTTTAAAATTGCTTGCAGTTTGTTCCGGCATAGGTGTACCATCCTTCAGTAAATAACATCGTACCCTATTATAATCGATCGCCGGCCGGATTGCTACAGCTTTTCTGACGGAATCTATAACGATTTTTCACGCATAAACCGCAATTCTCTGTTGATTTCGGCGAAAACATATTGTACAATAAAGATAAGCGCGGATGCTGATCCGCAGGACATACTGTTTATACTAAATTTATATTTTCTATTTTAAAGGAGTGTTCAGCATGAAATTAGGTGTACTTACCAATGTCGTCGGCAACATGCCGTTTGAGGAAGCCCTCAAATACTTTAAGTCGATGGGCATCCAGATGGTGGAGATCGGCTGCGGCGGCTTCCCGGGCAAGGACCACTGCGACCCGGAGGTGCTTCTGAACGACGAAGCGAAGTTCGAGGAATTCTGCGGCCTTATCAAGAAGTATGACATGGAGGTCAGCGCGTTCTCCTGCCACGGCAACCCGGTTCACCCGAACAAGGAAATGGCCGCGGCGTTCGACAAGGACATGCGCAACGCGGTGCTCATGGCGGAAAAATACGGCCTGCACCAGATCAACTGCTTCTCCGGCTGCCCCGGCGACAGCGAGACCTCGCAGTATCCGAACTGGGTCACCTGCCCGTGGCCGGATGATTTCGGCAAGATCCTCGAGTACCAGTGGAAGGTGCTCATCGATTACTGGAAGGAGTTCGTCGCGTTCGCAAAGGCGCACGGCGTCAATAAGATCGCGCTCGAGCTGCACCCGGGCTTCTGCGTCTACAACACGCAGACCCTGATGAAGCTGCGCGAGGCGGTCGGCCCGGAAATCGGCGCGAACTTCGATCCGTCCCACCTGATTTGGCAGGGTATGGATCCGGTCACTGTCATCCGCGAGATGGGCGACGCGATCTTCCACGTGCACGCGAAGGATACGCGCATCGACGCGGCGAACACCGCGAAGAACGGCGTTCTCGACACGAAGAGCTACGGCGACGAGATCCACCGCTCTTGGATTTTCCGCAGCGTGGGCTACGGCAACGACGCGCTCTATTGGAAGGACATCATCAGCGCGCTGCGCATGGTCGGCTACGACTACGCGATCAGCATCGAGCATGAGGACAGCCTCATGAGCCAGAACGAGGGCCTGCAGAAGGCCGTCGAGATGCTCAAGTCCGTCATCGTGTTTGAGCCGAAGATGACCGAAACGCGCTGGATCTGATCTTAAAAGCGAATACGGTTTGAAAGAGTCCCCGGGGCCGCGGCCTTCGGGGACTTTTGCCGTCTGTGTCGAAAATCGATGGAATAGGCAGAATATTTATATTTCAGTTTGAATTATTGGATAAGTTGTATTGTGGAAGCGGTTTCACAAGAAAATACAACTGAATCTTGTATAAACCGTCTCATTCACACGGCATTTATTTGACTTAGTTTAGGGAAAATTCCGAAAAAGGTCTTTACAAATCGTGAACTATATGTTAATATATGGTCATCAAATACAAGAGCCACAAATAGAGTGCACTCTATTTGTGTATTCTGCAAAAGCAGAATACAATGGCGTCTTGTTCAGAAAAAATGCGCGCCGCTGCGCGCTAACATTTTCAAGGGGGAAATACCAATGAGCAAGAGAATTATTGCGGCGCTTCTGGCGCTGGCAATGACTGCCGGTCTGGCAGCTTGCGGAAACAGCGGTTCGACCACGACGGACGGCAGCTCCGCGTCGGGAGACAGCTCCGCCTCTACAGACGGCGCTACAGATGAGAACGGCGGCGATGCTGCCGGCAGCGAATGGCTGCTTTCCACAGACGTTGCGGACGACGCGGAGCCGGGCAAGACGGACGACCGCGCGTTTAAAAAATTTGACGAGGTCGTCGAGATCACTTTCGGCCAGCAGGTCGATCCGGTAGACACCACGCTGCCGGAAAATGATTCAGTCGACAACAACCAGTATACGAGATACCTCGAAGAAAACTTCAACATCAAGTATGTCATGGAGTGGACGGCGGGCAACGTCTCCGACTTCCGCCAGAAGCTCTCCCTCGGCATTGCCTCCGCCTCTCTGCCGGACAGCGTGATCGCGCCGGACAGAAACTACCTTGTGCAGGCGGCCCGCGCCGACCTCCTCGCCGATCTCTGGCCGGCCTTCAACGAGTATTCCTCGAAGCAGGTCAAGCAGATCGTGGAGACGACGGACGACGGCAGCGGTACATACCGAGCGGTCGATAATGCGACCGTGGACGGCACGTTCTACGCGATCCCGAACATCACGGTTGACACCGACGGCGTCAACATTTACTTCATCCGTCAGGATTGGCTGGACGAGCTGAACATCGAGGTCCCGAAGACCTACGACGAGCTCGAGGCGGCCGCAAAGGCCTTCATGGAAGCCGGCTTCTCGCCGGAGTACGCGATCGCCGGCATCGACAACGGCGGCAGAACGTACGGCAACTTCCTCAACTCCTCCAATACGAGCTACGGTTTTGACGCTGTCTATCAGGCGTTCAACGCATACCCGGGTTATTTCCTCCGCGATGAGAACGGTGAGCTCTACTGGGGCACCACGACCGACGAGATGAAGGCGGCTGTCACGGAGCTGGCAGACTGGTATAAGCAGGGCCTCATCAATCCGGAAATCGGCGTCACGACGAACGGCGACAACGCGAACGAGGTCAAGAACGGCACCTGCGGCATCTTCATGGGCCCGTGGTGGCAGATGGGCTACGGCAACGGCGACTCTTTCCGCAATGACGAGACGGCCGACTGGCAGGCATACCCGCTTTACACGAACGACGGCGAGTGGAACGTCCACATGAAAGACGTCGGCACCACGTACACGATGATCAACAAGAATGCCTCCGAAGAAGTGAAGCAGGCGGCGATCATTGCGAACAACGTCCTTGTCCGCGACGAATCCACCTTTGATACCTCCGTTGCGATCGGCTGGTACCCGCAGCGCAACACGATGGCGGCGGCCGACGAATGTGAATACGAGTATGAGGCGCTGATGAGCATCCTCAAGGGTGAGACCGCGGCAGAGGAATATCAGATCGGCGGCGACAAGTACACCACGCTCTACAAGAATATGGGCAATGACGCGGCGACGCTCAGAGAGGTCATTTCCGAGGATTATGATCCGAACGAGATCCTCCACGTCACAGACTGTGATGTAAATACGAATAACGGCCAGTTCAACCGTTTCTACGCGCTGCTTGTCGGCGACCGCCCGTATGCGACGATTGAGCCGGACAACAAGGTGTATTCCGAGCTCTACTACACGATCGACGGCATGGACGCGTACTGGACGCAGGTTTCCGACCTTGAGGACCAGACGATTCTCCAGATGATCACCGGCGCGAAGAGCGTTGACGATTGGGATCAGTTCTGCGCAGACTGGCATGCACAGGGCGGCGACCAGATCCTCCAGCTCGTCGAAGATTTCCTCGCCGAGTAATTAGTAAAACCCGAGAATAAAACCGGAAAGCGGGGGCGCGGGGCACCAAACCCTGCGCCCCTGCTATTTACAAAAAAGGAGGAATCCGCTTTGGAAAAAACAAAAACAAGAAAAAGTCTTCCGGTGTGGTTCCACTACACGCTGATGTGCATCCCCGGCTACATCTGGCTCTTTATGTTTTCCATTGTGCCGATGGTCGGTATCGTCATGGCCTTTCAGAACTACAACCCCAGCAAGGGCTGGTTCGGCTCCGACTGGGTCGGCCTCCAGCACTTTGAGTTTCTCTGGGCGATTCCCGACGCAAAGCGCGCGCTGTGGAATACGCTGATCATCGCGATTTCGAAGGTTATTCTGAACATCGTGATTCCGATGGCCTTTGCGCTGATGCTCAACGAGATCAAAAACATGAAGTTCAAAAAGAGCGTGCAGACGATCGTTTACCTGCCGCACTTCATTTCGTGGGTTCTGCTCGGCAACATCATCACAAACATGCTCGGCGCTTCCGGCATCCTGAACACGGTTTTGAAGGCGCTCGGACAGCCGACGGTTATGCCCATGACGGACCCCTCTATATTTCAGGGGCTGCTGGTGGGCAGCGATGTGTGGAAGGAATTCGGCTATAACGCGGTCATTTACCTTGCGGCGCTCACCGGCATCGACCTGAGCCTCTATGAGGCGGCGGCGATCGACGGCGCGAACCGCTGGCAGTCCACCTGGCACATCACGCTGCCGGGCCTGATCCCGACCGTCGTGCTGCTGATGACGCTCGCGATGGGCAACGTGCTGAACGCCGGCTTCGATCAGGTCTTTAACATGTACAACAACATCGTGCTCGAAACGGCGGACATCATCGACACGTACGTGTACCGCCTCGGTCTCGTCAATTTGCAGTTCTCGATGTCCACGGCGGCCGGCCTCTTCAAGTCGGTGGTCAGCTTCATTCTGGTTGTCACCTCGTACACGCTCGCGTACAAGTTTGCGGATTACACCATTTTCTAAGAGAGGAGAGATATTTTTATGGTTGAAACCAAAACCGTCGGTTCCAGAGTTTTCAAAGTCGTAAATTATATCATCCTCACGATTTTGGCAATCAGCTGCCTGTATCCGCTGTGGTATGAGCTCTGCGTATCCCTTTCCGATAAGCTCGCGGCGGAAAGCGGCGCGGTCACATTCTGGCCGGTAGGCGTAAACTTCGGCTCTTATGAGCTGATTATGGGCGACGGCGCGTTCTGGAATTCGTTTATGATTTCTGTCGGCCGCGTCGTGTTCGGCACGATCTGGACCATGGTCGTCATCATTATGATGGCGTATCCGCTCTCCAAGAGATCCAGAGAGTACAAGCCGAGAACGATTCTGATGTGGGTCCTCGTGTTCTGCATGCTGTTTAACGGCGGCACGATCCCGTGGTTCATCACGATGCAGAAGTACGGGCTGATCGATAATCTTGCGGCGCTGATCTTTGCGGGCTCCGTCCCGGTGTTCAACGTGCTGCTTCTGATGAACTTCTTCCGCAACCTGCCCGCGGACATCGAGGAAGCCGCCCTTGTGGACGGCGCCGGTCCGTGGCGTATCCTGTGGCAGATCGTCGTGCCGTGCTCCGTCCCGGTTATTGCGACTGTCGTGCTCTTCACCTCGGTCAACTATTGGAACGAGTATTTTCAGGGCCTCGTGCTGATGAACAGCGAGGATAAATATCCGCTGCAGACGTACATCCGCCAGATCACGGTGCAGATCCCGGCGAACGTCACGCTGACGACCGAGCAGTACCAGCAGCTTGCGAAGAATTCCAACAAGGCGCTCGAGGCCGCGAAGGTGTTCATCGCGATGATCCCGATGCTGATCGTCTATCCGTTCCTGCAAAAATACTTTGTTTCCGGCATCACGCTCGGCGCCGTAAAGGGCTGATCGTCCGCTCGGAAACTGCAAGGCGGCTGTCTCCCTTGGAGGCGGCCGCTTTTTTGCCGCCGGCTTTTTGGAAGGCGGCCTCGGAGAGCGCCCGCATGCAGAGGAAGAAAACGGCGGCGAGCGCGGCCTCAAGGAGCACGAGGGGGATACCGGAGAGTGGCAGCGGCGCGAGCGCCGCGCGGGTCATGCCGGCGGAAAGCAGCGCGTAAAAAGCGGGCAGAACGGCGTTTTTCACGACGCGGACGCGCACCTGCGCGACCTTCAGGAGGCGGCGCACGCTCATCATCGCGTTGAAGATCGAGGAGAAGAACAGAATCGCGATGTAAGCCGGCATACCGGAAAAGCGCATGAAGCACAGCACGAGCAGCACGCGGATCAGCGAATCGGTGAAATTGTATTTCATGGAGTTGAGCTGCTCGTCTAGCCCCTTCAAAAGACTGTCCACAACGACGTCGAGGTACAAGAGCGGCACGAGCGGCGCGAGGATTTTAAGGTAGCCGCCCGCCTCCGCGCTGCTGTAAAACGCGCGGCCCCAGTCCTCGCCGAAAGCGAAAAAGACCGCGGCGCAGAACACGCCGAACTGCAGCGCGGCGCCGACGGCCTTTTCCGTGATGTGGGCGACGGCGCGGCGGTGCTTCTGCTCGAATTCCCGCGCGATCTTGGGAATTAGGAGCGAGGCGAACGAGGAGAGGAACGAGGAGGGGAAATAGAGCATCGGCATCGCCATGCCCTGCAAAAGGCCGTAGGAGGCCATTGACTGCGCCTCGCTTAGGCCGCAGCGCTTGAGCTCGCGCGGGATCAGCAGGTTCTCGGCGGTCGAGGGCATGCTGCGCGCCGCGCTCGAAAGCGTGCAGGGCACCGCGATGTGGAACATGCCGTGCAGAACGCCGCGGCCCGGCTCGGCCTTTTTCGGCGTGTTGCGGCGCAGGCTGCGGCGGTAGGCGGCCCACCCCGAGAGGAATGAAACGGCCTCGCCGAAGGTGGAGGCGAGCATTGCCGTGAGGCAGGCGGTCTCGATGCTCTGCGGCGCGAAGTACCAGAAGAGCGCGACCGCCGCGAAAATCGTCAGCACCTGCTCCACCGCGTCGCTCAGCGCGGTGGAGAGCGATTCGTCCACCGCGAGGAAATACCCTTTCATGCAGGTGCACAGCGACATAAAGGGCAGCCCCAGCGCCAGAATGCGCAGGCTGCCCGCCGCACCCTTGTAGCCGAGGATCACGGCTGCGGCGAAATCGGAAAAAACGAGCAGCAGCACGGCGATCGTGCAGCTTACGGTCAGGCAGAAGAGAAAGCACTTTGTCACGACGGAGCGCACAGTCCCGCGCCGGTTTGCCGCGATAGCCGCCGTCACCATGCGCGTGACGGCGAGGCTGATGCCGGAGGTGGAGAGCGTGACGGCCAGCATGAACACGGAGAAAATGAGCTGGTAAAGCCCCATGCCCTCGGCGCCGATTTTGGCGGAGAGGTACGAGCGGTAGCCGATGTTCGTCACGCGCAGAAAGAGCGAAAAGGCTGTCAGCAGGATGCCCTGCATCAGGAATTTTTGTTTTGTCATGGGGCCTCCTGCCTGCGGCACAGGTTTGCCTTGCAAGTTTCCGGGCCGCGTTGTATAATACATATAACTCTAACGATGGGAGCGTGGAAGATTTGACGGATTTCAGCCAGGTGAACGCCGATTGGACCGAGATCGCCGTGACGATTCCGGCCGAGGATACGGACCGGGCCGGCGACATCGCGCAGATGGTCGTGCCCTACGGCATTTATATTGAGGACTATTCGCATTTAGAAGAGGAGGCGATGGAAATCGCCCACATCGATCTGATCGACGAGGCGCTGCTCCAAAAGGACCGCACGAAGAGCGTGATCCACGTCTATATCAGCCCCGAGGAGAACCCGGCCGAGGCGGTTTCCTTTTTAAAGGAGCGCTTTGCGGCCGAGGACATCCCGAACGAAATCACCTCGGCGAACTGTGCGGAGGAGGACTGGATCAACAACTGGAAGAAGTATTTCAAGCCGATCCCGGTCGGCGAGCGGCTGCTGGTGCGCCCGATCTGGGAGGACGAGTACGATGCAGGCGGCCGCGCCGTGCTGCATCTTGAGCCGGGCCTCGCGTTCGGCACCGGCACGCACGAGACGACCCGGCTGTGCATGGAGCTGCTCGAAAAGTACGTGAAGCCGGGCGATACGATGCTCGACATGGGCTGCGGCAGCGGCATCCTGTCCGTCGCGGGCCTGCTGCTCGGCGCGGAAAGCGCCGTCGGCGTCGATATCGACCCGCTCGCGGTCAAAACGGCCGTCGCAAATGCCGAGGTCAACGGCGTGGCGGACCGCTTCACCGGCATCTGCGGCAACCTTGCGGAGAAGGTGAGCGGCACGTTTGATATCGTGGCGGCGAATATCGTCGCGGACGTCGTGATTTTGCTTACCAAGGACGCGCCGCGCTTCATGAAGCCCGACACGGTCTACATCCTGTCCGGTATCATCGACACGCGCGAGGACGACGTGCTCGCCTGCCTCGCGGAAAAATTCGAGCTGATCGACCGGCGCTCGGAAAAGGGCTGGGTTGCGCTCGCGGCGAAGCTCAGATAAACGGCGGCGTATAGTAGGCTGCCGCCGCGGCCATCCTAAGTTTTGGGAAAGCGGGGAGTGAGACATGAAGCTGCTGCTGCCCGAATGGGTATCGGAAAATTTATACAAGGATTATGTTGCATCATGGGGCGCGGAGACGATCGTGCCCGCCGCATCCGACCCGAAAGGCCGGGATTATAGCACGTGGCTTTCGGATACGATCAAGATGCGCACGATTACACCGCCGGGGCTTGTGCCCGCCACGCTCTTCTTTCTGGTGGACGACGCGGAGACGAAGATCCTCGGCGGCATCGACATCCGCCACCGGCTCAACGATTACCTGATGGAATTCGGCGGGCATATCGGCTACGGCATCGTGCCGGACGAGCGTGGGAAGGGGTATGCCAAGGCGCAGCTCCGCCTCGCACTGCCGGCGGCGAAGTCGCTCGGCGTCAGCCGCGCGCTGATCACCTGCGACGACGGAAACACAGCCTCGGCGCGGACGATCGAGGCGCTCGGCGGCGTGCTCGAGGACAAGCGCGCGGAAAACGGCGCGCTGATCCGCCGGTACTGGGTCGGCATCCCGCAGGAAACGCTCGAGACGGAGCGGCTGATTCTGCGCCAGTGGACGATGGACGACGCGGACGACCTGTTCGCCTATGCGAAAAGCCCGAAGGTCGGGCCGGCGGCGGGCTGGAAGCCGCATGAAAGCCGCAAAGAGTCGGAGGCGGTGCTCCAAAGCTGGCTGCAAAGCCCGGAGGTTTGGGCGATCGAGGAAAAGGAAAGCGGCCGCGTGATCGGCTCCATCGGCCTGCATGAGGACAGCCTGCGCTCCAACCCGCGTGCGCGCATGATTGGCTATGTGCTGCGCGAGGAGAGATGGGGCCGCGGCTATATGCCCGAGGCGGTGCGCCGGCTCACCGCGTTTGCGTTTGAAGCGCTGTGCATGGACGTCGTCTCGATCCGGCATTTTGCGTTCAACAGCCGCTCCCGCCGCGTCATCGAAAAGTGCGGCTACCATTATGAGGGCACGCTGCGCCGCGCGTCGTCGATTTTCGACGGCTCTGTGCACGACGCGCTGGTCTATTCCCTGCTGCGCGAGGAATATTTCGCGGGAAAGCGGGCGGAATAAAAAACGGGCGGCATCCGGGTGCCTTGCGGATGCCGGGAAAGGAAAAAAGCATGACGAATCTCTATGGTCTGATCGCTAAAATGATCGAATACGAGGACGGCTGTGTGGAGCGCGTCAACCACTTTTTGAAGGTTTTTGCGTTTGCGAAAGCGATTGCCGAGGGCGAGGGGCTGGATCGCGAAACGCAGGATATTTTAGAGGCTGCCGCCGTCACGCACGACGTCGGCATCCGCGTCTGCTTTGAAAAATACGGCATGTGCAGCGGCCCGCAGCAGGAGCTGGAGGGCCCGCCGGTCGCGGCGGCGCTGCTGCCGGCCTGCGGCTACACGCCGGAGGCATGCGCGCGCATCTGCTATCTGATCGGGCGCCACCACACGTACACGGATATCGACGGCGCGGATTACCAGATTCTCGTGGAGGCGGACTTCCTCGTCAACATCTTCGAGAACGGCATGGAGCAGGAGGCCGCGCGCAAGGTGCGCGACAACATCTTCAAAACGAAAACCGGAAAAAAGCTGCTGACCGATCTCTACCTCTGAGTTGTGCGTTCCCTACAGATAATCTTAAAAATGAAAGAATTATTTGACGATATGCTGAAATGGTGCTATACTGTAAGCAATTGGTTTACAGCATAGCACCATTTTTAAGGAGTTGTGATTTTGAATGGCAAGAGAATTTATGTGCACGAAAACGGAGCCGGTCGTTGAGACGAAGGCCGGCAAGCTGCGCGGCTTTCAGCTCGACGGCGTTTACGCGTTTCACGGCGTGAAATACGCGGATGCAAAGCGCTTCCAGCAGCCCACGCCGCCGAAGCCGTGGGAGGGCATCAAGAACGCGCTCGCATACGGCTATGTCTGCCCGATGCTGCATCAGGACGAGCCGAACAACGAGCTGATGGTCCCGCACCGCTACTGGCCGCTGGACGAGAACTGCCAATACCTCAATATCTGGACAAAATCGCTCGATACGTCGGCGAAAAAGCCGGTGCTCGTCTGGCTGCACGGCGGCGGATTTGCCGCTGGCTCCTCGATTGAGCACATCGCCTATGAGGGCGAGAACATGAGCCGCTACGGCGACGTGGTCGTCGTCTCGCTCAACCACCGCCTCAATATCCTCGGCTATCTCGATCTTTCGCCGTTCGGCGAGAAGTACGCGAATTCCGGCAACGCCGGCAGCGCGGATATGGTTGCGGCGCTGCAGTGGATCCACGAGAACATCGCGGGCTTTGGCGGCGACCCGGAAAACGTGACGCTGTTCGGCCAGTCGGGCGGCGGCATGAAGGTTTGGACGCTGATGCAGACCCCGGCGGCGGACGGCCTGTTCCACAAGGGCGTCGTGCAGAGCGGCTGCATCGATCAGGTGCTCGACCTCACAAAGACGGACGGCACGGCCATCGTTACGGCGCTGATGAAAGAGCTCGGCGTCACGGATGTGGAGGCGCTCGAGACGATCCCCTACGCGCAGCTTGCCGAGGCGTACAACAAGGTGATGCCCGCGGTCGCGCAGACCGGCGCCTATGTCGGCGGCAACCCAATGCCGAACGACTGGTATCTCGGCGACCCCTGCGTTGTCGGCTTCACGGAGCACGCCAAGACGATTCCGGTCATGGTTGGCACGGTGCTCGGCGAATTCGCCTTTATGCCCGCGCTTTCCGCAGAGGAAAAGGCCGATACGGCGGGGATCGAGGCGCGCATCCGAAAGATGTACGGCGAACACGCCGAAAAGCTGACCGCCCTGTTCAAGGAGGCGTATCCGGAAAAGGACCTGAGCGACCTGCTGTTCCTCGACTCGGTTTTCCGCGCGCCGTCGATCGAGTTCCTGCACAAAAAAGCGCAGCACCCGGAGAGCGGCACGTATTCCTATATGTTCAGCTATACTTTCCCGTACGACGGCGGGCACATCGCGTGGCACTGCTCGGAGATCCCCTTTGTTTTCCACAATACGAACCTTGTCGCGGCGTTCAACGAGCCGGGCGTGACCGACCGCCTCGAGCAGCAGATGTGCGATGCGTGGCTGAATTTCGCGCGCACCGGCAAGCCCTCGAGCGACGCGCTGCCCGAGTGGCCGGCCTGCACCGCGGACGACGAGGCGACGATGATCTTCGACCGCACCTGCACCGTGGGGCACAACTACGACCATGCGCTGATCGCGCTGCACAAGGAGGCGCGC